>Ga0256839_1000038_pt1 | contig 159148 bp, 156 predicted proteins | sample 354166metaG_FD_185968 | JGI IMG/M metagenome (GOLD analysis project Ga0256839, IMG submission 185968) | Hydrothermal vent microbial communities from Mid Atlantic Ridge, Atlantic Ocean - 354-166 | ecosystem: Environmental > Aquatic > Marine > Hydrothermal vents | place: Atlantic Ocean: Mid... | reverse complement strand
AGAGTACATCTTGAATCACATGAGGTTGTCGAACGACCTCCCTTGGACTATACCCATAGTGTTGGATGTGGATGGTGGTGTAGACATTGGTATAGGTGACTTCATAGCTTTATACTATGATGGGACTCCGGTTGCTGTTATGCAGGTTGAGGATGTCTTCAGGTTTGATAAGAAATTTTTTGCGGAGAGGGTGTTTAAGACTAGGGATGTGGAGCATCCGGGGGTTAGGAGCGTGTATGAGATGGGCGATTTATTGGTTGCAGGCCCCATAGAGTACATTCCACTATATAGGGATGGTTTTGAGAACTACTACCTAAGTCCTAAGGAGACGCGGGTTTTATTTAGGAGTAGGGGTTGGAGGACGGTCGTCTCCTTCCAGACGCGGAACGTTCCACATATGGGGCATGAGTATGTTCAGAAGACTGCTCTAACATTTGTAGATGGGCTGTTTATAAATCCCGTTATTGGTAGAAAGAAAAAGGGTGATTTTAGGGATGAGGTTATTCTAGAGGCTTATAAGACACTTATCGATAGGTACTATCCTAAGAGGAGCGTCGTGATGAGTGTGGTTAGGTATGGTATGAGGTATGCGGGGCCTAGAGAGGCGGTTCACCATGCAATTATGAGGAAGAACTTTGGTGCTACACATTTTATCGTTGGTAGGGACCATGCGGGGGTTGGTAATTACTATGGTAGATATGAGGCTCAGGAGATCTTCACTGAGTTTCCAGATCTTGGTATAACTCTCTTCTTCTTCAGGGAATTCTTCTTCTGTAGAGGGTGTGGGGGGATGTCTAATGAGAGGATATGCCCCCATGGATCCGGGGATAGGATATATATAAGTGGTACCAGGATTAGAGAGTCATTAGCCTCTGGACTCAGGCCGCCTGTGGAGATGATGAGGCCTGAGGTCGCCGATACTATATTAAGATTTGATAACCCATTTGTTGATTGATGGGTATGTTGTTAACTAGGAGGATGTTGGAGGATTTGAGAGGCTCTGATGCATTGGTTATTATGCATTGGGATGCGGATGCAATCTCTACAGTCGCCATGGTCAAGAAGTATCTCGGCCTTAACACGACGCTATATACGCCTCCAATAGGGGTTTATAAGGTTATTTATGACGATGTTCCGAGGGATGGATACTCACTTATATTGGATGTTGATTTCGGCGTCTCTACTGAGGAGCTTGAGCGTCTTGGAGAGTGGATGGGTCTCGATGTATATGTTATCGACCATCATAGGAGGATGGATTCTGATAAGATATTCATCGCTGACTATATGTCGAATGGGAGGGAGCTCCCCTCAGCGTCCACAACCTTCCTCTCCCTGTATAACTTGGAGCCCGACATATTCTCAGCAATTGGGTTGGCGGGGGATATTCATCATAGGCTGGAGAACAGTGTATTTAGGTATTTCATAGATAGTGTATCTAAGGAATACGGCCTCACATGGAGGGATGTGGTTAAAGTGGCTAACCTACTCGATACTAACTACATATCTAAGGATAGGGAGGGTGTATATAGGGCTGTAGATATTCTCATGGAGCATGAATCTAGACCTGAAGGGCTCCTGGAGTTTGAGGAGTGGTTGGGTAGGTGGGATGAGATAAATAGGTCTATAGCGTCTGAGATGGAGAGGGCAGAGGATTTAGGAGAGGTTCTATATCTTGATGTTGAAAGTCCATATCTTATAGCTTCTAAGGTTGGTAGGGCCCTGTCGAGGAGATATCCGGATAAGATTGTTTTTATAACAAATAGGGATATGGTGGATGGATATTCACAGGTATACGTTAGGTGTATGGAGTGTGACTTAACGAGGCTTATCAATATGTTGGTGGAGATGGGCTTCTCTGCTGGGGGGAGGCGTGACGTGGTTGGAGTTATCGTCGATAGGAAGGATTATGATAGGGTTGTTGAGCATGTGAAGAGGTTTTTGGGTGTGGATGATGTCCTGTAAACGGGGTTATGTCATCTGGTTCACCGGAATCCCTGGATCTGGCAAGACTACGTTGGCTAGGAGGTTGAAGACCTTCTTAGACGCCATGGGGCTGTGTGTAGAGCATCTAGATGGTGATGAAGTCAGGCCTTGGCTTAGTCCAGAGGCGGGGTTCTCAAGGGAGGATAGGCTTAGGCATCTTAGGAGGGTAGCCTACGTGGCACACCTACTATCTAGGAATGGGGTCTATGTAATAGCTAGTTTCGTATCTCCATATAGGGAGGCTAGGGAGGTTGCCCGAAACCTCATTGGTGACTATTTTATAGAGGTATATGTAAAGTGTCCTCTGGAGGTGGCTATCCAGAGGGATCCTAAGGGGTTATATAGGAAGGCTTTGGATGGTGAGATTAAGAACATGACTGGTCTTCAAGATGTTTATGAAGAGCCTGTAAATCCTGAGGTGATTGTTGAGACAGATAGGGAGAGTGTGGAGGAGAGTCTAGGTAAGATAATATCGTATTTGAGGGGGAGGGGAGTTGTCGCCTAATGTCTAGAACCCTAGTCTTTGGGTGGGATGGGGTTCCATATAGTCTTTTCAAGGAGGCTGTGGAGTATGATATAACCCCTAATCTAGGTGATCTATATAGTGTTGCAGCCTCTGGACCTCTTGAGGCGGTCCTACCTATAGTAACCCCTGCAAACTGGTATTCAGCGTTTACAGGGGTCTATCCTTGGAGGCACGGTATAACTAACTTCGTAGTGGTTGATAGGAGATATGGCCTTAGATATATGGATATAAGACTCTTGAAGAGTGAGGCTATCTGGGACTGGATAGGTGGGCTTGGTAAGAGGGGTGTATACGTAAATATTCCAGTAAGTACTCCGGCTCCCGAGGTTAGTGGTGTATGGGTTTCTGATGAGGAGGTATATAGGGATCCTACTCCACATCATGTATATCCTGATGAACTACTGGATACTGTGAAAAGGTATGGATATAAGGTTGGGTATCCATTTCTATACATGTCTCCTGAGAGGCTATATAGGGATATCCTACGGGTTGAGAAGGGTAAGCTGGATGCTACCTCGAAGCTATTGGATGATGTGGATTGGGATATAGCTGTATTTATAGCTAGGTCTCCAGACTATCTACTCCACTTGTTCTATGGGATAGAGGGGTATAGAGACTATATCTATGGATGTCTAAAGATGTTGGATGATTGGCTTGGAATCGTCATGTCTAGGCATGAGCTATCCAACGTGATAATATTCTCAGATCATGGTCACATGGTTAAGCCTAGGTTTATTAATCTGCCTGGTGCATTAGAGAAGGGAGGTTTCCTAGTGAGGCGGAGAAGTGGTAGGGTCAGGGTTAGGTATATGAGGAGGAGTAGGCTTGTCAGGTGGGTATGGAACAACCTGCCTAGGGGGGTGAGGCAGTATATTAGTCGGGTTATCCTTGATAAGGTTGTGGAGATAGATAGTCCTGCTAGGGAGATGGTTAGTGGTATTGACTGGGGTAGGACTAAGGTGTTCCCCAACGTCAACGTGGGGGGTCTAAAGATAAATCTTAAGGGTGTATTTAGCGAGGGTGTTGTCGAACTCTCTGAAGCATCTACATTGGCTGATGAGGTGAGGAGGTTCCTTCTAAACCTCTCGGATGATGAGGGCCCAATATTTAAAGATATAATTGTGAATATCAGTGAGGATCCTCTCCAGCCGGATATATATTTGGAGCCAAGGGATGATCTGTGGTTCAAGGGAGCTCCAACTGATGATGTCATTGTGGAGAATAAGGCTCTAAATATGGATCCCTCCTCTCCACTGGACGTGGCTGGAGATAAAATATCTTATCATATCAGGACGGGGTTCTACCTCCTCCATGGCAAGCCCTTTAAGAAGAGCGTGGGGGTCAAGCTGGAGATGGTTGATATGGCCCCCACTATACTAGCCGCTATGGGTGTCCCTATACCTGGGGGCTTGGATGGAGGGGTCAGGAAGGACATTCTGGAGATAGATGTTGTAGATACTATTAAGGAGCTACATGCTAAAGAATCATTTCGGAGGAGGCTGGGTAAGAAGGCCAAAGGCGTTAGGAGACGTCTTGGGAGGTGATGATGCTTGGGTAGGAGGAGGCTGGTGGTATTCGGGCTGGATGCTGCGTCTCCAGAGCTTATTTTCAATAAGTTTATAGATAGGCTCCCAAATTTCAGGCGGGTGTTGGAGAGGTCTGTATATGGTGAGATGAGGAGTTGTGATCCACCCATAACTGTGCCTGCATGGATGGTTATGATGACTGGGAGGTCCCCGGGTGAGCTGGGTCTATATGGGTTTAGGCATAGGAGGGGGTTTAGCTACAAGGATATAGAGCTACCAACTAGTGCATCTGTTAAGGCTCCTAGGGTCTGGGATGTCATTGGATCTGAAGGCTTGAAGTCTTTCGTGATGGGTGTTCCACCGTCATATCCTCCGTATAAGGTAAATGGGTGGCTAATCGGGTGTTTCCTAACCCCTAGTGACAAGACTATGTTTACATATCCACCTATGCTGAAGTATGAGGTTAAGAGGATTGTTGATAAATACGTGTTTGACGTTCCATTCAGGAGGGAGGATAGGGAGTGGGTTCTTAGGAATATACGTTCTATGACTGATATACACGCTAGGGTCGCTCTTGAGATGATGGGTAGGAAGGACTGGGACTTCTTCATGTATATGGAGATTGGTTTGGATAGGGTTCAACACGCTTTCTGGAAGTATATGGATGATAGACACCCTAGGTTTGAGAGGCACCCTATATTTTCAAATGCTATACTAGAGTACTATATCAAACTCGATCATATTCTAGGGAGGATTATCGAGAAGTCAGGAGATGCGGATATACTTATAGTCTCTGACCATGGTGCTAAGAAGATGGATGGTGCTTTCGCTATTAACCAGTGGCTTATTGATAAGGGGTATTTGAAGGTTAGGGGTGATGTAGAGCCTGGAACAAGGTTGTCAGAGGCTGATGTGGATTGGAGTGAGACCGTTGCGTGGGGCTGGGGCGGATATTATGGGAGGATATTTGTTAACGTGGAGGGTAGGGAGGATATGGGGGTGGTTTCAGAAGATGAGTATATTGATGTGTTGAATAGGCTTAGGAGGGAGATAGAGTCGATTAAGGGTCCAGGGGGAGAGGTGTGGAGGAACATAACCTATACACCTGGTGAGCTATATAACGTGGTTAATGGGAATCCACCTGATCTCATGGTGTATTTTGACGATCTTAACTGGAGGTCTGCTGGGACGATAGGGTATGACTCGCCCTATCTTGAGGAGAATGACACGGGTCCTGATGATGCTGTACACGATTATAATGGGGTGTTTATCTGGTATAATAAGGGTTGGAGAAGTGGATATATGTTGGAGGATATTGAGATCTATGATGTTGCCCCCACGATACTGAGATACTATGGTTTTGATGTGGATGGGTTAGAAGGTGATCCTGTTGAGGAGGTATTTAGAGGTAGGTAGCCTGTACTAGAGATATCCTAGGCTCCTCAGCCTGTCTTTGATCTCAGCCTCCTCCTCAGGGCTATAGCCCTCTCCCCCCTCCTCACCCAATGTCTCATTTATAATGAACTCTAGAAGGTCTTCTACATCTTTGAACTCGCCGTTGCTTTCTTCAACAGCCTTCTTGAGAAGGTTGTATGCTTCTCTGCTAATCTGAACCTTCACTTTGTCAGTCATAGATATACACCAATATATAGTATGTCTCCCGAATAGATAAACAATGTATAATATGTATGCACTAATCTATTTGTGGGATGAGGATTACCTCCGTTACTGAATGATGATGAGAAGGCATTTGACCGACCACCTTATAATTAACTTGGTATGGGAGGGTGTGGTGTATCAAGCCTATCTCCGTTTATGGTGGTCAGAGACTCTATCTATAATCATTCTATGGTCATACGACCGTCTTCTCATCATCCCGAAGATTCAACTACTATATAGAAGTCGTGTCTAGATGTTAAAGCTTACGATAGATTTCTAACTGTGTATAAGTCTATTATCATCTCACCTATATCCATGGTGTACTCAGTTATTCTCTTTAGACTTTCCAATATCGTGTTTACCTGTATAGTCTTTATAGGGTCATCTAGGATAAGTGTCTTGGTGAACTCCTCTATCATCCTGATTAGTCTCTTCCCCCTGGAGATAGTCTCGTTAGCCTTTATATGGTCCAGGGTTGTGTATGCGTGTCCACTATAGGTGTAGATCTCATGTACTAGGTATGCTGTCTCGGATATGGTGGATAGTATGTCCCTATTCTCCCCTCCTTGGAAGGCTAGGGTCGTATATGCTATTCTAGATACGTGGTCCATTATCCTCTCCAACGTCTTGCTTATCATCGCCTCTGTTACTAGGCCTCCTGAGTCCCGCCTCCCCGCCTTTCTTATCAACCTAATGGTGTATAGGTAGAACCTGTCCATCTCGTCATCATTCTCAGTTATTGATCTAGCCAGTCCCCTATCCATGTTTATAAGGAGCTTGGGTATCATACCAAGGTTTATCTCCCCAATTCTAAACATCCTCTTTATAGACATTTCCAGGTCTATATCACCTTCTCTTATGAAAGACCTCAACTCTATATAATTTACATCTTCATCAAATACCTCGAAACCTATCATCTTCTTCCTGACGAGTCTTCTTATAGCCCTCCTATATTCCTGCATATCCTGGCCACCCTCAACCCTTATTACGTCGGCGCCGGCAAGATAATGGGATAGGACACTTCTCTCGAGGAACTTAATTTCCCAATTCTCCACGGTTAATGTGCTGATCATAATCCTAGGCTTCTCAACTCCTGTCGATATCACCAACCCCTCCTCAGTCTCATATAGGTAGACTGTACTGCCTCTATCAAGCTTGTTCCTCTCTATCCACTTCTTGGGTAGAGAGACTATATAGGTTGAGCCGCCTACCACCTGGATCTTCCTAGCCTCCCTCTTCTCTATAGACTCACTCATAATTATATAGATTATAAACTCCTCTATATAATCAATTCGAAAGGTATATAGATTGAATAGTTGAATACCTCAGTATAGGTATGAAGAGTAGGGTATCGATGGTTAAACTTATGGGTATCGTAATCATCACGACCTTATTCCTAGGTATATCTATAGGGGCGACTATATATGATATTCTTAGGAATGGTTCGGGAGACGAGTATCTCCCTGCTATCGGCCCCGCCCCATTATCCGGTGTTATCCGGATTGACGGATCTTCAACGGTGTATCCTATAACGGAGTATCTAGCGACGATGTTTATGGAGAAGAACCCTGCTGTATCGATCTATGTAGGTGTGTCCGGAACTGGCGGTGGTTTCAAGAGGTTTGTAACTGGTGAGATTGATATCAATGATGCGTCTAGACCCATTAAGGATGTCGAGGCGCGAGCTGCGATGGAGAATGGTATTCGATATGTGGAGATCCCTATAGCGATTGATGGCGTGGTTATCGTGGTGAATCCTGGAAACACCTGGGTGGATAGCCTCACGATAGAGGAGCTTAGGGGGATATGGGGTCCAGATTCACAGGTTAGGCTTTGGAGCGATATAAGGCCTGAGTGGCCTGATAAGCCGATAAACTTATATGGCCCAGGCCCAGATAGTGGTACATTCGATTTCTTCACCGAGTTTCTCTTTGGAGAGTCTGGTGTTTCTAGGGTGGATTACGTGGCTAGTGAGGATGACAATGTTATTGTGAGGGGGGTATCTCAGGATCTTTACGGACTCGGCTTCTTTGGACTGGCGTATTACCTGGAGAATAGGGATGTGGTTAGGGCGGTGCCTATAGACGCTGGCGAGGGCCCTGTGGAGCCAAACCTAGAGACTGTACAGTCGTTTAAGTACCCTCTTAGCAGGCTGCTATATCTATATATCAATGGTGACAGGCTTCTTAATGATCCTCTGCTCAGGAGCTTCCTTAGCTTCTACCTAGATAATGCGGTGGAGGTGTTATATGTGGTGGGATATGCCCCTCTTCCAGAGGCTTATTATGAAGCGGCTTCTGCGATGGTGAAGTCTGGCGTGGGGTATGGCTATCTCGAGTTGGCTGTTTACTGGGCTCCCATGATAGTGGTGGAGGATGGCGTTTAACAGTGAGTTCTTTGAGAGGAAGGTGAGGGATGAGAGGCTTTTCCAGCTTTTGCCACTGACCCTAACCATATTAGCAATTGTCTCTCTAGCTTCGATCATAGCCACCCTGCTCTATGAATCTATCCCCTTCTTTAGCAGGGTTGATATAGGTGAGTTCCTCTTTGGATTTGAGTGGACTCCTCTCTTCCGTGATAAGAAGTTTGGTGTCCTGCCTCTGTTGTGGGGGACGACCGTTACAGCTTTGGTAGCTATATCTGTATCGGGTGTTCTCGGTCTGGGGTCCGCGATATATATAAGCGAGTATTCTTCCCCGAGAATTAGGAATATTTTAAAACCTCTAATGGAGTTTCTCGCTGGGATACCTACTGTTGTATATGGGTTCTTCGCGGTATCATACGTTACACCGTTTCTGAGAACCTTTATCCCAGAGGTGGATGTCTACAATGCCTTTTCCGCGGGTGTAGTCATGGGTATCATGATAACCCCAATAATCTCCTCTATAAGTGAGGACGCATTGTACAGTGTACCAGACTCTCTTAGGCTATCAGCTTACTCGCTGGGGGCTAGAAAGAGCCAGGTGGTTGTGAAGATCGTCTTCCGAGCGGCTCTGCCTGGAATTGTATCCGCATATATCCTGGGGTTTGCAAGGGCTATTGGGGAGACCATGATAGTTGCTATAGCCGCTGGGAGTAGACCTGTATTCACCCTCAACATCTTCGAGTCTATACAGACTATAACAGGTTATATAGCACAGGTTGCTATGGGGGACGCCCCATACGGCACTTTAGAATACTATAGCTTATTCGCAGTAGGCCTATATCTCCTAGCTATAGTACTTATTATGAACATGATTGGATTGGTGATATCCCGTAGATTCTCCATGAGGGTGTCGAGGGTTTAGACTATGAGGAGGGATTATCTTAAGATATTTTCCATAGCATCGATACTAATCCCCTTTACGATACTGGCTTTCTTCCTGATATCTATTGTGATCGATGGCATTAGATACCTGTCAATAGACTTTATTATAGGGCTCCCCAGTGGAGACCCTGATGAGACTGGCATCCTACCTGCTATAATAGGCTCGATATACGTGACTGGATTGGCTACAATCATCTCCTTCCTCATGGGAGTCGGGATCTCACTATATATCACTGAATTCGTCTCGAGTAAGGCTGTAAAGGACACAATATACTTTATAGTTGATATGTTGGCTGGGGTTCCATCGGTGATATACGGTATTGTGGGTCTAAGCGTGGTGGGTGTCTATCTAAATGCGGGTAGGAGCGTTCTAACAGGTGCTGTTACACTGGCTTTCCTAATCCTCCCACTAGTAACTGTGTCGTCGATAGAAGCTATACGCTCAATACCAGACTCCCTAAGGTTATCCATGTATTCTCTGGGTGCTTCAAGGCTGGAGGTCGTTAAGTACATAGTTATTCCGCTAGCCCTTCCAAGGGCGTTGACTGGAGCAGTACTTGCTATCGCCAGGGCGATTGGCGAGGCTGCTCCTATATTGATTATAAGTGGGGTTCTATTTACGAGGTCTATACCAATCAGCCTCCTGGACGAGTTTACCGTACTCCCTCTGGTTATCTTCAACTGGGTTACAAGGCCTCAGGAGATCTACTTATATCTAGCTTCTTCAGCAATAATTGTCCTCCTCACCATCTATGCGGGGATCTCCTCCCTAGCTATATACATGAGGTCTGCCAGGACTAGGAGGGTTGTGGAAATATGAATGGCGACATAGTTATTGAGACATATGGGTTGAGGGTGTATTATGGTAGTAGGTTGATACTTGACGACGTTAATATTAAGATTCCAGAAAACACTATAACGGCGGTCATAGGCCCATCAGGCACTGGTAAGAGTAGTCTTCTCAGGAGTCTAAACAGACTGAACGATTTAATCCAAGGTGCTAGGGTGGAGGGGAGGGTCCTATATAGAGGTGTAGATATCTACTCGGAGAAGGTTAATGTATACCAACTCCGTACACGTATCGGGATGGTGTTTCAGAGGCCAACCGTATTCCCTACATCAATATATGAGAACGTAGCCTTCGGGTTGAGGATTAATGGTTGGAGGGATGAAGAATCTATCAGAGAGAGAGTTGAAGCGGCTCTTAGAGACGCAGCGTTATGGGATGAGGTTAGGAGTAGGCTTGACGATGATGCCTACAACCTATCCACTGGACAGCAGCAGAGGCTGTGTCTTGCCAGGACGTTGGCTATAGAGCCTGATGTTCTACTACTAGATGAACCCACTTCATACCTAGATCCAAAGTCTACCAGGAAGATTGAGGAGGTTCTTCTAAGGCTGAGGGATAGGGTAACGATAATAATTGTCACACATTCCCTGAGCCAGGCTAGGAGGATTGCTGATTATGTAATAGTCTTGATGCCTGATGAAGATGACGTGGGTAGGGTGATTGAGCATGGGTCTTCAAGTGATGTGTTTGATAACCCTAGGGATGAGAGGACTAGGGAGTATGTTACCGGGTTAATAGGTTAGGTGGTTTAGAAGATAATTTATTGGGTATCGATGCTTGAGTGTAAGTCTTTAAGCCTTGCGTACAAGAGTGACGGGGAGGTTATAAGGATAATAGACTCTGTGGATATAGTTGTGGATGCTGGTGGGATTACCACGGTATATGGGGATAGGTTAAGCGGTAAATACTATCTTATCAGGGTTATAACTGGCTTGATAAAGCCTACCAGTGGGTCAGTATACATCGATGGGGTGCTGGTCAATTATAGGGATGAGAAGGGTCTAAACATGATCAGGAGGATGGTCCAGACGTATTTCATGGATGTCTCTAGAAGTGTTCCAAGTGGTATGACTATAAAGATGTATCTAGACTGGTTATCGAGGGAGTTCGGTGTAAAGGAGTATGGTTGGCTGGTTAGTGAGGTATGGAGTAGATATGGGATAGAACCCGATATACTTGGTAGGAGGGTATATGAGACTCCCCTCCACCAACTCTATATAATATACGTCTCCTCAGGTCTATTGGCCAATCCCAAATATATGCTTCTCGAGAACCCTACGGGTTTGATAAACTATGCCTATAGGAGGATTATCTACAGGTTTATTACGGACCTTGTCGATAGGTATGGTGTCGGCCTATTGATTACAACGAGTGACAAGAGGCTCTTCAAAGAAATTCCTGGGAGGAAATACATCTTATATAGGGGTAGGGTTATTGAGGAGGGGGGAAGAGATCTTCCAGTCAACCCTCTACATCCATATGCTATGGATGATCTATCTGTGGAGGATGTGTCTGATATTGTAGACCACACCCTTGTTTCTGAAGGCTTGTCCAAGATATTTGACTGGAGTAGCTGCCCATATATGGAGGAGTGTAGATACTCTAGAGATGAGTGTATGGATGATATAGGCTTATATAGATATGGTGATAGAAGGGTTAGGTGTGTCCTATATAGGGATGTAAATAGTGATTCACATTAGATGAAAAGATATTTACAATATTCACGTATCCATTGATTGGGGCGATGATGGGTTTTGAGACGCCTCTCTGAATTGTTTTTGATGAGCCACTTATCACCTGAGCCTACATATTAAACCCATGTTTAATATAAAGTGTATTGGGGCGATGAGTGTCTCGATGGGCAGGCTGATAAAGTGATGATATTCCTTTGATGTGAGCCCCTACCAAGGCTTTAGAAATACTCTCCCCCTACTCAACCCCTTCTCCATATGCTGGAGTGCTGTTTCAAAGTCCTCCAATCGCATCTCCCTACCTATGGCCTTCACCTGACCATCTCTATATAGTCTAATGGCTTTATAAAGTGTCTTCTTTGTAGAGCTAAGGTCTCCTGAGATGGTGTTTTGCCTGAGGATAACTAGTCCTAGAGGGAGTTCTACAGGTTTTACGTTTACATTGCCTATGACAACCGCCCTACCCCCCCACTTAAGGCTTCTCAGACTCTCTATAAACGTGGGTTCCCCAACAGTCTCTATAACGACGTCAGCACCACCGATCTTCTTCACCTCCTTACTGAAGCCTGGTGAGTATACCACTTGATCCGCACCAGCGGAATATATAAACTCCTCCTTCTCCCTACTTCTCGTGACGCCTATTACATATGCTCCATACGCTTTAGCAACCTGGACGGCGTGTATACCTACCCCTCCAGACGCACCTGTGACTACAACCTTATCACCTGTATTAATGCCTCCAACCGAGTCCAAACCATTGATTATCATCCCAATGACGCAGGATGCTATAGAGGAGTAGTTTGGCTCTATATCTCCAGAGATCTTCAGTAGGCTCTCCTCCCTTACATCAATATACTCGGCGTGGGATCCGTGGAGGTGTTCTCCATACCACTCCCTAGACCTACATAGGTTCTCCCTACCGGTTAAACAGTATTCACACTCTCCGCAGAACGTATATGGGAGGGCTACAACCCTATCTCCCTTGGAGTATCTCCGTGATCTGCTCTCAACCACCTCTCCAGTGAACTCATGCCCTAGTATCAGTGGTGGCTTAGCCTGTGGAAAAAACCCCTTTATTGTCAATAGATCTCTATAGCATAAGGCGGATCTAATAACCTTGAGCCTAACCCAACCCTCCCTAAGTTCCGGCAGTTCCGTATCAGTAACTATAGGTTGAGACCCTATCTCCGGAAGAACGACCGCTTTCATAATATAATGATATTGATCCACGTCCTTAACATAGATGTAGGTTTCATAATTAAGAATGGTTAACAATTGATTAATATTTCTGGGGGATGACTAGGGCTAGATGGGCTGATTAGCCGATGATGAGTGGCTTCTAGAAGACCCCTATATTAATTGTCTGTATTTTGTATAAGTCCAATATATACGTAAACGTTATACTATATTATGTATATATGACTAGTGAGATGAAGAGGATAGTGGTCCTTGGAGGTGGAACTGGCGGATCTATAATGATCAATAAGTTGGCCCATGGCCTACGTGATCATCTTAGGGATGGCAAGGTATCTATAACTGTCGTTAATCCTTCCAGTAGACACTATTACCAGCCTGCCTTTCTCTTAATACCGGTAGGTATCATGGATGAGAGGGAGGCCTACACCTCATTCAGCTCTCTAGTGCCTGAAGGGGTGAGATGGGTTAAGACGTCTGCTAATAAGATTGACATCGGGGATAACAGAATTGTCTTGGATAATGGTCAATCGATAGAGTATGACTATCTAGTTGTATCTACAGGGGCTGTCTTAGATCCTGGTAGGATAAAGGGTCTAGATAGAACCAGCCACTTCTATAGCTTCAAAGCCAGTATCGAGCTTAAAAAGGCGCTGGCCAACTTTAAGGGGGGAAAGATAGTTATTGGGCCAAGCAGTATACCCTATAGGTGCCCTCCTGCTCCGATTGAGATGACCCTAATACTTAGGGATTACTTTGATAGACGTGGAATATCTGATAAGGTCGAGATTACATACTTCTATCCCCTGCCGAGGGTATTCCCTATAGAGAGGGTTTCAGAACTCCTACATAGCATTCTAGATTCCAAGGGTATAGAGACGAGTTTGATGTTCAATCTAGACTATGTTGATGTTGAACGTAGACGCTTGGTATCTATGGAGGGTGAGGAGTTGGAGTATGATTTGGCTATTGTTGTCCCTCCCCATAGAGGCTCTGACGTCATCATAAACTCTGGATTGGGTGATGAGGATGGATGGGTGGATGTGGATAGGTATACGTTGAACGTGGAGGGTTATGAAAACGTCTATGTTATTGGTGACGCCACTAACCTCCCCGTGTCAAAGGCTGGATCTGTAGCGGATTTCCAGGCTGAGGTGGTTGTAAAGAGGATTATTGATGATATTGAAGGGTTTGAACCCACTGCAAAATATAATGGTAAGACGATGTGTTTTGTCTTGACAGGGATTGGTAAGGCGACTGTCTTGGTATTTGATTATAATAATCCTCCACCAGTGATACCGCCGTCATTCCTCTATTACTGGTTGAAGTTGGCTTATAACAAGTTGTACTGGAGTGTTACTGCTAAGAGTATCTTGTCGGGGGTGGTTCTATGAGCGGTGGTGGGATAGATAAGATATTTTCTAATGAGGAGGTTGTTAAGGAGCTGGAGAGGCTGGTTAATAACATTAAGGTGTTGAACGACGTACTTGAGTCGATTAAACCCCTTGTTGAGTCGGGGGCTCTAGAGACGCTAATCGGGCTAGGTTATCTTGTAGAGACTCTAAAGGCGGTCTTAAGTGATGAGATGGTTAGTAGCTTCTCTAGCCTAGGCTCATCGGCTATGGAGCTCCTTGCAAAGACTAGGTCTCCATCTGTGGAGAAGCTGATAAATGCTGTAGCTGATCACCCGATGGAGTTGGAGGAGGAGATTAGGAAGACGAAAGTAGATGGATTGTTAAGCCTGCTTAAGCTGCTTAGAGACGATGATGTAAGACGTGGCTTAGCCGTCGCCATAGCATATCTAAAGATCTTGGGTAGATATGCGTATCCAGAGGGTGAGGATGAGGTCAGGGATTGAGAAGATTAAAATCTAAAAACCTATTTTTATAAAATGATTTTTTATAATTTTTATAAAATAAATAGTTAGTGTGTGTTGCTCAGCTCTTCTTCTTAACTATGAACTCTGTATACCCCTCTCTATCTACTACTGCTATCAACTCGTGGCCTGCCTTCTCAACCCAAAGTGGAATATCCCTCTTGCTGCCGCTGTCTGAGGAGTATATAGCTATCACCTGTCCCGGCTGAGCCTTACGTATCGTCTTAATAAGCTCCATAAGTGGTCCGGGGCAGTAGCTCCTCCTAGCATCTACAACGATATCGGGTTTAACCTCACTCATGTAACCACCTCCATATAGATTATATGAATAATGTTATATCAGCATCCTTACTCTTCTCTAGATACTCCATCGCTCCTATAACGTCATCCACGATATCAACCAGGTCCTCCTTCTTTAGACCCATTAAGTCGAATGTCTGGGCACATGCATATATCTTCACATCACCCATCTCTTTAGCCTGCCTCAAAAGTTCTAGCCAGCTAGGCATATTCTTCTCCTCCATGATCTTCTTCAACATATCTCCCATAGGTCCGTAGTCTCCGGACACCGGTGCGGGTGGTGAATCCTTCTTGAGGGCCATTAACCCCCAGAATGTGGCGAATATCTCGACCTCATAACCCAACGCAGCGGATGTGGATGCCAATACACCTACAGGCATAAGCTTGTCATAGGTTCCGGAGAACATGATAATGGATATCTTGGTCATACTCCATCACCAATCAAGATATATGCCATATTGATAGTATAAGCAATGACGCTAAATAATATATATTTTATATTCAACTCTCCCACTCAACATCGTCTATAGAATATCTTGAGGGTACCCTAGACCTTATCATCTCTATATCTTCCCTATCCAATCTCCAGCCCATAGCTCCTAGGAACATGTCTATCCTTTCCTTCCTCTCCGTCTTAGGTATTGCTACAACGTTCTCATTAGAGATGAGATAGTTTAGGGCAACCTCAACCTCTGTCTTACCATATTTACTGCCTATCTCCTTCAAGACTTTATCACCCACTATCTCGCCTCTCTCGATAGGTGAATAAGCTTGGATCGTTAGTCCCTCCCTCATAGTATATGGTATTATGTTTCTCTCTACCCTCCTGTCGTATACGCTATACTTGACTTGGTTCACCACTATCTCGTATCGAGACGTATTCTCCCTAGCTAGCTCCAGCTCATCGATACTGAGGTTGCTGACGCCTATGTATCTGGTAAACCCCATCTTTGCCAGGGTCTCTAGGTTTTTTATCTGCTTCTCTAGGCTTAGGTGTGGCTCTGACCAGTGTAGGAGTATTAAATCTACAACGTCAATCCCTAATCTTTTCAGGCTTCCTTTTGCAGACTTGATGGCCAGGTCTTTATCAACCATGTTCTGAGGCATGATCTTGGTTGTCACGAATATATTGTCTCTTCCAACCTCTCTCAGGAACCTTCCTATGAACTCCTCCGCCTTACCCATTCCATACATCTCTGCTGTGTCAACATTGTCAATCCCGTTGCTGTAGGCATATATGAATGCCTCTAGAGCCTTGTTATAGTCTATTATGTTCCATGTCCCAAGCCCTATGGAGGAGACGTATTCCCCCGTACGGCCAACCTCCTTCCTATCACTCATTTTCTAAAATTATTGTTTTCCACGTTGACAATATATTTTGGTGGTTTGTGTTGAAGCTTTTTCTGATATTAAGGGATGTTGATGTAAAGGTGCTAGAATGGTTTAGAGAGTTGCTATGTGGCTCTGGATACTATCCTAGGAGGATCTATGTGGGATCCGGGGTTGACGGAGAGCTTGTTAGGAGGGTCTTTAAATCTGAGTTTGTGGATTTAGATGAGGAGGTGGATATGTATGTATATTATGATTTTGAGGGGCTTGATAACGCTGGGTATGGATGGGTAAAGTACGTCGTGTCTCGCGACAATATGGTTTTAATCGGTATTGAGTCGGGTCAGATACGTTTTATAATCACTGGATCGTCGTCTCCAAGGCTGGGTTGATTAAAATATATATCTCTCCATGTCTAAAGTGCATTCATGAGGATCCACTGGAGGCATCCTATCCAAATGACTCCCGGACCTTCAGAGCCTTATCCAGAGGCTCTCTTAGCCCAGTCGTACAGGCTATACAAGCATTATGGTGATGAATGGCTGGAGATTTATAAGCAGTGGATGGAGTATGCGTTGAAGCTGTTTGGGGCTGGAGATGGATACGTGATTCCATTTTATGGTTCAGCATCGGCTGCTATGGAGATGGTTCTCAACAGTATAGATAGGGGAAAGATACTGTTCATCAATGATGGCTTCTTTGTGAGGAGGTTTAAAGAGATATCCCTCATCTATGGCCATGAGGCTCATCATGTGATCCCGGAGGAGATTGGGAAGAGGGTGTATTTGGACGAGGTCTCAGCTCTTTTGAATAGTGATGATTTCAAAGCTGTTGTGGTTGTTCATAGTGAGACATCCACAGGGGTATTAGAGGATTTGGAGGGTATTAGAGGGGTGACTCCAGACGATACGTTGTTGATAGTGGACTCGGTATCCAGCTATGGAGCCATGAGGATCAATGTTGGAGAGGTCGATATTGATATATGTATAGGCTATTCTAGTAAGGCTCTAGGCGGTGTGATGGGTGTCACACCAGTATATATCAAGGAGGATATTGTGGATAAGGTGGTTAGGAGGAGTGGATACCGAGGATTCTATAATGACTTGAAGACGTGGATCGAGTATAGGGAGAAGTGGCCTTTCCATCCCTATCCGACAACGATTCCGACTAACGCCATACTAGCTTTCAATACTGCTGCGGAGATTGTCCTATCAGAGGGTTTGGATAGGGTTGAAAGGAGACACATAGGTATATCTAAATATGTGTATGGGGAGCTGTCAAGAGTAGATGGTTTGGAGCCGGTACCTGATGAGGGGGCTAGATCCCCCACTGTATCGGTCTTGTGGTGTAGAAGTAGATCGCCAGATGATGTAGTTGAGTATGTAAAGAGTAGATATGGATACATGATCTCTACAGCCTTGTTTGCTGGTCTAGAGGCTATAAGGATTGGTCACATGGGGTATACGGCACAGATGAGGTTCGTGTATCCTGTGGTGGAGGCTATAAAGGAGTTCTTTGCAAGTTGTGGAGGGTAGTATCTATACCAACTCTTTAAAACACATGATGAGGTATAATAGCCCTTTAGGAATAGGGGGGGCTTGAAGTGGATATAGGTGTGGCTGTGAAGGCGGCACTTGATCTGAATGTATTAAGGAGTGGGCCAGGTAATACAGTGGATGTAGAGAATATTCCTTTGGTCATCAGCGAGTATGATAGGAATGCTATTTACGAGGCTAGGAGGCTTGCTGACAATACTGGGGGGATGGTTTATATATATAGCTTCCTAACTTGGTGGCCTACCGATAGGAAGGAGAGGGATTTTGAGAATGTGATTAGGGAGGCCTTGGCACTCGGCGGTGACGAGGCCTTCGTCGTTGTTGATAAGGCTAGCAGTGGTAGTGAACCTGCCTATACCGCGGAGGTTCTGGCGAGACTTATAAAGAGGTTTGGTGGTCCACAGCTCCTCCTCACTGGAGAGGCATCTACTGACATGACCTCTTCTTCATTAGCTCCGTATCTAGCCGGTAAACTTGGATATTCAATAGCTACCTTCGCTAGGTCGATAAAGTTGAATGGGTCTTACGTGCTTGTAGAGAGGGATCTTGAGGAGCAGGTTGAAACAATTAGCATCCCCCTCCCAGCAGTTGTTAGTGTAACGGGAGAGATAAATAGTCCAAGGCTGCCAACTCTCCTTCAGATTAGGAAGGCCTTTAGAAAGCCTCTAAAGAAGATAAGTCTATATGATATAGGTATGCAGCCTAAGATCCCAGGATATAAAGAGTATAAGCTTCTCACAGTGAAGAGGAAGAGGGTCATGCTTGAAGGTGATGTGGATGAGGTTGTCGATAAGCTTGTCGAGTCGCTCAAGGAGGAGGGGGTGATAAGGCCTTGAAAATATACGCCGTCTCTGACAATAGAAAGTATATTCCTGATATAATTGGTTTTATAGATCGGATAGAGGGAGGTGTGGAGACACGCCTTATAACCACAGAGAATGTTGAGGATGGCTTTGACGAGGTTTATGTAGTCAAAGAGATATATGGGGATCTACTTACCAAGGTAATAGATGATGATCCTGATATCGTAGTCGGGGTTAATACTAGGCGGGTTTTGGAGGCGGTATCCTACTACGCAGGTTGGAAGGGGATACCAATCGTGACCGAAGTTAATGGGTATTCGGATGGTTTTCTAATGAGGAATATCCTGTCTGGAAGAGGATTTTCCAGATATACTTTCACAAAACCGATTGCATTAACGGTCTCGCCAGGGAAGTTTAGGGGAGGTAATGAAGTCAAGCCTAAAAATATAACTGCCTTGGATGTATCGCCTAGCTGGAATGTCGTTGGTAGGAGGGAGAAGGAGAGGACGGGTGTGGATATTGAGGCTGCAGAGATAGTGGTGGGGGTGGGTAGGGGCTTTAAGGATAGGGAGGATCTTAAACTGGCGTTTGAGCTTGCAGATATCCTTGGGGGTGAGGTTGGGTGCTCCAGGCCTATAGCTGCTGACTATAGGTGGCTTGGTGAGGATAGATGGATTGGGATAAGTGGTAAGAAGCTTAGGGGGAAACTATACATTGCTGTGGGTATCTCAGGGGCTCCACAGCATATTATGGCTGCTAACGACGTGAAGGTTATTGTAGCTATAAATAAGGATAAGAATGCTCCTATATTCGAGTATGCCGACTACGGTGTTGTAGGCGACCTATACCAGGTAATTCCTAAGCTGATAGATAGGTTGAAGAAGGGTGTATAGCTGAGGTACACTATAAACTAATACTTTTTACTTTAGAGAGTTAATTCATAATCTATAATGTCTACAGACCCATTCATCGAACACTTTCTATTTGTAAAGGATATTGAGGTCCTCGTATATATAGTGCTGGTCCTAAGTCTAGCAATATTCATATATGGGGTGTATCTAAGGGTTAGGGACTGGTTCGGTAGTTTTCCACCACCTCTACCGCCTCTGAAGAAGGCTGTATATAATCTAGTTGTGTATGGATTGCTTCAGAGGAGGGTTGTTAGGAAGCCCTCCACAGGTGGGATGCACATACTAGTCTTCTATGGATTCATCATTCTATTCATTGGGACTGTGTTGAGGGCGATTGAATATGATCTGACGCTTAGGCTTCTAGGTCAGAGGTTCTTGGTTGGGGATGTATACCTTCTATTCAAGCTTTTTATGAATATAGGTGGCTTGATAGCGATTATAGGTTTGGTGGGCCTCCTACTCCGTAGGGGGTCTAGTCTAAAGAGCCCATACCTCCCGGATAGGCCCTCAGACTATATACTCTTGATCACCCTTCTAGTGATACTCTTCACGGGCTTCCTCCTAGACTCGATAGCTACACAGACATATAGGATGGACTGGATAGGGATGTTCGACTTCATCGGTGTGGCCCTCGCCGCCCCCCTAGCCTCTTCAGGTCTGGACCTAGTCGGTCTATATAGGGTGCTATGGGTATTCCATATGGTGCTTGCACAGATGGCTGTCGCTATAATCCCGTTTACCAAGCTAGGCCATATAGTGTTCGGAGGGATCTTCAACTATATCTATGCCAGAGACTATCATCCAGCTTCCTTCCCCGGTCCAGAGGACCCTGAGGCGGTTGTGGATGAGAAGGGCTATATAGGTGTGGATACAGTCGCAGACTTGACGTGGAAGGAGAGGATGGATCTAGATGCATGTATAGAATGTTCTAGATGTACAGATGTCTGCCCAGCCACTGCTAGTGGGAAGCCCCTCAGCCCTATGCACCTCATACTTGATCTAAGGGATTTGATGAGGGCAGGGTATCAAGGCTCCTTAGTACCCGCCAAGATCGATCCAGATGTCCTATGGTCATGTGTAACCTGTGGAGCCTGTGTAGATGCATGCCCTATGATGATAAACCATGTTGAGACGATTATAGATATTAGGCGTGGCCTCTTCTCCAAGGGTGAGGAGGTTCCGGAAGATGCTTTGAACGCGGCCTACAACGTGATGAAATATGGTAATCCCATGGGGTATGACCCTATGGAGAGGGTTAAGGCTATTGAGGAGTTGAGTGGTGAGACCGGTATACCCGTTGCTGAGGAGGGTGGTGAGTATGAGTATCTCCTGTGGGTAGGGTGCCAAACAGTGTATGAACCTGCAAACAGGGATATTGTGAAGAGTCTCCTTAGGGTTTTGAAGAGGGCTGGCGTGGATGTGGCTATCATGCCTGACGAGACCTGCTGTGGAGAACCGGTTAAGAGGTTTGGTGACGAGTTGATGTATAGGGAGCTTGTTGAGATGAATAGGGAGGCGTTCGACAAATATAGGTTTAAGAAGCTTCTAGTGACGTGTCCCCACGGTCTAAACACGTTTAAAAATGAGTATAGGCGATATGGTGTGGAGTTGGATGTTATACACCACAGTCAACTACTGAGCAGGTTGGTTAGGGAGGGTAGGATAAAGGCGAGTAGAAAGTTTGGGAGGATTACCTTCCACGATCCCTGCTACCTGGGTAGGTGGAACGGTGTCTATGATGATCCTAGAGAGATTGTCTCGAGTGTATCTAAGGAGTTCGTCGAGATGCCTAGGAATAGGAGGAATAGCTTCTGTTGTGGAGCGGGAGGGGGGCAGATGTTCTATGAGGTGAAGAAGGGGGTTAGAATAAGTAAGTTGAGGATGGAGGAAGCTAGGTCCACGGGGGCTGAGGTTTTATGTACGGCCTGCCCCTTCTGCAGAACCATGTTTATGGCGGAGTCTGATGATAGGATGAAGGTTTTGGATATTGCCCAGGTTTTGGACGGTGTTGTTGATGAGGATGAGCGACACAATTAGAATAGGTATATCCATAGCGCTAATCGCCTTCATATTCCTCCTCCCCATACAGGCTCCAATAATTGAGAGGGTGATAAATCCCCTTAGGGGACCTCTATCCAGTTATATAGAACCCCTGACACTGGAGGAGTTCTACATCGATGGGTTGGAGGGTGATGTGGAGATATTCTACGACGAGTATGGAGTTCCATATATCTATGGAGACGACTATCTAGATATAGCTTATGCACTCGGCTTCCTACATGCTAGGGACCGTCTCTTCCAGATGGATATTATGAGGAGGATTGGGCAGGGTAGGCTGAGTGAACTCCTAGGGGAGGCTACTCTGGATATGGATAAAAGGTTCCGTTTAATGGGTCTTGGACGTGCAGCTGAAGAGACCTTTGTATATCTCTCTGTCAATCCGGAGTTCGGTCTAGAAGTCTCCATCTTAGAGGCCTACTCGGAGGGTGTAAATGCGTATATCGAGTGGATTGTTTCTAGGGATGCTCTGCCCCCCGAGTATGTGCTTATAAATAAGGTTCCCGAGAGATGGTCCCCGGTCGACTCCATATCTATCGGCAAGTTTATGGCTTGGAGCCTGTCATGGAGTATGGAGGACCTGTATCTTGCGGATATCGTTGATAGATGGGGGTTGAAGGCCATTATAGATTTGGATATCCTAAATAGGAGTCTTAACCTACCTATACTGGATAGTTATCCAGGGGGGAGCGGCTATTCATCGATAGATGAGTATATCCCCCCGCTATACAATACATCTGGAGTCTTCAAAACCCTCCAGGATCTATCCACCTATAAATCCATATTCGGGGTGGGAAGTAACAACTGGGTTATATCTGGGAGTTTAACTGTAGATGGCTATGCATACGTCGCTAACGATCCCCACCTAAGCCTTACTGCACCCCCTATATGGTATGTGGCATACGCATCATTCGATGACTATACCTTGTTCGGATTTACTCTTCCGGGGACCCCTGTATTCCTACTAGGTACCAATGGCTTCGTTGCATGGGGGTTTACAAACGTTGGTCCAGACGTAACCGATTATTACTTCTTCACATGGGATGGTGAAAAATACCTATATAAAGGGGAGTATAGGGAGGTTGACCGGAGGGTTGAGGTTATAAGGGTTGCTACTGGAGAAGGGTTTGAAGAGGTAAGGTATACGGTTAACCTGACTGTTTTGGGCCCCCTAATAGAGTATGGCGATACAAGGTATGCGATGAGATGGACTGGTGATGGAGTGACTCTCGAGATGGTGGCTGTCTTTAGATATGGGCTGTCAAGGTCGATCAACGATATAGTGGATGCAGCAAAATACTTTCACGTCGCTCCACAGAACCTGGTTGCAGCCGATAGGGAGGGTAACATCCTATACCTACCCGCAGGCCTTTACCCAGTTAGAAACTCATCACTATTAAGGGATGGTGATATATCGATATTAAACACGGGATTCCTACCGTTCAACGCTAGTAGGGGGGAGGGTCTATGGATAGGATATATACCCTTCAACGAGATCCCCAGAGCCGTTAACCCTGATACAGGGTATCTAGCTACCGCGAATAACATGCTGGTTAGGGACTACCCTAGATACCTTGGGTGGAGCTGGGCCGATAGATATAGATATGAACGTATTGTCGAGTTGATAGAGGAGTTGAAGCCTCTTGATAGGGAGGATATGTTTAGGATACAGACTGACCGTGTCTCTAAGGCTGCAGAGGTGTTTACAGAGCTATTTGGACTGATCATCGATCCAGATGAGTTTCCCGAGGAATATAGGGGGTACTATTATATGCTCCTATCATGGAACCACACCATGGATAGCTCCCTCATAGAGCCTGGCCTCTATACACTAACCCTGATAAAACTTCATTACATGCTGTGGAGCGATTTATTGGGTGATATCCCAATAAACTTCCTCTCCGCTGAATGGACGGAGGCTGTATTGAGGGAGTATGTAGACGGTGGGTATATCCTCCAGAGGTATGTAGGTGGGGATCCCAAGGAGCTATTGAGGAGGGCATTTATGGAGGCAGTGGATACCCTGGAAAATATTTATGGAGGCATACCTAGGTGGGGAGACGTACTTAGATATGAGATTAGACATGTGCTTGGCGACTTTATACCATGGCTAAATTATAATGTCTATCCTGGGCAGGGAGGCCTCTTCACTGTGTTTGTATCCGGCCATGGCTTTGGAGACCCACCATACACTATCTCGGCAAGCCAGTCAATGAGAGCCATATATGTAGTGGGGGGAGGTGGTGTAGATATATACTACTCGCTTCCAGGTGGTAATAGCGGGATCCCCTTCTCACTGAATTATCAGGATATCCTCCCACTATATGTTGGTGACATGTATATCCAGCCCATCCCCCCTGAGAGAGGTGATCCCGACATAGTCCTGAGGGGTGGTGGAGTATGAATAGGATGGTTAAGATAATACTCTATGCTGGTGTGGCGTCCACATTGGAGGTTGCTCTATACTTGCTCCTACCTAACTACTACCCTCTATATCTACTCCCGCCACTCGCTGCAGGAGTCCTAATAGGTCTGCTAAGCGGTAGTGATATTGAATGGATACTAGCATCTGGGTTAACCTCGCTATCACCCCAGATGTTCCTGGCAATGCAGTATACGCTATATGGGTTCGATATATCATTGATATATAGGGCAGATTTAGCAATTCTGGTCCCCACCCTATTAGGTGTCATAACTCTACTATCCGCCTCCAACCTAGTATATGTCTTGAAGCGGATCGGCGTGATAAACATAGGAATATAAGTTTTTTGGTCCCTTATCTAGGTTTCCACAGAATTTTGGCTTGGGTATAAGCATAATTATGTAGCGAACCGATAGAAAAACATTTAAATATTCCTCTCCTTTTTTTTTGGTGATAAAACATATGATGAATAGGCTGGATGGCCTCATAATATCCTTCCTCATCATATATTCTCTGATGGTGATGGCTTCTCCCGTATACCCGGTGGGTGAGGTTAAAGCCGGCGATCCATACCTGTTCTATATCAATTTCAACCCAAGGATTGTTGAGCCATACGACCCTGTATATGCTGTTGCGGCGATACATTATGCTTTTCCATATCCGCTGCCAATACCTATTCAGTATGTGATGGAGCTTGATAAGAAGGCATACAAGCCATCCAGCGTAAACTTCTATAATCTACCTCCATACCCTATACTTGTATGTATGCCCAGGTGGGTTTCAGAGACCTCTGTATGGTGCTACGACAGCGGTATCCTGTTTAGGAGTGGGTCTGGAGAGATGTGGATGTCATACTATACTGGAACCGCTTATTTCTACGATACTCACTGGGGAGCTGTAGGAGACGGAATCGGATTCTTCCCATGGACCCATGAGAAGAGCTGGTTCTATGGCGAGAGGTTGGTAAGGTGGTAGAGTTGTGAGGTGGGTTAGACATATAATCTTATCATCCATTATAGATGGCGTGATACATAGGAAGATCTACTGGCTCAAGATACTCTTCATCTCTACAATCATCTTATTAATATTATTCGTCAACTTCTTCGTCCTCCCCCTAGAGTGGAATACTAAAGTGATGCAGTTTGAGAGGGCTAGGTACGACTTTGGGATAACGAATACAGTGAATTTCCAGGATACGGTATCTAATAACTTCACGATAAGTAGATATGTCGGGGATGTCCTTGACGCCCTAGAGTCCAAAGGGTTGGAGCCCAGCGTATCCGTCCTGGTTATATTGCCTTTTATCCCAGAGCTTGGAGGCTCTATAGCCATGGTGAGTAACCTAAGCAGGTTAGATTACACGATATTTGCGAATGTGATATATAGATATAGAGACTCGGATGAAGGGGTATATATATCACATAGATTGTCTCCCGGAGGAGAGTTAGAGGTTAGAGACGGCTCCCTAGTGATACGGGGGGTTGAGGTGCCAATCCTAGGGTTTATAACCTCTGAGTATAGCGTTATAGGAGAGATCAACTATCTATCTGAAGTCTTGGGTTTTGCGGAGGACCCCCTTAACAACCCACAGTATTTGATGGCTTCCTCTATGACACTCTACATAGCCTTCGATGAACCCGTTGATAAGACGCGGGTCTTGGACGCTATTGTGGATCTCCTGTACAGGTACAACTCTACTGGGATAATAATGGAGTTCGCCTCAGGAGTAGATGATGAGTCTCCGACAGACTTTCTAAGGAGGATGGCAGATGAGAATGTGGTGATAAGTAGGGTGGAGATGCTTGATGCTATAAGAGATTATTTTTATAGTCAGTACCTAAATCCTTTATCCTCATTCACCTTATTCTCAGTAGGAAGCCTTGTGGTATACATAATGTACCTCACGAAGTCAGGGGTAGATATCTCTAGGGATAACCTCGATGCGATAGGCGTCATCTACTCGGTAGGGGGAGGTGATAGACACGTATATCTATACATTTTAACGTATCTCTATATCTACCTAACACCATCCATTATGCTGGGGCTTGCAGCGGCGATATATTGGGTTAGGATGATATACCGTCTATACCTCCCTATCGATCTACTGCTGTCGTGGCTATCCCCACTAGTCTTAACACCTATGATCATAGTCTCTATACTTACCCCCCTCATAACAACTAGGTATGTGGTTAGGAAGGGTCTTGCGGAGGTTTTATCGAAGGAGTTTGGGTGATGTAGGTGGATGTGAGGGTTGAGAATGTATCGAAGACCTTCATTACGAAGAAGGTTATGGTGGAGGCTGTGAAGAACGCTACCTTCTCACTCGATGAAGGAGGTGTAGCCGTCATATATGGACCCAGCGGCTCAGGTAAGAGTGTCCTACTCAATATCATGGCGGGGTTTGAAGAGCCGGATTCTGGATATGTAAGGTATGGAGGGGTCGACCTATATAGCTTGGGTTGGAGGGGTATGAACAGGTTTAGACGGGATTATATAGGGTATTGTACACAGAGGGATATCCTCCTCTATAGACTATCGGTGAGGGATAATATAGCCCTCCCGCTCCTGATAAGAGGGTATAGCGCTAGAGAAGCCTATTTAGAAGCCGGCTCAATAGCTGAGACACTGGGAATCGGGTATGCTTTGGATAGGCCTGCCTACACATTGAGTGGTGGGGAGCAGAGGAGGGTTGTTCTCGCCAGAACATTAATCATAGATGCCGAGATATTGTTGATAGATGAGCCTACATCAGGGCTGGACGGTGATAACGCTGAGAACGTTAAGAGGGTTATAGCGAGGCGTGTTGAGGAGACTGGTGCGACAACGGTAATATCGACCCATGACAGGAGGTTCCTCGATATAGCTGATAAGGTGTTTAAGATGGAGTCTGGGGTTTTGTCGGAAGCCGATCCGATGGACATAGGTAAAGAATAATAGTTATCTCCTCAATATCATTCTTGGTGTATACGGTGGAGAGGGCCTTCCATGTCAAGATACCGGATAGTCTATGGCCCCGTAGAAGGGATTGGAGTGCAAAGATACTCAAGATATATGTAGATGTGGGTTCGGATGTGTCTAAGGGTACACCCCTCATAGATATTGAGTTGGAGAAGGCTGTCATCACCATAGAATCTGAGTATGAGGGTAGAGTCCTAGAGATACTTGTTAATGAGGGGGATGTTGTGGGACCCGGGGATACGGTGATGGTGATTGGCTGATGTCTAAGGTTAGACTAAGGAGTTGGGTTGGCAGCGGATTTATCAAGACCGCGGATATAGCCTTGGAGAGTAGGGTTGCCACCGTATGTGAGGAGGCTCTATGTCCAAATATCGGGGAGTGTTGGGGGAGTGGTACAGCCACATTCATGGTACTGGGTAGCATATGTACAAGGGGATGTAGATTCTGCTACGTATCTAAGGGGAGGCCCCCTCCCCCCGATCCACTAGAGCCTATCAGGGTTGCTGAAGCGGTTAAGGAGATGGGTCTAGACTATGTAACCATCACCTCTGTGGATAGGGATGACCTGCCAGATGGTGGGGCGTCTCATATCGCCAAGACGATTGTTGAGGTTAAGAGGCTCAACCCCCACGTACTGGTCGAGGTGTTAATCCCCGACTTCCAGGGTGATCTCGACGCGTTGGAGACCGTGTTGGATGCGGGGCCTGATGTCCTAGCTCATAACATAGAGACTGTTGAGAGGTTGACGCCTCTGGTAAGGGATAGGAGAGCAGGCTACTGGCAGAGTATAAGTATCTTGGAGGCGGCTAAGAGAAGAGGGTTCGTCACGAAATCCTCTATCCTGCTGGGCTTTGGAGAATCGATTGAGGAAGTTAGGAAATCCATCGTGGACCTGGCAAATATCAACCTAGATATACTGGTCTTCTCACAGTATCTAAGGCCTAGTGAGAAGCAGCTTCCAGTTAAGAAATACTATGCAGTGGAGGAGTTCAAATATCTTGAGAGGATAGCGTATGAACTAGGTATAAGGAGTGTTGTGGCACATCCACTTGCACGCACCTCTTACAAGGCTAAAGAGGCTTATATCCGAGCACTGAGGAATATGTGAAAAGTCCATTTAATGTGGTAGGGTGTATCATGTATAAGGCTACTCATGTCTTTAGACCCAATCCGGCTATGATAGAGGGTGGATGACACCTATAAAACCTCTGCCTCGTCTAATGAACCTATTTAAGGGGGTCTGGTGTAGATAGACATAATTACCATATAATGTAGATTCTCTATATGATGCTTAGGATAATAATCGATTATTATCGAGATCCCCTTGTAAACATGGCTCTGGACGAGGCCATCTTCATGTTTAGGAGTAAAGTCGGCTTCGACACTCTAAGGCTTTATATGTGGATGCCCAGCGGAGTATCAATAGGTAGGGGTCAGAATTTATATGAAACTGTCAACCTGGAATGCATCTCTAGACTTGGGTATAAACCTGTTTTGAGACCCACAGGTGGTGGAGCATTACTACACATGACTGATGGGGAGATAACATATTCATATGTAACCGGCTCGGAAAACCCTGTATATAGCCTAGATATACAGTCGTCAGCTATAGAGATTGCAAGGGGAGTGTACAAGGCACTTGAGATATTAGGTGTAGAATCCGGTATATCGGGGGAATATAGGTCTGCTGATGAGCCCCTATGCTATTTCAGGAGAGGTTCGAGCGATATACTTGTTAACGGTAAGAAGATATCTGGGAGTGCACAGGTTAGGAGTGGGTCTTCTCTACTCCAACATGGAACGCTACTTCTAAAGCTAGACCCAGATAAATGGGCTTGTGTTATAAGGGGTGTAGATAACAGGAGTTTGAGAGATAAGGTCGCCTCTCTCGAGGAATTGGGTGTGTCAGCCTCTATAAACGATGTATATGATGCATTGGTAGAAGGTTTTACATCTGTATTTGGAGGTGAATACTTTCAGGGGTCACTACTTCCTGGTGAGATACAGCTAGCTGATAAACTTCTACGTGAGAAGTATATTCCATGGCTGGATTCCATCGCTAGATAACCATTATATATGCTTAAGTTGATTTGGTGGGATGGAGGGTTTGGGGGGCAGAATCAATATATCTAGTAGCTATCGAGTATCTATATAGTTTTAATCGATGATAGGACTTACTGTTAACCATTAATCAAAAAACTATAGATGTGATAGAGTGTCATATGCTCGAAAGTGAACTACTTATTTCAAAATGCTGTATAGAGAAAGAAAAAAAGAAGGACTGTATATGGGAGGGTGGCTATGTTGGATATATATAAATATATACTTTAACTTAAAAGATATATTCATGTGTCAAATACATATGAAAGTTAATTTTAAGGGTCTTCTAAGAAAAGTCGGATGGAGTAGTGTAGTGCCTATACTAGTATTAACGTTGCTGTTTCCATCACTCTCCTACTACACCGTAGGTGATACATACTATGGTTCCATTGGATTCTTCAAAGTACCTGTTGCATACATAGGGGATGATCCGAAGCTTATTAGATCCTTTAACTGGGCAATTGTATTAAGCTCTTACGATGAACTAGTGCTAGAGAGTCTACCTGCTATAACTGTAGTTGATCTTAGATATGTTGATCCTAGTAGAGTTATTAGTGAAGAGTTCAAGTCATATATAATGGAAGGTGGCTCTCTAATTGTTATTGTACCTCTAGATAGTCACCTATCAAGTATTGTAATGGATGCCTACGACATAGGAGTGTCAATGCCGATTATAGAGATAGATGGTAACCCTCTGCCTATAGAGACTCTAGTAGTTGGTATTGAATATGACGTGGAAGGCGGCTTCTTTGCACCAGTATTTGGAATGTCTGTGGATTTATATGGCGGATACCAGTTGGAGAGTAGCATACTTAGTACGGTGGAACTCCTGATGGAGTCCAAGTACGGTGGAACTCGAATCGGAGAATTGATTATGTAAGAAGTTCGATAACATATTGGATTAATGGCCAACTAGTAGGTAAAGGGTATGTCTTTGACTCTCTCTATAAATTCCTGAATGATGGTGACCCATACAGAAAATACTATTACGTTAGGGTGTATGATAGAATAGTCCCGGGGGAGTTGATTGAGGGAACTGGATGGAGAAATGCAGATGCAAAACATAAGATATCTCTCCTACCCGATGAATTCACAGCGTTTCTGGAGGATCACGATCCATCTACCACAATCACCTATTCAACAGTAAATGTTGGTGTGAGTCTCATTGGGGGAACCAGTGGTGTAGGAGGAGGTGTATCGGTGGGTTGGAGTTATACAGCTCCTTCAGTGGTTATTTATGACATGACTATTGGGAACGACCCAAATTGGTGGCATAATATTGATGAAGGAGCGGATGTAGGAAGTGGGGGGTGACATGACACAATACACCCCACCATCTTTTTATTAAATGGTGTAGTTGGATGAGTGGAAGACATCTCAGACCACGCCTCATACTCACAATGCTTATCCTACTTGCAGTTATAACCGTATTTGTAATTGTGACGTCAATGGTTGGCTTCTTTGATGAACCATGTGAGGTTCCACTGGATGATGTGAGTTTTGCTGATAGGCTTGGTAGATATGGGAAGGTTGGGGGTACGGTGTATCCTAGGATTTATAGTGAGCTTGGTGAAAGGTATTCGATGGAGTTCATTGTTGATAGTGAGAGTAAAGAATATGAGTTATTCTCGAGAGGGAATTCTCTTTTAATTCTTGATAGTTTTGTACCATATGATTATGTGAATGGTCATTTAGACAATATTTATAGGAATGTGTTGGGCTTTGCCCCTGAAGAGGGGATTCACATAGGGAGTTATATCGTAAACAACTCTTCCTACCTCTTTCTGGACTTTATAGTTAGATTTGAGTACTTGGATGATAATGTTACTGTGGAGGGAAGTGAGTTGTTGATGGGGTTGAGAGGAATATTGTTATATCGTACGATAGTATATTCTACATCGACATATTTATAACCATATACAACTCCAAAATGTCTGATCAACCAGTCACATTATCAGTTGTCTTACCTTCCCAAATTCCCTTCATAACCTACTCCGCCCCATTCTACGTTAGTAATCCAGATAGGTTAAAACATGATGTCTACGACGTCTATTCTGATATTCCGGGAGTACTTGTGGATAAGACCATTGGTTTCGAATCCATTGATATGGAGTTTATCCCAGATGGTAACTACTGTACATTATTTTTCTGGGTTTCTATTGAGAGCATAGCGGTGAATGGAGATGTGTCCATACCATTTAGCATATCTGGATATATGACGTTAGATATGGAGATAGTTCTAGTCCGGGGTTAGAAATAAATTGCTGGGCCTTTACATAGCATTATCAGTATATTGTCTCATCTATGTCGTATATGGCGTATATTGGTTGAGTATCATGTCTAATACCTTTTTTGATTTCTTCTATCTGTCTATCCATCTCCTCATCTTCAATCTCTGTCAATCCATATGTTTTAGACAGTCTTAGATACTCCGAGTCTGGATGTATCTTCAGTTTGGAGAAGTATATTATGTCTCTATCATTTAGAGGCATCATGTTGATTACCTTTACAGTATCTCTTACATGATCATGATAGTATTCTCTTCCTCCCGCCCCTATCAAGACTATCAATCCAACATCTATCCCAGATGCCTTTAGCCTCTTAACAAGCTCTACTGATCTAGAAGCTGGTCCCGGCTTAGATAATATTCTTAGCACATCGTCATTACCACTCTCCAGACCTATGTATACACGTTTATAGCCTAGCCTCCTTAGAGTTTTCAGGTCCTCGATTGTTTTGTATACGGTGAAGTAGTCAGAGAATGAGTATATCCCCTCAATAGCATTACCCGGTAGTATTTCCCTTATTGTTGAAATGTAGCTGACCAATAGGTCTGTATCCGCGAATAATGCATTAGCATCTGCTAAAAAGACTCTCCTCCTCATATATATGCCTTTACCTAGGAAGTCCACCACTCTACTCACGTGTTCTCTAAACTCCTCTATGGATTTGAATCGGAAGCTTCTGTCCCTGTAGAAGGTGCAGAAGCTACACTTGTTATAGGGACATCCTTCCAGAGGCTGTAGGACTAGGGAGAGGTATTGGTCTGGAGGTAGTATGGAGATAGGCTTATACAACTGTTTGAAAACCTTCTCTTCAGACCTGATCTTCTCCAGTAGTTCGAAGTTTATCCTAGGCTCGATGGAATCAGGGTCGATTCCCAACCCCCTCATTATATATATGCTTCTCTCTATGGCGTATGTTAGGAGCGCTTCCTTATATTCTTGGTCTAATATCCTCTTTATATGCCTTCTTGGAGGCTTCAACGATATCCACTTCTTCTCAATAATCTCTCCAGATAAGCCTCTCTCATACAACATGTTGTTCGTATATATGAAATGTGGCCTGCCCTCTAGGTCATATACGAAGACCTCCTCCCCAAGTGTTATCTTTAAGCTATCCAGGAAGATTGATGTAGATGCATGTTCCCCGTCTACTACACCTTTCTTGATCCACAGTAACTTGCTCATCCCCTATATTCAATATGTTTCCGTTTGATTATTACAAAGGTATCTATATAGAAATTTTTATGTGTTTTTAAAAACACTACTATATTTATTGTTTATCCATATATTTCAATGCTTAACCTCAAAAACCTGTTTAGTGGTTATAAGATCCTGGCTATTTAACTAACGATACTTTTGATTACCGCGAATTATGTGGCTGGGGACGACGATAATGATGATTATGATGGGGAGGTGGAACCGGTTTTTGAGGAGGAGGGTGAGACCCTAGGTAGTTTAGCGTGGACCCTTGGTTTACTCTTAAACACTTTATTTGTGGCGGTTAACAGGGCTAGAAAGATTTTAAGGCTTAGGCTTCGATTCAAAACTGTATTAGATATTCACATAGCATCGAATATCATCCTTGGATCTATGGCTATCCTCCATGGCCTAATATTTATCTCTAGCGCTAGCCTCCTCGAGTATATCCTAGTTATCTTGATTGCGATCCTGTTAGCCAGTGGGACGGCTATGAGGTTTGTTATGAATAGGGATGTTAGGTTGCTTAACAGACTTGTTCATACCCAGTTGTTGCTATCAATAATTATAGCCATATTGATCTATATACATATCTTGACAGTGGATTAGTAGGATAGGCTTGGTATAGACCATTAGTGATTACTTATCAATGGCTATATCATTTGAATGGTGTTGTAGAATGGTTCAGCCGGATGTCGGGTCTAAGGCGCCAGATTTCGAGCTTATCGATACAGATTTGAACAGGAGGAGGCTAAGTGAATTTCTAGGGAAAGGAAAGCCGATAGTCCTACTCTTCTTCCCAGGCGCTTTCACAAGTGTATGTACCAAGGAGCTCTGTACATTTAGAGACCGGATGGCTGAGTTGGAGAGGGCTAATGCAGAGGTTATAGCCATCAGCGTAGACTCTCCCTTTGCACAGAAGGCTTTCAAGGAAAAGTATAACCTAAACTTCACACTTCTCAGCGATTTCAACAAGGAGGTGATTAAACTCTATGATGTTGTGTTGCCGGATTTACTGGGGCTTAAGGAGTTGGCTAAGAGGGCTGTTTTTATCTTGGATAGTGGCGGTGTCGTCAGGTATAAGTGGGTGAGTGACGATCCACGTGTAGAGCCCGATTATGAAGAGGTTATCAGGAGGGCGAATGAGCTGGCTTCTTCCTAACCCTCCAAAACCTTTATATAACTTCTTTCACAGGTATTCTCGACATCATAGATATCGATACCCAAAGCATTATTAGTGTTAGTAGAAGTAGTATGGTGGATACCGTGAATAGAAGTGTATATGTTGGTATAGAAACCGCTATTATCGATGATCCTATGGAGAATAGCGATGTTAGTATCGCGGTCGCGGGGCTTAACACACATGTTGGGCATACGACTGCGAACCCGATGATCGGTGTGGGTAGAACCTTCTTCACCCTCTCGAAAGAGGCTAACGTGGATATAGTCATTGATATCACTGTGGCTGATAATATACTTATTGCTAATGCAGCTGTGAAGATGTATGGGGATATAAAGATCTCTATGTAGTTGGTAGGTGCTATAATTACAACTGGCCCATATCCAAATATCGTTGGTAGTACCGAGACTCTAGGGGTTATGCCTCCTGAGAAGTCAAGCGTTATCATCCCTTGTAGATATGCGTAGATGATGAAGTAGGCTATAGCTATTCCTATAAAAAGGGCTTTGAATCCCTTGTTCCTAAATAGGAATTTTAGATTCTTGAAATCAGGGTTTAACAACCTGCTATATCTACCTCTTGATGTAGGGGTCCTCCCCTCCACTAGGCTTCTGAAGAAGGAGTAGATAGCAATTATCGAGACATTTATCCAGAGCAGAGGGAGGAGGATAGGTATCCAGTCATATATATATGTGTTACTCAAATCTATGAGGATGGCTATCGCTTCTAACAGGATGAGTATAAAAAATAATGTGGTTGTATCCCTCTGTAGTCTAATCACTGATATCTACCGTATTAGTCTATGCCTCCTCAACAATCAGCTTACCCACCATCCCCCTCTCCTGATGGATCTCGGGCCAGGTTCCCTCAGCCTCTTGACATAGATACCAGTATGTTCCTGGGTCGTTGATGACGAACCGTATCTCCAGCTCCTCACCAGGCTCTAAAGTCACCATTATCATTCCGGGTGACTCACCGACCTCAGCTGGTTCTAGTTCGAAGTCATACATCTTATCCATGTTAGCCATCATTTCCAAATGCCTCTCCTCATACTCATGTATCTTTTCCTCTACAGAGAGGTCCAACATATCCACTTCCCTTATTATATTCTTCATCATCATCAAGGCCATGTCTTTATCTGGGACTACCATAAACTCATGTGCCCTTGCCCCGTTATTAACCAGCTTTAGAACTACTACTTCACCCGCCTTCACTGTGAGTGTGGGGGCAAACCCAGCCCTGTTAAACCCGTATTCAACCATACTGAGCTCGATCGTCCTTACTGAGGGCATCATGAAGTTGGTGGTGTACAGTATTGCCGCGGCGCCGATGAGTATGACTGCCAACCCTACTCCAAGTATTAAACCAAATCTCATTTCTACCAGAATGTAGAATCAAGCTGTGGATGTATATCCTTTTTGCGAACATATTCGGATTTAGGCGGGAGCCTAACCGTGCAAAAAAATATTGTAGTATTTTTAAAAAAGTTGTAGTAGTTAGATTATAGAGTTAAATGACTAAGGAAGCTGATTTAGGTAATAGGATATACGAGGTTGTCATCCACATTATGTTCAGGAAAGATGACTGTTGCTGTAAAATTAAGGAGTTTTTAGGTTATGACTCGTCCCCTGTGGAGTGTCTAAACCCTGGTATTAGGGGGTATCACTATATCCGGCTTCTAGATAACGGGAGGACTATCCTAAAACCCCCATCTCCCAAATCTTGTCCGTTCTCTAGGTTGGCTAGGGAGTTGCCCATACATGTTAAGAAACTTGTGATATATGGTGAATACGCCATCATGGTTGTTGTAGCTACCAAATCTAATTTGAGGAAGTTGTATAAATCCCTAAACTCATACCGTGACTCCTTCTCCTACAGGATTATTGAGACAAAGAACCTAAGTATTCCAAAGAAGAGTAAAGGTGGTTTGACTAATAAGCAGAAGATTGCTATATCCACAGCATACTCGATGGGTTATTTCAACTCCTATGATAAGGCGAAGATTAGAGAGGTTGCACGGGTCTTGGGTAAGTCCCAGTCAACTGTATCAGACCTAATTAGGAGAGGGATAAAACGTATATTGGATAACATAGATCTGGATGAATTCTAAATCTCTATTCGTAAAATAGTCTTTCGAACATATTCGTATAAACGAAATAAGTTGTATTTTCTAACCTCATTTGTAGGTGAGGTTGAATGTCTTTTCCAGCGCCATCAGCCGATTTATGGTATTCACTATTCAACATGTATTTGACCGCTGCAGTAATATTGACCACTGCTGTGATCCTGATGATGATTGTGTTTGCAGTGAGGTTTAGGGCTGGAGATGGTGATGATGGGGAGCCAGAGTATAAGATTGGTGATCCGATAGATAGGGGGAGTCCAAAGGTCGCCCTTGGCCTTATTGTGATTTTAGGTGTGCTATTCCTGGGGCTAACTACATCAACCTTCGGTGTCATGGAGTTTATGGAGGAGATTCCAGAGGATGAGCCGGAGGCTCTCCATATAAAGGTTGTCGGCTTCCAATGGGGATGGAGATTCATATATCCGAATGGCAAGAGCCTAGTTGGTGAGCTTAGAGTACCTTCCAATACCCCTGTCATACTAGAAATTACTAGCCAGGATGTATTCCATACATTCTCAATACCTGATTTTAAGGTGAAGAAGGATGCTATACCAGGTAGGCTTAACTACGCCTGGTTTGAGGGGAAGATTGAGGGTGAGTATACCATAAGGTGTTATGAGTTGTGTGGTGTTGGACATGCTGAGATGTTGGCAACCTTATTGGTTATGGATCCAGAACAGTATGAGCTCTGGTATTCCCAGTTTTCAGGTGGTGTAGAGGAGGGAGGTGAGGAGAGTGGCTGAACACTCCGGTCATAAGGTAAACCCCCTTGTAGAATGGTTGTTTACGACCAATCATAAGAATGTAGGTGTACTTTACCTAGTTACTTCGCTGTACTTCCTGGTGGTGGCGGGGATACTTGCACTGATATTTAGGATACAGCTGTCTGCTCCGGAGATGGCGTTCTTGACGCCAGAGGTATATAATCAGATGGTCACGGTACATGGGCTCTTCATGCTGCTCTGGGTTGTTACTCCCCTTGCATCCGCATTTGCCAACTACTTCGTCCCAATACAGATTGGTGCTAAGGACATGGCTTATCCAAGGTTGAATGCACTGAGTTACTGGCTATATCTAGCAAGCGGTATTCTAGCGCTGTCAAGCTTCTTCGCTGATAGGACTGCAGATTGGGGCTGGACTACATATGCCCCGTTAAATACTCTCCAGTATAGTCCACAGGCGGGAGGCTCGTTGATGGGTCTAGCCATCATAGTCCTCCTATCATCCAGTATAGTGGCTACAGTGAACTTCATGGTTACTATATTCAGGCTTAGGGCACCTGGTATGAAACTGTTTATGCTCCCACTGTTCTCATTCTTCTGGCTTATCACAGTATTCCTAATGCTCTGGGCATTCCCAGCGTTTGTAGCTCCACTTCTTCTTCTCGTTACAGATAGGGTATTGGGTACTGTATTCTACACATCTGTGCAGGGAGGTGCCCTTCTCTGGGATCACCTGTTCTGGTTCTTCGGGCATCCAGAGGTATACATCCTAGTCCTACCAGGACTAGCTATAGCTGGTGACATAATATCTGTATTTAGCGGTAGGAAGCTATATGCAAAGAGAGTCGTCTATTATGCTTTGATAGGTGCGGCTATACTAAGCTACATCGTCTGGGCCCACCATATGTTCATGACTGGAATAGATCCAGGGCTTAGAGAATTCTTCAATATCACAACGGAGTTGATATCAATACCATTCGGAATCATGATGCTATCATATATATTCACTATGTATAAGGGTAAAGTTAGACTCACGACACCTATGCTCTTCGCCATGGGTGCAGTGGCTCTGTTCATAATAGGAGGTGCATCCGGAGTATTCAACTCCTCGGTAGCCCTGAACTTCGGCTTGAGAGGTACCTTCTGGGTCGTGGCTCACTTCCACTATACGATAGTTGGTGGAGGGATAACAGGTCTTCTAGCAGGCCTATACTACTGGTGGCCTAAGATAACCGGTAGGATGTATAATGAAAAGCTTGGGAAACTACACTTCGTAATCTACATGATAGGCTTCAACCTACTATACTTCCCAATGCAGGCTCTCTACGACATGCCCAGAAGAATATATACGTATGAGGCTGCTACAGGCTGGGGACCAATAAACATGTTTATAACGATGGGTGGCATGGTCTTCGGACTATCCTGGCTACTACTATTCATAATATTGATACAGAGTCTAATCAACGGCCCGAGAGTGGGTGACGATCCCTGGAACGCGAAGAACTATTCACTGGAATGGAATATACCGTCTCCACCACCCGAGTTCAACTTCCCAGATGGGAAGGTCCCCGTTATAAAGGCGACCGGAGGAGTAGAGTTCATGGATGTGGAGCAGGTGAAGAGGCTTGGTCTTGGAGAGGCCTCTACAGAGGCAAAGATAAAGACAGGGATATATAAGGGTAAGGATATAGCCTTGGACGGCGGCACATATAGTCAGAGTGTTGAGGCTGGTGAGGCTCATGGGGATCACGGGCCACACCTCAGCCCCTGGCCTCTAGTCTTGTCCGCTGGGGTGACGATGACTTTCCTAGGGCTATTCTTCGGAGTGGGCCTATTCATACTTGGCTTAGCAGTGTTCATAGCATCGATAGCGGGATGGGCATGGGAAGACTTGAATGAGAGGTTCCATCTAGAGCTTGAGGCAATCGGTGAAACATGGCCTTTCAAGAAGGTTGAGAATCATGTGGTGGCTGCATGGGTGGTGATATTCGGAGAGATTGGGTTATTTGGGCCTCTACTCGCAGCATACTTCTTCATAAGGGCTATGGCTGCAAGGACGGGTCTTCTATGGCCACTGCCAGGGCAGGCACATGATATAGCATTAGGTGGGATCAACACATTGATCCTCCTAACCAGTGGATTGACGATGTCTATAGCCTTACTAGCCGCCAAGAGGGGGGAGTACGACACTCTTAAGAAGAGCCTGGTAGCCACGTTTATATTCGGCACGGTATTCCTAGTAATTAAGGGTTATGAATGGTATAAGTTGTTTGGAGAGGGTATAACGTTCGGGACAGACATCATATCAGACCTATACTTCGTGTTGACTGGGGTACATGCAGGGCACCTGATTGGAGGGTTGGTTGGCCTAGCATACGTGATTCTAAAGGCGTATAGGGGAGGATTCACACCCAATAAGCACCTCGGGCTAGAGGTTCTGGCAATATACTGGGGGTTCGTCGACGCCTTCTGGCTGATACTGTATCCACTATTCTACCTGATATAGGGGTGGGATAGGATGGAAGAGACGAAACAGTTTCTAGCAACCTACCTATTCCTAGTAGTAACTGTACTACTGGAGATCTTCCTGGCTGTCAACTGGAGAACCCTAGGATTTCTATCCACACTGGGGATTCTAGGGATACTTGGTGTACAGATGATCTTCGTATACCTATATTACATGCATGGTAAGTACGCTAATAAGGCTATAACCTATCTCATGATACTATCAGTACTGGTGATCGTCCCACTGTTCGCGGCATTCTACTTCTCGATAGAGACTCCTAGGCCGATATCACCATTCACGCTGGAGGTGATACTAAATGTCTGAGCCTAGGACACATATACGGGCAGGTATATTAGCAGCCTTCATAGGTCTACTCTGGTTGATAGCGATACTGGTTAAACTCCTAGTAATACCAACAGGCACACCTGCTGTAGGAGGGGAGACGGAGATTCTACGTGGAGACACGATAACTATAGTTATGAGGGAGTGGGGCTTCAACCAATTCAATAGGGGTGGTCCGATAATAGAGGTGGAGGCTGGGGAGGAGATTACTATAATAGCTAGGAATGAGGGTGCAAACGTACATGCGTTCCAGGTAATCACACAGGATGGGGAGTATGTGGCTGGGATGCTAGAGGATGAGATCGTGGAGCCTGGTCAGGAGATAACCCTTACTATAAAGGTTGATGAGCCAGGTGAATACCTCTACATCTGTCCAGTACCTGGACATGCGGATCAAGGAATGACATCCATCTTTAGAGTGGTAGGTTAAACCCCCTATTTTTTTTTATCTCTATCTCACATAGACTAGAAGATAATCCCTAGCTTTCAGATATTATCTCGTAGACAACACCCTTTGACTCCGCGTTTATACTCGCCCTCCTAGCCCTGGCATGCCCCCTCTTAAACTCCTCACTATTCACCCACTTCTCAAAAGATTCTCTGTCTCTCCATATGGTCATAACCATTATCTTAAGCTCCTCCTCTGATGCAAAGAGCTTGAATCCTAGGAATCCTGGGAACTTATCCACTAATCCAGCCCTATTTCTGAAGTTCTCTATTATCCTCCTATAGCTTTCTAGATCCTTCGCTTGGATATGGTTAACCACGGCTATAGCCATATCAAATATCTATCTCAACCTACACGCTTTTAATATAAGTTTATTCAACCGATATCTCAAGTGTCCTTTTAAATATATTATCTCTAATATCTTATGGTGATTGGAAATGTCGTCAGACGATCGATACGTCGATTTTGGTTGGACTGGGGAGAAGGTAAGTAGGGTTGGCCTAGGTATATGGCAGTTTAGTGAGAGCTGGGGTGTTACGGACTATAACCTTGCTAAATCCATTATAGAGGCGGCTCTTGACTCGGGAATCAACTTTATAGATACAGCTATGGTATATGGACAGGGTAAGAGTGAAGAGTTTTTGGGGAGGGCTTTGAAGGAGCTTGGCGTGAGGGATGAGGTATTTATAGCTACGAAGATACCTGGTCAGTTCCTGGCTAGAGATGATGTTTTCAGGGCTGTGGAGAATAGTCTTAGAAGGCTTCAAGTAGATGTTATAGATTTGATGCAGGTGCACTGGCCACCATGCTGGCATAACATACCTACATGTGAATATATGAGGGCATTAGAGCAGCTCGTACATCTCGGTAAGATTAGGTATATAGGTCTAAGCGACTTTCCCGTTGAACTGGTGGATGCAGCTAGGAACTGCCTCTCAACAGAGGATATTACCTCTATACAGATAAGGTATAATCTGGTGGAGAGGGAGGCTGAGGTGGAGCTCATTCCCTATGCTCTACAGAATGATTTGGTGGTTATCCCATGGAGTCCACTGGCCAAGGGGGCATTGACAGGTAAATATACTCCTGACAACCTACCCCAGTTCCAGGATGTACGTGCCTCTGAACCACTGTTTACAAGGGAGAATATGGAAGAGATTATGAAGGTTGTCGAGGTTTTAAAGAAACTGTCTGGGAAGTATGGTAAGACACCTGCACAGGTCGCTCTAAGATGGTTGGTGGACGCCTATCCAAACATAATTCCCATACCCGGGGCGAAGAACCCGGAGCAGGCTAGGGATAACGCTGCTACCATGGGGTGGAAGCTAGACTTTGGAGACTGGCTGGAGCTTGATAGGGTGAGCCGGAGGGTTAGGATCTCACGTGTAACGTTCTAACCCTCTCCCCACTAATCTAATTCTTTTGGGGGATTCTAGACTATTTGTCTAAGCTATTTATACATGTTGTCGGATACCCCTCCATTATTTATATGTTGATCTGGAACCCCCTCTCCATAAGTATCTCGAATAGCTGCCTATAGAGCTTTAGAGACTTTTCGAGGGCGGTCTCCATGGTTATCTCCCCCTCTTCAATCTTACTCATCATCTCCTCCACATACCTCCTCGTCTCAGGAGTGACTAGCCTTCGATCTATATCCTCCAGTAGTTGGATGAAGTTCATCCCTAGTTTGGATGGTGTGAATCTCCCACTCCTCTTAGACGCGTATCCCCTCTTGACAATTATCCTTGGGTATATGGCTCTAGTGGCGTCAGTCCCTATTCCATGGTCTTCCATCAGCTTTAGAAGGTCTGCTTCAGACAATCTGGGTGGTGGGTTAGTATATCCCGTCTTAACCTCTACATTTAATACCTTAAGCTTCTCCCCCACCTCAAATTCTGGGAGTGGGTTGTCCTTCGATCTGAAGTATGGAAATATCTTGTGGAAACCCTCATATGCATAGTATCGGCCGCTTCCCTTGAAGACTATATCGTTATAGGCTGCCTCCACATTCTGTTTAAATCCGAATGAGTCGTCTGCATATACATTGGCCAGGTATCGCCTTGCGATATACTCCCATATTCTCCACTGTTTACTCCCGTCGTTTGGATATGGCTTGACTGGATATATTGGTGGATGCGCCTTATCATCTCTCCTACCCTGTCTAGGGTTGGGCTTCGGTCTTGGGAATCCTTTTGTATATATGATTAGATGCTTTAAGTCGGATTTCTCAATTGTTTTGTAGGGTTGGTTATAGTCGAATGTCCTGGGGTATATATCTGTCTCCGTCCTTGGGTAGGAGATGTATCCCTTGCTATATAGCTCTTCTGCTATGGATAAGATGGTTGATGAGTCCATCTTCGTGATTCTAGTCAGGTCTCTAAGCATATAGTCTGTGTTTAGAGGTAGGGGTTTCCTCTCGGTGAACCTCTCCTTAACATATTTGGTTATCGTTATATATCCCTCCTCCCGCAATTCCTCGGCGTATGACTCAGCAATCTTCATCTTCTTAAAGTGTTGGCTGACTAGATTCACCTTCACACCATCTTTCTCCACCTTTACCGATATATAGTAGTATTTCGTCCTCTTGAAGCTCTTCCTCTCCCTCTCCCTCTCAACTATGAAGTATAGTGTTGGTGTCTGGCAACTCCCCCAGGATATTAGTCTACCGTTACCTTCCTGTGTGAGGAGTCGGGTGAATGCCGCCCCGGTTATCAGGTCGAAATAGGTTCTGAAGAGGGCTTTATATACCCATTTCCAGTTGAGCTCTCTCTCCCTATTCCTCCATGCTCTGTCAAGCTCTCTATAATCTAGGCTGTTGAACCTCATTCTGAAGTATGTCGTCTTCCTACTGAGCTCCTCATATATCCTAAGTATTTCATATCCGATTAGCTCTCCTTCCGAGTCGTTGTCGGTGGCTATTACCAGAATGTACCCTCTATACCTTCTGAAGACCTTTCTAAGGTTGTTGTATGACTTCCTATCTGACACTACATAGGTTATCTCGTCTATGTGATTGAAGAGTTCTCTAGGATTAATCTTCCCCCAACCGTATTTCTTGGGGAAGTCTAGGTTATATACGTGGCCCCGTACTGATGTGACTATAGCATTTATTTTCCTATATCTAAAGAATTTCTTCAGCTCCTTAGCTACTGAGGGTTTCTCAGCCACTACTATATATCTGCTTTTCTCAACAGTCATCTTCTGATCTCCACTGTCTTGTGAATCTATAACTCTATCTATCGATGTAGAAACTAATAATTTTTTTCAATATGTGTGTCTCTCCATGTCTATGGGTTTCTATTACCCCTCTCTTCCTGGGTGGTAGTCCTTCTTGTCAGAAACTCTTAGAGAGTTGATCTGTGAAATAATAAGGTTTTGTGGTTTCTATGTACTTCTCTTAAGCTCCTCCTCCTTCAAGACTCTTCTCAAGACTTTACCGACTGGGCTCTTTGGAAGGTCTTCTCTGAATTCGATTATTTTCGGGACTTTGTATGGTGCTAGATGCTCTTTTGCATAATTTATTATATCGTCTTCACTGAGCTTCCCCTTATACTCGTCTTTTAGTACTATAAATGCCTTCACCATCTCCCCATACTCCTCATGGGGGACTCCTATAACGGCAGCCTCCTTAACCGCTTCATGCTTATATAGGACTTCCTCGACCTCTCTCGGATATACGCTGTACCCCTTGTATTTTATTAGGTCCTTCTTCCTATCAACTATGTAGAAGTAGCCTTCTTCATCCATCTTGGCCATGTCGCCGGTTCTAAACCATCTGTAGCCATATTTCTCGAAGAAGACCTGTCTATTCTCCTCATCCATATTATAATATCCCTTCATTACCTGTGGTCCTGTCACTACAAGCTCTCCGACTTCTCCAGGTGGTAGGAAGATGTCTTTATCTGGATCCGCTATGGCTGCTATTGTGTTGGGTACTGGGAGTCCTATGGAGCCGAACTTATATTTGCCGTATATAGGGTTTACATGTGTTACTGGGCTGGTCTCTGTTAGTCCATAGCCTTCTCTCAGCTTCCCTCCAGTTATCTCCTCGAACTTCTCTGCGACTGAAACTGGTAGTGGAGCCGCTCCACTTATACAGGCTTCTATGCTGGTCAGGTCATACTTCCTGATATCCTTATAGTTTATTAGATAGGAGTATAGGGTTGGAACCCCGTGGAAGACGTTCGCTCTATACTTCTCTATGGATTTAAGGAGTTCCTTTATATCTAGACGTGGTAGAACCACTATAGTTCCCGCGGCGAATATGGCGAAGTTCATGACGGCAGTCTGGCCGTATATATGGAACCATGGGAGTAGGCCTACGAATATATCTTGTTTCTTCCTCCCTCTGAATAGCCATGCGTCTATTTGTAGTATATTGCTATATAGGTTGTAGTGTGTAAGCATAGCCCCTTTGGGAACGCCTGTTGTCCCCCCTGTATACATGAGGGCTGCCAGATCCTCCCTGGGATTAATCTCTGGACGATCTACCTTTCCATCATTCTCTAGCAGGAGCTTCTTGAACTGGAATCTATCCTTTCCGTCAATAGGGGGCTTCACCTTCTTCATGAATGTCCTGTATATAAAGGCCTTTATTCCTGGGAGATAGTCGTCTATCCCTGTGTAGATGACCTTCTCAACACCACTGTCTTTGAAGGCTTTCTCCACATTCTCTGTGAATAGGTCTATAGCCACCAGCACCTTGGCACCGCTATCATTCAACTGTCTAGCCAACTCCTCACCAGTATATAGTGGGGATGCTGGGGTGACTATGGCTCCAGCCTTCAGGGCTCCATAGTATGCGATGACGAATTGGGGTGTATTGGGTAGATATAGAGCCACCTTATCCCCCTTCTCCACACCAAACTTCTTCTGTAGGATGTATCCGAACCTCTCGCTGGAGTGATGTATCTCCTCGTAGGATATCTTGTTGCCTAGGAATATAAGTGCTGTATGGTCTCTTGCTATGGAGTGGCTGTCATCTAGTATGGTGTATAGGGGCTTTTCTGGAATCTCTATCTCCCTGGGCGTTCCCTCCTCATAGTTCTGGAGCCACGGCTTCACTAGGTAATACTTTTCAAATATCTCCCTATCCTGAGGAGTCTCACTTGTCATTAAGAATATATTTATCGATTCCGTTTATTAAGAGAGGTCTATAGAGGGTATTATATAAATAGGTTTTGGGTTGTGGTTTAACCCTTTCTAACCACGTCGAAGATCTTCCTTAGGTGGGCTGTCTCTATAACATTCCCAGTTATCTTCATCTTCCCCATCATGAAGGCACGCATAGGATCCAACTCTAGGTTGAGGATCTTCGTGAATACCTCGTTACTCATCTTTAGAGTCGCCAGTGGGCGTTCGTGCTCACCCTCCTCGAGAATAACCTCTCCCTCTTTAAACTCGATGTAGAACTTTGGGAGCCCCTCTACCTCGAACTGGTAGGCTTTGTTCCACTTCTTCACCTCATCCCCTATCTTCTCCATCGCCTTGCTGTAGACCTCCATAAACTTCTCCTTAGCTGTCTCAAGGTCCATGGGCTACACCATAGAATGTATTCCCATAATCTACTTAAATAGGTGTCGACTCATAGAATGAGAATATACCCATGCTTATTATGTAATGTTTTTATATTCTTCTATGGTGTCGAGTGTGCCACGTGACGTGGCTATAGTCGGTGTTGGGCACAGCAGGTTTGGTGTGAGGAGTGACGTCAATATTAGCGAGTTGGCCTGGGAGTCTATATCTAAGGCTCTCGATGACTCTGGTTTGGAGCAGAGTGATATAGAGTACTTTATAGTCAGTAGTGTGGGTGGATGGAGTAGTGAGTATCTCCCAGCTGTAGTGGTTGGGGAGTATTCTGGGCTTACCCCATTAGGTACATCTAGGGTTGAGGCTGCATGTGCATCTGGGAGTGCGGCGTTGAAGCTTGCATATGACATGGTAGCATCTGGATCAGTGGATATTGCCATGGCCGTTGGTCTTGAGAAGATGAATGAGTCTCCAACCCCCACTGTGGTTGAGTTTATAGGTAGGGCTGGAAACTATTTCTGGGAGTTCCACAACTTTGGCTTGACATTCCCTGGATACTACGCATTATATGCAACCGCCTATATGGATAGGTATGGTGCTAGAGAGGAGGATCTGTGTCTAGCTGCTGTGAAGGCCCACTACTATGGTGCGAGGAATCCAAAGGCGCATTTCCAGAAGGAGGTCACTCTTGAGAAGTGTATGTCCTCCAGATATATTGCATGGCCCTTGAAGCTTTATGACTGTAGCCCCATTACCGACGGCTCTGCAGCTGTAATACTTGCCAGTGAGGAGGTTGCTAAGGAGCTTACGGATACACCGGTGTGGATAGAGGCTATTGGCTACGCATCTGATACAGCCAACCTTAGTAAGAGAGATGACTTCACATATCTACGCGCAGCGAGGGTGGCTGCTGACCAGGCGTATAGACAGGCTGGGTTGGACGGGGGGTATGAGATGTACAAGTATTTTGATGTGGCTGAGGTTCATGACTGTTTCACGATTGCGGAGGTTCTGGCCTACGAGGATCTAAGGTTTGCCAAGCCTGGAGAGGGGTATAAATTCCTGAGGGATCAGGAGACGTATGTAGGGGGGAGGATACCTGTTAATTTAAGCGGCGGCTTGAAGGCTAAGGGACACCCTATAGGCGCTACAGGCGTTAGCATGGCTGTAGAACTTACAAACCAGCTTCTACAGAGGGTTGAGAGGGATAGGCAGGCCACCATCAAGAATGGTAGAGCCATAGCCCATAACGTGGGCGGGACTGGACACTATGCATATGTATCCATATTCTCCCTTGAGAAGCCTGGTAGGGGGTGATTATATATGAGTAGGGAGGAGAAGGTTAGCCAGAAGGATATGTTTGATAAGCAGATGAGGGAGTTTGAGGAGTTCGTCGATAGTATGAAGGAGAGCCTAGGTATACCTACCTTCCCAGATCCTAAGTCAGGCTCACTACAGTGGTATGACCAGAGGTGGATAACAACCAGGTTCGTGATCAGTGTTGAGGGGATTAAGGAGTTTTTCGATAAGCTTCTAGATGGTAAGTTCGTTACGACAAAGTGTAGGGGGTGTGGGGAGCTCTACTTCCCGCCTCAGAAGGATTGTCCAAAGTGTAGGGCTTCTGATATGGAATGGATAGAGCTCTCTAGAGAGGGTGTGTTGCTAACATATACACAGATAAATGTAAAGCCCTATAGCTTTGCACACTATGACGATTATATAGTGGGTATTGTGAGGCTTCCCGAGGGTGTAAACGTCACCGCGTGGATAAGGGCGGAGGATCCTAAGAAGTTGAGGATTGGGATGAAGATGAGGCTGGAGATCACTAGGAGAGAGCCGGAGAACTATATCACGTATGAGTGGATCCCCTCCGAGTAGTCCACCCCACTTTTTATATATAAAATCATGTTAACCGCTTGGATTCTCTAGAAGGTTGTCATTGAATCCATATCTATCATAATCATCGACCATTCTCCCAATGTGTGTATTGTATAACCCCTGTTATTTAAGCGGAGCCTAGGAATTAATAGAGTGAGGGATTGAAATGGTATTCCCATTCACAAGTATCACTGACTATGAGATAGGCCTCAGCGAGGAGCTTGAGCTTTTTCGCCAGAGTGTTAGGGACTTTGTAGATAAGGAGTTGGAACCTATAGCTGTGAAGGTTGTTAAGGAGGGTGTGATACCAGAGGACCTTTATAGGAAGGCGGTTGAGCTGGGCTATACCGGGATAGGTATACCAGAAGAGTTTGATGGCCAGGGCGGAGGATCGATGTATCTAGTGATTTTGATGGAGGAGATCTCTAGGGTGCTCCCCGCATTTGGAACCGGGCTCCTTGTAAACGGGTTATTCACGTATCCAGTCCTAGCCTTCGGGACGGAGGAGCAGAAGAAGAGGTATATCCCACCCGTGGCTAGGGGTGAGAAGTTTGCTGCTCATGCGAATACCGAGCCGGCCGCGGGAAGTGATGTAGCTGGTATCCAGACCACGGCTAGGAAGGAGGGTGATATGTATATCTTGAATGGTAGGAAGATCTTCATAACTGGTGCTGATAAGGCTGACTACTTCGTCGTCTCTGCCAGGACCAATCCGCCTCCTGAGGAGAGGAGGAGGCGGTGGTGGGGTATTTCACTCTTTATTGTTGAGAGGGACTGGCCTGGGGTTGAAGTCGGGAGTAGGTTTAACGTGATGGGTCTCGACGGTGAACACCCTAGCGAGGTAATCCTAGATAATGTGGAGGTTCCTGAAGAGAACTTGATCCCCCCTGAAAATGAGGGGTTTAAGATGCTGGTGGCGACGTATGACCATAGCAGGGTGGGTATAGCTGCCCAGGCAGTTGGGATTGCACAGGGTGCTTTTGAGAAGGCCTTCAACTACAGCCTACAGAGGACGGCGTTTGGTAGGCAGATAATATCGTTCCAGGGGGTTAGCTTCAAGCTAGCAGATATGTTGACTCTTCTCCAAACGGCTAGACTTCTCACGTATTGGGCAGCAACTCTGGCTGATAAGGGTAGGGAGGAATATGTCTTCGCTGCCTCGATGGCAAAGACATACGCTACTGAGGTTGCTGAGAAGGTTTCTACATGGGCTATTAAGGTCCATGGGGGAGTGGGTGTGGATAAGGAGACTGGTGTGGAACACTTCCTCCGAGACTCGATAATCACAACTATATATGAGGGTACAAATGATATTCAGAGGTTGACGACTATAAGGCAGCTTCTTAAGAAGAGTTTCGGGATAGATGTATTAAGCCTATAGGGTGATGGGTAATGGGTAAGGCTGATGATATAACAACCATCGCTGTATTGGGAGCTGGTACGATGGGGCACGGTATAGCCGAGGTGGCGGCCTACTCGGGTTATAAGGTCTATCTATATGATATTGAACAGAGGTTTCTAGATAATGCCTTGGACAGGATTAGGTGGAGCCTTGAGAAGCTATACTCCAAGAGGATGGTTAAGGAGCCTGTTGATATAGTAATTAATAGGATATCGACGACGCTTGACTTGGAGGAGGCGGTCTCCACCGCAGACTTTATTGTAGAGGCTGTTCCGGAGAAGATAGAGATTAAGAAGGATGTCTTTAGCAAGATAGACGAATATGCACCTAGTCACGCGATACTAGCTACAAATACGTCTAGCCTACCAATAACCGAGATAGCCTCCGCGACTAATAGGGGGGAGATGGTTGTTGGGATGCACTTCTTCAACCCACCTCCCCTGATGCCTCTGGTAGAGGTAATTAGGGGTGGGGAGACAAGCCCATTAACTGTGAAGGTAACTGTTGATCTAGCTAGGAGGTTTGGTAAACAGACAGTCGTTGTAAATAGGGACGTCCCTGGCTTCATCGTCAACAGGATTCTCCTTAAACTGATGACTGGAGCCTGTTGGCTTGTGGATAGTGGGAACGCCTCTATAGAGGCGGTAGACGCCGTGGCTAGGTATAAGCTTGGCTTCCCCATGGGGGTATTCGAGTTGGCGGACTATAGTGGGATAGACGTCTTCTACCTAGTGGCTAAAGCGATGTCTGAGAGGGGTGCTGAGACATACGAATGTAAGCTTTTCAGGGAGAGGTATGAGGCTGGCAAGTATGGTGTTAAGAGTGGGGAGGGCTTCTACAAATATCCCGAGCCGGGGAAGTATGTGAAGCCTGAGATACCTAGAGATGCAGCGGAGGATTTAACACCTACACTCTTGATATCCCCAGCGGTTAACGAGGCGGCATACCTAGTTAGGGAGGGGATAGCTACTAAATATGATGTTGATAAGGCTACTGTTCTAGGACTGGGGTATCCCAAGGGGGTATTGAGGTATGGTGATGAACTGGGCCTAGACAACGTTGTACAGGCTCTGAACCATCTATACGAGAAGTCTGGGCTGGAGATATTCAAGCCTGACCCGCTCCTCATCCAATATGTGGAGAAGGGCTTGAAGGGCGTCTCTACAGGGGAAGGCTTCTTCAAATACCCAAAGTATTCTGAGGAGGCTATGGAGACTATAATAATCAGGTATGAGAAGCCACTTGCCTGGATAATATTGAATAGGCCTGATAAGCTTAACGCCCTATCACCAAAGCTTCTAAATGAGTTGGGGGCTGCATTCGACAAGATTGAGGAGAATGATGAGGTCAGGGTTGTTATAGTCACGGGTCGAGGTAGAGCCTTCAGCGCCGGGGCGGATGTAAACAGCTTCGTAGGTCTGACACCATTTAAAGCAGCCATATTCAGTAGGAAGTTCCAGGAGCTGACCAATAAGATAGAGTACTTCACCAAGCCTGTTATCATGATGCTAAATGGGTTCGCATTGGGGGGTGGGATGGAGCTGGCATTATCTGGAGACTTTAGGATAGCCAGTGAGTTGGCGATGGTTGGGCAGCCGGAGATAAACCTTGGGATAATTCCAGGTGCAGCTGGTACACAGAGGCTGGCTAGGCTTATAGGCCCGTCTAAGGCTAAGGAGGTGATATATACAGGGGATATGTATAATGCCTGGGAGGCTCTTGAGATGGGTATGGTTGACAAGGTGGTTCCCCCAGAGTTTCTAGAGGAGTATACCAGGAGGTTTGCCTTGAAGCTTGCTGAGAAGCCGCCTCTAGCCCTCTTAGCAGCGAAATACTCGATACAGTATGGATTAGAGACTGATATATGGCATGGCGAAGCTGTAGAGTCTGGTATGTTTGGACTTACAGTGTCTACGGAGGACTTTATAGAGGGTGTATCAGCCTTCCTAGAGAAGAGGCGGCCCAGGTTCAAGGGTGAGTAACCCCCTTTTTACCTTAATACATATCCTCCTCTAGATATGGTTGTAATATATTTCTACAGCGGTTTCAGGGAGAGGATGGGAAGGGAGTCTATCGAGATAGATGTTGATGAGGTACTAAGGTTTGGAGACCTCCTCCTACTCACCCCAGAGGTGCGGCGTGTATTGGAGGAGTTTGATAGTAGGGGGGTTCCATACGCTATTGTGGTGGATGGCGTTAACATCCTTCTCGGAGAGGGGTTGGACCATATAGTTAGGCCTGACTCGAAGATTAAAATGTTTACATATGTCTCAGGAGGGTTCCAAGAGATTTATTCGGCATATAAGGTGTATAAGGAGGATATTGATAGGAGGATTAGAGAGTTCTCCCACGTTATCGAATGTGGGGGTGATAGGATACTGCTTGAGCTGCTCTTCTGCCTATGCACCCCCCAGAACAAGGCTCTGAGATGCTGGGACTTCGTCAAGAAGCTTTATCTAACAGGTGTATATAGAAAGGGAGACCCGGCATCCATACGTAGACTGGCCTCTGGAATCAGGTTCAAAAACAGGAAGTCCAGGTATATGGCTGACGCTATAAAGCTCTTTAATGAGGGTGGTCTAGACTGGATCCTAGATAGGGAATATGGAGATGTGGAGGCTAGGGAGGCTCTTGTGATGGGGGTGCGGGGTATCGGCTATAAGGAGGCCAGCCACTTCCTCAGAAACATTGGATACAGCTTTGAACTGGCGATTCTAGACCGGCATATACTCAGGTGGATGGCCAGATATAGACTGGTTAACCGTCCTATAAAGACACTCACTAGAAGGAGATATTATATGCTGGAGATGAGGTTTAGATGGTTTGCCAGGATGTTGAGGCTGTCCCCAGCGGAGCTGGACCTCCTCCTCTGGGCTCTGGAGACTGGATACGTGTTTAAATAGACTTCCTTATCCTATCTAGGTGGTTGGAGACCAGATCCTCAACCAACTCCACAGGGTCGTCAAACACCCTTATCTCCACAACCCTCCTAGAATCCATGTGTGGGGCTAGAAGAGACATTTTATCGGTGGAGTGTCCAGTCCCTGATAGTAGGTATGTGGGGATCCCCTCTGTATAGCTGGTCACCAACTCCAGTATCGATCCCGACTCACCCCCTACAACTATGAATACGTCGGAGCTTCTCACCAGTGGTATGCTCCTCCCCCTCATCGACAACCCAGTCTTCACAATAACCACCTCCTTGGGATATTCAAGCTTCTCAAGCTCTAGAGGCGGGAATAATATGACTAACCCACCTCTATCGATAAGCTCGTCGACCAAGACCCTCATCAAACCCCAATATCCACCCAGTAGAAACGCCGCCTTACCAAAGTCTATGTTGATATGTAGATTCTCAACCAGCTTCTTAGCATTCAACACATCCCTACTTGTTGGGTCGCCACTATATGCCGCAAACCCAATCTTAATCATAAAGTCTATATCTCCACGCAAACTATATTTAACTTAACAATATGGAGGAGGTATTCCGTGGTGGAGATGGAAAACAGAGTGAGGGCAATAGTTACTCACTCGGGGAATGCGCATCTCGATGATCTGCTTGGCGCTGCGTTGCTGGCCTTCAAATATAGGGTTCCGATAGAGAGGGTGGCCACGGTAGACGTCTTTGAAGAAGACACTATATACCTAGATATAGGGCGTAGGTATGAGCCCCCATACTTCCTAGATCACCACCAGGACATCAATATTCCATGTAGCTTGGTACTCGTTATAAGGCATCACTTCCCAGAGCTGGATAACCTAGAGATCCCAGAAATTAGATATATAGATGCTAGAGATAGGTTTGGATTGTATAAGGCGGTCAACCTCCACATCCCGAGTGAACTCTTGTTTTTTGAGAGAATCTTCACTAGATGGTTCGCCTCGATATCATATATCTCTCCTGATGATGAGGACTATGGAATACTGGTCTGGCTTGGGAAGAGATTCTACCTATATATTAAAGAACGTGGTGAGGAGCTTAAAAGGTATGAAGAGGTCCTTTCACGTGGTAGACTCATGGAGTTCAATGGTGTGAAGGTGCTTCTCTTGGACGACGGAATACCTCCATATGAGGTTGCTAATAGACGTGGGGAGGTACAGGTAGTTATCCAGCCTAGCTCCAGGAATAGGAATAACTACAGCATAATTAAACTAGCACCCTATCAGGACCATATCTCACTAGATGAAGTAGCAAAGTATCTGGAGGATAGGGGTAAACTAGTATTCTACCACGCAAACAAATTCATGTTAGTGGCAGAGGATTTGAATTCTGCACTGGAAGCTATTAAACGTATTAAGTTTGTAAATAAGATTGATTGTGATTAACTTTTTAGGATCCGATATGGATATAGATCCGGTTAGAAGGGCCGCCAGATATATCACGGAATCTGAGAATCTAGTGGTATTTACCGGGGCTGGAATGAGCGCCGACTCCGGTATCCCGACTTTTAGGGGGGCTGATGGTCTGTGGAGTAGGTATAGGCCTGAGGATCTAGCTACACTGGATGCGTTTTTAAGGGATCCTGTCTTGGTTTGGAAGTGGTATCTATGGCGGATTTCAAAGTTGAAGTCTGTCAAGCCACATAAAGGATATAAAGTATTGAGGAAGTGGTATGAGAAGGGTGTGTTGAAACATGTGATTACACAAAATGTTGATGGGCTCTTCATGAAATCTGGGATTGAGAAGGTAATAGAGCTTCACGGCAATATATCGAGAGCTAAATGCATGTCTTGTAGATATAAAGCATCTATAGATTCTCTGGATAAATCCTCCCTACCCATCCTATGTCCTAGATGCTTCGGTTTGATGAGGCCGGATGTAGTCTGGTTCGGTGAGCCCCTCGACGGTTTTGTGATTGAGAATGCCTTTAGGGTGGCTAGAGAGTCTGATGTAATGCTTGTTATTGGGACCAACGGTGTTGTATATCCAGCAGCATATATACCCTTTATTGCAAAGGAGGAGGGTGCTAGGGTCATCGAGATCAATATTGAGGAGACAAATATAACCGGCATTTCAGACATATCTATACGTTTAAAGGCAGCCGATGCCCTACCACTTCTTGATAAATACCTCAAGAGATGAGTATAAAAAGGAAAAGATTTGGAAGGAATTATTCAAAGTATGCTGTGTAGAAGAAGAACATCTCTCCGCCTGGGTGTATGAAGACGCCCTTTAGGTTCTTAGAGACCGCCAGCAGATTTCTCTGGGTATATAGGAAGATCCATGGAGCATCCTCCCATATGATCTCTATTGCCTGGCTATAGAGGTCCTTCCTGACATCTTCATCAAGCTCCTTCATAGCTTGGTCTAGGAGTTGGTCAACCTCTGGGTTGGAGTACCTAGCTATCCCCAGTGCGTTTGGTATGATCTGGCTACTATGGAACTGTGGGTATAGGGTGAAGTGGGCATCTGCTACTCCAGGTCCCCATCCTACTAATACTAGGTCGTAATCCACCTCATCTAGTGGCTTTAGGAGGTTCTGTACGAATGATGGCCAGTCCATGGTCTCCAACGTCACCTCGATGCCGACCTCAGCTAGATATGCCTGTACCGCCTCTGCAACCTCCTTATCCTGTAGGTATCTGCCTGTTGGATGGATCATTTTTAGGCTCAGCCCATCTTCATAACCTGCTTCTCTAAGCAGCTGCCTAGCTTTATCCGGGTCATACTCATATGGCTCCATCTTACTGTATCCGAAGAAGTGTGGAGGTATAGGTGCATCTGCTACGACGCCTAGACCAAATAATACGTTCTCCACGATAGCCTCTTTATCTACTGCATAGTTGAGTGCCTGCCTAACCCTGGGGTCTTCAAGTGGACCTTTAGGCATTATACCTATAAACAATATTCTGTTAGTCACCGGTGTAAATATCTCTATATTGGGGTCATTCTCCAAATTTTCTTTATCAGCTGCCGGAGGGAGGAATGCTACTTGGGCGTCTCCCGCCCTCAGAGCAGCCACTCTAGTACCGGCCTCCTTAACAATCTTCCAAGTTATCCTTGTTATCTTCAACTCTTCACCCCACCAAAACTCGTTTGCCTCCAATACTATCTGAGACTCCTTCTCCCACTCGGCGAGTACATATGGCCCAGTACCTACAGCCTCTGTTATCGTCTCGTTTCCAAATTTCTCTATGACTTCCTCACTTGTGATCATCAAATAGTTTGCCAAAGCGGCTAGGAATGGGGAGTAGGGCTCGGAGAGAATAATCTTTATCGTATACTTGTCCATCACCTCCGCCCCAGCCACTGGGCCTAACTGGCTTCTTGTAGGCACCTTTACATTGGGATCTATCCATCTATCTATATTTGCCTTCACGTCGTACGCGTCGAACTCTGTCCCGTCGTTAAACTTGACACCCTCTCTAAGTTTGAATGTATACTCCAATCCGTCCCTGGATACGCTCCACTCTTCCGCCAGCCATGGAATGACGTCGCCCTCCTCGTCAAACCATACTAGCGTGTCGTAGATATGCCGGTTGATATTGAAGACCAGCGTCGTAGTCTGTTTATGGGGGTCTATGGTATCCATGTCAATACCTATAGCGACCACAAGCTCTTGAGGCATTTCCTCAGGCTGGTTCATCATGAAGAAGCCTATTCCTGCTATCAATAGTATAACGACTACAGCACCCACAACTAACTTGGTGGAGAGGCCTGGCCTCCTCCTCAAAATATCACCTAGTAAGGCAGGCGTGTATATATGATTTAAGGGTTTGATTAAGAGTATATATATATTTACCAATGATATATATCTCGAACCCTGTAGAATTATAAGTTGACATAAATAATATATATACGTTATCTATAAAATGGACATGCCGTTAGATGTCCGTCACCAATGTCTTCCAACTCCATAGGGATCTCGGTACATTCATCCCTCTTTAATGGGCATCTTGTGTGGAATCTACATCCTCTTGGAGGATTTATAAGGCTGGGTGGCTCTCCCCTAGGCTCTAGATAGTCTCTCCTCAACTCTCTCGGGAGTAGGGGTGCTGTGGATAATAGTGTTGCTGTATATGGGTGGGCTGTATTCTTGAACACCTCTTCTGTCTCTCCAAACTCGACTATCTTGCCTAGATACATTACAGCTATGTAGTCGCTTAGGTTCCACACAGTTCTTAGGTCGTGGGCTATATAGAGTATAGTTATGTTTTTCTCTCTCTGTATCCTGCTGAGGAGGTTTATTATCTGTGCCCTTATTGATATGTCTAGTGCTGAGACGGGTTCATCTGCGACTATGAAGTCGGGGTTTACCGCTATAGCTCTTGCTATCGCAACTCGCTGCTTCTCACCTCCGCTTAACTCGTGTGGGTATTTATATAGGTGATCTGTGTGGAGGTTAACCTCCTCCAGTAGTTTTGAGGCTTTATCGACTAGTCCTTCTTTAGATATGTTGGGATCTATCTCCTTTATGGCCTCCCCAAGTATATCTATTATCCTCATCCGTGGGTTTAGACTTGAATCTGGATTCTGGAATATCATCTGTATGGCATGTCTTGACTCCCTGTCTAAACCGTCTCTATAGATGTCTCTGCCTTTGAACAAAACCTCTCCTGATGTTGGTTTGAGTACACCCGCTAATATTCTACCCAGGGTCGTCTTACCAGATCCAGATTCTCCTACTAGTGCTGTCACACTTCCACCAAAAATTTTTAGTGAGACTCCGTCTACAGCCTTTACATACTCTGGCTCCTTGAACATCCTCTTCCTAGCTATGAAATATTTCCTTATGTTCCTAGCCTCGACAAGCGTCTCCAATCCAATTCACCCCCTGTATAGGTGGCAATATACTCTTCTACCATGTACAATGTATTCGCGTGGCTCTTCAACACTGCATTCCTCCATGGCTTTCGGGCATCTCGGGTGGAATCTACACCCTGTTGGAGGTTTGATTAGGCTTGGGGGCTGGCCCTCGATAGTGGTTAAATCAGTCTTCCGAGTGTATTTTATAGAGTTTATTAGGGCCTGGGTATATGGGTGTAGAGGCTCTCTATATATGTCTTTAGGATCTCCCTCCTCTACTATCTTCCCAGCATACATTATTAGTATCCTGTCTGAGATTTGGAGTAGTAACTCCAGGTCGTGGCTTATGAATATCATGGCTGCTCCTAACTCATCCCTCATCTCCTTAAGTATCTTTACAATCTCCGCCTGTATAGTGACGTCTAATGCGGAGGTGGGCTCGTCAAGTATTATTAGCTTTGGTTTGAGTGCTACCGCCATGGAAATCAGGCTTCTCTGCTTCATCCCTCCACTCAACTCATGGGGGTATGAATGTACCCTTCTATCTGGGTCGGTTATGTGAACCCTTCTAAGTAGATCCACAACCTTATCTAGCACTGTGGATGGCTTCACGCCTTGATGGGCTTCATATACCTCAGCGACCTGGATACCTATCTTCATCAAGGGGTTTAGATAGGTGTTTGGGTCTTGGAAGACCATTGAGATCTCTCTCCCCCTCAACCTCCTCATCTCCTCATCAGAGAGCTTTAGGAGGCTCCGTCCCTCAAACAATATGTCTCCTGATACTATCTTTCCCGGTGGCTTTAGAAGCCTCATTATCGCATGTGCTAATGTACTCTTACCTGATCCACTCTCCCCCGCTATTCCAAGTATCTCTCCCCTCTCCAGCTTGAAGCTAACGCCGTCAACGGCTTTTACGGTGCCGTGTAGCATGGGGTAGTAAACCTTCAAGTCTCTAACTTCCAGGATCGTCATCATATCTCCCTCCTAATGTATTTAGCCATCCTGGGGTCTAACGCATCCCTCAAGCCATCACCTATAAGGTTGAATGCAAGTGATGTTATTAGGATGAATATTCCTGGGAAGGTTATTATGTGTGGTGCTGTGAATATATATGTTCTTGCGTCGCCTATCATAGTCCCCCACTCGGGGGTGGGTGGTTGGACACCTAGCCCTAGGAAGCCTAGCCCAGAGGCTATCAAGATGGTTAGTCCTATGTAGTACGTGGATTGGACAAGTATTGGTGAGGATATGTTTGGAAGTATGTGTCTAAACATTATGTATGTGTCGCTCTTCCCCAGTATCTTGGCTGCCAATACATAGTCTTTATTCCTCTCCTGTAGGACGAGGCTCCTGGTAAGCCGGATATAGACTGGAACCGTGCTGATTCCTATCGCTATTATAAGGCTTATCACGCCTGGACCCATTACAGTTACTAGGGCTATAGCCAGAAGTAATGTCGGTAGCGATAACAACGCGTCTGTAAACCTCTGGATGATGTCGTCTACAACCTTACTGTAATATCCTGAGATCAACCCTAGGAGGACCCCTATTAATGAGCCTAGGAGTACTGATGCATATGCTATTCCTATGGAGTATCTCCCCCCTAGGAGTACCCTACTCAATATATCCCTCCCAAGATGGTCTAGTCCAAAGGGGTGTTGGAGTGATGGTGGCTCTAGCCTCCTCTCGATATCGAATCCATATGGGTCGTAGGGAGTTACTAGGTCGGAGGCGAAGGATAAGGCTGTTATTCCGATTACGACATATAGTGAGATGAGGGCGGCTTTATTGGCCTTGAATCTTATCCACGCCTCCCTCAGCTCCCTATATCTATCCTCTTCCCTCTTATCGATCCTCAACTTTGACTCCATAGTGAGACTCTCACCCTTGGATCTATATATGCATATGCAATATCGATTATCAGGTTGATGAGTATTAGGATGACTGCGTAGAAGATTATTATGCCTTGGATTAGGGGGTAGTCCCTAGCGTTTATGGCAACGAGTAGTAGCTGGCCTAGACCCGGCCATGCGAAGACGGTCTCGGTTAGTATGGCTCCTCCTAGCAATGCACCTAGCTGTAGACCCGATATAGTGATTATGGGTATCAAGGCGTTTCTCAAGGCGTGTCTATACACTACTATAGACTCAGCTAAGCCCTTCGATCTAGCCGTCACTATATAATTGCTTTCTAGACTCTCGAGTACACTTGCCCTCGTTATTCTAACTAGGTTCCCCATCAATAATGTTGCTAGTGTGAATGCTGGTAACACTATATGTGCAGGGGTCCCTGTACCTGATGAGGGTAGGAGTCTAAGCTGTACGCTGAATATGTATATTAGTATTAGACCCAACCAGTATATCGGCATGGAGGATCCGATTAGGGATATGATGGTTGTGAACACCCCCGTCTTCGTATATGGCTTTAAGGCTGATACCACGCCTAGGGGAATCGCTATAGCAATGGCTAGTAATTCTGCAGCCAAGGCAAGTTCAAGGGTCTTGGGAAACTTATCGAGTATCTCTTCTAGGACTGGGGTGTCATACTTTATTGATCTGCCTAGATCTCCGGTGAGTATTCCAATCATGTAGTCTATAAACTGTTCGTGAATCGGTTTTGTTAAGCCGAGGAGCTCCCTTATCCTCTGGACATCCTCCTCCGTCGCCTCTAAACCGGCTATTAGCCTAGCCGGGTCTCCAGGTAGGATCCTCACGAGGATGAACATGAAGACGATTAGAATCAATAGGGTTGGGATCGCCTGTAAAACCCTTCTGGCTATGTATCTTGCCAGTGACATCTCCCAATTCCTCAAATAAAGACCGAGTATAGATTGATATATACGTTTGAATATACTCTTGACCCAACGTCGTAATAATTGGTTATTATAAAGTTTCTTTAACGATGTCTAACCTATCGGTTATCCCCCACTTATGTATATATTTTTCGATAAATTAATACATGTACGTAGATAATATCATGAGGCTTATCCCAAGCCTCGTAATTATGTTCCTGCTCCTCATCCTCCCAAGTAACTTTGGGTCTGTGGAGGGTTCCGCTTGTTTAGTGCCAAGTGGTTTTCCAGACGTATCTACAGCCATATCTAATGGATGTACCAACATATACTTTGATGGGAACGTCGTTGAACCGGGTCCAGTCAACATTATAGGCTTGTCAAATATTTTGGTAGATGGGAACTCATACACTTGGGTGATAACCGCCCCAAACTATATATCTATCATCCAGTCCAGCAACATAACTTTTAAAGATGTTATTGTATTGAGAAATGGGCCTCTACACACTATATATGTGGAGAGGAGTAGAGAGATCGTTTTAGACAATGTTTTTATACAGGCTTCCAGCAGCTGGTGGAGGAGTGCACTCCTCATTAACCAGTCTGACTCTGTCCTAATATCTAAGACTACGGTTATTGACAACGGGATTTCAAGTAGATCTAAGATATACCTCCTCGATTCGAATGCAACTCTGGTGGATGTGGCGGTATATGGGACTTTCTGGGGTGTTGAGATCAACAACTCTGTTGCACACACAGGATTGATGAACGTGAGCATAATCAACCTCACCGCCTCAGCAGCACATTATGGATTTATAGTTAGGGTGTATGACTGGTATCCAACCGAGCTCTACATAGACTCTCTTACAATCTCTGGGAGCCAGGCTGATGGGTTCTACGGATACTTTAACGTGGCCTCGCCACCTATAGGGCCTAGTAAAATATATATATCAGGTTCCAGAGTCATCGATAGCCAGTTCAACAACTTATTTATAGAGTTGTATGGCTTATCGAACCTCTACCTTAATCTATCGGACTCTATCTTGGTAGACTCTGATGTATGGAGGAACCTGGCTCTACTAGCTAGTGGATCGTCAACGCTCTATATTGACGTGGCTAACCTGACCGTCGCCGAAGATGGTATAGCGCCCTCTGAGAACGTGTTAATTTATTCAGATACCGTCTCAACTGTGAAGGGGGCGTTCACCAGCCTCTCCCTAAGGGATGCTTTATCAACCAATTTTAGGATTGTGGCTTTAGGAAGCTCAAGCCAGGATATATTGATCATGAACTCTAATCTAACTCTCGCGGGACAGTATAATCTAGCAAGTTATCAAGATCATTTCAGTTTTTTGAATCTCAATATAAGCAAATCCAGCTTTGAAAATGCTCTGAACACGAATATTGTTTTCTATACACAGGGATCCGCGTCTATAGCCGCGTATGTAGATGGTATCTATGCGTTTAACGCCCCTCTTAACAACCTGTACATCGGTGGATTCGGCCAATCCACCCAGTATATTGAGGTTAGGGATTCGAGTTTTAATCTATCGACTCTCCAGAACATTAAGATTGACTATAACAGCAATATTGGATCTCCAAAGACCGTCTTTGTAAGGGTTAATACCTCTCAAGCCTCCTATGGATTGGTGTACTGGTCTATCAATAGCGTGGGCACATCAGTAGAGGTTCACGAATCCATTATAAACAGGTTTTGGGTGTGGGACGTACCTGGAGCTACATCATTAATGTTACTCAACGAGACTATGTATGACGAGCTCTCTTCTCAGAACGATGGTGGCACGGTCATAAGCAGATGGACTTTAAAGGTATCGCTTCTGTCGAGCCTCACTGGATATCCCGTGACGTATACACCTATAGACTTCTACGACTCTAACGTCTTCATAACAGTATCCTACACCGATAACTTTGGTGTTTCATATACAACGTTCACATATGGCTTCGACGAGTCCAATCCATTTATAGATCAACTTGTTATTAGGGTCTCTACACCATACCACTCCCTTTCATATAGCTATCTTGCTGATGGTGGGTTGAGTGTGACCCTTCCCAGCATCTTCGGCGGTCTGACCCTGGAGCTAAGTGTATTTGTACTTAGGATATATGGATACGTAAATAATATCCCTTCTGTCATCGAGTTCTACGGTGGTGGTGGGCTCATCAAACTGTTGGATGATACTTCTATCTTAGAAGGTCATATGGTTGTTAAGGTCTATAGATTTACAGTCTTAGGCTACAGGGTTGTTGGAGACTATATAATTGTTAATATCCTCCTCCCATTCCCAAAGCCCGTTGTCCAGACGTTTATCTATGACAGGGACGGGGGTGTAGCCGTCTCCCACGGTTTAAACAGTATATTGGGGTGGAAGATATGACTCTCTACACGCCTTATTTCCCACCTATCTAATAATGTTTATTACTATGGAGGATGGCTTGGATGTTTCTAAAGTTTTCCAGGAATTGGGTTTCGGAACGTGGAGGCATCAGAGGCGATGGAGAAATCCTATCGAGTTCGTGTCTGGAGAGGGGGCATATCTAATTTCTAGGGGTGGAAAGAGGTATCTAGATTTTAGTAGCCAGCTTGTCTGTGTAAACCTGGGTTATGGTAACAAGGCTGTTATCGAGGCTGTTAAGCAGCAGATAGAGGATCTAGCCTATCTGGGCCCCGCATATGCACATGAGGTTAGGGCTAGGGCTCTAAAGGCTTTGAAAAGGGTTGTTCCAGCTAATCTGTCCAAGTTCATGGTATCGGTTAGTGGTGCCGAGGCTAATGAAGACGCTCTGAAGATAGCTAGGATCTACAACAAGCCTAGATTCAAGGTCGTCGCGAGATACGAGTCCTACCATGGAGCGTCTGCAGGTGCGATAAGCCTCACTGGGGATCCCAGGAGGGTTAGTGTAGAGACTCATACGAATGTTAGGGGGACTGTCTTCGCCCCAGACCCATTCTGCTATAGATGCCCATTTAAACTCACGTATCCAGAGTGTGGATTGGCTTGTGCGGAGTATGTGGATTACATGGTTAGGAGGGAGGGGAATGTGGCAGCCATATTTATGGAGCCGATAACGGGCACTAACGGGGTCATCATCCCCCCTCAGGGATACTATGAACGTCTCAGGGAGATAGCGGATGAACACGGTCTACTCCTCATATTCGACGAGGTGATGTCTGGATGGGGGAGGTCTGGAGAGTGGTTTGCACATATGCATTGGGATGTGAAGCCTGACATCATGACTACTGCTAAGGGTGCTACCTCAAGCTATGTCCCAATTGGTGTGACCGCCGTCTCTAAGGAGGTTGCTGAAAGATTTGAGGATGAATTCTTCGCTGTTGGACACACCTTTGCATACCACCCAATCTCCATGGCTGCTATGGAGGCGGCCATAAGGGAGTATGAGAGGCTCGATCTGATTAGGAGGAGTAGGGTCATGGGGGAGTACCTTGGTAAGCGTCTTATGGAGTTGATGGAGAGGCACAGGTCTGTTGGTGACGTGAGGGGGAAGGGACTGTTCTGGGCTGTTGAGATCGTTAAGGACAGAGAAAAGAAGACGCCGTTCAACACTAGGGAGGATAAGTTGATGGGTAGGGTCTTGATGACGGATAGAGTAGCGAGTAGGATGAGGGAGGAGGGTGTATTGATAATGAATTGGATAACCCATTTTGTGATAGCCCCTCCACTGGTGGTGGATGAGGAGGATATAGATAAGGGTGTCGAGGCATTGGATAAGGCTCTGGAGATAGCTGATGAAGAGGCTAGGGGTTGAGATGAAGGGTTATCGAGAGGCTCTTAAGCTACTTAGTAACCTTGCAGATAGGATGTATAGTAGTGTTTCTGACGTGCTTAGGAGTGGTCCAGGAGGTAACAGTCCCAAAGAGTTTGGTAGGCGCCTAGACTACGCCTCTGCATCTGCACTTAGGGAGGCGTTGGAGGAGAGTGGATATAGGCCTAGAGTAATTAGTGAGGAGTGGTTTGATGACTATAGACACTATGATGATGACATATTAGTTGTTGATCCCGTTGACGGCACCAGTAACCTTAGTAGGGGGGTTCCATTCAGTGCTGTATCTCTCGCCCTGGCTAGGGGGCCATATATGGAGGATGTTTATGCGGGCATGGTGAAAAATATATTCACCGGTGACGAGTACTTCGCCTATAAGGGTGAGGGTGCATATAAAAATGGTGTTAGGATAAGGGTTTCAAAGACTTTGAAGACTATAGAAGCATTTATCTCATTATCCATTGTACATCAATACCCTGGGAAGTCATCTACACTTGATCTACTTAGGTATACAAACTATCCTAGGCATCTGGGGAGCGCGGCTCTAGAGGACTGTTTCGTGGCGGAAGGTGTTCTAGATGCACATGTGGATGTGAGGGGTAGTCTGAGGGTGTTTGACATAGCGGCTAGCCAGTTGATAGTTAGGGAGGCTGGCGGCAAGGTATATATGACTCAGGATGGGGATTCATCCATATCTCTAGAGAGGGTTTATGGTATAAGAATTGTCTCGGCATCTACCCCCCAACTCCTTGAGAAGATATTGGATATATTAGGCGTCTAATAGAATTCCTCGTCCTCATCTTCGTCAAAATCTGGATAGTCAAGATCGGAGAAGTACTCTTCCAGCTCCTCATCATCTATCTCATCATAATCTATATATCCCTCTCTATCCCCATCCTCGTCCACCTCTATGAGGAGGTCCTCGTTTACATATAGAGGTATATTCCCTATTACGGAGAGGAGTACTGCGTGGCTCGGTATCATTCTAATCTCCTTAGGTATCCCACTATATGTATTTCTGATTACTACCTTGGCAGAATATACGTTTGAGTCGGTATGTAGCCTGTCTATCACTATCTCCGATACACTGTCTTGAAGTATCTTCTCTATCGACGGCATCTCTAGGAGGGTATCTACAAATGTATATCTAAAGTCTTCTGAGACTGTTTCTATCTCTGAATGGTCGCTATTGCTTAATTTCTCAAGTTCCAGGGCTATCTCAGGTGGGATGTTATACATTCTAAGAATCTTATTCCTCTTCTCCCCCCTCCTCTTCTCAGCCTCTAGAACCAGTACAAAGTTGCCTGCTAGCTGGATGCCTCTATACTGTCCTCGGCTGTGTATCACGACATATGACACTCTGTAGTTGATTATTTTACGGAGGTTCCCCACCTATTTCCCCTCCTACATAAATCTGGGTATGGGAAAGTTTAAAAGTAGATTGATTAATATATAGATTATCTATACGCTGCCACGCCTACTTCATCTCGATAGGTGGCTTTGCAAACAGGTTTATGTTTATGTCTCCATCTAGTGTCTCCAACCTTAGCTTGGCATCTCCTTCTCCGAAGACTAATGTCTTCTCATCACCACTCTCGTCGCCTCTCATCACGCTCTTGGGGGTCACCGTCACCCTCCCCCTTAAGGCTCTAGCCTGGACTGTGGCTGATGTGTTTATGGGGAGGGATATCCTTATCCTCCCTTTCTTGGAGGAGGCGTATAGATTATAGTCCTTCTCCATGAGGATCTCAAGCCTTATATCCCCGTTTATAGTGGTGAAGTATCCGTCGCTGAACCTCCCTCCTCTGAATATGACGTCTCCATTCCTACATGAGAGCTTTACCTGCTCAGTCCCTACGCCTCCAACCATCACGTCTCCATTGGATGTATCGATCTTCAATATCTTTACGGGGACTCCGTCTATCCTCACATCACCGATCTCCAAGGTTATGTTTACCAGCTCATTTATCCGTGTAGAGGGTATGAAAATCTTCATCTTTAGAGAGTAGAGCCTGCTCTCAGCCTTCGCCCTAACTACCTGGATGTCTATACGCTTCTCTTCAACAATCTTCTCTATCTTGGGAGGGTCTCCACCCAGTATAAACCCGTGTAGGACGATGTAGTCTTCCTCATGTGGCTCTATAATTATATCTGCTATATCGGCTGAGATGGATAGTTGGTCTATGTCTTTAGGTGTCTCGATAACCTCCCTAAAAGACCTTGTTCTGGCCAAGATGACCCCCTCAACATATCTTGATTAGACTGTTTGACAATATATATCTAGTTGTCACGGCTGTCTAGATACTTATTTCATGCGTTTTCTTCCTTATATAATTCTTCGGTTTTCTAACCCTATATGGGAGTCTAAAGTGTATGAGGACATATTTAACGATGAGGTCTTCATCCTCTATGACTATAGATTTATGAATAGTGATGGATTGGGATTTAGCAGTGAGGTGCTGGGTAGGCTGCTTCATGAGTATAGGGATGTGATTAGGGAGTCGGTATCTATACCGTCGGAGGATGAGTGGTCAATCCTCATAGATAGATTCTGCAAGGAATACTCAGATCTTAAAGGTATTTATGAGAGGCTATCCCTCCTAAGGGGGGATAGGAGAGTGATACTCTACCCTGTTGAGGCGGTCAGGTGTGATGAGCCGAATACATTTCCAGAATATGAGGGTGCGGGTGATTTTATAAGGGGGTTCGACTCACTAGGGGCTATCCTAGCCTTCGACTCGAGTTCTCACTCCCCACGTGGACATGGCCTCCCAGACTATATACTCGTGAACGTCGGGTATCATGTTACCGACTTTGTAAACAGTGGTAAGGAGGGGGGTTCTATACCATATCTAATCCTTATGAGAACATCTGAGTTGGATAGTAGGATATTGGAGAAGTATGTAGAGCATAAACTTTTTTTGATAGACTACTTTATGGAGTATATCTCCCGTGTTATGGAGGCTCTTGATGGTAGAGATGTATATCTATTTTTCGATGAGAGTTTCAACCTGAGCTACACATACGCTTTATCAGCGGAGTCTAGGAGTTTTATAGCTGAGAGCTTCAGTAACGTCTTTAAATATCTCGACGATCTTGGCGTTGTGTATGGGGGGGTCTTCTATACCAGCAGCTCTTCCCTCACTAATCAGCTGAGGATGCTGGGCTCTATTGAGAGGGTAGTTAGGGACTCCCTCCTGATCAATAGGATACTGGATAAACCCGGCTATAGCTGGGTGTTTAGGGTTGAGTCGGAGGTTCTTTCTTCAGCTGGGATTGAGCTATATACCTCATATGTGAAGGTAGGTGTTGGGAACGTTATAAGGGTAGAGTTTCCCAAGAGTATATATGAGAGTGGGAGATACGCCGACTTGTTGAAGGCTGTATACCTAGACTCGCTAATGGGTAATGGATATCCATATAGTCTCCAACAAGCCCATTTCCAAGCAGTCTTGAGAAGGGATTATAGGGAGGCTGTCGAGTCTATGATTGCTGATACCGTCGGGATAGATCCATGGATTAGGATGAGTAGGAAGTTGTATTCTAAGAGGACGCCTGTGGTATAGAGGTGACTTTTATGTATATTGAAAACCCGGATAATTATATCGGCGAGGTTTTCGAGTCTAAACAGGGGGTTATAGCAGCAGTATTGTTTCCTGGGAGGAGGAAGCCGGTTAAGATAGGGGACTTCATATATGTTAAGGGAAGGGAGGAGGCGATATCTATTATAAAGTCAATAGAATCGAGGCCCAAGCTTATAGGCGACTTTAAATTCGCATATCCCGGTGTCTCGGGGACAGATGTATACCTCAAGATAATGTCACATGACTCGATGAGGAAAGAGAATGTATATCTTAAACCGATATATGTGGTAGATGGGGGTAGACTGGTTCCATCTACATATGTAGAGGTCTATCCCCATACACCACTGTTTAAGATGGGGTATGAGGAAGTTAGGGGATTGGTATTGGTTGATGGCGAGCTGAACCTATCCTTCCTGAAGAGGATTGAATTGGGTGATAGGGAGGTCGTCACGGGACTCGTCTATAATCTCCTAAATATCTTGGGCTTAGAGTATTACAGGGGTATCTTCAAGGAATTCCTTAGATATGGTAGGAGATACGGGGGGGATGTAGAGATGATTCTAGATGTTTTCTCGGAGGTGTTGAGAGTTGTTGGAGGGTAAGGTGGTTAGTGTATCGGTAGGAGATGGGATACAAGTTCTGCTGGAGCATGTAGATAGGTTTGAAGATGTGGAGATAGGGTCTATACTTGTGATCGAGGGAGGAGATAAACTCTATCTATGTCTTATAGACGATATAAGCTCTGGCGTAGATAGAGATCTACTATCCCCCCTAAGCCAGGCGAGAGAGAACCGTGTTAGAGAAGTACTATGGGAGTATGCATATGAAGAGTCGATAAAGTTTTTGAGACTTATACCTCTAGCTGAGAAGAGGGGTGTAGATCCTCCTAGGGAGGCCTCCAGCTTGCCACCCGTATCTTCACCTATAGCTCGGGATCAGGAGAAGGCTATAAAGATGTTTTTCGGACAGCCGGACTTTAAAAGTACTTTCCCAATAGGTAGGGTATCAACACTTGACAGGGGGGTCAAGGGGTATCTACCCATTGATATAAAGGCTTTGAACCATCTAAGCTTCGGAATCTTTGGCAAGTCCGGCACCGGTAAGACATTTCTAGCTAACCTGCTGATCACCTATACCCATCTATATATGGTTAGGGATCGAGAGTCTAATATCTCACTACTCGTCTTCGATACACAGGGTGAGTACAGCGGGATGTTAATGGATGACATGGGTAGAGAGGTTTTACCCGGGGCATTTATGAAAGCATCTCGACTCCCACGTCCAGATACTAGGATCTACTCCATAGACCCAGATGTGTTGAATAAATATGGAGTTAACGGTAGTGTACTTAAAATACCTTTGAAGGGCATATCCATCAGGGATCTATTAGTGATATCCTCGGGATTAGGGCTTACCGAGACGTTTATGAATAGCCTCGGAAGCTTTAAGGGTAAGGCTGAAGCTGTTCTGGAGAGGCTGGGTGAGTCATATAGCTTCCTATCTGCAAGTGACTGGCCCCTCCCCTTCATCATCACATATTATAACCTAGATAGGTATGCTAGATACCTTTATAACAATGGCACGCCACTGATAAGTAATAATGGTAACTTTCCCAATAGCTTGGATGACCTCAAGTCTGCTTTAGAGGAATTGATAAATGAGTTTAAGAGGGAGATAGGTGAGACCTCCTCTGCATGGAGCTCTGTAGAGGCGAACATTAGGAGGCTCTCTATGCTTTCATATGCCCCAACCTCATTCCTAAGTAGAGATCTAGAAAAGTATAACGAAATAGCCAAGAAGCTATTAGAAGATGATAATATCTCCATAGTTATAAACCTAAGCGGTAGGTATGGCAGGTCCCCCCATGTCTACATGGCTATAGCTAATCTAGTTGGTGAGAAGCTGATAAACCAAGTGGATGAGAAGGTGTTGAGGGAGGGTGAGGTAAATAAGAAGGTTGTTATATATCTGGAGGAGGCCCATAGATTCCTTGGGCGTGGTGTGATACATCAGAATCCCTTTGGTAGAGTGGCTAGAGAGTATCGTAAATACGGTTTGATAGTGGTGCCAATAGATCAGAAGCCTAGTGAACTAGATGATGATGTAGTGTCGATGCTCTGGGGTAAGTTCATCTTCAACATTATTGATAATAAGGATGTTGATAGTGTCGTACATGATCTTCCTATGAGGTCCAGGTTTAAGGGTCTCGTTCCCAGGCTCCCTAGGGGAAGGGTGGTATTCTATAGTCATTTGATGAGATACCCTATTGTTGTAGACACTCTCGATATCCTTAACGACAAACTTGACTTTGATGGTGAAAACCTATCGATATATGCTATCTTGGAGAGGGTTGTGGAGAACGAGTCTGGCAGAGAGGTATTTAGGAGGGGGAGGGGGCCAATATCTTGATGTGTTTCAGAGACAAAAATTATTTATGTTTTATGTAGTGTAATCCACATGATGTATGCAATTTTGGATTATTTAAATTCTTCATACATAATGTGTGGTGGTGATTGGATTGGTAAGATTCCTCCACCTATCTGATCTACACCTAGGTGTTAGGTTCCCCCAGGTCAAGGTCAACACATCAATCTTGACAGGTGGGAGTTACGACCTCATGTGGAAGTTTAACCTCATAACCCTTAGGAATCTGGAGAGGGCTGTTGAGTATGCTGAGGAGAAGGGGATTAAACTATTGCTGATAGCTGGGGATATATTCGATAGGGTTGATAACAGCCTAATATTCTCTGAGGAGTTGAGCGTGCTGCTGGAGCGTATCGTGAAGAATGATATGTATGCTGTGTTTATAGCTGGTAACCATGATGCTGATAGGAAGGGTGAGAAGGCAGCCTCACTATCACTATTCTGGAGGAAGGTCTCTAAAAACATATTTTATTATAACGTGTTGGCAGAGGAGGATCTCTTGAGAGATCCAATAACCCTATATATAAAGGAGTTGGATGTCTCCATAGTACCTCTTCCATATATCCTACCGATGGGTGACTGGAGAATGTATCTAAATAAATACCTGTTTAAAGCAGCCTCGCAGGCTGAGGGTAGGTATAAACTGATGGTTGGCCATCTACAGGTAATAGGGGCATCATTCTCAAATATGTATAAATCTTCCATTCCAGAGGAAGCTGTTAAGATAGATGGTGTCTACTTATCAGACATTCCATACCATGAATTCGACTATGTTGCCCTTGGACATATACATCTTATGCAGCGGGTATCGAGTGAGAACGTATACTACTCAGGGAGTCTAAATAGGATAAGGTTTGACGAGGCCTGGGACAAGAAGTATTTCCTGGATGTAGAGGTTGGGGGTAGGCTTAGGGTTACACCTGTTGAGGTGGAGCCGGTGAAGATGTGCTACGTGAAGGTAGATGTGGACAGTGGAACCAGTTTAGACGAAGTTTTTGAGGCTGTCTATGGTGAGTGTAGTGATGTTAGAGAGTCTCTTGTAGGCATAGTTATCAGGGTTAAGGAGGAGATGACATCTGACAGAGTTAGATACATCACAGATAAACTGGAGAGGCAGCTCTTTGAAGACGGTGTATGGGGGGTTAAGATAAGGGTTGATAGGGTATATCAGAGGAAGATGGATAGGGTGCATCCACGAGGTCCAGAGACCTCCATCAGAGAACTGGTGTCTGAATACATTGGGATGAGGTATAGGGACCTATCTAAGGATGAGCGGGAGAGGCTTGTTCAGAAGGTTCTAGAGTATATGGAGGTGGGTATGGGTGAGGCTTAGGATAAAGAGTCTTGAACTTAGAAATTTCGCCACATATAGGGAGGCTAGGCTCGATTTTACAAGCCTTAGGCAGCCAATCGTCGTGATAGGGGATAATGGGAGTGGGAAGACGACCTTCTTCGTAGATGGAGTTACGTATGCCCTATTCAAGGCTGCATATGGGACTGAGAAGGCGAGGAAACTGGCTAAATATAATCATGTGGGGAGGGATCCAGTAGCCACTATAGATTTGGTGAATGAGCAGGGGGAGGTCTTTAGAGCTATAAACTCAGAGGTATACTTCGTTAGAAGTGGGATGACGCCTATACAGGGGATAAGGGAGTTGACAGGACATACCTATAAAACGTTAATATCCACGTATATCGTGAGGCAGGGTGACATCTCCAACTTTATAAGTTTGAGGCCGAGTGAGAAGAGAAACTATCTCATAAGCCTCTTAGGATATGATTTCAGACGGTCTAGGGAGGCAGTCAAGGACGATATACATGGTTTTGAACTGAAGCTTAAGGGTGTAGAGAAGGATATTGAAAGCATTGAGACTAGGTTTAGAGAACTGGGTTTTGAGGAGGTCTCCCAAGATGTGTTGAGGGAGAGGAGGGACGAGCTTGAGAAGATGCTTAAGAACCTGATTAAGAGGTATGAGGAGTTGACACGTTCGAGGGATGAGCTCCGGTCTAGGCTCACAAATATAAATAGGGATTTGGATAGGTTGAGGGATGTAGAGAGGAAGTATCGGGAATATAACGAGTATCTAAAGAGGATGGAGGATTATCTTGAGAGGCTTAAGGGATTCGGCTTAGTAGATGTTGAGGTGGATAGCGAGTATCTTAGGAGTCTGGTTGATGATCAATCCACTCTTAGCAAGCTGAGGGATAGTATTGTTTCAATGAAGGAATCTATAGAGTCTTTGGAGAGGCATCTTAAGGAGCTTAAGAAGATGTATGAGGAGCTAGATTCTATAGGTGATAAGGAGGCTATAGAGGAGGAGTTGTCCAGCATCGATAAGGAGATAGGTTATAAGGAGGCTGAGATAGATCGGTTCAAGGAGGCTATAGAAGCGTTAGAGAAGTCTCGAGAGAGATGCCCGGTATGTGGCAAGGAGTTGGATGAGGAGCATAGGATGAGGTTGTTGGATGAGTATAGACGGTCTATCGAGAGGCTCAGCTCTGAGCTTACCAATCTTAGGGAGTTGAGGAATAAGTACCAGAAGAGGCTGGCCCATGCCAATAGGCTATTAGATATGGTGTCCAGTAAGGAGCGTGAGGTTTCCAATATAATTGCTAGGATCTCAACCCTATACGGTGTGGAGGATATAGAGGTTGTAGACTACGACAGCCTTCCAGACACGATTAGGAGAATATTAGATTCTCTTGTAGAGGGGTTTAGAGAGGTGGCTGAGGGTTCTCCAATTGGACCATATATAAGGAATGGGGTCGACCATATAGGTGTTGACAATCTAGATGAAGTCTTAAAACTATTCCAGGAAGCTGTCGGTGAGATTGGAGATATATTCTCCAAACTATCCTCGGTAAAGGGCTCTATCGAGATTTTGGAGAAAGAGGTTAGAAACTACGATTTAGAGTTTATAAATAGGGAGCTCGATAGACTTGGGTCTGAGAAGAGGTCTCTAGAGGAGCGGGTTAAGGAGCTTGAGAAAGATATAGTAGAGTCTAGGGCCGAGGCTGTCGAGGTTGAGAAGGCTATTGAGGAGCTAGATAGGCTCGAGGATGATGTGGAGAGGTATAATGAACTAGTTAGGGAGGCTGAGAATCTAAAGAAGGATTTGATGCTATTGAACCTTGTTTATGAGGTTCTCCAGGAGTCTGGTTTTCCGAACTACCTCGTAAACTATAGAATTGTTAGGGATTTGAAGGAGAGTATTAATAGATACCTGGATACATTGGGTCTTGATTTTACAGTGGATCTGGTTGCTGGGGATAAGTCTATAGACCTAAAGGTGTATAGTGGGGGGGTGGTGAGGGATTTGAGGACTCTCAGTGGTGGGGAGATAACGATTCTATCACTGGCTATGAGGCTGGCTATAGGGGAGGTTATATCTGGTTTCAGCATGAACTATGTGTTCGACTTCATAATTCTTGACGAGGCTCTCCCAAATCTTGATGAGAAAAATAAGGATCTGGTCCTAGACACCTTGAGGAGGATGGTTGAGACTGGCGCAGTCTCTCAGGTAATACTAATAACTCACGACAGGGATATCAAGGACTATATCGGGATGGGGTCTACAGTCGAGGTATATAAGGACGAAACAGGTAGCATGTTGAGGGTGGGCTGAGGTCCACACATATATACGTGGAGTGGGTTATGAATTAACCCCCTTTAAAATATTTAGAGATGTTATTTAGTTTTATCATGTCTCAGGAATACGATGTCATAGTCGTTGGGGCCGGGCCTGCCGGGATACCCGCTGCATTGAAGGCTGCTGAGAAGGGTGTAAAGACTCTGTTGATAGAGAAGAATGAGACTATCATGGCTAAGAAGCCTTGTGGCGAGGCAACCAGCATAGGTACGTTTAGAGACCTTGGTCTGGATCCTAAGCCGTATATAGTTCTTCATAAGGTTATTCCACGGGTGTATGCCCCCAATGGAAAGTATATAGATATTGGGTTTGCCGAGACATACTCTATAAATAAGACTATGTATCTCCAGGAACTAGCCTTGAAGGCTGCTGAGAACGGGGCTCATATACGTGTTAGGGAGCCTGTGGAGGCTGTCTCAAGGGATGATGGTATGATTAAGGTTAAGACTAAACATGGGGTTTATAAGGCTAAGGTGGTTATAGGTGCTGACGGCTACCACAGCATTGTGGCTAAATCCCTGGGGGTTAGGGAGAAGAGTGAGCCTATCCCCACGTTGATATATCTTATGGCTAATGTGAAGCTGGATGAGCCTGATATAGCTTACTTCTACCTAGGGAGTGAGTTGGCTCCAAAGGGTTATGCATGGATATTTCCTAAGAGTGATAAGGTGGCTGAGGTAGGTATTGGTGTTAGGGGGGGCAGCGCCAAGTATTACTTAGATAAGTTTGTTAAGATGCATAGTGACTGGTTGGGAGATGCGCAGGTAATAGATTATAGGGGGGCTCCAGTACCTATTGGTGGGATGATCAGTAAGCCCTATGGGGATGGTTTTATCCTTGTTGGTGACGCTGCAGGCACTGTCATGCCCTTGACAGGTGCCGGGATGCATCCATCTGGGGTTGCTGGCCTAGTGGCTGGTGGGACGGCTGCCGACGCGGTTCTAGAGGGTGATACCAGCGAGGCCTTCCTATCCCAGTGGGTTAAGAGGTATGAGGATCCATGGGGTAAGAAGATAAGGTATAGTTTGAAGGCTATGAGGTTTCTGGAGAAGCTCAGTGACGATGACTTGAATAAGCTTGCCGATGTGTTGAATCCAGATGATATTGTGAAGATAGCTAATGGGGAGGATGTACTTGGTGTTGTGAGGCGTTTGATGAAGGCTCCCGGCGTGGCCTTTAAACTGGCTAAGGCTATCGTCTCATAACCTCCTCAACATATTTTTTTAAAGCCTCTATATTCTCCTTGTGTGCACTTCTCCTCCTCTTATCTATGTAGAGGCCCAGTTTCCTTGCGGTGTTGATGTCTATCCCCGCTTCTCTCAGCTCGTCTATGGAGAATCCTCTTCCCACCCTAGTCTTCAATCTGTTTGTACCTGGTTTATATACGGTTGGCCTAACCCTATCCATAACCCTCACCTTCTAAGGAGCCTCTTTACAACTATATATGATGTGAAGCCGAGTATAATTAAAATAACTAGTGCCGTCTCTGCATTATCGAGTACAGCAGCCATCTCCACGTATAAATCTCTGAAGAGCCATCCGAGATATCCAAGTATCAAGTATCTTGGGAGGCATCCTACGAAGGTGTAGATGGTGAAGCTTCTAAGGCCTTTCCCCAATGCCCCAGTAGCTAGTGATACTAGCGACAGGGGTATGATGGGGACTGCCCTATATATTATAAGCTGTATCGGGTTTCCGCCACCAACTATCGCAACCGCCCTCCTAATCTCCTCGTCTGAGACTCCTATCCACCTACTCATCCTATGTATTATCGGTGTCCCTCCCTTCTCACCTAGGATGTAGAACGGTATATTAGCCATTGTGGCTGTTACAGCCCCTACAAAACCTATCTTGATAGTCAGTGGGATGAGTAGGGCTGGCCACTCCATCCCCCCTAATAGGGCGAATCCGGCCGCCATAGGTATTAATGGGCTTGGTATTGGGATTATTATTGTCTCGACGATGACGCCCAGGGCCACCGCGATCCAGTCTAGCTCCTCTATCCTACTTATGATGTATTCTACTATATCGGCCAGCATCTACACCGCCTATCTACATTTGAATAAATGGATATAGAATTTGATAGTTATTAGCTAATCTTATTTTTGTAAATGACAATTTTCATTTGATGAGGTCATGAATGTAGACCTCTTTATGGGGAGGTATAGCCTGATAGTGTCTGAGTCTCCTAAGACCAGGATTAAATATGTTTCCGAACTGGTTAGGGAGTTGATTAGACGTGGTTATGACGATAGGATATATATTATTGACCTTGCCCCCCAGAATAGGGATATTGGTATTAGGCTATCTAGATATCTACAGGGTTTTAAGAAGGCTGTATACAGGTATTCTAGGGAGATCAGGTTACCCTCTTTAGACAAGTCCTACCCCGTGGATATGGTTTTTGAGAGGAATAGGAGGGTTGCTGAGGAGTTCTTCAATGACTTTCAGCTCTCTGGAAGGGATGTGTTGGTTGTTAATGACCTATATATATACCTTTTATCCGCTGAGCCTAATGAGTTCCTTGAACATGTGAAGCCTGCTAAGACGTTGATAGCATCTTCTCTCTTGAGTTCAGACCCTCTCTTCCTCTCCTCCCTGCTGGAGCCTTACCATGGTAGGAGGGTGGATGAGCTTATGAGGTATATGGATAATGTTATAAAGGTTTGAGCTACTCCATAATGCTGTGGTAATATTCTAGCAGTGATTCTGGGAGTACGAGCCCCTCGTTTCTAAGCCTGGTTATCAGCTTTATCGGAAGAGGGCTTAGTAGGAATGAAGAGTATAGGTAGAAGTCCCTCGGCGAGCCAGGCATATACTCTTCACAGTCTCTAAGCACTATTTTATGGGTTGCCTTCTCCTCCAGTGTTGAATCTTCCCTCCCTATTATGGCGAATACGTGTAGCCCGATCCTTCTAAAGTCCTCAGCCCACTTCAGGACTGCGGGCGTCTCTCCACTGCATGATATAAGTATACATAGGTCTCCTTTTCTGGGACGGGGTGTGTTACTTCCCCTAGCCCTGTATACATGGTCTCCTACAGCGTACTTGACGTGGTTGAGCCTTATTACAAGCATTGTAGCCACTTCATATGCACTCCCCCTCCCTCCAATAAAAACGTTGCTTCTCTTCTCAAGTATATCCAATACGGACTCATAATCTTTGGAAGATGTATATCTTTTTATTAGGCTGTCCAGCTTAGCTATATATGCTGATAGAATCTTGTGATAGTCGTCTTCACCGAGGTAGATCATCTTGATGAGTGACTGGAATAGGAGTAGGCTGCCAAGCTCGAATACATCCCCCATTATGCCTGTTGTGGTATAGTCTGGAGAGGCTCTATCGGCTCCTTTGAGGTGGAGTAGTAGGCCATGTTCCGCAGCCAGTTTACCTAGACTTGAGCCTGGGTTGGATGTCACAACCACTATTTTCAGCCTATCATGTAGGCCGCTCCTCTCTCTATACTTTATGAAGTCTTTGGCGATTACCTTGGGTTCGAAACTCTCTCCACTCCCTGAGTTTATTATCAGTAGTATATCCCGATATTTATTTGTGAGTACGTCTAGGGCTTCATACATGTTGTTACCTGGGAATCCCGTGTCCTCAGGTGTTAATATCTGTGGTGCGCCTCTTATCTTGGCGTATTGGCTCATCGCTATCTTGAGGGCTGAGTAACTCCTCCCAGAGCCATATGGTATGACCAGGTCTGAGGTCGATAGGTACTCGTGGAATCTGGCTATATCCTCCAACGATACCGACTCTACGTTCCTGAATATCTGGTCTATATACTTGTATCTACCATCCATCTCGTGTACCCCGGTCTGTAGGTGGAGCTATAGAATTATGAATAACCGGGTAGAGTTAATTAAAAGGTATTTTGTTCATCTATAGTGTGTGGGAGGATAACCTATCTGGAAGCATGGTCTCTACCTGCGTAGATTACCCTTCCGCTATTGGTTGTGAACCCTCTCCCAATGTTCTGCATCAATATCTTCACCTTTCTAAGGTCCCATCCATACCTGGTGAATAGATCTTTCCTAGCATATATTGAGAGGACTTCTCCCACGACTAGGTCTACCTCACCCACAGGCGTCATCTTCATGACTCTACACTCTGCATACCCTATGGCGTTGCTATAATAGGGGGTCTCTATGTGTCTAGATGGGCTTAGAGGTATATTCCGCTCCCTAATCTTATCCACCTCGTATTTGCTCACGTGGCCAACGTAGTATACTAGGTCCACTTCATTATCGGTGACTACGTTGACTGTAAACTCGCCGTATTTCTTTACAAGCTGGTAGGTATATGTCTCTCTGTCTAGGGCTAGCCCAATTGTCCACGGCTCTTCACTTAGAGGCATCACCCAGCTGGCTGCCATAATATTTACGTCCTCGCCTCTACCACTTACGATTAGATATGCAGGTCTGGGATGTAACACTCTATAGAAAGGGTCGTCAACCTCGATGTACTCCACATCCACCACCCATGTAGAGATGGTTTAATATAAGCTTCTAGACAAGGCTTAAATATATATATTTTTTAGTTTTAGAATTGTGGTGGCCTTTGGGATGGCCAGGAGGAACATGTCTTTATCTAGTATTGAGAGGAATAATCCACAGTGGATCGGTAGAAGTGTCTTGACAAGGGTGGGATATAGGAGGAAGATATTTGAGAGTGTTTTAAAGGCGGTATATGATAATAAAGTGGTGATTATTGAGGGTCCGTTAGGTGTGGGCAAATCCACCTTGGTAAAGCATATTGTTAATGAGCTGTATGACGTGGTTGGAGGCAGCAATATCCTATACCTACCGTGTGATACCGAGACAATTAGGGTGGAGGAGGCTAAGACCTACTTCTTCGAAAACGTATCGAGTGGGGGTGGGGATGTCTACGTCTTTCTGGACGAGTTTCTCATGATGCCTAATTATAAAGAGTTTGTTTCAGATCTTCTGAAGAGGGAGAATGTTCATATCGTTATGGTCACCAGCTACTCGCCTGAGAAATATTTCGACTTAGGCGTTAGTTACAAGCGGTTCATCATCAAACCATTGACTTTTAGAGAGTTTCTAGAGTTTCATGGATACGACTCACCAAGCCTTGGTAGAGACCCGATAGAGGTTAGGAACTTCTATATAGAGCATATCGAATATGACTCTCTCTATGAGAAGTACCTTTTGAGAGGTGGTTTCCCAGCATATGACTTGGATATGGAGGATGATGATGTTAGGAGGAGGGTTAGGGATAATCTTCAGCTACTGCTCTACAAGTATTTTACGAGGATTGGTAGGAGGAGGCGGCCGGTAATAGCTGATAGGCTTCTAGCACAGATATGCTTTGAGCCTGGGGAGGCGGTGAACTATAACGTTTTATCCCAGTCTATCGAGAGAGATATTAGGACAGTGTCCTCATATATAAAGACGTTGTCAGACGCGTTTATGATAAATATTGTTAGGCACATGGTTGATGATGGGCATGAGGGGAGGAAGCTTCCCAAGATATACCCGTATTCCCCCGCATATCCACTGTCTCTCCATCCACAGAGGATGCCTGAGAGGGAGTTCATGGCTAGCATTGTCGAGAGCCATATAGTGTTGGAGAGGGGGGTTAAGACCTACATTAGGAGGGCTAGTGGCGTCGATGTATTGATTCATGAATCGGGTGATGGGAAGATACCTATTCTAGTCACTTATGGGAAGAGGGGTAGTAAGAGGGATGTTAAGAAGGTTGTTAACACGTTGAGGAAGTTGGGTAGTGACTGGGGGTTTCTGGTGGTGAAGGAGACGTATGAATTTCTTAAATATGGGGATATGGATGTCTGGGTGGTTCCTGCGTGGCTATTCTCCCTTATAGAGTTTGGTCAGTGAAGCCAAGCATCTTCATGGCTTGGATACGCTCTAGAAGACCCATCTTCATCATCCCCATAGTATATACATATAGATTCAACTCTTTATCATATGAATAGCCCGATATATTTATTGTAATGAATAGGGATATCAACGAGAAGTTCCTCTCTGAACAGGCTAGAAAGATGAAGTCAAACATTATTAGGGAGCTCCTTAGCTTCTTACAGCAGGATGTTATAAGCTTCGCCGGTGGCGCTCCAGACCCTAAGACATTCCCGTCTATAGATAAGTTTCAGGAGGCTGTTGAGTATGCCTTGACGAATTATGAGAAGGCTTTTCAATATGGTACTACCGAGGGGATGGTCCAGTTTAGGAAGCAAATAGCTGGTTTCATGTTTAGGATGATGAGTGTGAAGCTGTCACCTGATAATATAGCTGTGACGATAGGGAGCCAGGAGGGGTTGGAGGTTATATCTAGGGTGTTCCTGGATAGAAACAGCTATGTTGTTGTTGAGCTACCCACCTATATAGCAGCTATCCAGGTCTTCAACACTTGGGGGGCTAGGCTTATACCTGTACCTACTGATAAGTATGGTATGGATGTTGAGGCTCTTGATGAAATATTGAGGAGGCATTATAATAATGGGGGATATGTAAAATTCGTCTATACGATACCCACTGGCCATAACCCCCTAGGTAGCGTGATGCCCCTGGATAGGAGGAAATACCTTCTTGAATTGGCGGATAAATATGACTTCTATATTGTTGAGGACGATCCATATGGGTTTATAACTTATAGTAAGGTGCCCCCTAGACTCATAACACTGGATGGGGGTGACAGAGTTATATATACATCCACGTTTAGCAAGATATTCGCCCCCGGGTTTAGGCTGGGGTGGGTCGCCTCATCGGAGGAGGTTATTAAGAGGCTCGTCTTGGCTAAGCAGGGTACCACTCTATGTCCACCGCCCTTCAACCAGTACGTGGTTGAGTACTTCTTAAGGAATAGATGGATAGACATGAATATCCCGAGGATTAGGGAGATATATAGGGTTAAGAGGGATGCAATGGCTGAGGCGGTGAAGCAATACTTTCCAAGGGGGATAGACTGGATAGAGCCTGATGCAGGATTCTTCATATTTACCTACCTACCTAAGGAGTTAGATGCCACTGAGCTGCTATACAAGGCTATTGATAAGGTTAAGGTCGCCTATGTCCCTGGGGAGGGTTTCTATGTAGATTCATCCGGTAAGAATACCCTGAGGCTTAGCTTCAGCCTGCCGACTCCAGAAACCATAGAGGAGGGTGTTAAGAGGCTGGGCCACTTCTTTGAGAAGGTGTTTTCGGAGCTTGGGATAGAGGAGTATAGCGGTGTTGTAGAGGAGTAGATGTTTAGACGAACATATATCAACAACCTCCTCATAAAAACCAGTATTTATGAATGGTCTTCCAGACGCGGTTATACATGAGCTTGAGAATTTCAGGAGGAGGACTGTAAAGTCTAAGGAGGTCTTTGAGGAGACGGCTAAGTATGTCCCTAAGGGGGTAAACAGTAACTATAGGGCTTGGGACCCATATCCAATTTATTTCAGAGGGGGGATAGGCTCTAGAATATATGATGTAGATGGTAATGAGTATATTGATTATAACTTGGCTTTTGGAGTATTGGTTTCTGGGCATAGTCACCCGAAGATTGTGAGTGAGGTTGAGAGGAGGGTTGGTGAGGGGACTATCCTTGGCTTCGAGTATGAGAGGGTTTATGAGTTGGCGAAGATAGTGTCTAAGAGGTTTAACGTGGATATGGTGAGGTTTCAATCCACTGGTTTGGAGGCTACGCATCACGCTATTAGGATGGCTAGGGCATATACGGGGAGGGATAAGGTGATAAAGTTTCTGGGGCACTATCATGGGAGTCATGACTCGATGCTTGTCTCCACGAAGCCGAATATTTATGCATCTGGACATGTTAAGATGCCTTCTAAGCTAAAGAGTGGCCCTGGAATACCTGACTCGGTGGTTGAGGATGTTTTGGTGGCTCAGTTCAATGATCTGGAGAGTGTAGAGACTATATTAGTTAATCATCCTGATGAAGTGGCTGCCGTTATTCTTGAGCCTGTAGCTATGAATATTGGCCTCATACCCGCCTCGAAAGAATTCATGTGGGGTTTGAGGAGGTTGTGCGACGAGTATGGAGTAATACTCATATTTGATGAGGTGAAGACGAGTGGTAAGCTCTATGGAGGAGCTGAAGAGTATTATAACGTGAAGCCAGATATGAAGACGATGGCGAAGGCTGTGGCAGGAGGGTATCCACTCTCTATAGTTGGGGGTAGGAGGGAGATTATGGAGGATGTTGGCCCTGGTAAGACGCCACATGCGGGTACGTTTAATAGTAACCCACTCTCGGTAGACGCTGCTATAGTGACCTTAAGGGATGTGTTGACTATGGATGCGATGGAGAGGACTGTCAAGTATAATGAGATGTTATCTAAGGCTTACGGCGATATTCTGAGTGATGTAGGTGTTCCCCATAACATTAAGGTGTTTGGAAATAGCGGGACAATCTTCTTCACAGATAAGGAGGTTCTGAACTGGCACGACTTCCTAAGGTATAACCACGTGGGTCTATGGTGGGCGTTCTTCATTGCGATGATGAATAGGGATGTTGTCCCGACAGCCCCTGGGTATGATGAGCAGTGGACCGTCAGTGTGCAGCACTCGGAGGAGGATATCGAGAAGACTATCGAGGCGTTCAAGGATGTGGCCCCTCTCCTTAGGAATGACATACCGAGGATCAAGATTATTGAAGCATTCTAAACGCGTTATACCCACGTGTATATAGTCGGGCATTCCATCTCTATACTATTTTTATAAGGTCTCTAATGTCTTCAATCACTACTGTCTTAACGTCACCCAGCTCGTTGGACAGGCCATATCTATCTAGGAGTATAGTGTCTACACCCGCTTTATACGCCGGTATAATGTCATACTGTGGATATGAGGATACATGTATCCATCGTGCCTCTGGAAGTATCTCTCTAGCTCTCTTGAAAACTCTTGGGTCAGGCTTATACATTTTCATGTCCTCCGCCACTATAACGTGTTTAAATTCAACACCTATGTGCTCTATACTCTTCATGATGAAATCTCTATCTGTATTGGATATTATGCCTAGCTCAACCCCCTTCTCTATCAGTTTCTCAAGTGCTTCCCTAACGTCTGGAAAGGGCTTCCAATCGTATATGGAGTATGTTAATCTTCTGATTGTCTCGCTGCTATATGCAATACCCAGTCTCTCTAGAGCGTATCTAAATCCATCAGCCAGGATCTCTCTATATGGTCTATAAACCCCTATGTTGACAAGCTCCCAATCCTTCTCCCCCCAGTATCTTATGAATAAGTCGGCCTTATCCCACATCTCGGGATACAAGTCTGTAAAGGCTTTCCTAGCCCCTGAGAGCCAGTCTATAAGTGTACCGTAGCAGTCGAACGTCATTACTGTGTTCACAGTCATAATATCAAATTATCTGCTTGGGTTGAATATATTGCTGTCGTGGGTTATCAATAGCGTGGTCGAACCTAGTAGATAAAAGTATTTTCTGGTCGAGTCCATCCCATATGTATGGTGTTGTTATGTGGCAAGCCTCAGATCCGTTCGTGAGGAGCTCTCATTTTTAAGAGGGAGCCTCCTAACTCTTGTAGCCACCTGGATTTTGATGCAGTTTGGGAGTTCCATGCTCTTCCCATATTGGAGCCCCTTCCTAAGGGAGTTGGGTGCGTCTCCCTTTATTATTGGATTGATATTCTCAGTCTCGAATATAGCCCTATTTATAAGTAGGATACCGGGGGCGTATCTGGCTGATGTATATGGGCGTAAGAGGGTTATAACTATCTTCACCTTTACAGTAGCTTTAGTCCAGCTGATTTACGTGTTTGCGGTAGACTGGAGATTCGTCTTGCTCGCAGCCACCTTAGAGAGTCTATTCTTACTTTATCAACCAGCTCTCTCCGCTATGGTCGCAGATCTAATCCCCGAAGATAGAAGGGGTGTTGGGTTCGCGATGGTAAATATCTTGCCGTCCGCTGTTGCTGTTTTTTCCCCGGTGATAGGGGCTGTTATAGTCTCCAACTATGGTTTGAACGTGGGGATGAGGTACGTATTCCTAATAATTTTTGTGGCATATATCGTCTCGGCCCTACTAAGGTATTTCTTTCTCGAGGAGACTCTAGATGAGGTTGAGGATGGGGTCGACCTCTCATGGAGGAGTATATTTGTAGAGTCGTTAAAGGCTATGTATGAAGTGTGGATTGAAGCCCCTAGAAACCTCAAGGTAGTGATTCTGATTTTAATGTTAAGCGCTATTGAAGACCCCATATTCGTGAATTACGCATCTCTTTATGTATTCGATGTAGTGGGTCTCACAGAGTATGAGTGGGGCGTCTTGATAACTATGTATATGGGTCTAATGATACTACTTGGATATCCCTCCGGTAAGATTGTAGACAGATATGGGAGGCGGTTCTCCCTGATACTAGGCTACTTACTGGCTATACCAGCTATACTACTCATATTAGCCCCTGATATACCCTTCTCGATATGGATGGGAATCGCTATACTCAGCATCACCTCATCCATATTAAACCCAGCCTTCAGCGCTATCATAACCGATTTAACTCCTAAAAAGTTTAGGGGGAGGGTCTTTGGGATGATTGGAAACCTTAATGTTATATCAGTGGCTGCCTCATCACCCATTGCAGGGGTTCTATATGAAGTAGATCCTAGAGTCCCATTCATATTTATACTGTTCTTGAATCTCGCCATATTGGCATTGATTGTAAAAAATATTTTGGAGCCCATCCACTCAACTAATAAATCCTTGTTGAGCCGTTGATGGATGGAGTATAGCTACTTTCCAAGACAAACAGTCTATAAACTATGTATTACTATTCTGGAAACTCCTCTGTAAATAGGTATAAAGAGTTTACGTGGTGGAAGATTAGGTTATTGTTAACGGTTGTAAATCAATGATAGAGGGGATGTCTCCCATACTATGCAGATGTGCTAAGCGTGACCTGAATCGTTGGTCTAAAAAACCATCTAAAAATACAAATTATTCATTTATTGACCTATTCAACCGATTCCAATTAATATATATTATTAATATAACTTCCATGATTATACATACTTAGGTTGGTTTGATTAAATATTTTTTTTGGTAGCAAAGTAAAATTGAATTTTCATGGGTGGTTACAGATTGTTTTTGATCGTAATGATATTCCTTATGTTATTAACGGGTACAATGAGTCCGAGTGTATACTCATCGGTTCTCAAGATGGACTCTAAGATGAAGAGTTACTATGAGGGAGATAAATACGTTGGAACTGTTTATGTAAATCTGGGGTCTCCAGATGTGGTTAATGGGATTATCGTGTTGTATGTAGATAAATCTGCACCGGTGAATCCAGACACTCAGCGAGTCTCAGCTTATAGGGTTATTGAGGGCGAGCCTTGGACTGAGTACTGGCTTATATTTCCAGTGGCTGTATATACTCCTGAAAACCATGTTAAAGTGTATAGAGACTTCTATGTCTCTAGTAAGGATCCGGAGTGGTCGATAGCCTTTTTGGATCCAGCTAGATATGATGATAATGGTAATAAGAATTTCAATTCTTTAGAAGCTGCTGTTAAGGTAATTATTAATATTCTCTGGAATGAGTTTGGGATTCCAGGTCCCTCACCTACTGACCTTTTGTATGGGTTAATCGAGGGTGACAGTAGTAGCATATTTAGTGGTGTACAGACTCAGAATCTTAGAGTATCTCTCAGAACAGGTAGGATGGTCTTTCCAGTGTATCATACTATATACTCTGATTATGGATCTGTGAGGAGTATGCTGAAGTTCTTTGGGGCTGCGAACTGGGCTGATGGTCGTAATATAGGGTATTCTGACTGGATCAATTTCGACGCTGTATATGTTGTTGTGTGGGGTGCATGGGTAAATTATCTCTATTCGGATTTGCCACCTACTTGGATAAGTTTTCAGACGGAGGAGGTGAGGCTGAGGCTTGTTAATGTGAAGATAGTATTGAGTGATTAGATATGCTGCAAGAGAATCGTCAATTGAAGATCCTGATATTTCTATCTATCGTAATCCTTATAATGGGTATGTCATTGTATTCGGCACTGGTTATATTTAGGGCCCAGGTGGAACCGCCTAGAGATATTGTTGATGGGCCGCGGTCTGATGCGGGAGGCGACCTATTGTCTTTAATAAGGGATAAGATACCTATTGATTCATTCAATGAGTATCTCTGGCCCATTATATTTAGACCAGAAGACGTTGAGTGTAGGGCATATACAGTTATGGATTATAACCTGAGCGACATTGAGTACGTGCTTGATCAAGCTAGTGAAAGGTATATGGATTCCTGGAGACGTGCCTGGATGGATGGAGATGTCACAACCCTACTACTCTTGTCCGACATGTCAGTATCTATTGTGGAGGTTAAATTTGGTTTGTCGGCGTTGAAGGTTAATGATATTCGTAAAGCGGTGGAGTCGTATACATATGGATGTATAGTCAACTATAGGTTGGAAAACCTTAATGTCTATAGGGAAAAAGTAGAGTCTATCATCGGTTTACCGAGCCTGTCCATTACATTCTTCGAGGAGGTAAGGGCTAAGTTATCTGAGAGGGTGGGAGATGTTGATACGCTACTGAACTTTAAGGAGGCCTCTCTAAACTACTTTTATCTATTGAGCCTTGAATTTGATGATATCTCTGATGTTAGATTACTTTCAAGGTGTGATATCGAATCTACTATGGATAGAGTAATGGATTTCATTGAGTCTATTTATGGAGATCCCTACCTTAAGGCGGTCTACTATGACTTGATCTACTACATTTTTAGAGAGCTTCTGGTTGATAAATATGTATTGTCTAATGATGTGGAATTAGTTCAAGTCTACCTATGTTACTTGTTGTCTAACCTTGAGGATGTATTCGGGGTTGGATTATATGTTGTAGCGTGATGATATGAAGAGGGGTATTAGAGCTTACAAGACGTTGAGGATGGCGATGATTACTGTGATCTTTATAGCGTTGTTTAGGAGGTCTATAAACCTTTTTCTCATTGTTCAGGATGAGACGCTTCTTATAGATTTTGTCAAACTGTATCCCGTCGAATACTTGGTTATATACATATCTAACCTTTTTTTACAGATAGGCTCTCTAATGATACTTGTTCTATATAAGAATGTGAGAGGAGGATACTTCATCCCGATCATACTTGTCATTGTTAACATAGTTGAGAATAGTGTTCTAGCGTTGTCTACAGTTACGTTGCTGTCTTATAGCTATGTGGTTTTCAATGGGGCTTACCTATCGATATTGTCTGCCGCATCTGCAATTATGTATCTATTCCATGAGGGGTGATGTGTCGGGATGCTGGATTTAGCATTGAAATATGTCGTAAGGAATAAGAGCCTAATATTCTCCCTAGTTATAACATCTCTCCTTATGATGCTATCCTTTCAATATATGCTGGTTCTCTCTACACCGGAGAATAATGTGTTCATAGACAATTTTATCAAGGGTTATAGGCCTCACTTCATGTTAGTTTTGGGGGGAGTATATGGGGATGTAGATTACTCTGATCCAGTTAAGTCGTATGAGGATTTGAGTATTCTCGTCTTCAAATCCATTCCCGCTGAGGATGAAGATATGTTTAGGAGGAATATAACTACTGCGCTAAGTATTCTAGAGCTGAGTTCAAAAGATGGAAGTTATTTAACCGTCATCCTATCTCGATATAGCCCAGTTTCATTTGGGTTCCAACCTGCCTCTGAGGGTCGGTCTCCAATATTTATTACTAAGTATTCGCCTCTCTCTAGGAACTTATCAATTTATCTAGAGGAGAGGCTGGGTATTGCTGAGGTGGTTGAACTTATACAGACCAGTATAGATGACCCGTTTATACTTGGTGGTGAATACGAATACGACTATGTCTGGATAGTCTCTAACGACTCCTCTGAGGCCAACTTCTATATTTCATTGGTAAGAGATTTTGCTGAGAATTCCCCCCAAGTATCGATGTTTAACAGGTCATTCATGTACATAGCGGTTAATTATATGGATCTATCATTTAAAGCTATAGACCTTAAAGGCCTGTTTGACTCTATCTATAGTGACATTGTAGATTTCTACCTGTCATTCTCTCTCTCCATAGATGCTGAACCTTCAAATGGGAGTATCGTTGAGGTATATTTAGATCAGCCTGGAGAAACCCCCTTTACGAGGCCCCCAAAATATAATGTTTCCATAACTCACGAAGGGATTCTAAGAAATCTAGAGTTTCTATCAAGATCTGGAGGTGAAACTTTATTCTACTTGTCAAATATATTCATACCGATATTATTTCCCGTTATATCCCTCTTCCTGGGGGTGGTATATCGTCTTAAGGGTGACTTTAACCTTATTAACAGAGTTGTCTTGTTTAGAGGTGTCAAGAAAAATGTTGCTATCCCCATTACTGCGTCTTTAATAATATTCTCCTACTTGGTTTCCACAGTAGTCTACACCACCCTATCTTTCATATTTAGAGACTTGTTCTCCAGCCTCCCAATTCTTCTGTTTACATTGGGAGTCATATTTGCAACTATTTTTTTATATGCTTCTAGGACGGATAGTGATAAGTTTAGAGTGTCGAGAAGGCTCTTTCTATCATCACTCATCATCTTTCTGGTCATCGCCATAACTGGGGTAATCAGGGTTTCATTTGCGGATATTCTAGTCACATACCCCTTTCTAATCCCTATATACCTATTTTCTACACCGTTCTTTCCCATAACACTTTTGGTAATATACCTATTCATCTTCTCACGTTGTGAAGTAATTGTAAGGTATGTTTGGAGAGGCTACCTTAATAGTTATCCAGTTAGGCTCTGGAATTCCAACCTATATCTAAACTATATGAGGTTAGGTGTATTCACCTATGCATTGGTATTCATATTCATCGGGGGTTCATTATCAAAGGTTTACCTAGATATTGTAGGTACTCCTGGAATGGTATATAAACTGGGTTTCTCTAGAGTCCTAGCTCTATACACAGTTGATGTGTTTATTATATCCCTAAGAGACATCGTGATGCTGTCGCTCCCCCTCCTATATCTACTCTATCTTTTTAACGTATACAGGACCCTTAAACATGATGAGGGTATTATGGAGTTTAGAGGGATTAGGAGGGACACAATTAGTAGATTTAAACTTAAGGTAATCTCAAGTCATATCATCTCCGATATTTTAGCTTCGGGGTTGGGTGCTCTAATATTCTATATATTTCTTGAGGGCTATATCGGCTTCTACTATGGATATGCCTCCCCTCTTGAGGACATTAGCTATGATCCCCCTAGGCTCATGGAGGTGTTTCCATGGAGGATTATGTAATTGTTGTGGAGGATGCGTATGTTGTCTTCGAATCCCTAAGTGGTAAAGTATTTGCGCTGAAGGGAGCCAATCTAAGAGTTGGGGAGGGAGAACATATATGCATTACTGGACCTAGCGGTAGTGGTAAAACAACTTTTCTAAATCTGATCTATGGGGTGGTTAAACCATTTTCTGGGGCGGTTCGTGTTTTAAATAAGGATCTCTCCTCAGTAGACTATAAGGAATTGGTCGATCTGAGAAGTAGCATTGGTTTTGCAACTCAAGAGGGTCTCTTCATAGATCATCTGACTATAATGGAGAACATGTATCTGAAGCATGCCTCCCGATTTGATGACACCAGTGATTTCATAGATAATGTGGTTCGGGATGCTGGGGAGCTGGGTATAGAGGAGGTTTTAACCCGTTTTCCCGATGAGATTAGTGTTGGGGAGAGGAAGCGTGCTGAGATCCTGCTAGCTATATTTGATGGCCCACCTATAGCCTTGATAGATGAGCCTACGGCGATGCTTGATAGTGAGAGTGTAGATAAGGTACTTAAATATATTACGAGGAAGACGGAGGGGTCGACCCTAATAGTTACGACACATGATCCAAGGGTTTACGTTATCTGTGAGAGTGTCTATGAATTGATTGATGGAAAACTTTATCCAAAGCCATCCAAGTAGATAGCTGATACCTCCGGCTACTATATATCGGCCTATGCACATATATAAGGATATTATCAGTATCTAACGCTCCTTGAACTGTATAGATTCCTCCGTTAAGATATGATGTGACTATCTAGATTTGTTGAGATGCTCTACTACATTATTTTGACGCAGGTATGTGGGCTTAAATGTATCTATTGTATGAATGAACCTAACTCTAGGATTATGCCTATACATCTTGAGATAGATATTGGGAAGATTAGGCGGTTTATCTCTAGGGATCCAGAGCCTATAATATGCTTCTACGGTGGGGATCCTACGATGCGTCTAGACCTGGTGACTAGGATTATGGATGAGGTTCCCGCCAAACATTATGTTATCCAGACTAATGGTGTCATGCTTCATAGGCTTCACCCAGAGTATATTAGGCGTTTCGACACAATCCTCCTCAGTATCGATGGCCGTAGGGAGACTACAGACTCCTATAGGGGGCGGGGGGTCTATGAGAAGGTGATTGATAGGGCTAGGTATGTAAGGTCGGTTGGCTTCAAGGGTGATTTAGTGGCTAGGATGACAGTGTCATCTTCATCAGATATTTATGAGGAGGTGACTCACCTCCTAAGCCTGAATGGTCTATTCACCCATGTACATTGGCAGCTGGATGTTCTATGGGACTATCCGCCTATGCAGAGGTATGACGACTTCGATGGTTGGATTGAGAGGTATAATGATGGGGTATCGAGGCTTATACAGCTATGGATAAGGGAGATGGAGGAGGGTAGGGTGCTTGGGATAGCTCCATTCAAAGGGTTGATGTGGAGTATGTTGACCGGTGAGAGGACTAGATATCTGAGGTGTGGATCAGGGATAGACGCTTACGCTATAGCCACTGACGGTAGGATCTTGGCGTGTCCCATAGCGCCTGAGTTTAGGTTTAACGTGGTGGGTCATATAGATAGGGATGGCCTTGACAGTATTGGGGGGAAGGCTTTGATAGGGGAGCCATGCCTCTCGTGTGACTACTATGACCTCTGTGGAGGGAGGTGCTTCTTCACCAATAAGACGATGTTTTGGGGTGAGGAAGGCTTCCATAAGGTTTGTAGGACGGTGTTCCACCTAGTTGATGAGTTGAGGAGGGTTGAGCCTAGGATACGGGAGTTGATAGACGAGGGCGTTATAGATATGAATATGATCAAATATCCACCATATACGAATAGTGTTGAGATAATCCCATAAATATTGGGGAGGGTATAGTTGAGGGCTAACCACTCAGCTCTTTCCTAAGCCTCTCAAGACCCTCCTTGGAGAGGAGGTTCACCAGCTCTGTCCTATGCCTAGTCTCGTCCCTCAAGATATCTTCTGCCAGTTCCTCTGTGACTGGGTCTACTCCATGGGTTAGGTCATATAACTCTTTGTAAGCCTTTATAGCGCATATCTCGGCCTTTACAGCGGCTATTATATAGCCATCGATGTCATAAGGGTCGTTGGGGAGCTCTGGATATTTACATCCGCTAATCTCCCAAAGCTCCTCAAACTTCTTGGGTGGGTCTACATCGAAGTCTTGGAGTCGATCTGCTATCATCTTCGCGTGTTTACCTATCTCCTCCTCAGCCTCCTTGAGGAATAACTCAGATATCTCTTCCGCCAAAGGGCCCTTTATCGAGTAGGCTGTTAGTGTATAGTAGTATGCAGCTATCCACTCGTCGGCGTACAGTGAGAGAAGCTTCTCAACCACTTTATTCACGTCTATTCCATGGTTAGTCTCTACACCGATCCACTTCTCCACCTCTATCACCATAGACCCTATTGCATAAGTAGAATATAAATTGCCTACTTTACATGTGGCTTCTGACAAGTTCAATCAAGTCTGTTAGTATGGCATATCCAGTCTCTATCCTTCCTGCCCCGGGCCCTTCTAAACCGATCTCTCCAAGCATTTTATGGTGTATGACTACCTTGTTATTCACGCCAGATACTCTCCTCAGAGGGTGGTCCTTAGAAAATATTCTGGGCTCGACCCTGAAAACCTCCTGCTCAAAGTCCAGTGTGACGACGTATTTTAGACCCTCTGTAAATCCATTCTCGGTTATGTATCTAGCTAGGCTCTCTCTATGTATATTGTCTGGGGCTATCTGTACCCCCTTTACTATCGTAGCTAGGATAGAGGCCTTTGCCGCTAGATCCCATCCATTAACATCCATAGAGGGGTCGGCTTCTGCATAACCCTTCTCCTTTGCATTGGAGAGGCTCTCCTCGAAAGTCAAACCCTCCTCCATGAGGGTGAGAATATAGTTGGTTGTACCGTTTAGAATCCCCTCTATAGCCTTGATATCTGAAGGGTCTAGAGATTGTTGTATGAGTCTTATTAAAGGGGTTCCACTCATCACAGTTCCCTCAATACCTAGATAGAGCCCTTTAGACTCAGCCTTCCTGCGTAGATTGATGTAGTTTAATGCTATAGGTCCTTTATTCGTGGTTATGACGTGCTTCCCTCTGTCAAGAGCCTTCGAGATATGTGTATATCCTGGCTCCCCGTCAACCAGGTTGGTGGGTGTAGCCTCTATCACAACGTCTACATCATCATCCTCTATAAGGTCATTAAACGTCGGTATAGTGTTATATCCAAGCGCCTTGTCCAGTGGATTTCCTTGGTAGACTTCTCTCAACGCTGCTTCGAGATTTACACCCTCTCTATGGAATACACTTCCTTTGACAGGGTCTATAATATATCTTATTATGGCTCTAAAACCGTGGTCAATCTTGTATCCCCTATCCAGAAGCACTCTTGCTAGTCCTTGGCCCACATTGCCGAAACCCACAATCCCGATAATTATGTCCATATACAAATATTGAGGGGTTGCTAGAAATAGAATTATTTATCCCACTACAAAATCATATATTCCTATGAAACGTCGGCTCGAGCCGGAGAGCATATCACTTTTGACCCTAGTCTCTGATCCGAAATCTGATAAATCTGGGAATAGAGTCTTATTCACAGTTACTAGGTTCGATCTTGAGGGGGATAGATACGTATCCAATATATGGATGTATAGAGTCGGCGAAGATTTTTATGACTCGGTCACGAGTGGACCCAGTGACTTCTGCCCAGAGTGGTCACCAGATGGTAGGCGATTCCTATTCCTAAGTAGAAGGGGGTTTGGGGATGATGAACCTGGCTCCTCGATATGGATAAGTGATCTTATTGGTGAACCTAGAGAGTTGATTAAGTCTAGAGACGGGTTTGTTAAGATTAGGTGGGCTGGCATCGATAAGGTCCTTGTTATTGAGAGGGTTGGGGAGAGGGAGGAGGACGTTAAACATATAGATGCTCTACCAGTGTGGTTCAACGGTGTGGGCTATGTATACAGCATTAGGAACGTGGCATACGTTGTGGATGTAGATAGTGGGTTCAAGTCTAGAGTTACTCCAGAAGGCTCATATATAGTAGATGCATCCATATCTCCAGACGGAACTCTAATAGCTTATATAGAGAGATTGGATGAGCTGAGGCCTTACGAGATGGCTCTTGTCGTTAAGGCGGTTGATGGCTCTTGGGAGAAGAGGTTTCTAGAAGAGTATACCTTGTGGAGTCTCGAGTGGTCAGATAACGGTCTCTTAGCCGTGCTAGGTCATAATAGGAGTCGTGGCCTCTCAAGCCATAATAAGATATATGTAGTTGATCCCCGTGATGATAGGGTTGTGAATATCTTGAAAGGTTTCCAGCTAAACGTATCCAATACTGTAAACTCCGATGTTAGAGGCCCTTCATGTTCCAGCAGGTTTATATGGGTAGGTGATGAGGTGGTTTTCCAAGTCTCGGAGGCTGGTAAGGTGGTGTTGTATAGGGCTGGGCTGGATATTGAACCTGAGAAGTTTCTGGAGTTGGATAATATGTCTATAGATGAGTTCTCCGTGGCTGGACGAAGGGTGTTCTTCACCGCCATGGGATTCTCTATCCCCAAGGAGCTATACGTATATGATGAGAGTATCGTGAAGGTGACTCGGTTCAACAATGGGTTTATCGATGACTTCCTATTGGTTGAGCCTGAGCACTTTAAGTTTAGGGCCAGTGACGGTGTAGAGATAGATGGTTGGATATATAAGCCTGATGGGGAGGGGCCTTTCCCATGGATACTCTATATCCACGGTGGTCCAAAGACGATGTTTGGCTATTCATTCATGGAAGAGTTCCAGCTTTATGTATCCAGTGGATATGCCGTGGTCATAACTAATCCTAGGGGGAGTGATGGATATACTGAGGAATTTGCAGATATAAGGGGTAAATATGGTGAGAGGGATTATGATGATCTGATGGAGGCTGTTGACTATGTGTTGGAAAGATATCCGTTCCTAGATAGGGATAGGTTTGGAGTTGCAGGGGGTAGCTATGGAGGGTTTATGACTAATTGGGTAGTTACGCATACAGATAGGTTTAGGGCTGCGGTAACCATGAGGTCCATATGTGATTGGATATCGATGTTCGGCACCACTGATATAGGTTTCTACTTTGTAGAGGATCAGATTGGATGCACACCTATTGAGAATATAGGAAAGTGTGTTGAGAAGAGTCCCATTACATACGTGTCTAACGTTAAGACTCCAACTCTAATAATACACTCAGTAAACGACTTTAGGTGCTGGCTTGACCAGGCTCTACTCTTCTACACCGCTTTAAAGAAAGTTGGGGTTGAGACTAGGCTTGTCATCTTCCCAAATGAGGATCACGACTTAAGTAGGAAGGGTAAGCCTAAACATAGGGTGGAGAGACTGTGGGAAATTCTTAGGTGGTTCGGCAGGTGGTTAGGTAGTGAGGTCGATAATTAGTCTAGTTCTAGTCATAGCGATTGTGTCAATACCATCAGCTTCATATGCTCTGGAGATAGATGCATGTGGCACTGTCACTAGAATAGTTGATGGAGACACCGTATGGATGAGGGTTGAGACTTTATACGAGGTCTTCCCCGGCATAGAAGAGGGTGACGAGGTCAAGATTAGGTTTGCAGATGTGAATGCCCCTGAGATGGGTACCTTAGAAGGTCTAAAGTCTAGGCTTGCTTTGGAGAGGCTCCTTCAGGAGAGGGGGAGTAGGCTATGTATAGATATAGACGATCAATATGTGACTGACAAGTATGGTAGGATAGTGGCTGTATTGATATCTATAACTGAGGAAGATGTTGAGGTTATAAACTCCTGGCTAGTCGAGAATGGATATGCTGAGTACGTGGATTATCCAAATGAGTTCAATCCTGAGAATATGTCATGGGATAATGAACTACCCAATATAGACAATGAGGTAGTTGTCGCCAATGATGATCCGCCAATCATAATATATCTATTCATACTTCTTCTAGTGGTGATTCTGGCGTATAAACGTGGTATTATAAGGGCTGGATCAGGATAGACAATTTATTTTTTTAATTTTCTTGATATATTTAGTATATATAAATTCTCCACAAAACTATAGGTTTAACCCTTTTTCCAACGGTTAAAGGTATAAAACCCTTAAATATACCAAATGTCTGTTAATGATTAGAACCTTATTTCAGGTGATGCAATGTGTCAGAGATCCGGCTGGATATCAGCAAGTATTTTAGGGAGGATGGATACGTCAACTACGATGAACTTAGTAAGGTTAAGGATAGCATGATCTTCGCCTTGGTGGGGCAGAAGGTCGTTGAGGAGACGATGCCTAAGGAGGGTGTGGACTTCCAGTTCAAGATCAGGGCCAAGGTGCCTCTTAGAGAGGGTGAGAAGAAGGTTAAGAGTACTCTCAGCATATGTCCAGAGTGTAGGAGCCTAATCAGGGCTATCGTATTTGAGAGGGATGGAGCGATATATATCAGGAAGGTCTGCCCCGACCATGGCGAGATAGAGGAGGTCTACTGGAGCGATGCAGACTTCTTCTATAAGAAGAGTAAGGAGAGCTATGATGGACACGGGGTTAGCAATCCATTTGTTGACCTGGTGAACCCATGTCCATATAACTGTGGTCTATGTGCCAGGCATAAGAGCCATACCGCCCTATTAAACCTTGTGATTACTAATAGGTGTCACCTCTCCTGCTGGTATTGCTTCTTCTACGCTGAGGCTGCTGGATATATATATGAGCCTACTCTAGACCACATCAGGTATATGATGGAGTCTGCACGTAGTATGGAGCCTGTTCCGGCTATGGCTCTCCAGATCACCGGTGGAGAACCAACTCTTAGGGAGGACCTGGTGGATATCGTTAAGATGGCTAAGGAGCTTGGCTTCGTCCATGTACAGCTTAACACTACTGGCATCAACTTTGTTGGTAGACCTGAGTATCTGAAGGAGATTAGAGAGGCCGGTGTAAACACGCTTTACATGAGCTTCGACGGTGTATCTCCGTATACGAATCCGAAGAATCATTGGGAGGTTCCATTCATATTTGATGCTGCGAGGAAGTCGGGGATGGGTATCGTCCTCGTCCCAACAGTTATAAGGACTGTGAATGACCATGAGGTTCCACAGATGCTCTACTTTGCTCTTAAGCATAATGACGTGGTTAGGGGTCTCAACTACCAGCCTGTGAGCTTGGTAGGTAGGATGCCGAAGCATGAGAGGCAGAGGCTTAGGATAACTATTCCAGATGTTGTGAAGCTGGTTGAGGAGGGTACGAATGGGGAAGTGTTGATGGACCACTGGTTCTCTGTACCGCTTACCGCGCCGATAAGCGAGTTTGTTGAGTTGATAACTGGTGAGCACCAGTTCAAGATGACCAACCACTTCGCATGTGGTGTGGCTACCTATATCTTCCAAGATCAGAGGAGTGGAAGGATTACTCCCCTGCCTAAGTTCATGGATGTGGAGTCATTTGCAGAGTACATTAAGGAGTTGAATGAGTATATGAGGAGGGGCGGTAGTAAGAAGCTGGCTCTCATGAAGCTCCTGTCAAAGATCCCGAGATTTATAGATAGGAAACTTACTCCTGAGCAGCTTAGGAAGAAGGGTAGGATCTATAAGATGTTCTTCGACATATTTGTGAGGCATGATTATAGCAGCCTCGGTAAATTCCATCTAAACACTTTGTACGTAGGTATGATGCACTTCCAGGATGAGTATAACTATGATGTCGCCAGGATACAGAGGTGTGATATTCATTACGTAGGTCCAGATGGAAGGATAATGCCGTTCTGTACATACAACGTTATGCCGGAGATGTATAGGGATAGGCTGATAAAGAGGTATTCTATGAGCCTAAAGGAGTATCTGAGGAGGACAGGTCTAAAGAGTCTTAGTCAGGAGAGGTATAAGAGGAACATTAAGAAGCTAGAGGCTGACCCCCTCTACAGGCAGACATATGAAGGATTCTGGGATCCTGATAGCATCAGCTACGAGGAGAAGAAGAGGATCTCTATCAAGTTTGGAATACCAGTTGTTGAGTAGTTTCTCACCCATATATTTTTTATAGTCTACTTCTACTCGACTATACTTCATTGATTATATATTCATCCAGCCTATCCATTATCTCCCCAATCTAACAACTTTATATTCCACCCAGTATATTCGCTATGTTTTAAAATAGGTGGTTATCCATGTCTATATTCAGTTCCAAGTTAGATGGTTTGGAGGTGTTGTACACCTTTAACGACCTGGTCCTCCTTCCTGGAAAGTCTTTCATAGAACCTAGGATGGTTAAGCTAGATACATATGTGGCTGAGGATGTTAAAATCAATATTCCCTTCGTCTCCTCACCCATGGACACTGTTACCGAGGCTGAGTTGGCCATAGCTCTTGCTAGGGAGGGTGGTATAGGGATACTCCATAGGAATTGTAGTGTGGAGGAGCAGGTAGATATGGCTAGGAAGGTTAAGAGGGCGGAGTCTAGTATAATAAGGGATGTTATAGTGGTTCACCCCGATACCTCGGTGTCAGAGGCTATAGATATGATGGTTGATAGGGATATACATGGGCTTCCCGTTGTAGATGATGGTGATAGACTGGTTGGTATTGTTACGTGGAGAGATGTGAGGTATAGCGATCCAAGATTGATGGTTAGGGATGTTATGACTCCTGAGGAGAGGCTGGTAACAGCTTCTGAGGAGGTGTCTCTTGATGAGGCGAAGGAGCTTATGCATAAACATAGGATTGAGAAGCTTCCAATAGTAGATGGTGAAGGTAGGCTTAAGGGTCTCATAACTTTTAAAGATCTTGATCTTAGGGGTAAATACCCAATGGCCAGTAGGGATTGTGATGGGCGTCTGCTTGTCGGTGCAGCTGTCTCCCCATATGATGTTGATAGGGCTGTTAAGCTGGATCGATATGTCGATGTATTGGTTACTGATGTCGCCCACTTTCATAATGAGAATGTTATAAGCGCTACTGAGAAGCTTGTTAAGAAGGTATCTGCAAAGGTTGTGATAGGTAATCTTGGGACTAGGGAGGCGGTCTTGGAGGCGTTGTCACGGATAGAGGATGTTGCTGGATTGAGGATGGGTATGGGGAGTGGCTCTATATGTAGTACTAGTGTTGTGACTAGGGTTGCTGCACCCACACTATATGCGACGCTTCAAGCAGCCACTGCCCTTGAGGAGCTGGGTCTACATGGTAAGATCCCTATAATCGCTGATGGAGGGGTTAAGCATACGGGAGATATCGCGTTGGCCCTGGCTGCTGGGGCCTCTGCAGTAATGATGGGAAATATATTTGCTGGGACTAGGGAGAGTCCTGGGAGGCTAGTCGCGATAAACGGTAAATATTATAAGGAGTATTATGGCATGGGGAGTGCGAGGGCGAGGGCTAAGAGGATGGGTTTGGATAGGTATTCCAGGCCTTCAAAAGATGTTGATGAGGGGGTTGAGGGATGGGTTCCCTATAGAGGTAGGGTCTCTGACGTGGTCAAGGAGTTGGTCGGTGGTCTTCAGGCTGCCATGGGTTATGTGGGGGCTGAGAATATAGTGGATATGTGGGTGAAGGCTCGGTTCGGGTATATACTTCCCCAGGGTTCGCAGGAGATTAAGCCTCATGATATATTCATGCCTGGCTCCTAATTAGACAGATATTTATAGCGGCTTTAAACCATCTACCATTCATCATACTTTATATGCCTAGGGTATATAGGATAATCCTCTCATACTACAACTCTTACCACGACTTCAAGATTGAGATGGATGGCCGGCTGTATGAGATGAAGGGGGGTCAGTGGATACAGGTGGAGGGGGAACCCATTGATCCAGATAAGCCATTTATACTGTTCTTTGAGAGGGTCTTTACACATTATATGAGGAAGCTTACGTTCAACGATATAGTCACCGCCGACGAGTATGATCTTGAGGTGGAGATGTATGAGTCAGATGCTAATTTAATGAGTATTCATAGGATTGATTGGGAGCGTCCGATACCTCCTAGAACCGACTTCCACATATATAGGTGGCTGGATGGGGAGGAGTTCTATGGTGGTTTCGATGAAGATTTTGTTAAGAGGTTTATTGGTGAACATGGCATTGTGTTCGACCTAATCTAATATGTGATAAGGCACGACCCTTAGGATAGGATGGTCTATATCGAAGTGGAAATATAGGTTCATCTCCCCCAGCATCTCCCCATGGTCTGCTGTTACGACCTTCCTGATACCGCCCTCTCCCTCCACAATCTTATTAACATATTTTAAAACCTCCTCAAGGTTGTTCATATAGTGTCTCCATAGTATTTCCCTCTCTCTAGAACTATATTTCCTTAGTAGTGGGATGAAGAGATAGTCGTATCCAAGGGATATACCGCTCTCCCTCAGGGTTCTGTCTAAACTGTTTATCAGGCTAGCTAACTTTTTCATCGTTATATATGGTAGATGTGGCTGCATAAAGTGAATAACCATCCTATAGTCTCTCCCCAGGATGTATCCCTTCAGCCTCATCCTCGTCTTGACTGTTTTATAGGCTCTATATACCTTCTCAGGAGACACGATCCCTGTTGAGCCGTCTATCCACCTCCACACCTCAACTATATCCATAAATACGTCTTTGAGGCTGTATTGGAATAGCCTGTGTAGATGTGCCATCCTACCTATTGATTTGTTTGCGAATATGTTGGCGGAGATATATATTGTGTCGCTCCAGTCGCCATCTAACCATGTCCTCGTTAGCCAGTGGGGGGTTATGGATGCCCCTGTGTAAACGCTGTATATCTTCCCGTTCCTAGGCCTGTTCTTCGCCTTTAGATAGGCGTCAAGCCTACAGGCGTCTAGTATAATTAATACGTCCCAGTCCCTCTTGGTTATAAGGCTTTTCTGAGGAAGGCGCCTATATGACCCGAATATCCCCATCCTGTTTAAGGCTCTGCTGAATAGCCGGGAGGTTATTAGATTAGGGATATCTCTGTATAGGAGGCTCCCCCTGATAAATTGCTTTGTACGCTCTAGTAGTGCGTATGTCGAGACGTTATGAACCATGTAGAAGTGATTATCGTCATCTGTATTTATCGGTTACTATGGCTTCACAAACCTTACACTCTTCGATGTCGATATCAGACTCTAGAGCCTTATGGACTTCACATATGTACTCCTTAGCCATAATGTACATGATTATATCGTTTATCTCCTTTATGAGCTCCTCCTTGGTTGGTTTCTCACTATGTATCTTCCTAGCCAGCTTCTTTATCATCTTGACTACATCAGGATGTCTGGCCACCTCCTCCATATACTTGCCTCTGCTGTGTGTCATGTAGTATGAGACGCTGGCTTGAGTAATGTAGAGGGATTTAGCTATATCTATCTGTTTATAGCCATATTTCTCACTCAACTCTTTAACTAATACGCTTCTAATGGCTGGTAATATGCTCTTTACAATTATCTCGTAGGGCGTGAACATATCCTTCCATATATATAATAGTGGGGATGAACGTGTTAAATAAATGGTTTATGGTGGGATATGCTTTAAAAACCACTTGACTATTCTATCCATATAATCCAGCCTATTCGCCTTCTTTACAACGCCATGACCCTCATCATCGTATATTACCAGTTCTGTCTCAACCCCTTTCTCAGCAAGCTTGTTATACATCATTATGCTCTCCTCAACTGGTACCCTAGGGTCGTTTGCCCCATGTATTAGTAGTAGTGGGGTTTCTACATTCTCTATGTAGTGGATCGGCGAGAGCCTCCTAAGTATGTCGATGTCTCTCTCTAGACTCCCATACTTATATTCTCTATGCCTTCTCCTCCATGGTCCAGTGTTTCTTAGGAATGTCTCTAGATTAGCTATCCCCACTATCGAGACGGCTGCCTTGAATCTCTTCGGTAGGTGTGTAATCATATATAGTGTTACATATCCTCCGTAGCTCCCTCCCATTATCCCTATTTTATTGGGATCTGCCAATCTCCTCTCGATCAGGGTATATATGGCTTTCTCTACGTCTCGAAGGCTATCCACCCTCTTCTCCACCCTATCCATGTCTCTAAAAGTCTTTCCATAGCCTGTTCCACCTCTGTAGTTAGGCTGTGCAACCGCGTACCCTAGATAAATTAGCTTCTGTATGAGTGGGCTATATCTCGGCCTGCTTTGGCTCTCCGGCCCTCCATGTGGGTTTATTATTGTTGGGTATGGAGGCTTTCCCTTAGGTTTATATAGGATCATGTCTATATTGAGCTCGTCCCAAGATCTATATCTGACCACCTCAGGCTCTACAAGATGCTCTGTCAGCTCATCGAATATCTCGGCGTATAGGTATGGCTTAAGCCTTCCATCCTCAAGGGTCCATATGGATTCGCCATATTTAATCGTGTCCATGGATATAAGTACTTTACCGTTGTAAATGTCTATCATGTTCACCACTCCCTTAGGCTTCTCCAAGGGGTCACCATTGATATATAGCTTGCTGTCACCCGCCTCGTTAACGCTGTGGATAAGTATCCCGTCTTGGTATGCGTAATTCTCTACATCCCACTCAGCCTCCACGACTGGCTCAAGCTCGCCACCAACTCTATACCTAGCTAGATATAGATTCTCTCTTCCAACATCGGTTATCACCATCAATGTATCATCATCTACCCATCTTGGCAAGTGTACCACGTCTCCCCCACCACCTATCCCAGAGACCTCCCTTCCACTGTCGGACTCTATAATTCTGAGTTCGACGTCTGAAGAGCTCCTATATATTTGGACTGCTACTAACTCGCCTCCAGGGGATATAGTGGAGCCGTACAAGCCTCTCTCTGGTCCATATATCTCCCGTTCCGTATAGTCTTCATAATCCATGATGTATAGTTTGAACTGTGAGGGCTCCTCCCTGTTGGAGGTGTATGGCACCTGTTTAGTCTCTGGGTCAGGCCATCCAATATGGTTGATCGATTTATCTCCTCCTATTCTATACTCTTCCTCACCATGTTTTATGACGCTGATTATCCACCTCTCATCGCCCTTCTCATCATGGGTTGCGAATATTACATTGTTCTCCCTGTCGAGCGTGTAGGTCATCGCCCTATCTGTATCGAGGAGTTTCTCATCTACTCCGTCTGTGCGGATGTAGATCAATGGTTGTCCGGTCACGTCTGAAACATATATTATTCCGTCTTTGAAGATCCTACCGACTCTATATGCATATGTATCTTCAAATCTAGGAGTTTCTATCATGGTCCACACCTACTTCCTCAATAAGACAATGGATTCCTCTGCCACCCCTATTTTAATATTTCTTGCTCTAGTCGCTATCCTCTTGTTGACTACCCATATCTCTGCAGACTTGAAACCATTGTGTAGTGCGTATTTCGCGATAATCCTATCCGTAGGGATCACCCTATCAGGGTATATTCCCTGCCCTATAACCAGTGCAGCAGCTCCACCGCGTCGGAGCACTCTATAGATCTCGTCTATAACTCTCGACATATCCTGTATGTATGCCTTCGCTCCTGGAGGTAGGTCTCCCCATTCCTCGCCTAGTTTAAGAGCATAATCCCTACTTATATTCATCCCTATATAGCTTCTAACGGGGTTGACCTGTGTATCTCCATATATAAGGAGATACTCTATCTCGTAGAGGGTCGTATATTCTATCTTGTTTAGATATGGGGGTGATGTGACAACCATGTCTATAGAGTCTTCCTCAATCATTGTTAGTCGTCTAGCGTCTCCCTGATATAGATGATACTCTGATTTCTCAAGTTTCGTATTTTCAATATCTCGTATCATCTGTTCCACCGCTCTAGGGTAGATTATCTTGAAGGGGGGTGGCCTCCTACCGGTATCTATCTTAATCCTGCTCCCGTCTTTAATTGCGTAGCTTGCCTTATTAGCTGCTGAGAGTAGTGCTGTATAGAAGAAGTTCCTGATCTTTCTATCCGACACCTCCTCTATCGCCTCTCTAACCTTTAATATGTCTATGAGGCTGTGGGGTGGGAACGCCTTCTTAAGAAGAGGGTCTATATCGGATGTGTTTAATCTAGCCCTCCTCCTAAGTATGGATATATGTAGGTCTAGATGGGTCCTTAACACATCTGTCTCATAGTCCTCTATCTTAGCCTCAGCTATCATCTTAAATAGGGGGCTTATCTCCACACCCACTGTGTTTACACCTAATTCTCTACATGTCAGTGGTGTTGTCCCAACGCCCGTGAATGGGTCTAGAACCCAGTCGCCTCCACCTACTTTATACCTCTTGAGTAGGTATTCCACAAGGGCTCTGGAGAAGCCTTCTTTGAAGTAGAACCATCTATGTCTAGGTAGCTCTCTATTTGGCTTGAAGGTGGCATATATTCCTAGGTCTAACCGTTCAACAACCTTTATTCTCATCATCCATAGATAACGGGTGTCATGGTATATAGTATTTCATATGTCTAGGTGGAGAGTTGAGTATTTTGGGTTTAAGCTTGAGGGGGGTATACATACTTATAGGCCTGCTGAAGACACTCTCCTATTGCTTGATAACGTTGACCGTCTTCTTCCGGGGAGGCTATGTATAGATATTGGGACTGGATCGGGGGTGATAGCCTTGTATATCGCTAGTAGGGGGGTCTACACGTTGGCAGTGGATATCGATATGGAGATACTCACTGATGCGAGGAGGAATATCGAGGTGAATGGGTATGACGGGCTTATAGACCTTATATTGTATGATGGTATGCCCCCTATAAGATGTCTAGATGGAATAGTTATAGCGATGAACCCACCATACCTTCCAGGTAGCCGCCTGTTGGAGGATGACGCTGCCTACATCGCTGGACCATATGGTACTGAGGTTCTAGAAGGTGTTTTAGATGCTCTACGTGGGTGTAGGGGGTGGAGGCTACTTACTATAGTCTCCTCATTGACCAGGGTCAGTAGGTTGGGCGGGATAATGGGTTATGAAAAAATTGATGAGTTGGATCTTGGAGGTGAGATGCTCTACGTCCTCATGTTCAGCCGCTGATAATCCTCTTCAACATCTCTATATTCTTCCTAATCTCCTCCTCGGGATAGTTGTATGGCTGTAGAATCCCTTCAATAAACTCTTCATAGGCTTTCATGTCGAAGAGGCCGTGTCCACTAAGGTTGAATAGTATAACCCTCTCCTCACCCTTCTCCCTAGCCTCGATCGCAAGGTCTATAGCCGCCTTCACCGCGTGTGCAGACTCGGGTGCTGGGAGGATTGCCTCCGTGGTGAAGAATAGCTTTGCAGCCTCGAAAACCTCTACCTGATTGTAAGCCACAGCATCTATTAAGCCCTTATCCTTCAAAAGGCATAGTGTTGGTGCATCTCCATGGTACCTTAACCCGCCTGCGTGGATAGGGGGTGGTATATAGGTGTGTCCAAGTGTATACATCTTGAGGAGTGGTGTCACCCTACCAGTGTCTCCATAGTCGTATGTGTATATACCCTTGGTAAGTGTGGGGGCGGCTGTAGGCTCCACTGCAAGGAGCTTTGTATCAGCCTTCCCCTCCCTATTCAACATATAGAAGGGGTATGCGAGTCCAGCGAAGTTACTTCCTCCACCTACGGCTCCTACAACATAATCAGGAGCTACATCTATTGATTCCAGCTGTTTAATAGCCTCTAAGCCTATAATCGTCTGGTGCATGAGCACGTGGTTCAATACGCTTCCTAGACTATACTTGGTACTCTCGGATGTAGCTGCGTCGAATATAGCCTCTGTAATCGCTATCCCCAGGCTCCCAGGATGCTGTGGCTCCTCCTTGAGAAGCTCCCTCCCATATGGGGTTCTGTCACTTGGGCTTGGTATCACATCTGCGCCGTAGAGCTTCATTAATACCTTTCTAAATGGCTTCTGGTGGTAACTAACTCTAACCATGTATACAGTTGCCTTGAGTCCAAAGACGTATGTTGCGAATGATAGGGCGCTCCCCCACTGTCCAGCTCCTGTCTCCGTCGTGAGCCTCTCCACCCCCTCCCTCATATTGTAGTATGCCTGTGCCACCGCTGTATTCGGCTTATGGCTACCAGTGGGGCTGACTCCCTCATACTTGTAGAATATCTTAGCGGGTGTACCAAGCTTCTCCTCAAGATATATCGCTCTATAGAGGGGTGTAGGCCTATACATCCTATATACTTCAAGCACCTCTTCGGGGATGTCTATGAAACGGTCCTGACTAACCTCCTGCATTATAAGCTCTTTTGGGAATATAGGCTCTAACTTATCAGGTGTAAGAGGCTCCCTAGTCTCTGGATCTAATGGGGGTGGGAGCTGCTCAGGTAGGTCGGGAAGTATGTTATACCATCTCCTCGGCATCTCGTCAGGATCCAACGTTATTAGTCTATCTTTCATGTATAAAAATATACATGATAGGTCATATATAAACATTAACGTAGAATAAGATTCATCCATGAAAATATATAGATATTAATGGAATAAGATTTTTCATGAGGGATCTCCGGAGATATATATTTGAATATTTCGGGGATAAACCAGCCCAGAGACAGGTTGTTGAACTAATTATCTCCCTTGGTCTATCTGTAAAGGATGATGGTATATATCTAGATAAGCTTAAGATTCCATATAGCTCCCTGGCCGAGGTTGCAAAGGTAGATAGACGTGTCGTCGTATCAGCTATAGAATCTATAAGGAGGGATTCCTTTTTGAAGGGCTTCTTTGAGAGGTTATTGCCCGCCGGCCCCTTTCTAAGGGATGTAGCTAGGGATATTGGATATACAGTTTTAATAGTTATCCCCTATAGGGATCAACCCGGAATAATTGCAGGTGTCTCGACAATACTTGCTAAACATGGAATAAATATAGTCCAGATAATTGCCGAGGCCCCCCAACTTAAAGAGGTTCAGAAAATGTATATAGTCGTCGAGGGAGATATTCCAGGTGAGGTCATTAACGAGATTAAGAAGCTTGACTTCATAGATACTCTACAAATTATGTAGCTAATCTCTATAGGAACCATTTCCCTATTCCATCCAAATCTATCACTCGCCTATGAAGAATCCGTAAATATTATAAATCAAAAGTGGAGTTTTGCCGTAGGAATCCATCTCCTCTAACCAAGAGCGTCTTCAACCATCTATCATCTATGTTGTTACCATGATTTATAAATCATTAATAATAATTTATGCTCTGGGTATGTCGACGACGATTCCTGTATCTAGGAGGCTTAAAAAGGTTATGGAGCGGCTTAAGGGTGAGATGACTTGGGAGGAGTTTCTTGAGATGCTTATATATGAGGCTATGAATGTTAAGAGGGAGAGGGCTAGGGGCAAGCTTAGAGAGCTCCTTACAATGGATTTTGAGGAGGTTAGGGTTAGGCGGTGGTCGAGAGAATATTAATAGATACAGATGTATTAATCGAGTATGTTAAAGGGAATATTGAGCTTAGTGATATGGATCCATGTATCTCAGAAATTACGTTATATGAATTTATAAGGGGGACAAATTCTCCTAAGGAGGCTAAGGATATCCTTGAGGAATCCTTCCAAGTACTATATATAGATAACAATATTCTCCTAAGGGCTGTGGATATATGGAGAGATCTAAAAGCTAGGGGATTGGTTATTGATGATAGGGATATAATAATAGGTGCCACAGCTATTGAGCATGGGATCAAGCTTTTAACTATGAATAGGAGGCATTTCGAGAGACTATCCAGATATGGCTTAACCCTTGGAGATATAAAAGTTAAAAGGGGTTAGGGTGGATAGCTATCCTAATCCTCAGAAATATCAACACCTACAACCTCAAAACCAAGATCAGCAAGAACCTCCATACTGAAGCCCCATTCACAGCTAGGGTCAACGACCCTGGCAGGAGGCTCAATACCCTCAAACCCACAAGCTCCCTAGTAATCCTAAACTGAGCACGCCTCATACCAGGGCTAGGTCTAACTAAAAGCAAAATAATCTCTATCATCACTATAAAGCTCCTCAGGTCTAAGAGACTTACTTCTCCAACCTATAGAATCAAGTCAACGAAGGCAAATGCTGATCGACAAGTGTAGCCAAATATCCCTAGCAGAGTCTTGATGAGAAGGCTTACTGGATGGTGTTTTACAACGGTGTCCTGATGCGTTTTACATGATTATGTCTTTAGTTCCTTCTGTGGACGTTATTGAGGAGTAATATTTTCATGTGCTGCTCTACCTATAAATTAGTTTGTTAGTTCTTTTACCTCGGTGTTTCCTTCATGTTTTTTGGATGTATAGTGCCTTTAGATATTGTAGCTCGGGGGTATCTAATCTATATGGATGGTCTGGGGATGCTCCTCTAAGCATTCCCAGTAGCTTAGGTGTAGGCTGTAACTCCCTAATTATCCCGAGGAACTTCTCTTGTTTTAGGAAGTAGCTGCAGCTGGAGAGGAATGCCACTCCCCCGCGCTCCAATAGGCTATATGCTTTGGTATATAGCTTGGTATACCTCTTTATACCGGCTTCTGTCTCCTCTCTACTCTGTATTAGAGCATTTGGGTCAACTGTGATGAGTCCATACCGATACTCCTCTGTCTCCAAGTGTTGATATACGTCGCTGTTTACTATCTCGTACTTCTCTTTATCTAGATTATTTAGCTTTATATTCTCATCCAGGTATTCCACTGCTGTTGGGTCCTTCTCTACAAAGACGACTTTCTCAGCTCCATTTAACAATGCGTGTATTCCGAAGCCACCTGTGTAGCTGAATAGGTCTAATGCCTTGTTGCCTCTGCAATAGTTCCTTACCTCTAACCTATTTATTCTTTGGTCTAGGAAGAAGCCTGTTTTATGTCCCGTCTCTATATTGACCTTGAATATGGCCTCCTCCTCCCTTATAATTATCTCTGTGTCCCCGTCTCCATATATCCAGTCTCTCCAGACTTCTAAACCAGCTTCTCTCCTGCTTCTCTGATCGTTTCTAACATAGGTTCTGCGTGCTATCTCCTGCTTATAAAGTATCTCGGCGACTATATGTAGGTATTTGTCGAATCCCATGCTCCCACTCTGGATAACGGCTGTATCCCTGTATACGTCTATGATTAGGCCTGGAAGGTCATCGGCGTCCGAGTTTATAAGTCTATATGAGTCCCATCCAAGCCTTCTCCTTAGGTTATACGCCTTTGAGATGTTTTCATGGATTAGCTCTTTAACTGGTTTTACAGAGTATCTACTTAGTAGTCTTACGGATATGGCTCCTACACCGTCGAATATCCCTATCCCCACAGTCTTCCTATCATAGGTCTCTACTAAGACTTCATCCCCGGGCTCGGCACCTCCATCGTCGTATACCCATTTACTAAATATTGTTGGCAGTATCCTTGCCCTCCTCCTAAGTCTTACAATCTTCACCATCTTCTAAATAGTATCTACAGACCTGGTTTATAGGGCATTTGCCGCATCTTGGTCTTCTACTTACACATATCTCTCTTCCAAAGGCTATTAGTAGGAGGTGGGTCTTGAAGTATTCCTCTGGATCAAGTCCTTCTAGCCATACCCTAGCCACCTCCTCATAGTTCCTGCTTTCTGCAAGCCCAATCCTGCATGTAACTCTTGCTATATGTGTATCTACTGGGAAGGTGGGGTGACCAAGGTGCATTAGTATTATATCGGCTGTCTTCCTCCCTATGCCCTTGATGCTTAGTAGCCAGTTTCTAGCCTTCTCCGTCTCCCAACTGGATAGTTGGGATAGGTCTCCCCCCAGCTCCTCCTCAACTTTTTGGGCGAGTTCCTTGATCCCCCTCGCCTTCTGAATGTATAGTCCCGATAACCTTATCTTCTCAGCCAATTCTTCCAACCCAATATCTACCATATTCTCTGGGGTTATCTCGATTGATGAGTCTAGCTCCTTGAACGCCTCGATGCTGTTTCTATCATTAGTGTTCTGGCTCAGTATGGTCGCAACAGCTTTCCTGAAGATGTCTTCTCCTGCCTCCAAGGTGGTGAATATGTGTTCCTCAAGATTTATGACCTTCTCTATCTTATGAATTATCTCCCTCGGCTCCTTCTTCAAGGACATCCTCCACCTTCTCTATAGCCTCCTTGAAGCTTGTATCTGTCGTTAGGCTTATGTATATCCTTCCTAGACTCTCTACCGGTAGGGTTAGGATGCCTAGCCCAGTTAGGAGTGAATGTATTGCATTTACGTCTCGAACCTCTAAATACCCCCTGTTGCCATGTATCTTGAATCCTTTCTTGGAGGCTATCCTCCTCCTCTCCTCTAGGATGTTGTTAACCCTCTCGAGATATGAGCTCCATACTGCGTTTATTACGTGTAGCTCGCCTCCAGTCCTGTCAACTATGTGCCTGTGGTCCCAAGGCTTTATCTTTATCTCGTCGTCAAGCTCTATGGGGATGTATAGGCATCCTGTCGTGATACCCGGTGTGGTTAGGGATTCGTTGAAGCTGATGTAGATAAATGTATTTCCCCAGATGGGTTCTAAAGTCTTGTGTATGTTCCCGACCTCTCTAAACGAATATGGTATGTGTGTAAGGTCGAGGACAGCTATCCCCCCTTTATCGAGTATACTCTCCACGATCTTCCTTAGGAGGTCGATGTATACCTCTCCAGTTACCCTGTCGGGTATTGATATAAGATATGTTCCGTCGTACTCAAAATGGAGGTCTAGGAATGTGTGGTCTGGTTTCCCATTAATTAAGGGGTACTCTACATAAGGCCTATAGTGTCTCTCGAGGAATTCCCTCTCTAGATGGTTCCATGTGTGGATGTAGGCTGTCCTCCCCCTAGGGATTAAAGTATCTATAGATTCCAATGCGTCATAGATGTTTCTGCACGGGTACGGTATATATTCATGGTTCACCCCCAAGTTCTCTAGGATCTTTAGGGATGCCTCTTGGAATCCCCCGGCCCTATCGGTATCTACTCCTCCTATATGCCCGAGGAACTCATATGCTAGATTGTATCTCCATCCACCATCTCCGTATATGTATCGATTGGGATCCATTTCTACACGTGGTTATCTCTTTCTATGGTCGTGTAGTATATTGAATTCTTCAGCCTTCTCAACAGCGTCTTCCACCGTGAATTCAGGTGCTTCTCCAAATGCTCTATATGGGCTCTCCTCAGATGGTGGGAGCATTGGGGCTACCTCCCTAGCCTTCTTAGGCCTTGATAGCCTTAGGCTCCTCTTCAGTATCTCTTTCCTTAATAGTTGTATGGCTAGGGCTGGGTCAACCCCTTTTGGACATACCTCTGAACATCCAGTTGCTAGGTGGCATCCCCAGACTCCATCCTCGGTATCCGCTATGTTTAGCCTTTCCTCCCACCCCTCGTCTCTACTGTCTATGAAGAACCTGAATAGGTTTGCTAGTGCCTGTGGACCTAGGTATCTCTCGTTGGTGGATGTTGTGGGGCATGCGGAGTAGCATAGGCCGCATGTTATGCACATTGCAAACTGTATATATAGGTTCCACTCCTGAGGGTCCTGTAGATACTCCCTCGTGGGTTCAACCTGTTCATCAAGGTTCTTTCTTATTAGGTATGGCTTGACTGCCCTCTGGTGTTTGAAGAATAGGTGGAAGTCGGCTACGACATCCCTAATTGGCTCCATATTGTTTAGTGGCTCTATGGTGATCTCGTCTGTGCCTAGGCTTGCTATCTGGGTCTCACAAGTCAGTGTTGGTCTTCCGTTAACGGTCATTCCACAGCTTCCACATAAGCCCATTCTACAGCTGGCCCGGTAGCTGACTGTTCTGTCTAGATTCTCCTTTATCCATATCAGCCCATCTAGGATAGTCATTCCTCGGTATGTGGGGACCTCGTATACGCTCTCCCTATACCCCCCTGTGTTAGGGTCATACCTCTTCAGCCTATAAACTACCTTTCCATTATCCATTCTATACACCTCCTAATGGGGCTAAGATTGGGAATATGCCATATATGTAGGCTACTCCCCATATCAGGGTTAAAGCTGTTGTCACTATCTTCCTACCACTATCGTCTGTAATATACTCGAATAGGATGTTTCTAATTCCTACGTATGAATGGATTATAACAGCTGTGAGGAAGACTAGGTAGAAGGCGTCCCATACTATACTCTCCATCCTCTGTGAAACGGTCTCCCATGACATGCCTGTCTCATAACCACCCTCTACAAACCAGTATGAGAATAGTGATAGGTGTATCAACACTAGAACTGCTAGTAAAGCACCTGTGAAGTATATTGCAAATCTCATCCTCCCATTCATCTCCTCAAAACCTCCAGGAGAATTAGAAAGTCTCTTATTGCGAAGATCGCTACTCCTATACCAAGTATTAGCATTGTTATCGTCACCTTCCAGACTCTGCTGTCTCTATGATATCTTCTATATGGATATACAGGTTGTGTAGGTGCTGGTGCAATAATGCCAAGTTCCTGGAGTATTAGCCTTATGCCGTTGACACCGTGGAAGATTGCGCCTAGAACAACTAGAAGGAGCCCTATATGGAAGATCGGGTTGCTTAGGAACTCGGCTGTGGAGATCCAAGTCTCTCTTCCGAATGCCCTCATACTTGTCTCGTATATGTGTATGAATAGATATGCGGTTAAACCTATTCCCGTTATCCTGTGTAGGCTGTAAAGTAGCCTCTCCAGATTCGTTATCGGGTATATCCATCCTATAACCCCTTTCCTACCTTTTTTACTCATATATTCACCTCCTAATACCTCCTCTCGGTTGGTTTCCAAAGTAATATCCGGACGGGTTCATAATCTACCTTTAACCCGTCCTTAGTGAGATAAACTAGGGTATGTTTCAACCAGTTCTTGTCATCTCTCTTTGGAAAGTCTACTCTATAGTGTGCCCCTCTAGACTCCTCCCTTAGATAGGCTCCCAGGGCTATTGCTTCCGATACCTGGACCATGTTATAGGTCTCTAATGTGTAGATTAGGTCTAGGTTGTAGACGCTGTTCTTATCCGCTACGAACATTTTCTCGGCTCTCTCCCTCAATTCACGGATCTTCTTAAGCCCCTCCTCCATATCCCTCCCATTTCTAAAGACGTAGAAGTCTTTATCCATTATATCCCTCAACTCCCTCCTAATTTGATAGGGGTCTTCACCAGTCTCTCTACCTATCAACTGGTCGAATATCCATTTCTCCTCATTCTTAGCTATCTCTTCTGAGACTGACACGGTTCCATTTGCATGAGTCATAAGATAGTTTGCAGCCCCCTCACCAGCTATCCTTCCCCATACTAGGCACTCGATTGTTGAGTTGCTCCCAAGCCTATTGGCTCCGTGGACGCTGAGGCATCCTACCTCGCCAGCTGCCCATAGACCGGGTATCCCAGTCTCACCTCTAATGCTTATCTTGACGCCCCCCATTGGATAGTGTGCTACTGGCCTCACGGGTATCGGCTCCTCGACAGGGTCTACCCCGGCGAATTTTATTGATACCTCCCTCACTAATGGGAGCTTAGAGTTTATATGGTCTGCTCCTAGATGTGTTAGGTCGAGATGTACGTAGTCGAGGCCGTTGGGCCCTTCAAACCCTCTCCCCTCTAGAATCTCCGTCATCTCGGCTCTGGATACAACGTCTCTCGGGGCTATCTCCATTCTGTCGGGGGCATATCTCTTCATGAACCTCTCGCCTTTATTGTTCCTTAGGTATCCTCCTTCACCCCTGGCTCCTTCTGTGATGAGTATTCCTGATGGTACTAGTCCAGTTGGGTGGAACTGTACAAACTCCATATCCTTTAGGGGGAGTCCAGCTCTCAGGGCTATTGCCCCTCCATCTCCAGTCTGGCTGAGGCTGTATGTGGTGAATTTATACATTCTCAACCCCATTCCAGTTGCGAGTATCCCTGCCCTACCAAGTATCATCTTCAATTCTCCAGTTTTCATCTCTATAGCGAAGACACCTTTGAATCTCCCTCCATCGATTATAAGATTGGTTACATAGTGTTCATTATAAACTGTTATGTTGTCATATCTTTGTATAATCCCCCATAGCGTCTGCATCTCGAACAGCCCTGTTTTATCCACCGCGTAGGTGGCTCTGGGGAAACTGTGGCCACCGAATTTTCTCTGGGCTATCCTTCCATCCTCCCGCCTATTCCATGGCATTCCCCAATGTTCTAGGAAGTATATCTCTCTAGGTGCCTCCCTAACCAATATCATTACAGCGTCTTGATCCGCTAGGAAGTCAGACCCTTTTATAGTGTCCCATGCGTGTAGTACGTAGCTATCCCCCTCGTTGGGGTATAGTACTGCAGCTGTACCGCCTTGTGCAGCTACGCTATGGCTTCTATTGGCGTATAGTTTGGATATGACAGCTATATCTAATTTACCTCCACTCTTTAATGTGGCTGCGACGGCGGCTCTTAAACCTGCTAAACCACTCCCTATAACTACTAAGTCGTGGAATATCTTCTCCACACCTACCCCCCGATACCCTAAATCATTATCTAAAATACTCTAAATATTTCTGGTATTAGGTGTCTAAACTCTCTCCCAATATAGTAATAACTATTGCTCTACAGCTGACACCTTAGGGGGTGGGCGGATCTTGATTGTCTGTAGGAGGCATTAGTGCCCTATCTACCCTCCTAGGATGAACTTCTTTAGTACATCTGGATTCTTCGAATGCACTACCTCAAGCTGCCTAGGCTTTATCTCTCTCACCACCTTCTTATTATCCATGGGGGTGATGTGTCCGCTGCAGTGCAACCTATATGTTGGTATCCCCGCATGACCCATCCAGTTTAGTATTCTCTCATGCTCTATCTCACTCTCCTCATCGACAGGTTCTGAGGTGCTGAATATCATTAATTTATTACCCTTCTGTTTTATGGTAGCTTCTTTAAGTATCTTCTCAATCCCTATCACAACTGTCTTTGAGTCGTATCTATACTCGTGGTATGGGTTGAACCCCAGCTTCTCAGCCTTCTCAACAACCCCTTCCTTATTTATAGTTGTGCCTTTATCCATGAACTCCAGCCTTACCCTCTCTCCAGGTATGTAGACTCCTATCTCCAGTGAGTACTCGTCTATCACATCTCTTATCTTCTTACTGAGGATCTTATCCTCCATGATGTAGAACATGAGATAAATTGCGTGTCTATGTACCATTAACACCTTCCTCCCTGTGCTACCCGCTGCCGTCAAGATGGATAGAAGCCTATCAAAGTCTGTATAGCTCTTCTCAAGTAGCACCTCGCCGTTGAACATGGAGAACAGTTCTTTTAGGTTGGTCTGTACGTCATCCTCCCTGATCATGTTTACGTTGAATACTCTTGTCCCCTCTGTAAACATTAGGTCTATACCCATATCTGCAGCTATATTAACCATATCCATTGTGAGGCTTGATGCTTTGCCGTGGAGTCTGTAGTCGCCAGTATATAGGATTACGCCTTCACTAGTCTCTACGATGAGGGAGTAGCTTCCCGGTATACTGTGGTCTACATGTATAGGGATTACCTTTATATCCTCAAACCTTATCTCCCTTCCTGTCCTAAACGTCTCGAACCTTACTCCGTTTATGTTATCCCTCTTCTTCGATTGTCTCATGGCCATCATTACGTCCAATATATGCTTGGCTGTCTCCCCCAGATATACGGGGATATCCCTATTGACCTGTGTAACAAGCCCTATATGGTCTGTATGGGCGTGCGTTATTATCACTCCCCTTATATCTGTAGGATATCCGATTGGTTCTCCATCCTGCCACTCTGTATATAGACCTTTGACGTGGGGTGTTATACCAAGCTGTAATAATTCTGATATGTCTTCCGGCTTTCTAAATGGGAATCCATAGTACATGTTCCTCTTAGCATAACTTATGCCCATGTCCAGGATTATCGACTCATCTCTATCTCTAACCTCTATTATAGTCCCCCCTATTTCCCTAGCTCCTCTGTGGACGATTACATCTACATGTTTACCTAGTTTCTTGTGAATCTTGCCCTCCTCCATAGATTATCAACCTATCTTTATGTCTAGGTTCTTCCTCTCCCTCAGATAGATCTCCCTTACACATTTGCCGCATACTCCTGTGATGCTGGGCCCGCCGCATATCTTGCAAGGTCTCAGCTCAGGCCTCGACGCCTTATCACTCAACAGTGGTGTGAGTTTCTTCATAAATACTCTTAGCATTTTCCTCATTATCGCTGGTTCCCTAGCCTCCAGCTCTTGAAGCACCTCTTTCCTCCATATGCTCCTAGCCCCCTCCCTCAATGGGCATTCATACCCGACGGTGGGTAGCTCCAGTATCTCTACATATCTCTTCACCTCCCATTCATAGGTCTTTATGAATGGCTTCACCCTCCTAACCTGGTTGGGGAACTCTGGCTCCTGAACTGGTGATATACCCGGTATCTCATCCAATTTTCCATCTATAAATAGTGTGAAGAGTATCTCAACTATGTCGTCGAGTGTATGTGGTGTGGCCAATACGTCGACCCCTTCTCTATAGGCTACATAGGAGTAGTAATACCTCTTTAAAACTCCACAGGTGCTGCATATCTTCCTCCAATATTTAGTCTTTCTAAAATCCTCTATGCTATACCCCCTCTCCTTAGGCAGGCTGTATACGTGTAGTCTCAACCCGTGTTTCTGGGCCAGTTCCTCTATAGGGTTTCTCGCGTCAACAGAGTAGTATGTGATCCCCATATCCACATAAATGATATGTATTTCATGATCCGGGTATGCCCTAGCTATAGAGTCCGCCAAGGCTACAGATCCTATACTACCGTCATAGTAAACTCCTATCTTATCTCCCTTCCTAATCATCTTATATTCTTCGGAGGTCTTTCTCAGCCTGTCTATAAAGTAGTTGGTGAAGCATTTTCCACATAATACTAGTCTAGCATATCTAAGCTCTACCTCGCCTTCCCCTCCACACCTCATACATTTAGGCATGTCCATAGATAGATAGGTTGTAATGAAATTAATTACTATTTCACAGAGTGTAACGTCATAGGGTGTCTTCCGTAACACACTCTCGAATTAATCGTGGGATATATATCTATATGTGAGATGTCCTCATTGGGTAGCCCTAATTTCTCTTCATACATCTATCTCCCCCTAGAGTATGAGAGGCGTTTTAACAGGTCTTTTAGCTATGGGGGGTGGAGAGGTGTTTTATATGAGTCTTTCTACTCGTCTCTCCTGAGGATCCCTTTTACATACACTCTCGAATCGTTCGATGGCCCTGGCTACCTGGGGTACCTCTTCTTCATGGTTTATGACATGGTATTGATTCATAACGTGTATAAAGCTATTAATGTTGAGACTGGGTTGGGGAGGGATGGAGATTCCTTTGTACGGAGGTTTAGACCTAGGATTATCAGGAGTTTGAGGGGAAGCTTTACCCAGCTTGAGCTGGAGTTTATGAGGAGGTATGGGGTGGATATAAACAGCTTGTTGAGGGGGGTCGGCCTGTCTAGCTTCAACTACCCCATTGATATTCATCATTTAAGGCTTCAGTTTAAATCTATTGTTTCGTCTATAACTGATGAGTCGTCATGGTATAGGATGGACTCTCAACACTTTATAAGGATTTTGAGCAGGCTTATGAGGATGGGTATCTCGTTATCGATACAACATGTATATAGATATATGGAGCATCTCCTGTTTCTATCAAAGATAGATGACTATATAGAGTCATATGACTTTATCCCGAGTATCTCGCCGATTGAACTCTATTATAGACTGGCTAGGCGCCTTGGAATGGATTACCTTGTTGAGAACGATCTTTACCGTTATAGGATGGAGCTTTTCACAACCTCTCCAGTTTATAGGATGGATGGGGACTTGTTAAGGGGGGATTTGGGAAGGTGTAAATATATTTTAATTGCGGGTAGATTGGCAAATATATATAAATCTAGGGATATCTCCAGGTTTCTCAGGATAAACTGTAAGCTATGTAGCTACACCCTCGGCTCATACATCATGAGAAGTAAACATGTGGATACAGAGGTTAGGATCAGGAATGGTAGGTGCTCAGTCATGGTGTCGCAGAGGACTGGGTTGGGTGAGGACGCTTACGAAGCTACCTAGAGAGCTCTCTACCCCTTACACAAATATTTTCAGAGTATATAGCTCTATCCCTTGACTAGTGGGCCTCTACTCTCGAATTCTTCTTTATAGTCGCATGGGTATTTCTCTGGGCACTCCCCGAATGTTATGCATCCTGGAAGTGTATATAGTGCAGCAGCGTGGTTGACCTTCTTCACCATATTCACTATGTCGCCTACAACCCTTCTTATCTCCCACTGGGCTTTTATACACCTTCTCGTTGGGAGTGAGCCTATCAGGTTCCAGCCGTCCACCTTAACCATGTCGTATATGTTATGGCTGTGGGATACTATCCCAACAGCATCCTCCCTTGGAACCCCCTCTCTAACTAGGTTGTGGTAAGCCCTATGTAGGTTCCACACCATCTCTAGAAACTTATCCCTATATCCAGCAGTGGCTATTGAGGGTGGAATTGTATAATCCCTCCTCTCGAGGGCGTGGTAGATAGATTCTGGAACGTGGTGTAGGGTCCTCTGCCTTAGGAACTGGTGAAGTGTGGATAGGCTCATCTTCACAACGATGTTATATGTGTTGTTACGGAGGAGTGTTAGATAGGGATAGTCCTTGGTTGAAAGAGCCTTGTGAAGGTCTTCTTTGGAGGGTCTAACGACCTCTGAGTAGCTTAGGAGCCTGGGTCCATTCATAGACTCGGCGTATTCGTCGATGGATAATCTTCTAAACCTGAACATGTTTGGTGCTGGATAGTATTTAAGTATGTTCATGTTCTCCCCCCTCCATTTAAATAGTTCGCCAGCCTCCTTGGATATCTCTGATATTATGTCTTCAACTATCTCCCTGACCACTGTGGGGGCTCCTTCTAAACTAGTCAGTAGCTTTAGATGTGTATATTCCCTGGCGTTCCCCACGGTCTGTATATTTGTCACCGTATACAGAGGTATCACGTATCTAGCGTCCTCCTTAGGTACTCCATCTTCAACCATCTCATAATATAAGTCGATAGACTTGTGTATCAGGTCTATGGCCCATCCAAACCTCTCTATTGATCGGGGGATATAGTATCCATACGGCTCGACCCTACGCATACTCTGCTGTAGATGGCTTAGGTAGATAGGTTGTACTAGGTATAGGGTCGCCAGTCTAGGAATGTCTGATATGTATACCGTAAATACTGCCTGGTCTAATACGCTTAGGTGGCCGCTCTCCAGGGTAACACTTAGAACCTTCTCCCTCCTCGCCCTCCTCCTATCTTCATCATCCATCTCCCTTAGTATGTAGCTAGGCTCCTTCTTCAGAGTCGCGTATGCCCCGTATACTACTAGGTCGACTGGGTCTAAACCATCTCTAGATAGGCTTGCCAGAAGAGTTGCCTTTGGATTATACCTCTTGATCTCCATTGTTATCTCACACCTCTCGAGAGCAGTATATCGGTAAACTCTAGGAAACCTTTGTACATTGGTTGATTAGTTACGTAGTCAGCAGCATCTTTAACCTTCTCGTCTGCGTTGGATACGGCTACTCCAAAACCCACCTCTCTAATCATTCTCACATCTAACTCACTATCTCCTATTGCTGCGAAATACTCTAGGGGGAGATTAATAAGATGTGATATCACCTCTAGAGCGTTGTATTTATCAACGTCTCTCGGGTGGATGTGATACGCGAATTTACTATCCAGTATTACTATATCCTCCATATCCTTAACCACAGCCTCTATCTTATCCCTTGGGATTGTGGGCTTTATAGCCTTGTCCACATGTCTATAGACGTTGGACCAACTCTCCTTGAGTCTGGGCCCGAATCTAACCCTAAGCTTGTTTAGTGCCTCCATAGTCCTATCGGGATCCCCGAGTATGTATATCTCACCCATGTATTCGAAGGCGCATCCCGCCTCCCCTATGGCAGGTCCAGATGATCCCAGGTAGTGGGAGACGCCCTTCACGACTGGGAGGGCGTTTCCACTGGCCAGTATAGTCATGTAGCCGTTTCTCTCAAGCTCTCTAATCCTCTTTATAGCTTCTATATCAACCCTATTTAGCTCATCCGTTATGGTTCCATCTATGTCTATAACTACTACTTGTATCTCCTCTATATTCTTAGTTATGTTAGACATTACCTATCAACTCCTTATACTCCTTGATCATGGGTGTCTCCATAGGGTTTATCCCCCGCATCTCCGAAAGTAATATTGTGGATATGTCGTGGATAACCACCTCAGATAGATACCCTAAAACCTTATTGTCTCCATGGATTAAATCCCTTCTAAATACAGGTATATCTCTATAGGTTAATAGTCTCCATAGGGCTTTAGAATATATAGATGAGTCGTAAAACATATAGATTCCATACTGTGGCGGGATATGGCTTAAAGCTTCTATGAAGTTGTGGCTTAGTTCGGGATATTGTATGTGTGTAGATAGAATCTTTGAGTTCTCCCCAAGCATGCTGCTGAATCTAACTGCGATGGAGTGGGCGTGTGTGGGGTAGATTATTATAGGGTGTTTTCCGAATATCCATGAGGCTATATTTCTGGACTCCTGTTCCACGGCGTTGTCTACCACTTCATTGATTGTCTCCGCCGCCTCATGTATTTCCTCTTTATCTGCTGCTCTCAACACTTTTAGGAGGGCTCCTAACATTTGGGGGAGGCCTAGTCGGGGAAGTATAGATTTTGGTATCTCCACCAATTCCCATCCTTTATCTATCGATATGTCTCTTAATCTCCCTCCACCGGTGATGGCTATTGTCTTTACTGCCTGTCTATATAGGTTTAGTCCTGCCTCTATAACCTCACGTGTATTTCCACTGTGGCTTATTAAGATGAGTGTCCTCCTTCTAACCTCCTCCCTAGGTATGTCTGGCGTGTTATAGGGAAGTATCTCAACATCTTTTCTATGATATGAAATATCCCTCGCTAGATATCCGACTATGCCCGACCCTCCCATGCCTACTACAACAGCCCTCTTTGTAGATCTTATTCCGGAGGCCAACTCGTATCCTCTCCTGAGGTTCATTCCCCAGTTATTATACTCGTTTATCATGGCTACTATAGATGTCAAGGTTATACACCTGTCTCCCAGATTATATTGGATATTCAGGTATAATTTTCTACATGAGGAATAGGGGTTTCTCTAATATAAGGGTTGTTCCTCCAGGACCCAAGGCTAGGGAGATTCTCAGGAGGGATGAGTCGGTCTTAATGCAGTCGTATGTTAGGTGGTTTCCACTGGTAATTAGCAGAGGGGATGGTTTTATAGTGGAGGATGTGGATGGAAATAGATACATCGATTTTAACGCGGGGATAGCTGTTTTATCCACCGGGCATAGACATCCAAAGGTTATAGAGGCTGTAAAGACACAGTTGGATAGGTTTATCCACTATAGCCTCACAGATTTCTACTATGAGCTTGCGGTGAAGTATGGGGATAAACTATTAAAGGCTGTAGGTATAGATGGGAAGCTTTTCTATACTAATAGTGGTACTGAGAGTATAGAGGCTGCTATGAAGATATCTAAGGGTTTCTTCGGTGGGAGTAGGAACTATTTCCTAGCGTTTATAGGTGGCTTTCACGGCAGGACCCTTGGGAGCCTTAGCCTAACGGCTAGTAAACCAATACATAGGAGGTTCTTCTTTCCAATGGTTCCCGGAGCTATACATGCACCATATCCATACTGCTATAGGTGTCCATTCAAGCTTGAATATCCCTCTTGTGGTATAGCCTGCTTGGATTATGTTAAGGAGTGGCTCCTCGATAAGTTTCTGCCTGGTGAGGAGCTTGCAGCTGCGTTCATTGAGCCTATAGCTGGGGAGGGGGGTTATATCGAGGCACCTAAGGAGTTTATGGAGGGGCTTAGCAGGATGCTTAGGGAGTATGGAGCGTTGATGGTGGTTGATGAGGTTCAGAGCGGTTTTGGCAGGACTGGTAGACTATTTGGATATATGCATTCTGGTGTGGCGCCTGATATAATCGCCTCTGCTAAGGGTATAGCCAGCGGTTTTCCATTAGGAGTAGTTATAGGTCGTAAGGAGGTTATGTCCCTTCCCCCAGGGACTCATGCCAACACATTCGGCGGAAATCCCGTGTCTCTCGCGGCTGCGGACGCGACTCTAGACCTCATACTGGATGGACTTATGGATAACGCTGCTAGGCTAGGGGAGTACATTCTTGACAGGTTGAGGGAGATGATGGGGAGATATGAGTTCATCGGTGATGTTAGGGGAAAGGGACTCATGATAGGTGTAGAACTCGTTAGAGACAGGGATACTAAGGAGCCTGCTCCAGAGTTGCTAGATAAGGTGGTTGTTGAGTGTTTTAAGAGGGGGCTCCTGATTATAGGGGCTGGTAGGTCAGTCCTCCGAATATCGCCACCCCTTAACATAACTAGGGAGGCTGTTGACGAGGCTCTTGATATTCTTGAGGATGTATTCAGAATGGTTGGAAAAGAACTATAAGTCTAGGGGTATATACACGGGAAAAATATATATACCACTATATGGCTTAAGAACCTCGTGTTTATGATTTGAAAAGGGGAGAATCTAGTTTGGTAGGCAGGTAGGGAGGATGAGGTTCAGAGGATATAGTTGGATGATAGGTGGGGCAGCTGGACTGGGTATCAACACCATCGCTGAACTGCTCTCTAAGGCCTTGATTAGGGAGGGGTTCTACGTATTCGCGAATATAGAGTATGAGAGCCTTATCAGGGGTGGGCATAGCTACTACAGGGTTAGGTTCGACTATAAGCCTCTACATAGTCATGTCGATCATGTTGATGTCTTACTTGCTTTGGATGACCCAAGCCTCGTGGGGGATGGTGGGGAGCATAGTGACGGTCATCTCCACGAGCTACATGAGGGTAGTGTAGTTATATTTGATAGAGAGTCTAGTAGGGTTGATGACGCGGTATTTGAAGAGCTTGAGTCTAAGGGGGTGTACGTGTATGACATCCCCATGACTAGGTTGGTTCGGGAGGCTGCTCAGGGTGGTAAGGTAAATCTTGTGGTTAGGAACATGATTGGGTTTGGCGTCACTACCTACGTTTTTGGACTGGATAAGGACGTGGTTGAGGGCGTTATTAGGGAGAGGTTCGCTAAGAAAGAGTCGGTTGCAGAGACTAATGTGAGGCTTCATGAGATTGGATATGAATATGTCATGGAGAATTATAGGGATGGTAGGAGGATTATAGTTGATATTCCTGGTAGGAAGGATGATGTTTTACTAGCTACTGGGAATCACATGGCGGCTGCCGGTGCTGTTAGGGCTGGTCTGAAGGTGTGGGCACAGTATCCCATGACACCTGCTTCTAGGATATACCGTTATCTGGAGGAGGTTAAGGATGAGTATGGATTATTCCTTGTACAGCCTGAGAGTGAGTTGGCAGTTATTAACATAGCTATTGGAGCGGCATTTGGTGGTGCAAGGGCTGGTGTAGCGACTTCAGGGGGAGGCTTCGCTTTGATGACGGAGGCCTTGGGTCTAGCTGGTATAGCTGAGATCCCGATAGTTGTTATAGTGGCTAGTAGGCCTGGTCCAAGCACGGGCTTACCAACTAGGCAGGAGCAAGGTGATCTTAGGCAGGTTCTCCACGCTGGGCAGGGGTATTACCCAAAGGCTGTTTTACTACCTGGTGATCCTTATGAGGTCTTCTATGATGTGGCTAACGCTTTCAACATTGCATGGAAGTATCAGATGCCGGTTATTGTTAATTATGATAAGCATATTGCTGAGAGCTTCTATACATTCGAGGCTCCTGATCCAGAGAAGTATGTTTTTGAGGATGCGAAGTGGATGGATGAGAAGGAGTTGAACTTGTTGAGGGAGAAGGGTGATAATTATAAGAGGTTTATGGTTACTGAGGATGGTGTTAGCCCCCTTATGCAGTTGGGTGAAGATAACCTGGTTATATGGTCTACTGGAAATGAGCATAATGAGTATGGGGATATTACTGAGAGGGCTGATGAGCGGGTTGTCCAGATGGATAAGAGGTATCGTAAGGTTGAGAGGTTTAAGGAGGAGATGATGAGTAGGAGGGACTATTACCAGCCTATTAAGGTATATGGTGATCCAGATGCAGAGCTAGCTATAGTGGGGTGGGGAAGCACCAAAGGTGTTATACTCGATCTGCTAGAGCTTCTATCTGAGGATGGTATTGATGCTAGATATATCCAGGTCAGGTTTGCATACCCCTTCCCCTCTGAACTGTTTATCGAGGCGATTGAGGGTGCATCCACCAGGATAATCGTGGAGAACAACTTTGACGGTCTTATGGAGGGGTTGATTAGGGAGAATACGCTGATACCTATGGACTATAGAATTAGAAAGTATGATGGACGCCCGTTTAGCTTGGGCGACTTATATAATAGGATATCTTCTATCTTGAAGGAGGTGAGGTTAGTAGGATGAGTGAGAGTAGATATGCTATAAGGGATTATGACTATAAGAAGCCTACCTGGTGCCCCGGCTGTGGAGATTTCACGATACTGAATGTCTTGAAGAAGGTGTTTGTAGCCCTCAATCTACCTCCACATGAGGTCGTCATTGTCAGCGGCATCGGATGTGGGAGTAAACTTCCCCACTACATAAGAGTCAATGGTTTCCACACTATACATGGGCGTGCACTCCCTATTGCGATGGGCCTCAAGATAGCTAGGCCTGACCTCACAGTAGTGAGTATAGGTGGTGATGGAGACACCTTTGGTATAGGTGCCGGCCATTTTGCAAATGTGCCTAGGTCTAACATCGGTGTTGTCCACTTGGCTCAGAATAACGGTGTCTTTGGATTGACGACGGGTCAGCCATCGCCGACGGCTCCTAAAGGGTTTAGAGGGAATATGTATAGGCCTTTCCAGCCTATACAGACTGCGTTGGCTGCAGGTGCAACCTTCGTGGCTAGGACCTGGACTGGTAACCCTAATCATATGGAGTATGTTATTAAGGAGGCTATAAAGCATGTGGAGGCTGGTTATGGGTTCGCCTTCGTTGATATCATTCAGTACTGTATAACTTATAACCCAGTCATCTTTGGGGAGCCGTTTATAACGTATTATAAGAAGAGGGAGTATGATCTACAGAAGGATCCGGAGTATGACCCCAGTGATATAGTGATGGCTTATAAGATGGCTCATGTGGATGGTGATAAGTTCCCGATAGGGATATTCTATAGGGATACAAGTAAGAGGGCGTTGGAGGTTGAGTTTGACCTTATAGACTCTCCACCTGCGCTGATGCCTAGAGAGGTTAAGGATATATCGAAGATACTGGATAAATATAGGTAGTTCTATTCATACCCTATCACAGGCTCAATAGTGACTTTCAACCCATACTTCTTCTTTATCATTTTGCTCTTTCTACGTAGTGCTCTTTTAACACCCCTATAGTTCCATGGTGGAACGTATATCACTACCTCCCTATTGTTTAGTAGCTTAACCTCTATATCCTCCCCTAAATCCCCTAGGTCCCTCTTTATCTCATCCTCTATGCTGTAGCCACCCTCATCTGTATATAGCCTCTCCTTCCCCACTGGGATGACGAACACTCTTTTCCCGAATATATAGAATTCATACTCTATCTTCTTTGTGAAGAAGTCTCTCACCTCTACAACTGGTCTAGCCAGCTCCTCACCTGATAGTCCATGTGGAACCTTGGCCGCCATGGATATTTCATACACCTTTGCTACCTTGCCGCCTTTTATGTATATCACTGTGTCTATTACGCTCGGTATCATACCCAGCTCCAATCTATCTACAAACCGTTGTACAGCGTCTATAGGTTTGGTAGCGTGGACTACACCCACCATGCCGACTCCAGCCAGCCTCAAGTCTATGTATAGCTTGAAATCTTCTGTATTCCTCATCTCGTCGAATATGGTATAGTCGGGCCTAGATAGCAGTAGGATATCATGTATGGTCTGTTCATCACCATATGACTTGCTGTATTGACTGGCATTTGGAGGTAGGTTCAGATCCCTTGGACTCTCTATCGTTTTTACAACCTTCCCCTGGCTGATGTAGTATTCTGCTAGGGCTTGGCAGAATGTGGTTTTACCCTCTCCTGGGGCTCCTGATATCAGTATTCCTTCTGCCCTCTCAATCAGCCTTTTTATCAATTCTGGTGGGAGTTTGTAGTCCTCTAGTTTTAGGCTTTTAACAGGTCTTACTGCTGTCACCTCGTATCCATCGCTGAATGGTGGTCTAGCTATTACGATCCTATAGTTCCTCATCTGTATTATAGTCACTCCCTTCTCATCACTCTCTACGAAGCTCTCCTCATCCTCTTCTACATAGTCCACGATCTCGTCTATCAAATCTATTATCTCCTCTCTGGTCATGGGCTTATCATCTATCTTCACGTATCTCCATTCTCCTGGATACCCCTTCTTGGCATGGGGCTCTACACCCTCTTTTAAGTGGATGGACATGGTGTGTTCATCGAAGAAGTCCTCTATTCTTGGGTGGTCTCTAGAATCATATCTTATGTATTTCACAGGTGTGTTGATCACCTTTAACCCTCTATATATCGACTCGTCTGATGTAGCTATGACGGCTTGATACTTATCTGCTGCAGCAAATATATCCTCCAGCTTGTCCTTTAGATCTTCCTCTATATACCTTATTTTTACCACTCCATTGTCTGCATATGTCTTCACCCTCTCCATCTCTCTGAGATGCTTCTCCCTGTAGAATTCGTTTCTCTCCTGGGTTAGTAGATGGGTTATCGATGTCCATGGGAGGAGGAGCTCTCCAGTTATATCCCTCTTCTCAATTGCTTTATGGAGGTATCCCCTTCTTATCAAGTCTGGAAGTATTATATATTTGTCCATGTTCTTCACCTTAACCCAGATTCCCCAAGTTATTTATATACTATGTCCGTTATTGAGTATATAATGTTTATAGATTCCCTCCCCCAAAAAATTCTGGGAGATATATGTTTGGGTGATAAGTGTTTTAAAGTATAAACCTTAGGAACCCCCCTAAATACTCGTTGCTGGAAGGTTAATTTTATATATACATAAGTTAGTATACATTATTGAAATGAGCGGTCATATGGAGATTAGAAAGGTTCAGAAGCTTGGGTACTCCACCATCGTGGTTTCGCTGCCGAGAACCTGGGTTAGGGAGAAGGGGATTAAGAAGGGTGATAACGTTATTATTAGGGTTGAGGACGACGGCTCTCTAAGGATTATACCATATAATGATGTTGGTGATACAGGGTTTGGGGAGAGCTATGAGGTAGATGTATCCAAGATCACTTCTAAAGGGCTTGTGAAGAGGATTTTGATTGGGAGCTACCTGGTTGGACATGATAATATAACCTTTAAGATGGAGGGTAGGAGGCTCCCGAACTGGGTTATCGATGAGATACAGAGCGCCATAAACAGGTTGAGTGGTGTTCAGATTGTTGACCAGAGTCTGAATAAGATTACTGTACAATGTCTTATAGACTCTACTAAGTTTAAGTTGAACGGCTTGATTAGGAGGATATATACGCTTATCTTCTCTATGATGGAGGCTATTAAAGTGTATATTAGGGAGGGGGATCCCTCTATAATTGAGCAAGTGGATAAGATGGAGGATGAGGCTGATAGGGTTTACTGGCTCACCGTTAGGCAGCTTCTACTAAGTCAGAAGAGTTGGAGGCTTGCCAAGGAGGTGGGGATTGAACACCCGTATCATATCGTCGGTAATAGGGCGATAGTTAAGAGTCTGGAGGAGATAGCCGATAGGATACATGACATAAGCATTGTGATTAGGAAGATAGACTATAATGATCTGAAGAGGCATCCGGACGCTCTTAACAAGTTTATGTTCCTTCTGGACTATGTGGATAGGACGATAGGGGATTCTATGCAGGCATTGATAGAGTTGAATATAGTCAGGGCTAATGACGTCCTCAACAATCTTAGCCAGTTTAGGTCGGAGGTCAGGGATATTGACCGTTGGTTCATCAGTACTATGAGGGATGATGTAGACCTTCTTAGCTCATTCAGGCTGTTGATAAGCTATATCCAGATGATCGCTGATAGCGTCGACTCAATAGCGGAGATAACTATTAATCGTACGTTGGAGGATCCCGAATATAATATAAAATGGATTAAGGAGGCAAGGGAGAGGGATGTTCCACAGGCTTCTCCTAGGTCTTTCCGGTGAGGATGTTACAGTATTGGTGGCAGGCTTCTCTTATGCTCACTCTCCCTAACCCTATTTAGAACGAGATCCACTTTATCCCTCTCTATACCTGTTAGCTTCACTATCTCATCAGGTCTAAGCCTCTTATCGATGTAAAGATATAGTATTGAGTCTATCTCCTCATATGATATGCCTAACTCTCCCTCAGCGGTCTGCCCCTCCCAAAGTTCCGGTGTGCTGGGTCTATAGGCTATCTCCACAGGAACTCCCAGCCATGCTGCGAAGTCCCGCAACTGTGTCTTATATATTGATCCTATTGGGAATACGTCTGCAGCTCCATCTCCATATTTCGTGAAGTATCCTATTAGCCACTCGCTCCTGTCTCCCGTTCCTACTACCGCGGCCTTCCCAATCCTATTGGCCTCTGCATATAGTATGGTCATCCTTATCCTTGCAGCGGTATTCCCTATAACCACCCTATGTTCTTTCTTGCCTAGGCCTAGGGCACCTATATATCTCTCTAGGATCGGCTCAATAGATATCTTCCTAACGTTCTCCACACCTGCGACCTCCACCATCTTATAGGCCAGCTCAATACTTTCTTTTGATGTTGTCCCACTGGGTAGTATATATACGTATATGTTCTCTTTAGGGATGGTTTTTGAGAGAATCATTAGTGTGGTGCTGCTGTCGACTCCTCCGCTCAAACCCATAACAGCGTTCTCTAACCCGTTACTCTCCATATATCTCTTGAGTCCCCGCCGTATCCTGTTGAATACCGCTTCATTATCAAGTTTTGGTGGGATTCTAACCTCCATCTCCATACATAATCTTAATGTGTTCTTATCCTGTTTATAGGTGATTATGTAGGGATACCAATTTATTGGTGGGTCTATGGTATGAATAGGAGGGTTGCGTGGATAGAACTTTTTAAACTTGTCTCTGGTGAGAGTATAAGTATCCCCCTCGTCTCTATAGGCGAGGGTAGGCCGAGGACCTTGGTTGTCGGACCTGTACATGGTAATGAGTCCTCGACAATATATATCATGTGGAGGTTGATGGAGTATCTGGAATCAAATATTACTAGGGGTAGGGTTGACTTCCTCATAGGTCCGAACTATACTGGTTTACTATTTGGGAGTAGGAATGAGCCTCTCTCGAATATAAATATTAATAGGGTGTATCCAGGCGAACCCTCACTCGGATTGGGTAGGGCCGTTGCCAAGAAGGTATTCGAGGTGTGTATGAAGGGTTATGACTTCGTGGTTGACCTTCACGCAGCTGGGAACTCTATACCCCATATTATTACGGATGAGTTGGGTGATCCAGATACTAGTGATATAGAGTCTGAGGTGTATGACTTGGCTGTTAAGACTGGGATAACCGTTGTGGTGGATAGCCAGAGTACACCTGATATCAAGGTTGAGAACATATCTAACAGCCTACCTCCCCTCCTGATAAAGAATGGCGTTAAAAGCTTTACGTATGAGGTGCCTGGTCCGGAGTATCTGGATGATGAGTTGGCTTCTCTATCCACAGAGGGGCTTATAAACCTCTTCATAATCAACGGACATATAGATGAGCCTATGAGGAAGATTGATCCCTTTTTCAAGGGTGGTAAGCTATATAGGAGGTTGTTGTGGAGTAAACACCCAGGTTTTATCGAGGTATATAAGTATCCAGGTGACTTATTTAAAGAGTATGAGGATATAGCTGTTGTTAAGGACTTTATTGGGAATGTTAATGAGAGGATTAGGTATAAGGGTGTTGGAATAGTCATATCTATCATTAAAATGGGTGTTGTCCGGCCCTTTGGATATGTAGCCTCTGTAGGAGTTAGGGAATGAACTTCCGGATCCTCCATAGATTATTTTCTAAGGCGCTGAGGATCGGTATAAGCCAGAGGGATCTCATCATCTTCTCAGCGTTGATAGGTTTCGTTGTTGGATGGATATCTTTCCTATTCTATAGTTTACTATCTATTATCGAGGGGTATGTTCATGAGATAGTGGCTGTGGATGGGCTTGGCTATTGGTGGCTTACACCCCTTATCGTTGGTATGGGTGGACTGGCATCGGGGATTCTCGTATACTACTTTGCTCCTGATGCTGAGGGGCATGGTACAGACGCTGTTATATCTTCCTTCCATAGGAGGGGCTTCATACCCAGTATTAGGACGCCCATCATAAAGTTCCTGGCCTCCCTGGCAACTATCGGTACTGGTGGGAGCGCCGGTAGAGAGGGGCCTATGGCCCAGATAGGTGCGGGTACAGCCTCATTCCTATCGAGGATATTCAACTCCCCAATATATTTTCAGAGGCTGTCTCTCCTCGTTGGTCTTGCCGCAGGTATTGGGGCTATGTTTAAGGCTCCTTTGGGGGGTGCTATATTCGCTATTGAAGTTGTTTATAGGAGGGATTTTGAATCTGAGGCTTTGATACCTGCCTTTATAGCCTCGCTCACTGGGTATGCGGTGATGGGTTATGCAACAGGGTTTGAACATGTTTTCCTGATGAAGTATAAGCCGCTTACAAACGTTTTAGAGCTTGTCTTCTACCTCATCCTAGGTATAGCCACTGCGGTTGCTGGTATAGCATATGTTAAGGTCTTCTACGGGGTCCACAAGTTGTTTAGGAGTATATCGATACCTAGGTTTGTTAAACCCATGATTGGGGGTTTCTTGACGGGCCTGCTTGCGTTGTTGATACCCCAGGTTCTGGGGGGTGGGTATGAATGGATGCCTCTTTTTGTAGAGGGGTCGTATCCATTATCCACTTTAGGTAGAGTGGTTGAGATAGATATGTATAGGGATATAGTGGTGTCTTTCCCGCTCTTATTGACACTCCTCTTTCTGAAGATGTTTGCCACTGGCTTCTCTATTGGAAGCGGTGGTAGTGGAGGTGTATTCGCACCGGGTCTCTTCATAGGTGGTGTAGTTGGGCTGTTAATATCTATTTTAATCAACTATTTTATTCCCGACGTTATTGAAGACCCTACTTCATTCACCTCGTCTATGGTTATTGTGGGGATGGTAAGCCTCTTCGGAGGGGTCGCTAAGGCTCCTCTATCGGTGTTGATAATGGTTAGTGAGATGACTGGGTCCTATGAGTTGATGGGTCCCGCGATGCTCTCTATAGCTGTGTCCTACTTCTTGACAGGGAGATACTCAATATATTCTGAACAGATTGAGGATCGGTCTCGGAGCCCAGCCCACTGGAGGATGTTAAAATAGGAATCTTCTTCTCTTCCTTAAGATCCAGATCCTATCACCCTCCTTCAGTTTATAATTGGGATCGGGGATGATTATCTCGCCATTGTGTATAATCATTATAGGGTATACAGAGTCTTTAGAGACTTCTGAAAGGTATTTTAAAGGCTTGTCTCTAAACCTTGAGCTTCTATCCACAACTATCTCCTCCATATCTACAGATTCATCCTCTATCCTAAACATCTCAATCACTCTTATACCCCTTATAACGGCTTCTATCATCGTCGCCCCCGTCTCGGCAGGGTTAATAACGTTTTTAAACCCCATCTCCCTCGCTATCTTCTCATAGGTTGGGTGTTCAACCCTCACTATGATGTTCTCAATACCTATATGTCTACCTATCAATGCAATCAGGATATTGGTTTTATCATCCCCTGTTATACATACGAGATAATCGGCCCTCTCTATCTCAGCCTCTTCTAAAACCTCTGGATCAGTTGCATCTCCCCTTATAACGTGGGCACGTGTCCTTATCAGTAGTTCATCACACCTCTCTACATCCCTCTCTATGATGGTAACATCTACATTCTTTTTCTCTAGTCTTGTAGCTAGGATAAGGCCTGTAGCCCCTCCTCCAGCTATCACAACGTACATACTCTTCTTCCCTATTCAACAATTTATTTTAATCGGTAGACTATATAATTGACTTAATCGTAGAGGGTGGGTTTGGGAGATGAAGATGTGTCAGAGGTGTGGGGCTGAGAATCCCGAGGAAGCCATGTATTGCATAAAATGTGGTGTTAGGCTTGAGGTGAATGTATCTACATTGGATGAGGGCAGGTATTTCAAGCTGTTCTCTGGATTAATGCTAATGGTATCTGTATCTACACTTCTTGATCTCATCCTCAACAGGGGTATCCTCACTTTGGTATCTAGAAATCTAGTTATATTTCTCCCCATCCTCTTGGCTGCTGCGGGGTCACTTATAATTATCTACTCGTATTTCTCCTCATCGAGCAACATTGTAAAATACTTTAAGATGGGTAGTCTAATGGCGGGCCTCGGCTATCTAATAATCTATATTATACCCCTGCTTGGAGGCTTTTCCTTATTCTATCCAGTATGGATAATATACCTCTTCATGTTTCTATATGTAAGGAGATATGAATAGCGTCGGAGGCTCTAGGGAGGCTAAGATAATAGGTTTGGATAGTAGAGGTAGGATATATGGATACTCAGGGGGTAAGAAGATATTTTTTAGATATGGTATCCCGGGTGAAGTGGTTTTAGCAGATATAAAGGCTAGGCCTAAGGGTAGGAGGGGTGTGGAGTACTGGGCAGATATTAAAGAGGTTATACAAGCCTCTCCCGATAGGATTAAGGCTAGGTGTCGACATTTTGGACTGTGTGGTGGATGTAGATTTCAAGACATGTCTTACGAGGCTCAACTTAGGATGAAGAGGGAGTATGTGGAGAGGGTGTTTGAAGACTTCAATGTGAGGGTTCCAAACATCTATAAGCCTTTCTCAAGCCCAGAGATATGGTTTTATAGGAATAGGATGGACTTCCCCGTAGGGGTGAGGGATGGAAAGCCTATTGTAGGGCTTAAGGCTCTGGGTAGGTGGGATTATGTCGTGGATCTCGATGAGTGTCTCCTGATGTCTGAGGAGGCTGTCGATATAATTCATAGGGTTGAGGCGCATATGGAGAGGTATGGCCTCGAACCTTATGACGTGGTTAGGCAGAGGGGGTTTCTAAGGTATGTAGTGGTTAGGGAGGGTAAGTATACAGGGGATAGAATTGTTAATTTCGTCACATTTAAGCCAGGGGGATTTATAGGGATAGATCGTCTAGTCGAAGAGCTCTCCGATTTGGTTACAGGCGTCTTATGGAGTGTGAATGAAGGGTTGGCCGACGTATCTATAGGTAGGGATATACGGCCCATATATGGTAGGGACTATATTACTGAGGAGATTGGTGGGGTGAAGTTCTATATCCACCCAAATGCATTCTTCCAAACTAATTCGTATCAGGCGGTTAAGATGGTGGAGCTCGCTAGAAAATATTCTTCTGGTGGGAGGTTTCTCCTAGACGTATATAGTGGAGTGGGGCTATTTACCTACACCCTTATGGATAAGTATGACTCTATAGTGTCTATAGAGGTGGATGAATACGCTGTATACAGTAACTATAGGGTGAGGGAGTGGATGGATGCTGATAACGTAACAGTCATCCAATCGAGGGCGGAGGATCGTCTCCCCCTGATAGGCGGGTCTATAGATACTTTGGTCGTGGATCCACCCAGACCAGGTTTATCCAGGGAGGTTAAGGAGGCTATTCTAAAAATCTATCCTGATGAGATTCTATACTTTAGCTGCAACCCCCTTAGCATGGCTAGGGACCTCGAATATCTGTCAAGGGGGTATAGGGTGTCTGATGGTATCTACCTTATAGATATGTTTCCCCATACCCCTCATATAGAGTTGTTTGCTAGGCTTGAAAAAAGGTGATGGTTAACTTTATGGTGTCAGGGTTATCCCCATACTCTCTATCTCTCTAGCCTCTCTCGAGAGACCCCTAGCCTCTAACGTCGATTTCCTGGGTATCCCCCTATGGTCCCATCCCCTGATATCATAGTACCAGTCTAAGAGCTGGCTATATGTCTTCCTATCTAGATGGGCTCCTTTCCTAGGTCCTTTCGTTAGTGGTTCATCAAACCATCTGGAGGGTGGTGTATCCATCTCTCTACCCCACCAGCCATACTCTCTTGCCCAGAATAGCCTTATTAAGTCGTATATCTTATCTGCTATCTCGAATAGCTTATCCATACCATAGTTTAGCCCTGTAGCGGCCTCTAAAAGCTTTGGATAATAATCTAGGTTTAGCCCAACCTCTACAAAGGGGAATCTACATGTTACGAAGGTCTCGAATAGCCCTCCCCTTATCCTCTGGAGGTTTATAATCTCCTCTACCTTCTGTCTATCGTTTACCTCAAACCCTCTCAGCGCCTCTCTATATATGTACCATGCGTCCTTATGATGTGCTCCTATGGGGCTTGTTCCGTATGCTAGAGCCATACCATGTGCTATGTGGGCATCGTAGGCACTTGCCTCCAGTCCCTTAACCTGTATGGCGAATCCGATGGCACCGTTTCCAAGCCTCAGGGCGGCTAGTTTCGTCCCTTTTGCAAGGGTATCTCCGAAGCCCCTCCGCTCCACAATCAGGTTTATCAGTTCTACATACCTCTCTGTCTCACCCCATTTAGGCTCTATCCCATCCAAGTCCTCCTCAGATATCAACCCCTTCTCATACGCTTCGGTGGCGAATCCTAGGACGGATCCCAGGGATATCGTGTCGAAGCCGAGGTTGTCAGCCATCCTCACCAAACCTATTATCTCATCTAGACTGTCTATTCCTATATTGGGGCCAAGCATCTCGACATTCTCATAGTCTAGCTCAGCCCTTGTACCGGTGAATAAACCTGTCTTAGCCTCCCCAACGTTTCCACATACCATGTTACACTGGGGGCAGCCCTTCTGAAACACCTTATATGTATTGGCCATCACCTCTCCACTAACTTTCTCAGCACCTTCAAAAACCCCCTCTCTAAAGTTGTAGGTGGGTAGTACAGACATCTCTTGGCACCACATGAGAATGGCCATAGTCCCTTCACTCATCCAATGGCTATAGTTGTCTGACGACTTCACCTCTGAATAGGCCTCCTTACCTATCTCCTTCACCTTGTCAGGGTTCTTAGCGGGTATCTCCCCATCACCCACAACTACTATCGCCTTTAGATTCTTACTCCCCATAACTGCACCCATACCCGGCCTCCCACCAGCCCTATCCTTCTCTGACATGACTACTGCATACCTAACCAGCTTCTCACCAGCCTTTCCTATGGTAAGTATCCCAGATCTCCTCCCATGTCTCTTGGCTAACTCGTTATCGATCTCCTCAGCGTCTAACCCCCATAAGTCGGTTGCGTCTCTAATCTCAATATTCTCGTTCTCTATGAGAATATAACTTGGTTTCTCAGCTTTACCAGTAACTGCTATCGCGTCGTACCCAGCCTTTCTGAGCTGTACAGCCGCCCTAGTCCCTATATTTCCATCTCCATACCCTCCTGTCAAGGGTGACTTTGACGCTATCACCATTTTACCGCTGCTCGGTAGCGGTAGACCTGTGAGAGGTCCAATAGCATAGATTATTATATTCTCGGGTGAGAATGGGTCAGTTCCTGGCTTGAGCCTATCCCAAAGAATCCTTATTGCATATCCTCTCCCACCTAAATACTCTAGTGCCATATCCTTTGGATACTCCTCTACCCACGTCTTCCCCCTACTTAAATCCACCCATAAGATCCTCCTATGCCAGCCTCCATCCGCCTCCAATACCGACACCAACTATAGAAAATACAGATTATCTATAATTATTATCAGATATTGATTCATAAGCTGTAGATTGATTTGGGAGTTCACCGGCTGAGTTAATTCTCCTCCCTTAAGGAGGAGCTAAGATCCTTTAGCTCACCTTTCTTATAGACGTATATCTTCCCAGTCTCCCCAGATATCCTACGCCTCAATCTTTCAACCATGACATAGTCAGCCTTACTCTTTAATAGTCCAGAATATATGAGTTGCACGATATATCCTAGGATCTTCTCAGCTAATTCCTCATCCCTCTTCTTAATATTGATCAAATGTTTATATCCGTCTTCGGTGAAGAGTGGCTGAGCCTTCTTGAAGATATCCTCTTTCTCCCCCTCCTTCTCATCCTCTTCCCTCTGTTTAAGGCTCTCCATATACATCTTAAGCTTCTTCTTGAGTATCTTCTCCAGCTCTTTATCCTCCACGGTACCCACCACTATATAGAATATTATGTGTATCTAAACCATGTAATTCTTTATCTTGGTCTATGGTGGCAAACTTTTATCCATGGGAATCTCTCTCTAACGGTTTGGATCGTCCTGGACAGGTCTTCATGATACTCAACTATATTTAATCCTTCCTCCAAGAGCCTCTTCAACATGCTAGACTTATACTCATAGTCTTTTCTATAGTCTCCATTAGCCCTCATTATCAACCTGTCATAAGGAATTCCAAACCTATCCAACTGCTTCTCCGTGTGGCTCCTCAGTTTTTCAGGCCTACCTGTTAGGATCACTATGTAATATCCCCTTCTAGCCCTCTCCAGCACCTCTTCTATGGCTTCATACATCGGTTTATCAAGTTCTATGTATTTAGGGCTTAGGAAGACCTCCCAGAACCGCCTCATCTCCTCCTTGTTTAACTGATCTATTGTCTCAGCCCTTCCTCCAGAGGCTTCATGTAAGGATCTCTTGAACCTCTCTCTCGAGTCTACTAAGGTATTGTCAATATCGAAGACTACTGTATCCCTACCCTCCATCACTATTCATCTCTCCGTCACGATACGGTTATAATATCTTCTCTAGAAGAAACCTTATAAAATGAACTGTCCATATTTAAGTGGGGACCTTTATGGATGGGTCAACCTCCGAATTCCGTGTTGAGATGACTGGTAGGGTATTCTATATCAGGCTCCCCGACGGTTCTAAGGCGTATCTAAGGTATCATGTGGATGATGGGAAGCTGTATCTAGACGCTACATATACTCCTGATAAATGGAGAGGTAGAGGCCTAGCTAAGAAACTTGTTGATTATGCGCTTGACTATGCTGCTAGGAATAATTTGAAAGTTGCACCGATATGTAGCTATAGCGTGAGGTACTTTATTAAAAATCCTGATAAGAAGATTCTCCTCGCCGATGAATACCGTGAAATGGATTTGGAAAGGTATTTTGAGGAGAGGCTTAGGGCTGAGCAGGAGAGTAAGGAGAAAGGGTAGTACACTACAGGTAGTCATCTAGGGTGGGGTGCCCACCCTCTATAAACCTCCTTATCTTTTTAAAATCTGCCTCGAGGTAGTTTCTTAGACTGGGGTTGTATAATGCGGCTGCCGGGTGATACGTTATTAGGAGATTGGTATCTACACCATATAGATTTATAGACTTGATGCTTCCCCTGTCGCGGTTTATCCCCCTGAAGCTCCTCCCTGCCTCTGCTAATATCGTTCTGGCTGAGTGCCTCCCCAAGGCTACTATAAGTTTTGGCTTTATAACTTGTATCTGCCTCCTAAGGTAAGGGAGACACCTCCCAATCTCGTATTCAGATGGGTCCCTATTATCGGGGGGTCTACACTTAACCACGTTTGTTATAAATACCTCTTCTCTCTTGATACCTATTGAGTTTAGAAGGGCTGTTAATAGCTTTCCAGCTCTCCCTACGAAAGGTCTGCCCTTAATATCCTCCATTCTTCCTGGGGCTTCTCCGATAAACATGATACTAGTTTTTGGAGAGCCTTCCCCCGGTACTGCGTTCAACCTACCTCTGTGTAGTGGGCATCTAGTGCACCTCCTCACCTCTTCAGCTATAAGGTCGAGGTCTCTGTAGATATCCATATTACTGTCTACACCAATATCCATATCTATATGGGCAAATATTTAGTGGTTAAAGACAAGGAGGATACGCGCTACATAGAGCTATATTCATATCCGGATGAATTGGATGATGCCTATCTGTGGGAGCTTAGGGACTCGTTTGAATTCGATGGTGAGTACTGTGTAGTTAGGCTGCATGGTGGTGGGTCAAACCCCCTCAAAAAGTTATCCTCTCCCAATTTCACCGAGTTGGCGAGAGACGTTAGGCTATCCCTTGTTAGGAATCTATTTAGGGATGTAATCTATATTGGGGAGCCCATGGGAAACCTATATGGACACGCTGTAGAGATACTTCTCTCTATGGATTACGTTGTACATCGGTGGGATGTATATCTATCACTTGAAAACTATCTTCCGTTATTAAGTGGATATTCCAACATTATGTTTAGGGGTGGAACCCCCCTCCTCAACCTCCTCGGTAAAGGGATGGGGCTTGGAGAACTATGTTGGAACGGATACTTTAGGTGTGTGGATAGGCTGGATATAGACCTTAGTACAGCGCTCGGGGTGAAGGGGATTGAGAGGGAGCTCTACCTAAGAAACTATTTCCATCTTCTTGGCGTGGAGGATAGAATTTTGAGGAGGATTTTATACAGTGTATGACTTTCATGATTAATAAGCATTTTAATAAAAAACTAGATATTTAAACACTATTTTATAGGCATGTTCAAATACGTCTTGAGATTCCACGTTAGAAATCTTGATAGGCTGGCTATTTTACTAGCTGTGTTTATATTGGTAGTTCTATTCATATCCACACCTATCGTCATATCCCATGCCAATAACATAGAGAGGATAAGGTCATTTATAGAGAGTTTGGAATTTCATGGGGTTGTAGACGCTTCGATTGAGTATAGACCCGGTTTATTGGAAGAGTTTAATCGCACCGTCTCTGGATTGGATGGGCTAGACAGGTTTGTGTTATACGCTGTTATCCCTGATCTGTTTGAATTGATGGGGAATGGGTCCTCATATCCTGTAAGTATTGCTATGGCGCCTATGGATCCTAGAGACTTTATTGTAGAGATGGGTTTAGACATTGTTGCCTCGGGAGAGGAGGGTGTCTATATACATGAGAGTCTGGCTAGGAGACTGGATATATCTCCAGGTGATAAGATCGATATATCAGCTCTTGAGCTGAATCGTTTTGTCGCCTATATACCTAATTTGAATCTTGAGTTTGTTGTGGCGGGAATATATTCTGGGGGAGGGTCTCCCTATGAACTCTTTCTAGGCCAAGCCATTATAGTTGATGAGAGGTCTATAGCTGATGATGTGAAGTTTGTGGGGAACCTCACCCCTATACCTCTAATTATAGTGGTCTGGATAGATCCTGGTACGACGGTCGATATCCAGGCACTGTCAAACCAGGTTGACCAGATACTATCTACATTGTCCTATGAGATTAGGGAGTACACGGTGGGTGATGTATTTACATCCAATATCTTCGCCGCTGAAGCAGGTGTACAGTCTATCATAGATCTATCTGTATCTGTAGTAGCCTCCTTTTCCAGCATACCGTATGTCTTTGCATTGGTATACCTTATATATATAGCTTTGGACCTTGTCAGCTCCAGCTTCAGGGTGGACTATGGGATTATGAGGCTTAGGGGGGTGACAACCAAAAGGCTCTCCCTTGCCTTCCTGACCACCCTGACCCTGTTGTTTATCATAGCCCTTTTATTGGGGTTTATAATGGGTAGTCAGTTGACTGGGTTCATAGCCAAGTCTCTAGGGCTGTCGATAGATATCACTCCGCTGGTGTTCAGCTGGGATGTCATCCTATCTACGGTGGTGATGGGCTCTATATTCATAGTCATAGCCTATAGAAAGGTTCATAGGCAGATAACCTCATCGTCACCTGTGGATGTGGTTAGAGAATATTTGCATCCCGATGCTGAGGAGTCTGGTTGGAGGCTATCGGCTGGGTTGGGGGTTCTATACATTCTAAGTATAATAAAGCTTTTGGAGTGGATATTTGGATTCACCCTAAACCCTGCTGAAGCCCCAGGTGGTGTTGCTTTCCTCGTGCTGGTGATATATGGGATAATAAGCTCCTTCATGGAGGTCATCGCCCCCATTGTACTGACATATGTTACTGTGAACATAGTACTCCACAACACTAGCCTAATCTCCAAACTATCAAGGCTCATGTCTAGGATATCGCTTCCAGATCTACGTGAGATAATAGTTAGGTATTCAACGAGGTTTCCCAGGATGATTCCCAAGACGTCTTTCCTGATGAGTCTAGTCGTCTTCCTAATGGTTTACTACATGGTTTTCATGGGCACATCAATATCATTTCTTAATGAAGTTTCCAGTATCGAGCCTCCCCAGTACACAACTTCTATAGACGTGTATATAGATGGGAGCGTTGGTCTCGATGATGTGGTGGGTGATTTATCTGCCCTGTTTGAAGGTGAAGATGTGGGTAGATGGGCTATAATGGTGGAGGTTAGAGGTACTGTCCTTGTAGATGGTGTCGTGGTATCTAATAATATCCCTCTTAGACTGGTGTATAGCAACTATCCGCTGGGGGATGCACTTGGTATTAGGGATTGGATGTTGGTGGGTTATCAGGGTGATTTCCCCTCTAACCCGTGGGTGGATCCAAGTGTGAAAGAGACTCTGGAATCCACCATAGGTAGGTGGGATAACGTATATATAACGTATGAACCTACCGAGGATATGCAATCTCTAGATGTCTTTGTAGATGGGTATATAGTCTCTCCAGTCGGAGTGACTCCTCTACAGCCTGGGATATATGTGCCATATTCAGGTGAGGATATATACCTTGGTGAAGGTAGTTATACGATATATATTCTCACGACGGAGGACTTTCCAAGTGTTGACCCGGTCAGTTTGGATAGGGAGATAGGATGGGGTAGGGTCTTAAACGCTGGGTTCTCATCCACTATAGTCGAGGGCTTTATTACAAACATATTTGGGGCTACACAGAGAATACTCTACCCATATAGTATATATGGAATAGCAATGGTTATGATTGTGGTGGGTATTTCAACGGTTATATATGTAAACAGTGTTAGGAGGGATCTAGCAATCCTAACGTCTAGGGGGATGGGTAGGATGGCCTCATCCTTTGCGTATAGCTTGATTATGCCTGTGATGATATTCTCGCTTGTAATGGGAGCCTCTCTCGGATTTATAGCTGGGTATGGGAGCTCAGTCTCGTTTATAACAGGTTTCATGGGTGGTGTGAGAGTACCCTACCCAATTGTTGTTAGTGTGGAGAACCTTATAGGCCTCCTCGCCTCTATATTTCTAGCCTTGGCTCTACCGCTATTCTTGATTAGATATAGGGTCTATAACATGGTTAGGGAGGTGTCTAGAGTTGGATAACATAGTTTATAAAGTTAACGATTTGGTTAAGGTATACCCCATCGGAGATACGGGGATAACTGCTTTGAGAGGAGTTACCTTCGAGATATATGAAGGGGAGTTCCTAGTAATCATGGGTCCCAGTGGAAGTGGAAAGACCACTCTTCTAAACCTTCTTTCTGGAATCGATTTCCCAAGCTCTGGATATGTTATGTTCAGAGGTATGCGCTTGTCGTCTTTAAGAGAGTCTGAGTTGGAGAGGCTGAGGCTTGAGAAGATAGGGATTGTATTCCAGTTTCTTAATCTGATCCGTAGGATGACTGCTAGGGAGAATATAGAGCTTCCCATGATATCACTTGGGATACCTGGGGAGGAGAGGCTTAGGAGAGTTGATGAGCTCTCCAGTAAGTTGGGTATTAGAGATAAGATTGATAAGCTGGTTGAGGAGTTGTCTGGTGGTGAGCAGCAGAGAGTTGCTATTGCAGCGGCCTTGGCTAACGACCCAGAGGTCATCCTAGCAGATGAACCCACCGCGGAGTTGGATAGTGAAAATATCTCTAGAGTTATTAACTTGTTTAAGGAGGAGGTCGGTAGGGGAAAGACTGTCGTGGTAAACACTCATGATCCTAGGGTGGCTAGGGAGGCTGACAGGGTTGTGATGTTGGAGGATGGTTTAGTGAAGGGCATATATAGACCGACCGAGTTATCCACATATGCTGAGGGGGGTGGAGATATATCAATGTTTATCAGGAGGAGGTTGGAGGAGGTGAGGAGGGAGATTGACAATCTAGTCTCCGAGTTTAGAAATGGGAAGGTGGGTATCGATGATTTTATAAGGAGGTATACAAGGCTTAAGACGTTGGAGGAGGTTTATAGAGATGAGTTTAGGGTTAGGGGGTGACCCTATACCCCCTACTCTCCAAACATTCTAGGAAGTGGGGATTCCTCTCCTCCATCCTACCATCCTTCGATAGGTATCGTAGGTACCTCCTCTTAAGGCTTTCGAGGTATCCAAGCTCCTCATGTATATCGATGACATTCTGGGATCTGTCACTCTCATACCTATCAAGGTGTAGTATGGTCTCCACACCCACTCTCAGCCTCTTTCGAGGCTTCTCGTCAGGGACGCCTATGGTCATTCCAAACAGGGGGTAGACATATCTTGGGAGCTTAAGCAGTTCAGCTATTTTACATGGATTGTTCTGGACAGCTCCTATATAGCATATGCCATATCCCATTGACTCCGCTGCTAGAGCGATGTTCTGGGCAGCCAGCGCAGCGTCCACAGCGGCCACGTATAGGCTGTATATGTTTGGTTGGAAGGGCTTTATACCAAGTTTCTCCATAGCATTTATCACTCTATAGTAGTCTGCAGTAAATAGTAGGAAGACGGCACACTCCCTTATGTGCGCCTGGTCTCCACATAGCTTGGATATCTCGTTCTTAAGCTTCTTATCCCTTACGGCCACTATCGAGTATGGCTGGATATTAGCTGATGATGGGGCTCTATTCCCAAGGTGTATCAGGCGTTTAAGGGTCTCGTCATCTATTTGCACGTCCTTATACTTCCTTATCGAGACATGGCTCTCGATGACATCAGCTATGTACTGATCCATCCTCTGCATATTAGAGAGTATACCATATAAACGTTTTAAAAAGGCCCGGTCTGGCTCAGTCTAGGACCTGCGGTTCTAGCCGTCCTCGCTTGAGACAAGTCCCTCTCCCTCTCGTGTATAGACATTATTTCCCGATATAGTGTCTTTAAAACCTCTACATAATTCTTCTCCCCCTTCTCTATCTCATCCATGTATCTGAGTATTAACTTGGTCCTGTCCTCCGACACCAGGTCTTTGTAATACTTGGTTATGTGATTATATACTTTCTTACCTTTCTGTGTGGGGATTAAATACACTCTATATATGGTTCTCACATACCTCCTCTGTTTAAGTGTGGATATTACTGTAGAGTATGTACTTGGCCTACCTATCTGCCTCTTTCTCATCAACTCTATAATCTCCCCCTCTGTGTAATCGTTTACTAGGTATATGTCTCTATACTCATATGTTGCATTTAATACCCTGTCTTCAGACCATTCGGGGATAAGCTCTAGAAGGTGGCTGTAAAATCTCGCCTCTATCTCTCCCCGAATCTTTACAGGGACTGTCAACTCCTCGATCATCCTGCCTCCTATATATAATCTCACCCTCGCCTCCTCAACTCTAGCCGGTCTCAACTGGCTTAGGATGAATCTGTGAAATATCAGATCATATATCCTATAGTGATTCTCACTCAGATCTATTGACGTTGATATGTCTCCCTCTCTAACCATGTCTCTAAGCATATCTGGGTCTATAGGTTTGGTGGGTCTTATCGCCTCATGGGCGCCCCCCTCACCCCATCTCCTGGGGTAGAGGGCCTTGACACCCTCTTCTCCATACACCGTCGACAGGTATTTTCTGGCAATACCGATTCCCTCATCTGATATCCTTATGCTATCCGTCCTGTGATATGTTATCAGACCTGACTCGAACAAGTCTTGAGCCAGCTTCATAACAGTTTTTGAGTCTAGGCGGAACCTCTTGTTAGCTTCTCTAAGGAGGGTGTCTGTAGTTAGAGACGGGGGTGGAGACGCCTCCCTAACCAGTCTCTCAATCACTTCGAGTCTAATCCTAGCCTTCCCGCTGGGTGGAGGTAATGTCTCGTCTAACCAGCCTCCAGCCTCTCTCTTTAAAACGTGTCTTTTCTCGCCTTCCCTAGGTATGTATATCAATATCCCCCTTCTCTTACTCTCCTCAACCTCCTGTCTCCTATTAACTATCCATCCTAGTACAGGTGTCTGCACCCTTCCAGCGCTCCACCCGCCTAAAACTGTTTCTTTAGCCCAGTCCCTCACGTTTTCACTCCTCAGTGTCTGGAATATCTTCCTTGTTAGCTCAAACCCAATCCATCTATCCTCTATCCTCCTCACTATCTGGGCCTCTACAAGGTTTTCGTTCAATTCTCTTCCACTGTTGATAGATTTTGATATGGCCTTCCTAGTCACTTCATGAAACTCTATACGTTCGAGGCTTTTGGTGAATGGCTTCACCATGGACGCTATGTCCCACCCTATCTTCTCTCCCTCCGTATCTGGATCAGTACCTATCAAAACGTTTCCTGTCTCTAGAGCTAATCTCCTTAGGAACCTAACCACCTCACCCTTGTTCCTAATATCTATCTTGGTCAACCCTTCGAAGAACCTCTTCTCTGCCTCCTCATCCTTATTCTTCCTCCTCCTATTCCACCTTCTCTGGAAGTCTCTATAGCATTTCGGACATACCTGATATTCTTTCCCATCTATCTCTATCTTCTTCGGTAGGATGAATTGATGGCCTTTACCACATATTTTTATAGGGCCATAGACAGGTATGTAGTGTTCACCATCATCTACTACTAAAATGCTGTGGAGCTCCTTAACACTTTCTCCATATCTTGAGATCTCCTCCAAGATATTCTCTGGTAGTCTATCCAGTCTCTCAACAAGGTCATATATATGTCCTCCAGTAGCGCTTATCGATAGCAATATATCGCCTGTGCTTACTTCATATACGGTGAATCCGTTTCTCCGTCTAATACTGGGTTTCCCGAAGAATCTGGCTATGGTTCTGGCTTTGTTGGGGCTCTCAACTATGATCAGCACGGGTTTTATAGGGTCTCTATACTCTGTGGTAAGCCTCCCTTCCCTAACAGCTCTAACCCTCTCCCTATCATCATCTATCTCCCTCCTAACCCTCTCCAAATCTAGGTTTCTAAAGTCTATCCATTCCAGCTCATCGAAGATTAGGGAGAGCCTCCTCCTCAATATCTTCAGAAGCTTCTCCTCGTATTCCATGATTATAGATAGTCCTCTCGTTATCCCTCCGGCGTACATCCTACTCGTCCTTCCACTGGCCTGGATATACGTGTATATGTCTGGTATGTATAGATACATCTCGTTATCTTCTGTCTTTACAAATACCTCGGGATGGTCTAGAATCCTAGATCTTATATCAGGGTCGCTAATCTTGGTCTTGATATAGTTAAGAGCCTCAAGAAGCCTTTCCTCTGTCCTTGTCTCTGGATCCGCCTCTCCCCTTAAAACCTCGTTTATCCTCTTCAAGTAATATACTGTTCCTCTCTTCAAAACACCGTTAGCTATTCTAAGCCACCGCTCAACCCTCCTCTTTTCGTCATCGTCGACCACATCTTTGATTATACTCAGTGTTTTCGATACTTGCGTTATTGTTGGCTCTGTAAACCTAGCGTTGAATTTGAACCGTGGTGTACCGATAAACACAGCGTAGCGGATGCTCTCAGGGTAGTCTAATCCCCTAACCATGACGCCATAGTAGATGGCTATGCCTACAAGTACATCAATATCTCCTGTTAAGAACTGGTCTAGCGCGTCGAGCTTTCCAGAGACTAGTAACCCTGCTTTTACACCGTTCTGCCTAAGTTTCTCAACCAGTTTCTCAGCATATCCTACGCCTAGATCAACTGGTACGTAGATTAACCCCCCTCTACCCAGCTTCTTCACCATCCTAATTAGACTTTTCTCGGAATCCTCCAAATCCTTCGTTAGTAGATATGTATCCACAATATTTCTTATGGTCTCACTTCTTAGCCCCACCTCGAAGTTAAGTATTTCCTTGAAGAGCTTCACCCTGATTCCTCTAGGTCTTCCTGTGGCGCTTGAAATAACTAGTACCCCCATGGCTTTAAGCTTATCCTTCTCAACCATTATCTCCTTCCTAAGGTCTTGTATCCTATTATAGTCCCCTTCTCTGGCAGCCCTCCTAATCTCTACAAGTAGGTCTAAGATTTTTTTAATGTATCTCCTGAGGCTGTTCGTATTGTCTCTATTATCTTTCCAAACCTTCTTCTTCATTAGGAGGATGATTATATTCTCGATGTTTTTACTACTTCTTAGGACAGCGTCAACGTCATCCACCTGTATGAATTCGAAGGTGTGTCTGGAGAGTATGTCGAAGCGCTTTGATATGAATTGATTTGTTGTGATTAGTATCTTGAAATCCCCCTCTACTATTTTGTTTATGATCTCTCTCCTCTCCTTCCTCGACATATCGGAGTGATATGCTATCGTAAGACCTGGATCTAGACCCAAGTTTTCGAGAAATTCTATTGCCTTCTGATGTACCTGTTTTACCAGTGGAGTTGTGGGTACGACTATATATGCCTTGTTTGTACCCTCCTTATCTTCATAATATGTTTTGTAAATACTCATTATGATTCCGAATACTGTCTTGCCAATGCCTGTTGGGGCCACTATGGAGAAGCTGTCGTTTAGGAAGACCCTCTTTGCCCATGTTAATTGGACGCTCCATGGGTTGTTACCAACAGCCTTCTTAAATATTTCTTTGAATTCTTCAGTTTTCTCCTCTACCAAGACATATTTTTTAAACTCTTTGAGGCGGCTACTTTCTATATCCTTAGTCCTCCTATTTTTTAGAATAAGTCGATATATTGCCTCCAGCCTACCTCTATTATCTTCTAGGGATAGCTCCTCAGGGTTTGGTAAGCACCTTCTACATGGCAATCCTTCTAGTAGCCTGTCATCCCCAATGGGTCCTCCACAGACTATACATCCGTCTAGATATATCCCATGTCTATGTTTAAACATCATCTGTCAATAGTGTTTAGAGTTAGGATAAATATTAATGGTTAATCTATGGACACATATGGGTGCTCCATCTCCCGAAAGTAACTATAAATATATTGTATATGTTATAACACTATTTAACGGTGGTTTAATAATGAATGATGAATATAAGGCTCAAACCGGTCCTGTAAGGGTTAGCGGTTATGCAATCAAGCTTCGTCGAGTGATTAACGGTATGCTCAGACCTCTAGTCAAGGAGGGGAAGGTGGACTCAAAGACTCTCAACGAGAGTATCACACACGTGAATCAGGCGATATATAAGGTTCTGGCGGAGAAGTATAATATACCTAAGCAGGCTGTTACGAACATTGTACTCGTGTTTACCCTTGAAGATAGCAAGGTCGTCCCCAAGTCCATTGAGATAGAGGTTTTTGACAAGGATGAGATACTGAGTGAGAATACTACTAAAGAGGTGAGGTTGGAACTAGGCATATAGGAGAATGATGCTGTAGATGGTAATACTTCAAGAAGTTCTTTTAATAGTGTCGCTGATACCAGCTGCTATAGATGATTTCCACGACTACTATATAGACGATTATATGTGGCTTCCCACCCTACCCTTCATAGCTATTAGTATTGGAGAGTTTGGGGGGATGATTTATGAGATCCTAGTTTTCTACCTGGCTATCTTCCTACCAGTATACATAATTCTCAAGGTGATTGGAGAAGGTATAGGGGAGGGAGATATGATCCTATACTTTGTCTACGTGTTTTACGCCCCCTACTTTGGGGAGTTAGCAGCTTATTTGATGATGATTCTGCTTACAAACTTGATAGGATTGGTTATCCCTATTTTGAGGCGTGGATTGGGTCTCGATAGTGATGCTATACCCCTGGTCTCCGCGAGTCCCTTGGCAATATTAGCCACATCCATAATCCTCTAGTATCATGGTGTGAAAGGTTATATTTGGCTGCTAAGTTATTTTGACTATGGGATAGTAGATATGGAATCTGCCTTGTTTGAGGCGAGGTTTTGGAGGAGGGAGGGGGATAGGATTCACTGTTACCTATGTGCTAGGCACTGTAGGATTCCTGAGGGGGCTATCGGGTTCTGTGGTGTCAGGAAGGTTGTTGACGGAAAGCTATATGCCTTAAACTTTGGGAGGGTAGTGACTATAAACGTCGATCCGATTGAGAAGAAGCCTCTGAGCCATTTCATGCCTGGGTCTTACGTGGCGTCTATAGCCACTGCCGGGTGTAACTATGCATGTCAATATTGTCAGAACTGGGATATTAGTCAGAGGAGGCGTGTTGAAGAGCCATATACCCCTGCCCGTGACGTCGTCGATGTAGCTATTTCAAGGGGTGCTCATGGGATATCTTATACATATAACGAACCTACTATCTTCGCCGAGTATGCTATGGAGGTTATGGGAGAGGCTCATAAGAGCGGGTTGTTCAACACGTGGGTTACAAATGGATATATGACAGTAGAGGCCCTTGATGAGATAGTTGTGGATCTGGATGCAGCTACTGTAGACTTTAAGGGGCATGGAGACAGGGACTTCTATAGGAAGTATATCTGGGTTAAGGATGCAGAGGCCATATTTGATAGTCTTAGGGAGCTTAGGAGGAGGGGGGTCTATATCGAGGTAACCGACTTGGTTGTGCCGGTTAAAGAGGGCCTTAATGACGATAGTTTGGATAGGCTTATCCAGTTTGTGTATGATGAGTTGGGTCCTGAGACTCCCCTGCACTTCCTCAGGTTCCACCCCGACTATAGGATGATGGATGTTCCACATACCCCTATAGAGCTTCTGGAGATGTATGTTGAGAGGGCTAAAGAATATGGTTTGAAACACGTCTATATAGGTAATGTATGGGGCCATCCTTATGAGGATACCTACTGCCCGGGATGTGGGTATAAGGTTGTAGATAGATTTGGCTTTTATATAGAAAGGTTTATGGTCTCAAGAGATGGTAGGTGCCCAAGGTGTGGATATAAATTGAATATGGTGTTGAGGTGGAGGGGTGTGGAGGCGCCTATACTCTCCTCTACCGATTTAGAGTCTGGATATACTGGTCGTCTCTATAGATAGTTAGCCCCACCATCTTGAGGGGGAGCTCCAGTCACAGTAGATTGCTCTCCAACTATCTCTATCCAGACTCAAGTCATATATTCTTATGTATATGTGTGTCTCTGTCTCGTATATGTATATCTCGTATAGAACCCCTCTACTTATCTCTATCGTCTCTATTCCTTGGTCTATAAACCTGCCTCTAGTTATGTGAGCCTCTATAACCTCGTTCTCAGGTGGAATCTTATCTATCGCATTTAGTGTGGCCTGGACACAGTCCTTTAAGTCGGTGGTTGTCTTTATATATAGTGTTCCGAGACTATCGTCACCCCTCCATCTAATTACTTCGGAACTACTTTCTAATGCCGATATAATCTCTCTCAACAAGTATATGTGTATCTCTGGATTCATGCCCATTCAATGAATAAAGTTAATTTTCAGCTTTAGACATAAACAATATAGTATGAAGACTGAACCTCTCTACTGGTTAGATTCCTATATGAAGGAGGTTGACGCTAGAGTGGTTGAGGTTGCTGATGATGGCTTCGCTACAGATAAAACAGTATTCTACCCAGGAGGTGGAGGGCAGCCCTATGATACTGGGTATGCTGTCTTTGAAGGAGATAGGGCTAGGATTGTGAAGGCTTTTAGGCGTGATGACCTGGTATTCCATGCTATGGAGACAAACTTGTCTGTAGATGTTGGGGATATGGTGAAGCTTGTTATCGATTGGGATAGGAGATACCGCATTATGAGGCTACATACAAGCCTCCATATAATCAGTGCAGTAATGTATGACCGTCTCGGGGTGTTGATAACGGGCAGCCAGATATATGAGGATCGGGCTAGGATGGATTTTCCCGCTGAGGAGATGAATAAGGAGTATGCTATGGAGATTGTTATGGAGGCTAACAAAATCGTTGGTAGGGGTTTAGATGTAGAGACATTCTTCGTCACTCCTGAGGAGGCTATGGAGATGAAGGACTTATTTAGGGTGGCTGATTTCAGCAAATACGAGAAGTATATGAAGGGGCCTCTCAGGGTAGTGAAGATAGGTGACGTAGACCTCCAGTTTGATGGTGGAACCCATGTCAGGAATACTGGGGAGATCGGTGAGATCATTTTCCTTAAATATGAGAGTAAGGGTAGGAGGAATAGGAGAATATACATATCCGTGTCTCCATAGAGATGTGCATGTAAATCTCTGTTTACATAAGGTTTCACTTGGCTGGGTCAACATTTACATCTTTAGGTGTGTGTATTGAATGGGGTTCCTCGTTAATAAGGGTCATGATACCCAAACATTATTATTATGGTGGGGTCTAAGGAAGGATATATAGGGAAGATAGTTAGGAACTATGATCCAAAGTCTTTCGAGTTGGAGATACTCAAGTTTTGGGAAGAGAATCGTATCTATGAAAAGATAAGGAGTCGAAGAGGCCCAAAATACTATTTCCTCGACGGTCCACCTTATCCATCGAGTGGTGTTCCCCATATAGGGACTGCGTGGAACAAGGTTATGAAGGACACTGTAATCAGGTTTAGGAGGATGAGGGGGTATAGAGTATGGGATCAGCCTGGATATGATACCCATGGACTGCCTATCGAGGTGGCTGTGGAGAAGAAGCTGGGGTTGAAAAGCAAAAGGGATATTGAGGAGAGGGTTGGGGTGGATAAGTTTATAGAGGAGTGTAGGTTGTTGGCTATCGAGAATTCTAGGAGTATGAGTAGGCACTTCTGGGATATAGGGGTTAGCATGGATTGGGATAATCCATACCTGACTCTAGACGACTCATACATAGAGTCTTCATGGTGGCTGATCAAGAGGGCATATGAGAAGGGGCTTCTAGATGAAGACGTTAAGGTGGTGTGGTGGTGTCCCAGGTGTGAGACAGTATTGGCTGATTACGAGGTCTCAGAGTATGCTACCTTGACTGACCCATCTATATATGTTAAGTTTCCTCTAAGGGATGGGGATGCAAACCTACTTATATGGACTACGACACCATGGACGTTGCCTGCAAACGTATTTGTCATGGTTCATCCTGAGGAGAATTATGTGGAGGTGGAGCTTGGCGACGGATCTAAGGTAATATTGATGGAGGCTAGGCTTGAAACGGTTCTTAAGGATGAGGGGTATAGGGTGGTACGGAGGTTTAAAGGGTCTGATCTGGTGGGTGAGAGATATATCCACCCTCTTAGGGACAGGGTAGATGTCCAGAGGGGGCTAGATGAGTATCACGTGGTTGTAGACGCTCCTGAATACGTTTCGAGGGAGGAGGGTACGGGCTTAGTCCATGCGGCGCCGGGTCATGGTGAGGAGGACTATATAGTTGGTAGGAGGAAGGGCTTCCCCATAGTCTCTCCGGTTGATGAGAGGGGTGTATATACTGATGAGGCTGGTGTGTATAGAGGATTGTCTGTGTTTGATGCGAATAAGAGGATTATTGATGACTTGAGGGATGCTGGTTTCCTACTTAGGGAGGATAGGGTTACACATAGATACCCTATATGCTGGAGGTGTAAGACTAAGCTTATAATTAGAGCTACTAGACAGTGGTTTATCCGCGTTAGCCAGATTAAGGATGATCTGATTAGGGAGATTGGGAGGGTAAGGGTCACACCTGAATGGGGTTATGAGAGGTTTAGGAATTGGCTCTCTGAGTTGAGGGATTGGGTTATATCCAGACAGAGATACTGGGGTATTCCAATACCGATATGGAGGTGTGGTAGTTGTTCATCGATTAGGGTTGTGGGGTCAAAGGCTGAACTTGAGGAGGGTATTGTGGAGGGAGAGTTGGGAGATTTGCATCGTCCATGGATAGATAAGGTGAAGATTAGGTGTGGTTGTGGCGGGGTTATGGAGAGGGTTAGGGATGTCATGGATGTATGGTTTGATAGTGGAGTCTCCTTCTACGCCAGCTTATCATACCCGTCTAGAGAGGAGCCCTTTAAATCCCTCTACCCTGTGGATTTTATCACCGAGGGGCACGACCAAGTTAGGGGTTGGTTCTTCAGCCTATTGAGGGCTGGTGTCATAGGGTTTGACGAGGCTCCCTATAGGAAGATCCAGATACACGGTTTCGTCCTGGATGAGAAGGGTAGGGAGATGCATAAAAGTTTGGGTAACTTTGTCTCTCCCGATGAGGTTGTCGATCGATATGGGAGGGATGTCCTAAGGTATAGGCTCCTCCAGTATACTATTTGGGAGGACCTGAGATTCTCCTGGAGATTGATGGATATAGCCTTTAGGGAGCTGAATATACTTTGGAATGTCTACTACTTCGCCAGTCTATATATGAACCTGGATAGGTTTTCATATGAGGGTAATGAGGTTTATAGGTATGTCGATGTCCTGAGGAGTGAGGACAGGTGGATCCTGAGTAGGGTGAACACAGTCTTGAAAAGGTATCTAGAGTATATGAATGATGACCTCCTCCATGAGGCTATACGTCTACTGAGGGAGTTCTTCCTAGAGGATGTGAGTAGGAGATATATTAGGCTTATTAGATGGAGAACATGGTTGGAGGAGGATGACCCTATAAAGCTGAGTGCCTACTCAGTATTGTACTATGTGCTTTATAGGCTACTTCTTATGCTATCTCCATTCATCCCCTTCCTTACGGAGAAGATTTATCAGAACGTCTTTAGACATTCTGTTAAGGATGCGGTGGAGAGCATACATATGGAGCTAATCCCAGACCCTGACGAGTCGTGGAGGGACGAAGAGCTTGAGAGGCTTATGGAATATATAGACTCTATATTGGAGGCCGGTGGCTACGCAAGGTCTGTAGCTGGTATAAAGACGAGGATACCTGTTAAGAGGGTCGTTATACTGACTGATGAGGAGGGGGTTAAGAGGGCTATAGAGACTTTCTCAGATGTGTTGAGGAGCCAGTTGAATACTAGGGAGGTAGTTGTAGAGTCTATTGGTGAGAGGGGTAAGTATATTAGGTATTCTATAAGGCCTAAGATGGATATACTCGGCCCGAGGTTTAGGGCCCTGGCTAGGAAGGTGTCTGAGGCTGTTGAGAATCTGTCTATGGAGGATGTGGAAAATCTTGTAAGAGACGGTGTACTGGAGCTGGATATTGATGGTGTGGAGATTAGAATAACGCTTGATGATGTGGAGGTTGAGGAGAGGTTTCTCGATAGGTATGTTGCAAGAGAGTTTGGAGGTGGGCTGTTGATCCTTGATAGGGAGGTGACTGAGGAGGAGCTTTCCGTAGGACTTGCTAGGGACATTGTAAGGAGGATCCAGTTCATGAGGAAGGAGCTGGATCTACCTATAGATGCCTATATTGATGTGGTGATAAAGGTCCCTGACCAAGAGTCTCTATCCATGTTGATGCGGAATCTGGATTATATATCTAATGAGACGAGGGCCAGGAAAATTTTGGTAGATGTGGATGTTGAGGCTGGTGGAGAATATTATGTGAAGGAGTGGGAGGTTATGGGCGATACGTACGTAATTGGTGTTAGACATCTAGACTAATTAAACAAGTATGCCTTATATCCCTAACATACTACCTATATTTGGAGATGCCGGTAAAGTGTAGTAGGTGTGGAGAGAGGTTTTCAGAGATTTATTTAAGGTATCTTAGGCAGTATCTATGTCTGGATTGTTTCAACCAGTTCTTCATTAATAGGGTTAAGAAGACAGTAGAGAAGTATCGTATGCTTAGATTTGGGGATTATGTTGGGGTTGGAGTATCTGGTGGTAAGGATAGCGCAGCAGTTCTACATGTTTTGAAGAAGCTGTATCCTGGGAAGGAGTATGTAGCTATACATCTACACCACGGAATATACGATTATAGTAGTGACAGCTACAGGGCTGTGAAGGAGTTGGCTGAGATGTTGGATGTGGAGCTATACACCTTTGACTATCGGGAGGAACTTGGGGTGACGATCCCGGATTTCAAAAGAACTAGATATGGTAGGAAGATGTGTGCGACGTGTGGAACTATTAGGAGATGGGCTCTATCCATGGCTGCTAGAGAACTTGGTGTTGATATCTTGGTTACTGGACATAATATGGATGACACTCTAGAGGTTATGTTGAACTCGTTTATATCAGGCGATTACGACTCTATATCTAAGCTCAAGCCCGTACTTCCCCCTTCTCCTCCGAATAATTATTGGAAGGTGAAACCACTGATAAATACTCCTGAGGAGGATGCTCTCCTATATACTATGTTCAATGGATTGCCTGTAAAGCGGTTTGACTGTCCATTCGCTGATGATGCTAGAAGTACTAGGAGGAAGGAGGTCCTCAGGATTTGGGAGGAGAGGGAGCCTATGATCAAGTTCCAGTTGTTCGGCAGTTTTATGAAGAAACTAGTCCCAATGCTTGACTCCCTTTCTGGCGAAGGCGTGGAGAGGGTGTATAGAGAGTGTAGGGTGTGTGGAGGGCCGTCTAACTCAGATATATGTTCTGCGTGTAGGAGGATTGAGTATGTGAAGAGGGTGGTTTTGGATAGGCGTTAGATATCGAAATACTCTATAGTCTGTCTCCTCTCTGGAAGTGTTATCAGACCCTTCTTCAAATCATCCTCGACCTTTTTTATCGCTGCCTCCAGTCTATCTAGACCGTCGAGTAGTAGCTCGAGCTCCATGTTTAGGGGTGGATAGATTCTTATATGAGGTTCATCATCCCAGATGGTCCACACACCATACCTCTTGGCTTCTATAAATATTCTTTTTGCAACCTCTATATCTGCCTCGTCACCATATCCAGTCTCTATAGATGTGGCTAGGAAGTATCCAATACCTCTACTATCTACTATAATGTCATATTTTTCCCTCCACTCACTCATGATTTTCAGTGCTTCCTCGCCATATACAGATACCTTCTCCAAGAGTCTATCCCTATATATTATCTCGATGGTCTTCAGGGCTGCGGCGCACCCTGCTGGACTCCCTGCAAATGTGCTTCCCGAGTAGGCTCTACTCTCACCTGCTACTTGGTCACTCATAACAACTGCTCCAATAGGTATAAGTCCCCCTGTCAACCCTTTGGCCGTTACCACTACGTCAGGCTCAATATTATAGTGTTCAAATGCCCAGAACCTGCCTGTTCTTCCAAAGCCGGTCAATACTTCATCAGCTATTATGAACCACCCATATTTTCTAGCCATCTCAGAGAGTTTCTTTGGGAAGAACTTGGGTGGTATGTAGTTCCCTCCCTCCGCCATCATAGGTTCATAGAGTATACCTGCTATCCTGTCTGGTTCTGCTATGTGTTCAAGTATGAACTCGTCTAGATACCATAGAATAAGTTTTGCAAAATCTTCCTGGGTCATTCCAGGGGGAAGTTTATAGTTTCTAGGATAAGGTATGAATATTACGCCTCCCCCATCCAATCCCTCGAAAAACTTTTTCCTAGCAGCTTCCTGAGCTCCTATCATCCTGGCGCCAATGCTATCTCCATGGTACGACCCCATGAAACTAATTACTAGAGGTCTTTTACTTGCTGTCACTATGTATGAGACAGCAGCTTCTGCAGCCTCTGTTCCAGAAACCTCCATAGATACCCTTGTCAAACTTGGAGGTGTAATCTCTACAAGCTTCTCGGCAAGCTCAATAGCTAGTGGATGATGATATACGAAGCCATACTTCTTAAGTGCATCTACTACTACATCCAAAACCTCTGGATGTATGTTTCCCACGTTGTTTGATGCCCACCCACTTGTAAAGTCAATATATTTATTTCCATCTACGTCGTATACGTGGAACAGATCGGCACCTCCTGTTATAAACGATGCCATAGCCTGTAATGTATCGAGGTATTTAGGGTTTAGCCCCCCGGGGATAATCCTCTTCATCCTCTCCTGATAGGTCTTGGACTTAGGACCCGGGATGTTATAAACTATATCCATACACCTCCTACTAATCGACTATGTATATTGATTCACACCATAGACTGAATCTAATATAACTGTCTATATATTGTCTACACGAAAAAAAGTCTCTTTTTAAAGTCTCGGTTACAATTGATGAGGCTTTAAATATGCTAGGTATAATCCTAATATCCTGATAATGAGGGGAGAGCTGAAGATAGTTATCTTCACTGGCTTACTATGGCTGATATCATCCCAGAATATCGGCGTTATAAGTTTCAGCCTAAGGTCAATACTAAACTCCCTCGAGGTTACGGACCCCCTTATACAGAGCTTGATAGGAGGCGGGGCTAACATAGGTATGTTGTTCGGGGCCTTGGTATCGGGTTTTCTTGCGGATAGAGTTGGGAGGAGAGGGATAATATCGGTTTACGTCGGTCTACACTCTCTTGCAACTTTGTTGGCTGGGGTAGCTCCTACCCCGGAGACTCTGGTGCTATTCCGTGTTATTACTGGATTCGGTGTTGGAGGTGCTCTACCAATTATTGCCTCCCTTGTGGCTGAGTATAGCAGGCCAGATAGGAGGGGTATGAATATCAGTTTGGTCGAGAGTTTCTGGGCCTTTGGATGGTTATCCGCATTACTCCTCTCAGGATTCACGGTGTTTTCATCGGGTGACTGGAGGCTCTACATGATATTAGCTGGGCTACTCTCCCTAACAATATATCTCTCGATTATACTTAGGATTCCCGAGTCGCTGAGATTCTTGAAGATGGTCGGTAGGAGGAGTGAGGCATACCATCTATCCATGGTATATGGTGTTCCGTTGCCTGATGTTGAAGAGGTTCGTCTGAGCTTGTTTGAGGCTGCAAAGAAACTTATCAAAAACTTTAGGAGGGAGACTATAGGGTTATGGATAGCTTGGTTCTCCATAACTATGGGGTATTATGGCATATTTATATGGCTACCCACGATACTAGCCCGTACACATGAGGAGATTGGAGCCTACCTCTCAGAGAATCTATTCACCTATCTACTGATATTCACCCTGGCACAGATCCCTGGGTATTACAGCTCAGTTGTACTTGTGGATAGGGTTGGTAGGAAACGGCTTCTATTTACATATTTAATCATGACTGCTGTAGGATCATATTTCTTCGCCTCTGCATCCACAGTGTTTGAGCTCTACCTGTGGGGAGTGATAATAAGCTTCTTCGACCTGGGGGCTTGGGCAGCTATATATACCTATACGCCTGAGCAATACCCCACTCATATAAGGGGGATGGGGGCCAGCTGGGCAGGGTTCTTTGGGAGGATAGGAGGGATCCTAGGCGCCACTATAGTCCCATTCCTCGGCCTCGACTGGTTCATAATATTTACTCTCTTTGCAGCGATACATGTTCTGGGTGCGTTAGGAGTTCTACTAGGTAGGGAGATGAAGGGTGTTGAGATGATTGAGAAGATAAGTGTTAAGGTCTAACACCATAACACCATAATGTTACTTTCACAGACTTATATAGACTTTAAATACAACGAGATAATTCCTATCAGGACAGTTGCGGTTCATGAGGTGGTGTACTGTGTTAAGTAGGGATGTTATGGACATGGCTAGGAGACGTGGTTTACCTGAGGATGAGTTGCTTAACATCTATCAGAAGATTAGGGTTGAGATGGGTAAATATAGAAAATATGATATTGATGAGGCTATCGAATGTTTCATAAGGAAACACATTCTTTGTATGGAGTATAACCCAGTCACATGTAGGAGGAATAGGCTTGTGAGGGAGATATACAGGAATTATATTGGCCTAGTATCTAAGTATAGGGTTAGGGATTGTAACTATCTTAGATTTAGTGGGATGGTAAGGTATTATTATAAACTAGCTTATCAGACTCTCTCCGAACTTGGTTATCTTGAAAAGAATGGTGATGACTGGCTTAGTGAGGATCTTGTTAGGTGGATCTATGCGAAGGCTAAACACATAGATCCCGTTGGAGTCTCCGCCTTCCTAATTTATGAGAGGGTTGATGGTCTTCCTGTCAGGAGGGTGGCAAATATCCTTGTGAGTAGAAAGGTTTTTAAGGGATATGATTCTGAGTCTATAGTCTCACTCATCTACAGACTCAAATTGTTGTTCAATAGTGAGGAGGTTAGTATATAGCTATATGAGGTGGTTGATATGGGTGTTGAAGTGGGGAAGGAGGCTCCAGACTTCTGCCTACCTAGTGATTCAGGGGATACTGTCTGTCTAAGGGATTTTAGGGGGAAATGGGTGGTGCTATACTTCTACCCAAAAGATAATACTTCTGGATGTACTAGGGAAGCGGTAGACTTCACCTCGAGGATAAACGATTTTCTAAAGTTGAATGCGGTGGTGATAGGTGTAAGTCCAGATCCAGTATCTAGCCATGTAAAGTTTAGGGAGAAGCATGGCCTGAAGGTTATCCTCCTGAGTGACGTGGATAAGAAAGTCTTGGAGAGTTATGGTGTTTTGGGTATTAAGAAGCGATTTGGAAAGGAGTATATGGGAGTGATAAGATCAACATTCTTGATCGATCCTGATGGGGTGGTTAGGAGGATGTGGAGAAATGTTAGGGTTGATGGACACGTTGATCAGGTTCTTCGGGAGTTGGTTGGTCTTCAGAACTCCTAGCCTTCTTAACCACTTTCTCCAGTAGGTTCTGAATTCTGTCTAGATTGACTTCCCTACTTGTGAATCTCACAGCCACATTCCAGTTCTTATCCTCCAGTAGCCTCTTAAACTTCGACCCTCTCCCGGTCTTCACCTTCCTATCGGGAATTCCATAGTCCTCCCTATAGTTTTCGGGTAGTGCCTCGACATCTATCCAGACCTCTACACCTCCTTTCTTCCTCATCTTCCTCATTACGAGTATGGGTCTTCCATCTAGATACGCGATATAATACCTTGTCTTCCCATACTCCCTCCTCTTTAGCTCAGCACCTAGCCTCCTCAAGACCTTTAATACGGTTGTCCAATACTTATCCATCCTCCTCTTCACCAAGCTCTTAGGATTTATCTTGACTCTCTCCGCCTCACTACCCTTTAAAGGTGTTATCATTAGGATCTCCGCCTCATCTCCATCCACCTTGTCTATATTCACAAACCGCTGTACTATGATCAACTCGACGTTCTTCCTCGACTTCTTTATATCCTCTACGGCCTTTAGGAGGTCGTTATTCACCTTGTCTATAAGAAGTATGACGTTCTTACTCATGTTATCCACAGCCTTCTTAATAATTGGTAGGAGGTCTTCACTGGCCTTCCTACTGCCTAGAACCTCCTCCCTTATCCTCTGATATCTCCAACGATTCTTCTTCAGCTCATTTGAAATCTTCTCAGCCAACTCCCAGGAACTCACCTCTAGCAAGGCCTCATTCAACTTCATGATCTGGTCTTTGATATGGCTATTAACCCCGTGTCTTAACATGTCCACCTCTACAACCCAGACCTCAAACTTGTTCTTCCCAGTCTTTAGAAGGATTGCGTCTGTTATTACCTTTTTCTTATTTCCTATCAACCTCTCCATAGGGAGGAATATGCTTCCATCCCCAAAGATCCGGTTTAACAACTTGTGGTTCTTCAATATATAGTGGGAGAGGTCATCCTCCCTCTTGAAATCAACCCTCTTATATATTTTTCCAGCGTGGATCAATACAGGATCCGTTATATGTTTTTCATCAGACTTTATGGGCAGAATCTCCTCTTCTCCTGACATACATAATAATAATTTATAGCTTGGAAATATAGTTGTCTATTCTTTAATATTTTTAACAGCGTTATAGTTTAGGGGATATAATATGGATAAGTCTGAAGTGGAGAAGAAGATTGTGGAGGCTTTGAGAAATGTACATGACCCTGAGATACCGGTCAATGTATACGACCTGGGGCTCGTCTACAAGATTGATATCAATACTGATGAGAAGAAGGTTTATGTTGAGATGACCATAACCTCTATAGGCTGTCCCGTTGCATATGCGATAATTGATGATGCGGAGGCAGCGATCAAGGAGGCTTTGGGAGATGACTGGAATGTGACTGTTGAGCTAGTTATGGAGCCTCCATGGACCCCTGCCAAAATAACAGATGAGGGTAGGAAGATGCTGGAGGAGCTGTATGGATACGATATTGTTGGTGAATGGATAAAGCAGATGTCCTAGGGTTTATTATTAACAATTACAAAAACTTTTTTATAGGTGATATTTGTGGCTTCAGACGTGGTTATTCTTGCTAAGGAGAATGGTCCACTTGTAGTCATGAAGGAGGGTAAGGTGGTTACAGCACTGTGTAGATGTGGGGGTAGTGGTAACAAGCCATACTGTGATGGGTCGCATAAGAAGATAGGGTTCACAGCTCCTCAGGCGGAGGTCAAGGTTTGATTCGGAGGCAGTCTTCAATCTCCACCCTCTTTAACCATCCATTTTTATAGGCTCTCTCCAACTTCTCCGCTATGCATCGCAGTCTATTGTCGTCAGTATCCTCCACAAATTTTAGGAACCTCTTGACACCCTCTAAAACCCTATCGTATTGCCCCATCTGCTGCTTTACATAGGGGATTGTGAGGAGTATCATGCCTCTTAGAAATGGGTCACCAGTCTCCTTCCATATCCTCTCGAGACGTTCATGTACTTCCCAGTATCTGCCTTTTTTAAACAGCTCTATAGCCTCCTCCAGCGGGTTGTCTGGCTCTGAAGCCTCTGGATAAGACACCTCTACGACCTCTATCTCCAGCTCCTCCAAGGCTTCTAGAAATCTCTCTATAGGCATCTCCGTATCAACGTCGATCTCTATATGGTCATGATCTCTCCTCAAGATGACATGGCTATACCTTAGATCTCTGTCTCTAAACTGTCTCTTGATCTCTTCCCTTGTAACTTCTTTAGGCTTAGATATGAATATCACTCTCATCCTACAATGAGAATTATTTAGAAGTTATTTAGTATGTCCTATATATGGTTAGGGATGGGTTGGGGTATGTATAGGTATGAGGCATTTACTGGTGTTTGATGTAATAGTTTTGATGGTAGGTTTTCTAATCGGATATCTATATTACATCAAGTATAGAACATCTGTCGGTGGTGTTATAGCTACACCCTTCCTAGTTATATATGTCATAAGGGTTCCAGAGATAATTCTCTCCACAGGCTTGGCAATCTCGCTAGGTCTAATTGCTCTCGAGATAGCTCACGATAGATTTCTACTATATGGTAGGCGGGCATTCTATATCGCGGCCTTTGTGAGTATGATTGTATTCCTAGCTACCTACAACTATGTCGATATAGACGCTAGAGCAGTATCTGCCTTCACCTCACTTATAGGCGGGATAATAGCCTATAATATGCATAAGGAGATAGTGACTAATGGCGACTATCTCAAGCCTATACTGGTTTGGATAGCAGAGTTTATAACCATAACTGTCATCTCTATAGCAATATACTTTATCCTCGTAAGCCCCTCCC
>Ga0256839_1000037_pt1 | contig 159783 bp, 165 predicted proteins | sample 354166metaG_FD_185968 | JGI IMG/M metagenome (GOLD analysis project Ga0256839, IMG submission 185968) | Hydrothermal vent microbial communities from Mid Atlantic Ridge, Atlantic Ocean - 354-166 | ecosystem: Environmental > Aquatic > Marine > Hydrothermal vents | place: Atlantic Ocean: Mid... | reverse complement strand
CGACAACTTGAAGTTCGAAGTTGAACTGATCGCGCCAATCGCCATGGAAGAAAAACTCCGCTTCGCGATCCGCGAAGGTGGCCGCACAGTCGGTTCGGGCGTTGTCTCCAAAATCATCGAGTAAGTAGCTCGACCACTTAGTCATGTGACCGAGGTATGATCCTCGGTCACGGTAATTTTCACTGCAGCCACAGAGGCACCAAAATGCAGAGTCAAAATATTCGCATCCGGCTTAAAGCCTTCGATTTCCGTGTACTGGACGCCAGCACCGCTGAAATCGTATCCACGGCTAAACGCACGGGCGCTACGGTCCGCGGTCCTATTCCGCTGCCGACACATATCGAAAAGTTCACGGTTCTTCGTGGCCCGCACATCGACAAAAAGTCGCGCGAGCAATTCGAGATCCGGACGCACAAGCGTCTGTTGGACATTGTTGACCCCACACCACAGACCGTGGACGCGCTGATGAAGCTCGACCTCGCTGCTGGCGTGGACGTCGAAATCAAACTTTAGGAGGCTGAGATTATGCGTTCTGGAGTAATCGCCAAGAAACTGGGCATGACCCGGTTGTTCTTAGAAGACGGCCAACAGATTCCTGTTACCGTGCTTCAAATGGAAAACGTGCAAGTTGTTGCGCAGCGTACATCTGACCGTGATGGCTATACAGCCGTTCAGTTGGGTGCAGGCACTGCAAAAGCTAAACGCACATCGCAGGGCATGCGTGGCCATTTCGCAGCGGCTAAAGTTGAGCCGAAGCGTAAAATCGCCGAGTTCCGCGTATCTGCTGACAATCTGATCGAGGTTGGTGCTGAAATCACTGCTGACCACTATCTGGAAGGTCAGTATGTGGACATCGCAGGCACATCCATCGGTAAAGGTTTTGCCGGTGCTATGAAGCGTCACAACTTTAAAGGCCTTCGCGCTACGCACGGTGTGTCTGTTTCGCACCGTTCGCACGGCTCCACTGGTCAGTGTCAGGATCCGGGTAAAGTTTTCAAAGGCAAGAAAATGGCCGGTCATATGGGTGCTGTCCGTGTAACTACGCAAAACTTGCAGGTTATGAAAACTGACGCGGATCGTGGTTTGATCATGATCAAAGGTGCCGTACCGGGTTCCCGCGGTGGTTGGGTGACAATCAAGGATGCAGTTAAGAAATCTGCTCCTGAAGGTCTACCAATGCCAGCGGCAATTCGTGCGTCTGCAACTGAAGCTGCGGCTGTTGAAGCCCCTGAAGGAGGCGTTGAAGAATGAAAACTGATGTAATCAAACTCGACGCCAAGAAAGCCGGTTCAATTGAACTGTCTGACGCTATCTTCGGGCTAGAACCACGCGCAGACATTCTGCACCGTATGGTTCGTTATCAGCTGGCCAAACGCCAAGCGGGTACTCACAAAGTGAAAACCCGTTCGGAAACCAGCTATTCGACCAAGAAGATCTATCGCCAAAAAGGCACTGGTGGCGCTCGTCACGGTTCCCGCAATGCGCCGATCTTCCGCGGTGGTGGTGTTTACAAGGGTCCAACCCCGCGTAGCCACGCACACAGCCTGACTAAGAAGTTCCGCGCCCTTGGCCTGAAACATGCTTTGTCTGCAAAGGTTGCTGCCGGTGAACTGGTTATTATCGAGGACGCAGTTCTGTCCGAAGCTAAAACCAAGACGTTGGCGACTGTGATCAAGGATATGGGCTGGAAACGTGCGCTAATCATTGATGGTGCGGAAGTGAATGAAAACTTCGCCCGCGCTGCACAAAACATCGAAGGCGTTGATGTACTGCCAAGTGCCGGTGCGAATGTTTATGACATTCTGCGTCGCGACACTCTGGTTCTTACAAAAGCCGCCGTCGCAGCATTGGAGGCACGCCTGTCATGAGCAGCAAAGCTGAACAATATGATGTGATCCGTAAGCCGATCATCACCGAAAAAGCAACTATGGCTTCCGAGCATAACGCAGTTGTTTTTGAAGTGGCAATCGATGCTAACAAACCACAGATCAAAGAAGCTGTAGAAAGCCTCTTTAATGTTAAGGTGAAAGCGGTTAATACCTCGATTACCAAAGGCAAGGTCAAGCGTTTCAAGGGGCAACTCGGCAAACGTAAAGACGTCAAGAAGGCATATGTGACGCTCGAAGAGGGTAACACCATCGACGTTTCCACAGGCCTTTAAGCCTTAACGAAATTACTAGGCGGTCCCTTCGGGGGCCGTTTTTCCTCGCCGACCTTCGGGGCGGTTTACTCAATTCAGGCATCGCCTGAAATACAACGGAAGACAGATAAGATGGCACTAAAGTCGTATAAACCGACGACGCCAGGCCAACGTGGGTTGGTTCTGATTGACCGTTCGGAGCTTTGGAAAGGACGTCCCGTTAAATCCCTAACTGAGGGTTTGACGAAAAAGGGCGGTCGGAACAACACCGGACGGATCACTATGCGTCGCAAGGGTGGTGGTGCAAAGCGCCTCTACCGCATCATGGATTTCAAACGTCGCAAGTTTGATATGCCGGCAACTGTGGAACGTATCGAATACGATCCGAACAGAACTGCATTCATCGCACTGATTCGTTACGAAGACGGTGTTCAGAACTACATTCTGGCCCCTCAGCGTCTCGCAGTCGGTGACAAAGTTATCGCATCGGCCAAGGCTGACGTGAAACCGGGTAATGCAATGCCTTTCACTGGCTTGCCTATCGGTACAATCATCCACAACATCGAGCTTAAGCAAGGCAAAGGCGGGCAGATTGCACGTGCTGCCGGAACTTACGCTCAATTCGTTGGCCGTGATGGTGGTTACGCTCAAATCCGCTTGTCCTCGGGCGAGTTGCGCTTGGTTCGTCAGGAATGCATGGCCACTGTTGGCGCTGTTTCCAACTCGGATCACGGCAACCAGAACCTTGGTAAAGCTGGTCGTAATCGTCACAAGGGTATTCGCCCATCCGTCCGCGGTGTTGTTATGAACCCTGTCGATCACCCTCACGGTGGTGGTGAAGGTCGTACATCCGGTGGTCGTCATCCGGTTACTCCTTGGGGTAAGCCGACTAAAGGTGCGAAAACTCGTAAGAAAAACAAAGCGTCCAGCAAGCTTATTATCCGCTCGCGTCACGCGAAAAAGAAGGGACGTTAAGCTATGGCTCGTTCTGTTTGGAAAGGTCCGTTTGTTGATTCTTACGTTCTCAAAAAAGCTGAGAAATCCCGTGAGTCCGGCAAGCATGAAGTAATCAAAATCTGGTCGCGTCGCTCGACAATCCTACCTCAGTTCGTTGGACTGACGTTTGGTGTCTATAACGGCCGCAAGCATATCCCGGTAAATGTTACCGAGGAAATGATTGGTCAGAAATTCGGCGAATACAGCCCGACCCGTACGTATTACGGTCACGCGGCTGATAAAAAAGCGAAGCGGAAATAATCATGGGAAAGTCTAAAAACACCCGTCGCGTCGCAGAGAACGAAGCACAGGCCGTATCAAAAATGATGCGTACCTCTGGTCAGAAACTTAATCTGGTAGCACAGATGATCCGCAACAAGCCGGTCGACAAAGCGCTAACAGATTTGACGTTCTCCAAGAAGCGTATCGCAGGCGACGTGAAGAAATGTCTTCAGTCCGCTATTGCGAATGCCGAAAACAACCACGGTCTTGACGTTGACGATCTGATCGTTGTCGAAGCCTACGTTGGTAAAAACCTGACACTGAAACGTGGTCGTCCACGCGCACGTGGTCGGTTCGGTAAAATTCTTAAGCCGTTCAGCCAGCTGACAATCACTGTCCGCCAGGTATCCGCAGATGAGGAGCAAGCCTAATGGGAAATAAAATCAACCCAATCGGTCTGCGTCTACAGATCAACCGTACTTGGGACAGCCGCTGGTATGCGACATCCAAAGACTTCGGCGATCTGCTACACGAAGATCTGGCGATCCGCGCTTACGTTAAGAAAAATCAGGTTCAGGCCGGTATTTCGCGCGTAATCATCGAGCGTCCACACAAGAAATGTCGCGTAACAATCCACGCTGCCCGTCCGGGTGTTATCATTGGCAAGAAGGGTGCAGACATTGAAACTCTGCGCAAAGCTCTGGCCGCGATGACCGACTCCGAATTGCACCTCAACATTGTTGAAGTTCGCAAGCCGGAAATCGACGCGATGCTTGTTGGTGAAAACATCGCACAGCAGCTTGAACGCCGTGTTTCTTTCCGTCGTGCCATGAAGCGCGCCGTTCAGAACGCAATGCGTATGGGTGCCTTGGGTGTTCGTATCAACTGCGCTGGCCGTCTTGGTGGTGCTGAAATCGCGCGGACCGAATGGTACCGTGAAGGCCGCGTGCCTTTGCATACTCTTCGCGCCGACATTGATCACGCACACGTAGAAGCGATGACTGCTTATGGTATCATTGGTATCAAAGTCTGGATCTTCAAGGGCGAGATCATGGAGCACGATCCACAAGCACACGATCGTCGCATGGCTGAAATGCAAGAGGGTGGTGGCAATCGTCCACAACGCCCGAACCGCAATCGTTAAGGGGAGGGATGAACAATGCTTCAACCTAAACGTACCAAGTTCCGCAAGCAATTTAAGGGCCGTATCCACGGTCTGGCTAAAGGCGGATCCGACATTACTTTCGGTCAATACGCGCTGAAAGCAACTGAACCTGACCGTATCAACGCGCGCCAGATCGAGGCCGCTCGTCGTGCCATGACGCGTCACATGAAACGTCAAGGCCGTGTATGGATACGGATTTTTCCTGATGTACCCGTAACAGCCAAACCCATCGAAGTTCGTATGGGTAAAGGTAAAGGTTCCATCGACCGTTGGGTCGCCAAGGTGAAACCGGGCCGCATCATGTTCGAAATCGACGGCGTCGACGAAGTAACAGCCAAAGAGGCATTACGCCTCGCGGCCATGAAGCTATCAGTCAAAACACGGATCGTTACCCGCGAAGACTGGTAAAACGTCAAGACGTTACAAAAATTGAAAAACCCTCGGCGGCAACGTCGAGGGTTTTTCTGTTTGGGGCTATACGAGGGCGAAACCCGTAAGGTGCGTGGTCCCCACGCACCACTCCACCACCAACCAAATCCACCACCCGCTTGCCGAAACGTTATAACGGTGCGCGGGGACCGCACACCCTACGGCTATCCCAGCATAGGGCAGGGGCTGCCAGACAAGCCGGGCGGAGATCTATTTTGGTTTTTCAATTCCGTTTTGCAGGTTCCGCATTTCTTCCAGTAGGAATTTTTCAGCTTCGAGTATCATTGGGAGTACGTTTTCGCCTGATTTCACTCTAATAGAGTATTTCCATTTATTGGGGTCATAAATATAGAATCTCGAATGCCAACCGCCGTGTTCACTCACTAGCTCGGAACTGTCTTTCACTTTTGCCTTATTTCGGCCTCGTGTTATCTTTGCGTGCTTAGTTGCAGTGGAAATATTAGAAACCAGTTTGAAGGCGTTCGATTTCGGCCGGAGTATTTTTTCTTTGTAGTCACCATCATCTTTTGCTGGCACTTTAAAAGCGTAGAAAATATGACTTGCGAAACTATCCAATGCCCATGCGGCGCCATATGAACACCTTAAGTTCGAAGGCTCACGTTCAAAATCCCGTACGAAGGGTGATACGATATTATCGTAAAATTCATCTATGTTAATATCCATGGCACTACTATAATATTTGTTGCTACTGCCTTTCAATAGACGCGGCTTGATGTTGGCGTCCGGTTAGATAGCAAAATGCCAAACCACCCCAAACAAACCCCTTGCCACACCCCCTCAACCCCCCTATAGAGGCCACTTCTGTAACTGACTCCACTGGAATCAGGGTGACCCTATTGGGCCCACCAGTGATGTTGAAAAGGAAATATGCGTTATGAACGCCAATGAACTACGTGAGAAGACACCAGACCAGCTCCGTGAAGAGCTGGATAATCTGAAAAAAGAGAGCTTTAACCTGCGTTTTCAGCAGGCTACTGGTCAACAAGAGGGTACTGCCCGCATGAAAAGCGCCCGTCGTGACGCTGCTCGTGTGAAAACTATCCTAAACGAAAAAGCTGCTGCCGCAGCAGCTGAATAAGGGTGTAAAAGATGCCAAAAAGAATCCTATCCGGTGTCGTTACAAGCAACGCCAACGAACAGACTGTTACAGTTTCCGTTGAACGCCGCTTTACGCACCCTGTAATGAAGAAAACCATTCGTAAGTCCAAGAAATACCGGGCGCACGATGAACAGAATGCTTTCAATGTTGGTGACAAAGTCCAAATTCAGGAATGCGCACCAAAGTCGAAAACTAAACGCTGGGAAGTGATAACCGCTTAGGTTCACCAACAGTATAATCGAAACCGTGGGGCCATTTACTGCATTTGGTCCCGATAGGTCGGGAGAAACATTATGATCCAGATGCAGACTAATCTGGATGTTGCTGACAATAGCGGCGCTCGCCGTGTTCAGTGCATCAAGGTTCTAGGCGGCTCCAAACGGAGATATGCCAGCGTTGGTGATATTATTGTTGTTTCTGTGAAAGAAGCCATTCCACGCGGTCGCGTGAAAAAAGGCGACGTTCACAAAGCAGTCGTAGTACGCACACGCAAAGAAGTTCGTCGCGCCGATGGTACAGCCATCCGCTTTGACACAAACGCAGCCGTAATGCTGAACAACGCCGGAGAGCCTATCGGCACTCGTATCTTTGGCCCAGTTGTTCGGGAGCTTCGTTCCAAGAACTTCATGAAAATCATCTCACTTGCTCCGGAGGTGCTGTAATGGCTGCTAAACTCCGTACAGGCGATAAGGTTATTGTTCTTACAGGTAAGGACAAGGGCCGTGAAGGAACGATCGCTTCGGTCAATCCATCCGCTGGCAAGGCAATTGTGGAGGGCATCAACATGATGGTCCGCCACACGAAACAAAGCCAGACTGCACAGGGTGGCCGCGTGCCAACACCTGCTGCGATCCAGCTATCCAACCTCGCATTGGTTGACCCTAAAGATGGCGGCCCGACACGTGTTGGCTTCCGTATGGAAGGCGACAAAAAAGTGCGTTTTGCGAAAAAATCTGGGGAGATGATCAATGACTGATTATACACCTCGCCTTAAAGCCCAGTATGCGGAGACTATCCGCCCTGCGCTAAAAGAAGAATTCAGCTACAAGAACGATATGATGATTCCGAAACTGGAAAAAATCGTATTGAACATGGGCGTTGGCGAAGCTGTTGCAGACAGCAAGAAAATTCGCTCCGCGCACGCTGATCTTATGGCAATTGCCGGCCAGATGCCTGTCATCACCAAGGCCAAGAAATCCATCGCGGGTTTTAAGGTTCGTGAAGATATGCCTCTAGGTGTCAAAGTGACATTGCGCGGCGACCGTATGTACGATTTCCTTGATCGTCTGGTTACTGTTGCTATGCCCCGTATCCGCGATTTTCGTGGTATTTCGGGCAAGTCGTTTGACGGTCGTGGCAACTACGCCATGGGCCTGAAAGAGCATATCGTGTTTCCTGAAATTGATTTCGACAAAGTCGATCAGTTCTGGGGCATGGATATCGTAATTTGCACCACCGCGGATACCGATGCGGAAGCGAAAGCGCTGTTGAAGCAATTCAACATGCCTTTCACTAACTAGCGCGGGAGGAGAGAAAAAATGGCTAAAGTTGCTATGATCCAACGCGAATTGAAGCGGCAAAAACTGGTGGCGAAATACGCTGACAGACGCGCTGCTTTGAAAGAGATCGCGAATAACAAAGACCTACCTGTTGAAGAGCGTTTCAAAGCTACCTTGGCACTTGCCAAGCTGCCGCGCAATTCGTCAGCTACACGCCTGCACAATCGTTGTCAGGTTACTGGTCGTCCGAAGGCTTACTACCGTAAGCTTAAAATGTCCCGTATCGCGCTGCGCGATTTGGCCTCCATTGGTCAGATTCCCGGCATGGTTAAATCTAGCTGGTAAGGAGGGTATAAAATGAACTTGAACGATCCTCTCGGCGATATGCTGACACGTATTCGTAACGCACAATTGCGTGGCAAATCCTCCACTCACACACCAGCTTCCAAGCTGCGTGCATGGGTTCTGGATGTGTTGAAATCCGAAGGCTACATTCGTGGCTATGAAACTGGAAAAGATGCCGACGGCAAACCGCAGATCATTATCGAGTTGAAATACTACGATGATGAACCGGTTATCCGCGAGCTTAAGCGCGTTTCGACCCCTGGTCGCCGCGTTTACGCAGGTGTGAAAGACATCCCTACCGTCCGTCAGGGCCTTGGTATTGCGATCGTCTCCACACCGAAGGGTGTTATGTCCGATGCACAAGCTCGTGCCGACAATGTCGGTGGCGAAGTCTTGTGCACAATCTTCTAAGGGGTAGGTTATGTCTCGTATTGGTAAAAAACCGGTCGAGCTTCCTGGCGGCGTTTCAGCGTCCGTCTCGGGCCAGACCATAGAAGTTAAGGGGCCTAACGGCACCCGTTCGTTCCGTGCTTCCGACGATGTGAATATCATCGTGGAAGATAATGCAGTAAGCGTCACTCCACGTGGCACGTCCAAACGGGCGCGTCAGCAGTGGGGCATGTCCCGCACACAGGTTGCAAACCTCGTGCAGGGTGTGACCGGTGGTTTCAAGAAAGATCTTGAAATCCGCGGTGTTGGTTATCGTGCAGCACTTCAGGGCAAAGTCCTGAAATTGTCGCTCGGGTATTCCCATGACGTTCTTTTTGATATCCCGGAAGGGATCACTGTAACTTGCCCGAAGCCGACACAGATCGTCGTCGAAGGCAATGATCAACAGGTTGTTGGTCAGGTTGCAGCGGAAATTCGTGACTGGCGTAAACCGGAGCCTTATAAAGGCAAGGGTATCCGCTACGTTGGCGAATTTGTCCGTCAAAAAGCTGGTAAGAAGAAATAAGGAGCGCACGATATGGCAATTTCTAAAAGAGAATTGTTCCAAAAGCGTCGCATGCGCACCCGGAGCAAACTACGCAAAACGGCTAATGGTCGTCCGCGTCTTAGCGTTCACCGTTCAGGTAAAAACATCTCGGTTCAGGTGATTGACGACGCGCAGGGTATCACCCTCGCATCGGCATCCACCCTCGAGAAGGCCTTGGGCTTTGTGGGCAAAAACAACATGGAAGCAGCAGCTAAAGTGGGTTCGACAATCGCCGAACGTGCCAAAAAAGCTGGTGTGGAAGATGTGTATTTCGATCGCGGCGGTTTCCTGTTCCACGGGAAAATCAAAGCGTTGGCAGAGGCGGCCCGTTCGGGCGGCCTGAAGTTCTAGGAGAGCTACTATGGCAAGAGAAGATAATCGCCGGGGTAAACGTCGCGATCGTGACGAAACACCGGAATTCGCTGACCGCCTAGTTGCGATCAACCGCGTGTCCAAAACTGTTAAAGGTGGTAAACGCTTCGGCTTTGCAGCTTTGGTAGTTGTGGGCGACCAGAAAGGCCGCGTTGGCTTTGGTAAAGGTAAAGCTAAAGAGGTTCCCGAAGCAATTCGCAAAGCCACTGAGCAAGCCAAACGCCAAATGATCCGCGTTCCTTTGCGTGAAGGCCGCACTTTGCACCACGACATGAATGGTCGTCACGGTGCTGGTAAGGTTGTGATGCGCTCGGCCCCTGCGGGTACCGGCATCATCGCCGGTGGTCCAATGCGTGCGGTGTTCGAGATGGTTGGCATTCAGGACGTTGTGTCCAAGTCACTCGGCTCGGCGAACCCTTACAACATGATCCGCGCAACGATGGACGGGCTCCGCAAGGAATCCAGCCCGCGTAACGTTGCACAGCGTCGTGGTAAAAAGGTTTCGGACATTCTGCCTAAAACTGACGCGGCTCCAGTGGTTGAAGAAACCGCTGAAGTTGCAGAAGCATAAGGGATTAAAGCAATGGCTAAAACTATCGTTGTAAAGCAGACCGGCTCGCCGATCCGCCGCCCGGCAGACCAGCGTGCAACGCTGATCGGTCTGGGTCTAAACAAGATGCACAAAACCCGTGAACTAGAAGACACCCCTTCGGTTCGCGGCATGGTCCGCAAGGTCTCGCACATGGTCGAGATCATCGAGGAAAAAGGTTAAGCATCCGTTACGGTGCGCGGGCGACCGCACACCTTGCGACATTTTAAACGCCCCGTGATTAATTGCGGGGCGTTTTCTTTGTTCTGGGGTATAGTTAGAAAAAAACTAAAGGAGAGTATAATGACCTTTGAACCATCAAAGAATTTCAACGCCGTAATCGCGGCCATCGACGAGGTTAACGCGCAGGACCCGCGCACAACCATCGTCGACGGTCAGTCGGTCCCGTTCGAAACCGCCTATGCCGACCGAATGACAAAAACGCTGGAGCAGATGTATCCGGATGCCTCGGAACTTCTGCGCATCGCGGCCCGCGCCCAGCATATTCGCCGCTGGCAAATCCCGCGCGATACTTTCCCTATGAACCGCGAAGGCTATCAAAAATGGCGTCTGGGTATGCGCCAGTTGCACGCCGAACTGGTGGGCGACATCATGAGCGATAACGGCTATAGCGCAGATGATATCGCGCTGGTTGGTAGTTTCCTAAGAAAAGAAGCTCTGAAGCGTGTCGCGGATTCCCAAGCACTGGAAAACGTGGTTGATGTGATATTTCTGGCGTACTACTGGGATGATTTTGTCACCAAATTTTCCGATTATGACGACGACAAGTTGATCGACATCGTCGGCAAAACCCTACGCAAAATGTCCACCAAAGGCCACCAAGCCGCCCTCGCACTAGACCTTCCAGAGGCAACAACACGGATTGTATTGGCAGCTGTTGAGCGCGAAAAAGACATGCTCGCAGTGCTGGCGAAAAGGGAAGTCAGCTAACGACAACGGTTTGGTGCGCGGGGACCGCACACCCTACGGAAATTGAAAATGCCTCGAGGGAAACCTCGGGGCGTTTTGTTTCACCAAATATTTTCACCCGGACCATTGGAACCCGGAAAGCTATATCCCATACTGGTTACGGTGTTGATCACAGCGCAAGCTAGTTCAGTAGTTCCGATTTGTGTCCGTTGGAGATAGTCCAGATCAACGTCTGAATCAAAAATTTCATTTTGCCGATTGACGAAAAATGGTCGAGATTTGTTATTATCATTTGTTGGACGCCAAGACGCATGGCACAAGACATTTCTGAGAACTGAGATGTTGCGGAGATCAATTATCAGGTCTTCTAGATTTACGATTGTGCTGGCATGGTTATCACGAACTGCCTTGCCAAAGGTATCAATCAATCCCCCTAGCGGATCAGAAAGGGTGCGCTCTAATTTCGGGAGCCATTTTTCATAAGCGTCTTCGATTTTATTTTCGGGGTACTGTGTCGTTGCCGTGAGAGAAAAAATTGCTTTTCCCAGCACCTCTTCTAAGAAACCGAAGGTTGCTACAGTACGACCAAGAACTTCCCAGAATTCAGAAGTTTGCTTATGAGTAGGGAATTGTGATGGCAATTTTGTGAAATCGACAATGCTGCCTAGACGGCTACCTTTTTGTTTCATTTTGCTTTCTTTCCTAAATTGTTGATGGAAGCAGGTTTATAGCTTTTCTTAGGCCGAGCAATGCACAGCAAAAAACACCGCTCGGGACAAAGTCCCGGGCCGCGCCCGACCTCCCCCCAGGAGGGCGCTTTGCACCCACCTAGGTCGGGCGCGACCCTCACGTTTGGCGAAACCGAAACGTAGGGTGTGCGGTCCCCGCGCACCATGGCAATCGCAACCATATCCGATCTACCCAAAACCACCACACCTCCCCAAAAGGTTAACGCCTCCACCCGCAAAAACGTACATACGCGTTGTGTACGGGTTGTGTACGCATTGTGTACGTCATATTCCGGCCAAATCCCGAAAGGTTAACGGCCCGCGCGGGCCCACCCGCAACCCCTCTTGATTACCCCTCGTAACAGGTCTATACGCACGCGGTGGACAACCGTTCACAGAATCAAAATGTAATGCCGTGTTTACCCCTTTAGACGCAATCGGGGGGTAGTTCCGGCCAAAGGAGATAGCGTCATGAAATTGAATCAACTTAGCGATAACCCCGGTGCAACCAAAAAAGCCAAGCGCGTTGGACGTGGTCCGGGTTCCGGCATGGGTAAAATGGGTGGCCGCGGTATCAAGGGTCAGAAATCCCGTTCAGGTGTTGCCATCGGTGGTTATGAAGGCGGCCAGATGCCCCTTTACATGCGTTTGCCAAAACGTGGCTTTAACATGCGTAACCCCAAGAAACATGCGGTTATCAACCTTGGCATCCTACAAAAATTCATCGACGAGAAGAAGATCGACGCCAAGAAAGACATCACTGAAGATGTCCTGATTGAATCCGGTCTCGTTCGTCGCAAGTTGGACGGTGTACGCCTTCTGGCCAAAGGCGAACTGACATCGAAGATCAACCTGACTGTCACTGGCGCCTCGAAATCTGCTGTTGAAGCAGTCGAGAAAGCCGGAGGTTCCGTAACTCTTCCGGCATAAGCCGAAAAGAGTGGCGCGAATGACTTGTGGGCGCGCCGTTTGCGCCTTACATCTTAGACAGTGAATAATATTCGCGCCGCTGGCACCCCTCAAAAGGGGGTTCGGCGGCGCAGTTTTGGGAGGGCCTTAAATGGCATCGGCAGCAGAACAAATGGCATCAAACCTAAGCTGGGGTTCGTTTGGCAAAGCCAAAGAGCTTCAACAGCGCATCATGTTCGCGCTTGGTTTATTGCTGGTTTACCGGCTGGGTACATACATCCCCGTTCCGGGTATTGATGCGACACAGCTGCGGGAGTTCTTCGAATCCACACGCGGTGGCATCGGTGACATGCTTAACATGTTCACAGGTGGCGCGGTCAGCCGTATGGCGATCTTCTCGCTTGGGATTATGCCGTATATCTCGGCCTCCATTATCGTTCAGCTTTTAACTTCGATGGTTCCACAACTGGAAGCGTTGAAAAAAGAAGGCGAGCAGGGCCGCAAGAAAATCAACCAGTACACACGTTACGGTACGGTTTTCCTTGCGATGTTCCAATCCTATGCGCTGGCCGCCGGCCTTGAATCGCAGGGCCTGGCGTCTGATCCGGGCTTGTTCTTCCGCGCCACCGTAATGATCACGCTTGTGGGTGGTACCATGTTCCTTATGTGGCTTGGTGAGCAAATTACAGCACGCGGAATCGGCAACGGTATCTCTCTGATCATTTTCGTTGGCATCGTGGCAGAACTTCCAGCTGCGCTGGCACAGTTCTTCGCCTCCGGTCGCTCCGGCGCGCTTAGCCCTGCACTGATTATCGGCGTTATGGTGATGGTCGTTACCGTGATCGCCTTTGTGGTGTTTATGGAGCGCGCATTGCGGAAAATCCATATTCAGTACCCGAAACGCCAAGTAGGCATGAAGGTTTATGGCGGCGAGAGCAGCCACCTTCCGGTTAAACTGAACCCTGCTGGCGTTATTCCAGCGATTTTCGCAAGTTCATTGTTGTTGATGCCAACGACCGTCGCGACCTTTGCTGGTTCGGACAGCACCGGTATTGCTTCGACTATCGCGGCATATATGGGCCGTGGACAGCCAATGTATATGCTGTTCTACGCAGCCATGGTTGTGTTTTTTGCGTATTTCTATACCGCCAACGTGGCGTTTAAGACGGACGACGTTGCTGACAATTTGAAAAAGCAGGGTGGCTTTGTTCCGGGTATTCGTCCGGGTGCAAAAACCGCGCTTTATCTTGATTACGTGATGGTGCGTTTGTTGGTTGTTGGTTCGGCTTACTTGACAGCAGTTGTTCTGTTGCCAGAGGTTTTGATTTCTAAAACGGCTATTCCATTCTACTTCGGCGGTACGTCATTGCTGATTATTGTGTCCGTTACTATGGATACGATCACGCAAGTACAGTCGCACATGATGGCGCACCAGTATGAAAGCCTGATTGAAAAGTCAAAGCTGCGCGGTAAAAGCAAGGCGAAATCCAGAGGGCATCGTAAATGAATATTATTCTGCTTGGCCCACCGGGGGCTGGTAAAGGAACGCAAGCGCACCGGCTGGTAGCCGAGCGGGGTATGGTTCAATTGTCCACAGGGGATATGCTGCGCGCAGCGCGAACCTCGGGCACTGAAATGGGCAAGCAGGTCGCGGCCGTGATGGATCGCGGTGATCTGGTGACAGACGAAATTGTTATTGGTCTGATTGCCGAGCAATTGGACAGCGGGGCAGGCGGCAAGGGTTTCATCTTTGATGGTTTCCCGCGCACGTTGGGTCAAGCCGATGCGCTTGGGGATTTGCTGGAAAGCAAGGGGCAAACCCTGCACGCGGTCGTCGAGATGAAAGTCAATGACGAGGCGCTAGTTTCCCGCATCACTGGCCGTTACACATGCAGCGAATGTGATGCGGTTTATCATGATGTGACGAAAAAGCCTGCCAAAGACGGTGAATGTGATGCTTGCGGCAGTCACGATTTTACGCGTCGCGCGGATGATAACGAGGAATCTTTGCGCACACGTTTGATGAATTACTATCGCGATACATCGCCGTTGATCGGGTATTACTATGCTAAAGGGCAGTTGAAACGTATCGACGGTCTTGGCGAAATTGATGAAGTTGCGGCGCGGGTTGCAGGCGCGCTCGACGAATAAGAATTAGCCCCGTGAATCGGGGTTGACGGTGCTGCGGATGCTCCTATAATCCGCGAACTTTCCGAAAGGATTGTATTTGCGTTGTCCGATTCGGATCGCAAGAAACTCGGCCCGAGTATTGGGCAAATGGCCCACCAGCCTTTTCAAGGACGGTGGGTTTTAGTTGTGAAAAAAGGTTCCGGTATGACGGAGCCGCAAACGAGAGAATGGAGGCCAATTTTTGGCACGTATTGCAGGGGTAAACATCCCCACACACAAACGGGTGGTTATCGCCCTAACTTACATCCACGGGATCGGAAACACGTCCGCTGAGGCGATTTGCGAAGCTGTGAAAATCGACGGCCCGCGCCGCGTTAACGAATTGTCCGACGCCGAAGTTTTGGCTATCCGCGAACATATCGACGCGAACTACCAGGTTGAAGGCGACCGTCGTCGTGAAGTTCAGATGAACATCAAACGCCTGATGGATCTTGGTTGCTACCGTGGCCTACGTCACCGTCGTGGCCTTCCTGTGCGTGGTCAGCGTACCAGCACCAACGCTCGTACTCGCAAAGGTCCTGCAAAGGCCATTGCTGGTAAGAAGAAATAAGGGAGGACTGATCTAATGGCACGTGAAAAAATCCGTACGAAGAAGAAAGTCCGCAAGAACATCTCTACAGGTGTTGCGCACATTAATTCGTCTTTCAACAACACAAAAATCCTGATCGCTGACGCGCAGGGCAATGCGATTGCATGGTCCTCGGCTGGTACTATGGGTTTCAAAGGCTCGCGTAAGTCTACACCTTATGCAGCGCAGATGGCTGCCGAAGATGCAGGCAAAAAAGCGCAAGACCACGGCATGAAAACGCTGGAAGTAGAAGTTCAAGGCCCAGGTTCGGGTCGTGAGTCTGCACTTCGCGCGTTGGCTGCAATTGGTTTGAACATCACATCTATCCGTGACGTGACCCCAATGGCCCACAACGGCTGTCGCCCACCAAAGCGTCGTCGCGTATAACGCACACTTACTACCGGACTGTGCCCGTATTTTCGGGCGCAGTCTGTTCTGTTTCTAAACCTCGGGCGTTCCCCACCGGATCCAGTAGGGAACAAGTATGGAGGCCATAATATGATCCACAAGAATTGGCAGGAATTAATCCGCCCAACATCGCTGGAAATCAAATCCGGCGCAGACGCACTTCGCATGGCAACGGCTGTCGCCGAACCGCTAGAGCGCGGCTTTGGTCTGACACTCGGCAACGCGCTTCGTCGTGTTCTGCTGTCCTCGCTTCAGGGCGCGGCCATCACGTCGGTGCAGATTGACAATGTTTTGCACGAGTTTTCCAGCGTTGCCGGTGTACGTGAAGACGTAACCGACATCGTTTTGAACCTCAAAGGTGTTGCGGTTTCCATGGAAGTCGAAGGCCCGAAACGTGTTGCGATCAACGCAACTGGTCCGGGTGTTGTGACGGCTGGCGATATCGCTGAAACCAACGGCATCGAAATCCTGAATAAAGATCACGTTATTTGTCACCTCGACGATGGCGCGACGCTTTACATGGAATTGACCGTTGAAACCGGCAAAGGTTACGTTGCCGCTGACAAGAACCGCCCCGAAGATGCGCCGATTGGCCTGATTTCGGTTGATGCGCTGTTCTCGCCAGTGACAAAGGCTTCTTACAAAGTTGAACCAACTCGCGAAGGTCAGGTTCTGGATTATGATAAGCTGACGTTGACTGTTGAAACTGACGGTTCGATTTCGTCTGAAGATGCGATCGCGTTTGCGGCCCGTATCCTTCAGGATCAGCTGGCCGTATTCGTTAACTTCGACGAGCCTGAAGCGGCTGGTCGTGATGACGAAGAAGACGATCTAGAGTTCAACCCGCTTCTGCTTAAGAAAGTGGACGAGCTGGAATTGTCTGTACGTTCGGCAAACTGCCTGAAAAACGACAACATCGTTTACATCGGCGATTTGATCCAGAAAACCGAAGCAGAGATGCTGCGGACACCAAACTTTGGCCGCAAATCTTTGAACGAGATCAAAGAAGTGCTGACAACTATGGGTCTGCACCTCGGTATGGACATCATCGACTGGCCACCAGACAACATCGAAGAGCTGGCGAAAAAGTTCGAAGATCACTTCTAAGAATTTGGGTGCGTAGGAAACCGCGCACCCAACAAAATGCCCGCAATGGCGGGGAATATCTGGGCAATAATGCCCCAAGGAGAGTAGACCCACCCGCATGGGCTGCCAGACAAAGTATAAATGAAGGATTAAGAAAATGCGTCATGGTAATGGTTACCGTAAATTAAACCGTACACACGAACACCGCAAAGCGATGTTCGCAAACATGGTATGCTCGTTGGTAGAGCATGAGCAGATCAAGACGACTCTGCCAAAAGCCAAAGAATTGAAGCGCATCATCGACAAGATGATCACGCTGGGTAAAAAAGGCGACTTGCACTCTCGCCGTATCGCGCAATCGCGTATGCGTCAGGAAGATGCGGTCAAGAAATTGTTCGACATTCTTGGCCCACGTTATCAGGAACGTTCCGGTGGTTATGCCCGCGTTCTGAAAGCCGGCTTCCGCTACGGCGACATGGCTCCGATGGCAATCATCGAGCTTGTTGACCGCGACGTCGACGCCAAAGGCGCTGGCGACAAAGCCCGCGTTGCCCTTGAAGAGACAATGGCAGACGAATAAATTGCGTTTATCCGAAAGGATGCGCAAATTGGAACCTCGGGTTAACGCTCGGGGTTTTTTTATGGTGGATGTACGTAAATGACAATTTTTGACGGCGTACTTATCCTGATCGCCTTGGTGCTGGCCGGATGGGCGTTGACCCCGAAAGCGCGCAATAACGCATGGTGGCAGGCGACGGTTACGCCGCTTGCCTCGATCATCGGCAGCGGTTTTCTGGTTGTCGCGCCACTTTTGGCCGCAGTGGCAGGGTCGCTTGCTGTTGTTGCCATGTTGATCATCGTGGCCCTTGCATTTGCGATTGGGCATGTGATCCGCTTCAATATTCGTCATGCGGAAAGGCTGGAAGGTACGTCTAACGGCTTGCGAAATTTGCTGCTAGCGACCAGAATATCCAACGTCTCGTTAAGCGTGGCCTATATTATTTCAGTGGCGTTTTACATCCGCTTGCTGGCTTCGTTCGCGTTATCCATGACGCCATTTGCCAATGATACGGTGGAAGCGGCTCTCGCTACAGCAATACTCGCCGCAATCGGTCTCATCGGTTGGGCTAAAGGCCTTAAGGGTTTAGAGATGGTCGAGACGGTCTCCGTTTCCATCAAGCTATCCATCATCGTCGCCCTGCTGTTTGCTCTTTTCGCCTATAACGTTGATCACGGAGTGTGGAGCGCGGACCTGCCCAAATCCGGCGATGACATGTTAACCCGCCTTCGCATGCTTGGCGGCATGTTGTTGGTCGTGCAGGGGTTCGAGACGTCCCGATATCTTGGCGTGTCTTATTCAGCGGACATGCGGGCGCGCACCATGCTTTGGGCACAAGTTTCAAGCGCCGTGATATACGTTCTGTTCGTAGCGTTGGTCGTTCCAGTGCTGATATATTTGCCATCTGGCACGGCCGACGACACCGCCATTATCGAGGTTTCGGGCTATGTCGCGTGGATTTTACCTTTCATGTTGATCTTCGCGGCATTGATGAGCCAGCTTTCCGCCGGCATCGCCGACACCGTCGGGGCAGGAGGCCTTGTTGCCGAAGAAACCGGAAACCGCGTGCCAGAACGGTTGGCCTATCCCGCCCTTATCGCGTTTTCGATCGCCCTGATTTGGCTGTTCGATATATTCGAGGTTATCGCCATCGCATCGCGAACCTTCGCCTTTTATTATATGATGCAGACCGTCATCGGGATTATTGTGACACGCAAACTGTTAACGGGCCGTAAACGTGCCGTACAATTGATCTGGTTCAGCTTACTGGCCGTGATTTTGGCATTGATTGTAATTTTCGCCATACCGGCAGAGTAGACACAGCTTTTCCTTTGCCGCATTTCACGATAGGTCTGGATTATGGCTGACCTTTTTGACACCGCAGGCGAAACGCCCATCAACGCTCCGCGCCCACTGGCAGACCGCTTGCGGCCAAAAGCCTTAGCCGAGGTTATCGGGCAGGAACATATCCTAGGGGATGATGGGCCGCTCGGTCAGATGTTGTTGCACGGCAACCTGTCGTCGTTAATTCTTTGGGGGCCTCCCGGCGTTGGCAAGACAACAATTGCACGGCTGTTAGCGGATGAGACGGACCTGACATTTGTTCAGATCAGCGCGATTTTCACGGGTATGCCGGATTTGCGTAAAGTTTTCGAGGCCGCTAAAATGCGCCGCCAAAACGGCAAAGGCACATTGCTGTTTGTTGACGAAATCCACCGTTTCAACAAAGCCCAGCAAGACGGGTTTTTGCCACATATGGAAGACGGCACCATTTTGTTGGTGGGGGCGACCACCGAAAACCCCAGTTTCGAGTTAAACTCTGCGGTATTGTCCCGCGCGCAAGTGATGATCCTTAATCGCCTGACTTTGGCGGAAATGGAACTGCTGATCCAGCGCGCCGAAAAGGAGATGAACAAAGCCCTTCCCGTCACCGCCGATGCGCGAGATGCCTTGATGGAAATGGCCGATGGGGACGGGCGCGCGTTGCTGAATCTTCTTGAACAGGTGTTCGTTTGGAAGGGCAAAGTTGACCGTGATGATTTGTCCAAACGCTTGTCGCGCCGTGCGCCGAAGTACGATAAATCCGGTGAGGAACATTATAATCTGATTTCTGCGTTGCATAAATCCGTTCGAGGTTCCGACCCTGATGCCGCCCTTTACTGGTTCGCGCGGATGCTGCAAGGCGGCGAAGATCCACGCTATCTGGCCCGCCGGATCACCCGAATGGCGGTTGAAGATATTGGTCTGGCTGACCCTGATGCACAACGCTTGTGCCTTGATGCGTGGCAAACGTATGAACGCCTCGGTTCGCCCGAAGGGGAATTGGCGTTGGCGCAATCGGTGATGTACCTAGCCCTCGCGCCAAAATCGAATGCGTCTTATGCAGCTTATAAAAATGCAATGGCGGCCGCAAAACAGACAGGGTCTGAGCCACCGCCCAAGCACATTTTGAATGCACCGACATCCATGATGAAAGATCAGGGTTTTGGGAAAGGTTATCAATACGACCACGACGCCGAAGATGGTTTTTCGGGGCAGAATTATTTTCCTGACAGCATGAAGCGCGGCGTCTATTATTTGCCCGTTGAACGTGGGAATGAGCGGGAACTGAAAAAACGTCTCGATTACTTCGCCAAATTACGCGCCAAGCGGAAGGATTAACATGCCGGTATTACTTCAAGTCGCTCTTGGTGGCGCGCTCGGTGCCTCGCTACGGTTCCTAAGTGGGGCCGCGATTTTGCGCGCTATGGGTAGCGGGTTTCCGTATGGCACGATGTTCGTAAATGTCGTCGGCTCGTTCCTGATGGGGCTATTGGCGTTCTATTTGATGGAGCGAATGGATGGCAGCTTTTCGCGCTACGCCCCGTTTTTAATGACAGGGCTGCTGGGCGGATTCACGACATTTTCCGCCTATTCACTAGATGCGCTTTACTTGTTGGAGCGCGGGCGTTATGCGAGCGCCAGCGTATACATGGGCGGCTCGGTCGTTCTCGCCATTGGCGCGCTATTCCTTGGAATGACAATCGCACGGAGCCTGACATGAGTGGCGTACATATTCGCGAAGTAGATGCAGACGGTGACGATCAACGCCTTGATCGCTGGTTTCGGCGTGTGTACCCGCATGTTCCGCAGGGGCGCATCGAAAAGATGTGCCGCAAGGGTGAAATCCGTGTGGATGGTGGGCGCGTAAAAGCCTCCACTCGTTTGACCGAGGGGCAATCCGTGCGTATTCCGCCGTTGCCAACACCAGACGAGGCCGCGAAACTTCGGGCGGAACGCGTACATGTTTCGGATGCTGATGCGCGGATGATCCAAGATTGTGTGATCTATAAAGACGACGATATTATCGTACTTAACAAACCTGCGGGTTTGGCGGTGCAGGGTGGCACAAACACCACGCGCCATGTAGATGGTATGCTTGAGGCGTTGCGTTATGAACTGGAAGCCAAGCCCAAACTGGTGCATCGACTTGATAAAGACACATCCGGCATTCTGCTTTTGGCGCGAAACGGGCAGGCGGCCAAAGGGCTGACCATGGCGTTTCGCAACAAGTTTACGCAAAAGATTTACTGGGCGCTGGTTGCTGGGCACCCAGATCAAATGGTCGGTACTGTCCGTTTTGGTTTGGTTAAACAGGCGGGACACGGGCCGCATGGCGCAGGCGAAAAGATGATTTGCATTCCTCCGCGTGAAATTGATGAAACGCCGGGTGCGAAACGCGCCACGACGGATTTTGTTGTGATCGAAACGGTTGGAAAACGTGCGACATGGCTAGGCCTTTCGCCGATCACCGGACGCACGCACCAACTGCGCGCGCATATGGCCGAGATCGGTTGCCCGATTGCGGGGGATGGCAAGTATGGCGGCGGCTCGCAAGTGAACGAGGGCGAAGGCTGGGGATCGCAACTCGGCGGGGTGATTTCCAAGAAAATGCACCTGCATGCGCGCTCGATAAAATTCCAGCACCCACGCACGGGCAAAGATCTGTTCTTCGAGGCTGATTTGCCCGATCACATGCAGCGCACATGGGATTTCTTTAACTGGAATCTGAAGTGGGCTCCAAAAGATCCTTTCGCGATTCACGAATGAATACCCTGCGCCTCGTAGTCTTTGATATGGATGGTACCCTGATCGATAGTCAGGATGTCATTGTCGAAGCAATGGGCCGTGCATTTGCGCGAATTGACCGACCCGCACCGAGTGCAGAACAAACGCGCGCAATCATCGGTTTGTCGCTGGATAAGGCCGTTTCAACAATCGCGCCGGACCTGACGCCAGCCGAAGTTACCGCAGGTGTGGCGGCATACCGTCAAAGTTTTATTGAAATGCGCGAAGAAAGCGGAGCCGAAGCCGCCGCCCCGATGTATCCCGGTGCAATGGCGGCCTTGGAGCGCTTGCACTCGCAAGATGAAACTCTGCTGGGGGTGGCAACGGGCAAAGCGCGGCGCGGGCTGGATCACGCATATGCATCGCACGGGATCGGACATTTTTTCGTGACACATCAAACGGCGGACGGGCATCCCTCCAAGCCGCATCCTTCAATGTTGCACCAGGCCCTGCATGATACAGGCGTCGAGGCAAAGCACGCGGTGATGATTGGCGATACGGAATTTGATATCGCAATGGGCAAAGCGGCAGGATTTGCTACGATCGGGGTTAGCTGGGGCTATCACTCTCTGGATCGTATCAAGGCGGCGACACCGGATTTTATCATCGACGGGTACAACGAACTGGACGCAACACTGGAAAATATCTGGCAGGCAAGATCATGAACACAGCATTGCAAAAACGATTTTGGAAAGAAGTATCGGTACGCCCGGAGGCTGCCGGATACGGAATCTATCTGGACGACAAGCCGTTGAAGACCCCGTTGAAGGGTTCCTTGCTGGCACCGACCATGGCCGTTGCCAAAGGGATTGCCGAAGAATGGGACGCGGTAGAGGAAAAGATTAATCCGCTTCATATGCATCTAACACGCTGCGCGAATGCGACGCTCGACAAGGTGGTTATTGACCACGTGGCAGTTGCGGGAATGCTGGCCGAATACGGTGCGACCGATCTATTGTGTTACCGCGCCGAAGGCCCTACCGAATTGGTAATGCGGCAAGCAGAGGCGTGGGATCCGATGCTTGAGTGGGTGTCTGAACAATACGGTGTGACGCTGATCTCCACGGCAGGAATTATGCACGTACCCCAACCAAGCGATGGCCAGATCAAGCTACAAGCTGCGGTGTCTGCCTATGATCCGTGGCGGTTAACAGCACTGCACGACCTCGTAACCATTTCTGGTTCGCTGGTTTTGGGGCTGGCTGTGGCAACCAAATACCTGAGTGCGGAGGCCGTCTGGCCGCTGTCTCGCATCGACGAGACATGGCAAGAAGAGCAGTGGGGCATCGATGATTCCGCCCGTGCTGGGGCAGAAGTTAAACGATCCGATTTTGTAAAAGCCGCAAAACTCATGGATTTGCTGGATCAGCCCTAAGTAAACATTGGCGCATATCGTGTAGAGTTGGGTTGCAACCGGCATTCACGTGGTTTTCTTGGCCAAACTTAATTTTTTTCCAAAAACTCTCAATACAATCCGAATCGTGATGGAACGTATCACGTAGGCTATGGTATTCCATGGGTCACAATCATTGACCTATATGTGCGAAAATGTCGTACAGGAAGGGGGCGGCGGAGTGTTGAGTCGCCTGCTGCTTGTGTTTTCGGGCGTTCCAAGTGTCAAACGGAGAGGGTTTCGCAATGAAAGCGCCCAGATCAGTGACTGAAGTTCCATAGTTAGCAGTATATGCGCGACACCCTCCCATAAGTGGCAGCAATCATGACCTATGTGTTTGTTTTGTATCTCCCTTGACCAAAGCCTCAGGAATTGTTCAAACTGTGTCCGTTGCGGTCATAAATGGCTGCGCAATAGAATCGCTCCGGTCATTAAGATCGGTTCAAGCTCGAAACGTTTTCGGGCAATTCACCAGGAAGAGGTAAATATGAAAAAGACTGTACTTTTCGGCGCAATTGCAGCCGTAGGTCTTACAGCAGGCATGGCATCCGCCGGCACGCTGGACGACGTTAAAGCAAAAGGCGAGCTAGCATGTGGTGTTTCCACAGGTTCCCCTGGTTTCTCGTTCCCAGACGCAGACGGCCGTTGGCAGGGTTTTGACGTTGGTTACTGTCGCGCACTTGCTGGCGCTGTATTGGGTAGCGGCGACGCAATCAAATTCGTACCACTTAGCTCCAAAACACGTTTTGCAGCTTTGGGTTCAGGCGAAATTGATGTGCTTTCGCGCAACACAACATGGACGTTCTCTCGTGACGTTGACCTGAAGCAGACTTTCGTTGGCGTAGACTACTACGACGGCCAGGGCTTCATGGTTAAAACCGATCTGGGTGTTGAGTCTGTTCTTGACATGGACGGCGCTACTATTTGTATCCAAACAGGTACAACTACAGAGCTGAACTTGGCTGACTACTTCCGTACAAACGGGATGACTTATGAGCCAGTGCCTATCGAAGGCAATGCAGAAGCACAGCAGCAGTACCTAGCTGGTGCATGTGATTCCTATACAACTGACCGTTCGGCTTTGGCTGGCACACGTATGTCGTTTGAAAACCCAGACGATCACATGCTGCTTCCTGAGATCATTTCGAAAGAGCCTCTTGGTCCTCTCGTACGTCACGGCGACGACAACTGGGCAGACATCGCTCGTTGGACTCTGAACGCTTTGATCACAGCTGAAGAGCTGGGTATCACTCAGGCTAACGTTCTTGAAATGGCTAAAGGTACTGACAACCCGGAAATCAACCGTATGCTTGGTTCCGAAGGTTCGTTGGCTGCAATGCTTGGTCTGGAATCTGACTGGGCTGTGAATGCTATTCTAGCTGGCGGTAACTACGGCGAGATCTTCTCCAACAACATCGGTGAGAACTCTCCAATCGGCCTATCCCGTGGTGTTAACGCACTATGGACAGACGGCGGCCTGATTTACTCGCCTCCGTTCCGTTGATCTGATCAACACTTTTGGGGCGCGCCGCACGGCGCGCCCCATCTTTATTATCCAACAGTTTTCTTAGTTGTAGCCAGCGGGCAGAGGAGGGCAAAACCACCTCGCATAATTCGCTGATCGACTTTTAGCAGGAGGGGGAGCCATGTCCATGGCAGACCAAGCAGCAGAGAAAAAGGCGTTTCGCCTGAGTATGCTGATTTATGATACTCGTTATCGTTCTATAACCATTCAGGTTATAGCGCTTATTGCACTGGCTCTTGTTGGTGCGTGGCTGGTGAGTAACACACTCAGCAATCTGGAGGCCCTCGATAAAGAGCTTGGCTTCGGGTTCCTTTCAGAGCCATCAAGCTATGACATCAACCAACGCCTTATCGAGTACGATTCACGCAGCAGTCACGGCCGTGCCGCGCTTGTTGGTATTCTCAACACATTGCTCGTTGCTTTTATGGGCTGTGTCTTGGCAACAATTATCGGCGTTACGGCCGGTGTTGCACGCCTATCCAAAAACTGGATCATCGCGCGCCTTATGACTGTCTACGTCGAGATGTTCCGAAATGTTCCAATTCTGCTTTGGATCGTTCTTGTCATGGCGGTCGTTATCGAAACATTGCCGGTTCCACGTTCTTTCAAGGGCGAAAATGCAACTTCCAGCATGATTTTAGGCGACTCTGTTGCAATTACAAACCGCGGAATCTACTTCCCTAAACCGATTTACCTCGAGGGGTCTATGATTGTTTTTGCAGCATTCATCCTTTCGTTGGTCGGAATTTGGGTGTTCGGACGCTGGGCCAAAAAACGCCAAGCCCGAACCGGTGACATTTTGCCAACCGGCTGGATTAAGCTTGCAATCTTTGTCGTTCCAACCTTGCTGGTCTTCTTCATCATGGGGCGGCCAATCACCCTAGAGTATCCTGTGTTCAAGGGCTTCAACTTCCAGGGTGGCTACCAGATGCGAAATTCACTTATCGCATTATGGTTGGCGCTGTCGTTCTACACCGGCGCGTTTATCGCCGAGGCCGTTCGTGCAGGCATTCAAGCCATTTCCAAAGGTCAATCCGAGGCAGCAGCGGCACTGGGTCTTCGCCCTAAACGCATTATGAACCTGGTGATTTTGCCGCAAGCGTTACGCGTTATTATTCCACCGCTGATCTCGCAATACCTGAACCTGACGAAGAACTCTTCGTTGGCTATTGTAGTTGGCTATATGGACATCACTGCGACTTTGGGCGGCATCACGCTGAACCAGACGGGCCGCGAGATGGAGTCCTTGTTGCTGCTTATGGCGATGTATCTTAGCATCTCGATAACTGTGTCTATCGCTATGAACTGGTACAATGAATCAATCAAAATGAGGGAGCGGTAAGCATGTCTGATCAATCTTATGTCCGCACTGAAATGCTGGGCGAAAAACCTCCGCCTTCATCGCAAGTAGGTGTCGTGAAATGGGTAATGGAAAACCTGTTTTCGTCTATCCCGAACGCGATTATGACAATCGTGTCGGTCTGGGTGGTTTATTATATCCTTAGCGGCATCCTGCCGTGGGCTTTCCAGTCCAGCTGGAATGCGACATCACTACATGGTTGTCGCGCATATATCGCTGAAACCTACGGCGAAGGTGTTGAAGGTGCTTGTTGGGCGGTAATTAACGAGCGGTGGCAACAGCTACTATTTGGGTTCTATCCAAAGGAACTATATTGGCGCCCCGTAGTAACACTGGTCCTGATGTTCGTAGCCATTTCACCAGTGCTATTTACTTCGGTTCCTCGCAAAATAATGCTGTTTTCGGTTATCTATCCATTCCTCGCTTTTTGGCTTCTATGGGGTGGCTCGATCTGGTTGCCAATCGTGGCTTTCTTGGGATTGGTGATTGCGTTCCTTGCGATCGTTTACCTTCCGGCTATTGTTGGGTCATTGTTCGCAACAATAGGGGCGGGTTTATTGCCCATTCTGTTTTGGATCGTGATTGCAGGCCCGATTATTGACGGTCTGAATGGTATTGCACCAATTGGCATTGAAGGTGTAGACAGTGACCAGATGGGCGGGTTTATGATCTCGATCATCATCGGTGTTTCAGGTATTGCCCTGTCGCTGCCCATTGGCATCCTGCTGGCCCTTGGTCGTCAGTCACCGTTGTTCATTGTGAAAACTATCTGTGTGGGGTTCATTGAATTTATCCGTGGTGTGCCGTTGATTACTCTGTTGTTTGTTGCATCGGTCCTGTTGAACTACTTCCTGCCTCCTGGCACCAACTTCGATCTTATCCTGCGGGTTATTATCATGGTGACGTTCTTTGCTGCGGCCTACATGGCCGAGGTGATCCGTGGGGGTCTAGCGGCCCTGCCAAAAGGGCAATACGAGGCGGCTGACGCGCTCGGTCTGGATTATTGGAAGGCGACACGGCTGATTATCATGCCGCAAGCGCTGAAAATATCCATCCCGAACATCGTGAGTAACTTCATCGGCCTGTTCAAAGACACGACACTGGTATCAATCATTGGATTGCTTGACCCGATGGGGCTGGCCCGTGCAATTCCAGCGGATCAAAACTGGAACGGTATCGTATGGGAAATTTATGTTTTCATCGCGCTTCTGTTCTGGATATTCACCTTTTCTATGTCGCGTTATTCCATGTATCTCGAGCGTAAGCTCGCGACCGGTCACTGAGTTTAAGGAGTTAATATAATGGTTACTGAAATCGAACGTGAAATCGACCGGTCAAAGATGCAAGTGTCTGACGAGGTTGCTATTCAAATCACGAATATGAACAAGTGGTATGGTGCATTCCATGTGCTTAAAGATATCAACCTTACGGTTAACCGTGGGGAGCGTATCGTGGTTTGTGGTCCATCGGGTTCGGGTAAATCTACCCTGATCCGCTGTATCAACCGCCTTGAAGTGCATCAGGAAGGTTCCATCATTGTTGACGGAACCGAGCTGTCCTCGGATCTGAAAAACATCGACAAGATCCGTTCCGAGGTTGGCATGTGCTTCCAGCACTTCAACTTGTTCCCGCACCTGACGATCTTGGAAAACTGCACGCTGGCACCTATCTGGGTTCGTAATGTTCCCAAGAAAGAAGCCGAAGAAACGGCGATGCACTTCCTTGAGAAGGTTAAGATTCCCGAGCAGGCCGACAAATACCCCGGTCAGCTTTCGGGTGGTCAGCAGCAGCGTGTGGCGATTGCCCGCTCGCTTTGCATGAAGCCACGGATCATGTTGTTTGATGAACCAACATCGGCACTTGACCCTGAGATGATCTCGGAAGTTCTGGATACTATGATCGAGCTGGCCGAAGAAGGTATGACCATGATCGTTGTGACCCACGAAATGGGCTTTGCCCGTAAAGTGGCGAACCGCGTGATCTTCATGGATGCGGGTCAGATCGTGGAAGAGAATGAACCGGAGCAGTTTTTCACAAATCCACAGTCTGAGCGAACACAATTGTTCTTGTCGCAGATTCTGGGTCACTAAACACAATTTGCCTGCATTCGCGGGCAATGATATCTGGAAGGGCGCGGGTAGCTATGCTATGCCGCGCCCATTCTATTTGGGAAGTCAAGAAATGAACCTGTTCGCCGAAATCAAAACACTCGTGTTGGAAAACCTTAACGTGCTGGTAGCCGAGGGCGTATTGCCCGACGGCCTAAACTACGCAAACGTTGCCGTAGAACCCCCGCGAGACCCGCTGCACGGCGATATGGCCACCAACGCGGCTATGGTTCTGGCCAAGCCCGCCAAGATGAAACCCCGCGATATAGCCGACGCCTTGGCGGCCAAGCTGGCCCAAGATCCGCGCGTATTGACCGCGGATGTTGCTGGCCCCGGCTTCCTGAACCTGCGCCTTGATCCGGCCCTTTGGTTTGGCATCGTAATCGAAGCCTTGGCCAAGGGTGCTGATTTTGGCCGCTCCGATATGGGGGCAGGCCGAAAGGTTAACGTCGAGTTCGTTTCCACCAACCCAACGGGTCCCTTGCACGTAGGCCACACCCGCGGCGCCGTCTTTGGCGATGCATTGGCCAGCTTGCTGGATTTTGCAGGCTACAACGTAACGCGTGAATATTACATTAACGACGGCGGCGCACAGGTAGACGTGCTGGCACGCTCCGCTTATGAGCGCTACCGCGAGGCCAACGGCCTTGAGCCCGAAATCGTCGAAGGCCTGTACCCCGGCGATTATCTAATTCCTGTTGGTGAAGCCCTAAAAGCGAAATATGGCGACAGTCTGATCAACCAACCAGAAAGCGTTTGGCTGGAAGACTTGCGGGAATTCGCGACCGAAATGATGATGGACTTGATCCGCGCCGACTTGAAAGCGTTGGGCGTGACCATGGACGTGTATTTCAGTGAAAAATCGCTATATGGCACAGGAAAAATCGAAGCTGCCCTTGAGAACCTCGATGCTAAAGGCCTGATCTATGAGGGCGTAATGGCCCCGCCAAAAGGCAAACAGCTAGAAGGTTGGGAGGCGCGCGAACAAATGCTGTTCAAGTCCACTGAACACGGTGATGACGTTGATCGGCCCGTCAAAAAATCCGACGGCGGCTGGACATATTTCGCACCGGACATCGCCTATCACTACGACAAAATCGAACGCGGTTTTGACGAACTGATCGACGTTCTAGGGGCTGACCACGGCGGTTACGTTAAACGCATGAAGGCCGCCGTTTCAGCGCTGTCTGATGGCAAGGTTCCGCTTGATATCAAGCTTTGCCAATTGGTGAAACTTTATAAAAACGGCGAACCGTTCAAAATGTCCAAACGGGCAGGGACGTTCGTTTTACTAAGCGATGTCCTCGACCTCGTGGGCGCAGATGTAACCCGTTTCATCATGCTGACCCGCAAAAACGACGCGCCGCTGGATTTCGATTTAGTCAAAGCGTTGGAGCAATCCAAAGACAACCCCGTTTTCTATGTCCAATACGCCCACGCACGGGTGAATTCGGTGCTGACGAAAGCGGTTGAGGCTGGGCTGGAAGCCAGTGATGCAACCCTCGAGAAGGCTGATCTGACGCAGCTAACACACCCTGCTGAACTAAGTCTCGCGCAGAAACTGGCCGAATGGCCACGCCTGCTGGAAATAGCCGCCAAAACCAACGAGCCGCACCGGATTGCGTTTTATCTTTACGAATTAGCCTCCGAATTCCACGCACTCCAGCACCTCGGGAAGATCGACCCAGAGATGCGCTTTATTCAAGCTGACAAGCCTGCGCAAAGTACCGCTCGTATTGCGCTTATCCGCGCCGTAGCCGTTGCTATTGCCGCTGGTCTTGGTATCCTTGGGGTGACCCCGGCAAAAGAGATGCGGTAAATTCGCACATTATGGGGTTGGAGTAGTGACGCATACCATATAAAGTATGCGTGAAAGGCTGATAACCCGATGCAGGAATCGCATTACGAATCGGATTCGCAAGGATCCGCCCCGCTTGGGGCTTCCGGTGTAGTGGCTGTTGCTCTGCGCTGGATTGGTGCTGTCGCATCGTTAGGCCTCGTTATTGGCGTCATTTACTGGGGTTTTCTGTTGGGTCAACGCGACGCAACGGACGTGCCTGTTATTCGCGCCATGGAAGGCAACGCCCGCATTGTACCGGACGATCCGCAAGGCACACCGGTTGATAATCAAGGGCTGGCCGTTAACGAAGTTCTGGCCGACACGGACCCAAGCGACGTTAACACCGACACCACCTTGGCCCCGGCATCGCAAGGCGTGACTGCCGAGGATGAAACCATGTCCGCGCTGCAACCTGCACCGCTTGAACCTGTCAATTCCGAACCAATCGTGGTTGATGCTGCCACACTGATGGTTGAAATAAATCCGGTGATCGAACCCAGCGTTGCACCAGATGGTATGGCGTCGCCGGTTCGCCGCCCTGACAACTTCCATCCAATCGACCCGATTTCCGATGCCATCGAAGGGCTGTTGCAAGAGCTGATCCCCGAAGAAGGCGGCACCTCGTTAGAGACACCAGAATTGCCACGCCCGACGCCAAAGTTCGGCAATCCATTGCTTGATCCGGGCGCGGCCCTTATCCAGCTTGGCGCTTATAACAGCCTAGAGGATGCGGGCGATATCTGGCTTGAATATCAGTCGAAATACGACGATTTACTGGCCAACACCCAGCGTTTTATCGAACCAGTTGAATCCGGTGGTCGGCTTCTCTATCAGCTTCGCGCCGCTGGTTTTGACGGCCTCGATCAAACGCGCGCTCTTTGCACCGCGCTCAACGCGCGTGACGTCGACTGTATCTCGGTGACGATGCAATGAGCGCGCAACAAACAGGAGGGTTCCCATGCCCGACGACCACATAGCAGGCCTAGCGGCTGAGCAAGGCGACTTTGGCGATGTTGAGGCGCGTATTGTTGCGGAATCTCTGGTTGTGGATGTTGACGGTTTTGAAGGGCCGCTCGATTTATTGCTAACGTTGTCGCGCACACAAAAGGTCGATCTTCGCAAAGTTTCCATCCTTGGATTGGCCGAACAATACCTGAATTTCGTCGAAGAAGCTAAGCGCCTGCGTATCGAACTGGCTGCTGATTATCTGGTCATGGCCGCGTGGTTGGCTTTCCTGAAATCGCGTTTGCTGCTGCCCGCCGACCCCAATGATGAAGGCCCGTCCGGCGAAGAAATGGCCGCGCATCTGGCCTTCCAGCTGGAACGGCTTGAGGCCATGCGCCGCTCCGCTGCTCGCCTTATGGCGCGTGACCAACTGGGCCGTGATTTCTTTGCACGTGGTCAAACCGAGGTGGTCTCGCGCAAGCGAACTGTCAAATATTCTGCGACGATTCTGGACCTGATGCAAGCCTATGCCCGCATCAAAACCCGCGATGATTTTGAACCGCTGCACATGAAACGCAACGCCGTTTACACGATGGAACAGGCGCTTCAGCGCATGAAAGGCCTGATTGGCCACGCGGTTGAGTGGGGCGATCTTTCGCAGTATCTGCCCGAAGCGTGGCGTTTGGACCCCAAAAAACGCCGCTCGGCTACGGCATCGACCTTTGCCGCGGCGTTGGAACTGGTCAAGGAAGGGCGTTTGGAAATGAAGCAAACGGAATCCTTCGCGCCCATTCAACTGCGCAAAAAATCAGGCGCTTAAATGAGCGATCCAACCAAAGATACCAATATCGAATCCCTATTTGAGGCCCCCCCCATGGCCGAACAGGAACGTATGATCGAAGCAATCCTTTTTGCCGTTACCGAACCGATGAGCAGCAAGCAAATCGCCGACCGCCTTCCGCACGGTTGCGAGGTTCCCGAAGCCTTGGCCTACCTTCGCAAACGTTACGAAGGCAAAGGTGTAAACCTCGTAAAAGCAGGCGATGGCTGGGCATTTCGCACAGCGCCTGACCTCGGATTTCTGATGCAAAAAGAAACGGTCGAGACACGCAAACTGTCGCGGGCAGGCGTCGAAACCCTCGCGATAATCGCCTATCACCAGCCCACAACACGCGCTGAAATCGAAGAAATTCGCGGCGTTTCAGTGTCGCGAGGAACGCTGGATATGCTGTTGGAGCTAGGCTGGATCAAGCTTGGCCGTCGCCGCATGTCCCCCGGTCGCCCTGTGACCTTTATTGTAACACAGGAATTCTTGGATCATTTCGGCCTTGAAACCTCCCGCGATTTGCCCGGCATCAAAGAACTCCGCGCTGCTGGAATTCTGGACAATCGCCCACCACCGGGCACCGTTGGCGACGTTGAAGATGACGGCGAGGAAGACGATCGAGATCAGGACGACATGTTCGAATAAGTTTAAGTTTTGAAGTGTTTAGACAGCTTCAACCCTTGCCCCTGATAATTAGACCCCATTTCCTTGCCGTATAAAATATCCGGCACCTCGGTCATTTTTTCATAGACCAACCGCCCGACAATCTGCCCATGTTCCAGCGCGAACGGGGCTTCATGGCAACGCACTTCCAGCACACCACGCGAGCCCTTGCCACCAGCCGCTTCATGGCCAAACCCGGGATCAAAGAAGCCTGCATAATGCACACGAAACTCGCCCACCATCGCCAGATACGGCGCCATTTCGGCGGCGCAATCGGGTGGCACATGCACCGCCTCGCGGCTTACCAAAATATAGAACGCTCCGGGGTCGAGGATGATCCGGCCTTCGGGCGCATAAACCGGTTCCCAGAACTCCGCCTGCGGGTAATGCCCGATCAGATCAAGGTCAATCAACCCCGTGTGCGGTTTGGCGCGGTACCCCACCACGCCGCCTTCACGCGGTGTCAGATCAACCGAGAAACCCAGCCCATGATCAATATGCGCCTCGCTATCCACCAGCGCGTGTTCGGCGTCCATGGCACGCAATTCATCGTCCGTAAGCACGACCTGACCCTGCCGGAAGCGGATCTGGTTCAACCGCATTCCGGGGCGCAATAGAACCGAGAAGGAACGGGGCGAGATTTCCGCATATAGCGGGCCGGAATACCCTGCCTCTACACGGTCAAATTCGGTGCCGTTATCGGTGATCAAGCGGGTGAACAAATCCAACCGCCCCGTTGAGCTTTTAGCATTGGCAACGGCATTAATACTGGCAGGCAGGTTCAGCCCTTCCATCAAAGGCACTACGTAAACGCAGCCTTTTTCCAGTACCGCATCGCCTGTTAAATCCACACGGTGCATTTCGAAATCGGTTAAGCGGTCCGCCACGGTATTGCCACTGCCCGGCAAAAAAGACGCCCGAACGCGGTACGCCACATTCCCCAACCGCAGGTCCAGACTGGCGGGTTGAATTTGCCCTTCGGGGACAGGCTCACTTACCGAAATACGTCCATCAGTCAGCATTTGCCGAATGGTTTGGCTGGGAAGGACACCTTGTTGGGAAGTGGTCATATCATCATCCTGAAAAACAAAAACGCCAGCGCGAACGCCAGCGTTTTGAAAATGGTCGGGCTAGCGAGATTCGAACTCACGACCTTCCGTCCCCCAGACGGACGCGCTACCAGACTGCGCCATAGCCCGACTGTGGGTTGTTATAGCGATCAAAACTTCGGTGGCAAGCAGGAAAGTCAGAGGCATTCAGGCGAGTTCCGCAATTTGTGCTTTGATGGATTTCTGCATCTCCAGAAGCCGTGCAAATATCTTTTCCAACTGCGGGTTTCGCGTGGAAGGCGGGGGGCTAACGGCGGCTTTCGCAACGGGTTCTACAGCTGCTTCTGGCACAGGCCCGCTGTCCAACAATTCCTGCCCCGTCGCAACAATTGCCTTAACGCCGCGTTCGCGCAAAACCTTTTGCGCGCCCTTGATCGTCATGCCTTGTTCGTGCAGTAGATGTTGAACGGTGCGGATCAGCGCGACGTCTTCGGGGCGATAATACCGCCGCCCGCCGCCACGCTTTACAGGTTTAATCTGGGTGAACTTACTTTCCCAAAACCGCAACACATGCGCGGGAATCCCCAAGATTTCGCCTACCTCACTGATGGTGCGAAATGCAGAAGGGGATTTTTTCATGGGTACAGCCTACTTTTTGTTGCCGCTATCCACACGATCTTTCATCAGGTGTGAAGGACGGAACGTCAGCACGCGGCGCGGCGCGATTGGCACTTCTTCGCCGGTTTTAGGATTACGTCCGATACGTTCGTTTTTTGAACGCACAGAAAATGTTCCGAAAGAAGAAATCTTGACGCTTTCGCCCGCGACCAGCGCGTCCGATACATGATCAAGTACAGATTCGACCAAATCCGCTGACTCGTTTCGCGACAACCCGACCTCGCGGAACACGGCATCACTTAAATCCATACGTGTCAAAGTAGATTCGCTCATAATACATTCCTATCCTAAAGTTTTCGCTAGGATATTGGGATTCTAGATTCAGAGTCAATAACAATGACTTAGAGTGTGTCTACCAGCGGACAGCCGCCGCCCCCCAAGCCAGACCGCCACCAATGGCTTCCAGCAGCAACAAATCACCCTTTTTGATCTGCCCTCTTTCAACAGCAACGGACAGTGCAAGCGGGATGGAGGCTGCCGATGTGTTGCCGTGATCCTGCACGGTTACCACCACATTATCCATCGAAACGCCCATTTTTTTGGCCGTGCGCTTGATTATCCGCAAGTTGGCCTGATGGGGAACGATCCAGTCGATATCGCTGGCGGTTAATCCGGCCAGTTCCAACGCTTTCTCACCGCTAGAGGCTAGTTTGGAGACCGCATGTTTGAAAACTTCCTGTCCCTCCATTCGCAACAGCCCGGTGGTTCCGGTCGAAGAAACGCCGCCGTCCACGTAAAGCAGGTCGTTGTATTTTCCGTCAGAATTAAGATCGGTGGACAGCACACCGCGATCTTCGCCTGTGCCATCGCTTTCCTCGGCTTGTAAAATAAGCGCGCCTGCACCGTCACCGAACAGCACACATGTGCCACGGTCGGTGAAATCAATGATACGCGAGAATGTCTCGGCACCTACGACCATCACCGTTTTGGCATGACCGGACTCGATCAATGCTGTTGCGTTGGCCAGTGAATATATGAATCCGGCGCAAACTGCCTGGAGGTCGAATGCAAACCCGCCCGTCATTCCAAGCGCGTGTTGCAGTCGTGTAGCCGTTGACGGAAATGTCTGGTCCGGTGTCGCCGTCGCCAAAACAATGGCATCCAGATCCGCGCCCGTCATGCCTGCATTTTTCAACGCCATGGTTGCCGCTTCAAATGCCAGATCGGATGTTTTCTGGTCGTCTGCCGCGAAATGGCGGCGTTCAATGCCTGTGCGGGCGCGAATCCATTCGTCAGAAGTATCAAGCGTTTTAGTAAACTCTTCGTTTTCCACAACCCTTTCAGGAAGGTAATGGCCACAGCCTTTTACTACCGCGCGGATCACGCTCATGGTTTACGCCTCGTTTGTTTCAGATGCTGTATTCTTGCTGGCCGCCGCGGCGGATGCAACCCGTGCTGCCAGTTTTTCGGTAAATCCGTTTTGCGCCAATGTGTTTGCCAGCTTGATCGCGGCGCAAAACGCGACTTCGTCAGATCCACCATGTGATTTAATGACAGTTCCGTTCAAACCCAGAAAAACGCCGCCGTTGCTGCGCCGTGGATCAATCCGGTTTTTTAACCGCTTTAGCGGCCCAATTGCCAGAACCGCAGAAATCCGCGCCAGCGTTGAGTGCGTAAACGCCTCGCGGATAAACTCGCCCACCAGCCGCGCAGTGCCTTCGGCGGCTTTTAGCGCGACATTGCCGGTAAACCCGTCGGTAACAATAATGTCCACGCGGTCGGCTGGCAGGTCGCTGCCCTCGACAAATCCGATATACTCCAGATCGCTTCCATCTTGCGCTGTCTTGATCAGCTCGGCGGCTTCTTGAAGCTCGGGGCGGCCTTTGTTATCTTCTGTACCGATATTCAACAGCCCGACGCGTGGGCGTTTCACATCCAGACCGTTGCGTGCATAGCTGGCCCCCATGATCGCATATTGCAGCAAATCTTCGGGGTCGGCTTTGATGTCCGCGCCCATATCCAGCATGACGTTAAAGCCGGATGGATTGCGCGAGGGCCACAGAACCGCGATTGCCGGGCGTTTAACACCAGGCAGCTTGCGTAGTTGAAGCATAGAGATTGCCATAAGCGCGCCCGTGTTACCACAAGACACAGTAACGGCAGCCTCGCCCTGTTTCACACTGTTCACAGCGTTCCACATGCTTGAACCTTTACCGCTGCGCAGGGCGCGTGTCGGTTTTTCGTCCATCGCGATGACTTTATCGGAGTGCAATACTTCGACTCGACCAGTCAATTTAGGCTTGTCTGCCAAAAGTGCGCTAATCGCGGTCGAATCACCATGAACGAGGAATTTGATGTCTGGGTTTATTGCGGTCGACATTTCCATGCCGCCAATGATGGCACTTAGGCCACCTTCACCACCCATCGCGTCAATCGAAATAACGATGGAATCGCTGGGGGGGGAATCAGTCCGGTCTGCGTCTATCGTCATACCGGACTAACCTCGATTGTTTCTTACGCTGCGTCTTCGTCGAAGTTTTCTTCGACCATAGTCACGACTTCACGCTCAGCATAGTGGCCACAGGCACTACATACGTGATGCGGGCGTTTCAATTCGCCACAGTTTGAACACTCATTCGGGTTGAATGCAGTTAGTGCATCGTGCGAACGGCGCATGCCACGTTTCATACGTGTGATCTTACTCTTAGGAACAGCCATAACGGACCTCTAATTTTAGTGTGGGGCAGAACCCCCGACATTCAGCATCCACAAGTCCTGCAATACCGATGCAAGAGCGCCGCAAACCTGAACAGGAAACGAAGCCGGATAAATACTCCAAATTAGAAAAACCGCAAGGACTTTCTGCCTCTATTCATCCGGATTCGACAGTTTTTCCTTCAATGCAGCCAGACCAGCGAAGGCTTTGGGGGCATCTTCCTCGATATCTGCGGTATCGGGGGGTGAAAAGCTGGCCTCAGGCAGCGCCGCCCCTTCAATGCGCGGGTATTCGGGAATCGCTAGCGCCAGTGCTTCCATTGCCACCAAACCAAGGTCAATTTCCTTGCCTAGCGGTTCCAATTCATCGTTATGGGAGGCATCCAGCGTGATTTCGTTCTCCTCCGGTGTTGCCATAGGCGTGAATATTCGCCGCACATCCAGTTCAAGACGCGTGCGAACCCGTTCCAGCGTTACCACGCAATTCTGCGAGATGGACGCGCCCAGCTTGCCTTCCAGCAGCCAGCCTTCGTCCTCGAACGGGGAAATAGTCCCTGAAAACCGCACTTTCCGTATGGAAACCACATCGAACAGCGCTGCCATCGCGTTGGTCTCGCCCTCCGAAGGAACCTCCTCGAATTCGTAATCCACGGTGTTTTTCAACTTCGAGACCTTAAGGGGCCGCGAAAACTCGGGTTTTGGGTTTTGGGTTTTGATCGTTTCTGCCATTGTCATATCGTGCCGAAAAGGGGATTGTAGCGCAAGGCGCGCCAAGATTCGTGGTTTAGACCACGCACAAAGGGCACGAGCAAGAGTATTCGGTATTTACACGAGGGTAAAATGGCACGTAGCAAGTTTCAAAAAACAGTTTTGGCCGCCACACTCGGAGGCATCGTAATCCTCGGCGGTTGTGTGCCGATCGTGAATACCCACGGATACTTGCCCGTCGCCGCCGATGTGTCTGCGCTGGCTGTTGGCTCTGATACCCAAGCGTCCGTTCTGGAACGCTTGGGTGAACCCACCAGCAAAGGCGTTGAGGGCGACAATTCGTGGTACTATGTGTCCTACACCGTCAGTACACTTGCCTTCCTTGCCCCCAAAGTGACCGACCGCCAGATATTGGCGATCAGCTTTGATGGTACAAACCGTGTGGCCGCCGTGAACACGTACGGTCTGGAAAATGGTATTGTTGTCGATCTGAACACAGGTGAAACTCCGACGGGTGGCCGTTCCCTAAGTTTCTGGGAACAAATGCTGGGTAACATCGGTAATTTCAGCGCGGAATCGTTTATCTAATCCTACTATCTAATCCTGTGCTTTGAAATCCAGCGCTACGCCGTTCAGGCAATACCGCATACCTGTTGGCTGCGGCCCGTCGGGAAACACATGCCCAAGATGTGCATCGCAGGCGGCACAAACCACCTCGGTGCGTTTCATGAACAACTTGTTGTCTGCCCGCTCCTCGATCGTTTCAGGGGTTAGGGGGCGATAAAAACTCGGCCAGCCCGACCCGGACTCGAATTTGGTTTTCGCATCGAACAACTCCGCGCCGCAACAAGTGCAGGTGAACATGCCTGCAGATTTCGGGAAATCCTCGTGGCTGCCAGAACGCTCCGTTCCGCCTTTTCTGGTGACTTTGTAGGCCAGCGGCGACAATTGCGCTTGCCACTCTGCATCTGTTTTGGTGATTTTGTCCGACATCTCTTTTATTCCCCGCTTATATTGCGTAAATCTGCATCAAATATACGCAGCATCATCCGCCGATTTCAAGGCGCAGCAAGGATTAGGAGGCAACCATGACCTCACGCTACACCACACGGTTTGCCGTATCTGACGCTGACGTTAAATCCGCCCAAGCCCTGCGCTTCAAAGCCTTTCGTGGCGGCGAAGGGCTAGACGTTGATGCCTTCGACCCTGCATGCAAACACATCCTTGTCACGGAATCCGCCACCGGCCACCTCGTCTGCACCTTCCGCCTGTTGCCGTTGGCGAATGGCGCACAAATCGGTCAATCCTATTCCGCCCAATTCTACGACCTTACCAGCCTTCACACCATCAAAGGCATGATAGTGGAGGTAGGCCGTTTCTGCATCGACCCTGCCTATTCAGACCCCGACATCCTGCGCATAGCATGGTCTGCGATGACCGGTTTCGTAGACGATAACGACGTAGAATTATTGTTCGGCTGCACCAGTTTTTCTGGCACGGATTCCGACGAATACACCGATGCCTTTGCCTTGCTAAAAGACCGCCACTTGGCCCCCAAACGCTGGCTGCCCAAGATAAAAGCCCCGGAAGTGTTCCGTTTCGCGGCCAAACTAAAACTGTTCAAACCCAACCTGAAAGCCGCACAGAAGCACATGCCGCCTTTACTTCGAAGCTACCTGTTGATGGGCGGCTGGGTTTCGGACCACGCAGTCGTGGACACGGAATTGAACACACTTCACGTCTTCACCGCGATGAATGTCGCCGACATCCCCACCAACCGCAAACGCTTGTTACGCGCGATGGCGGGGTAGGGCGGCCCTACTTGGAAACTTCGCCAATACCGCCATGCGCCAGGGACCAACCCAGCGGGTCGGCGAAGAATTTTCCGACTTCGTCCAGCGTTTTCACATCAAAATAGTTTCCCGCCTTGGCTTCGGCCAGAACGTCATGCCATGTTGCGAGGTAATGCAGCGTGATCCCGTGGCTCGCCAGATTTTCGCGGGTATTGGGGAAGATGTCATAAAAGAAAATCAATGCGGTGTGATTACAAACGCCGCCCGCATCGCGAATGGCCTGTACGAACTTGATTTTGGATCCGCCATCGGTGGTCATGTCTTCCGCCAGCAACACCCGTTGACCTTCTTTCAACACGCCCTCAACTTGGCTGTTCTTGCCATACCCCTTGGGTTTCTTGCGCACATATTGCATCGGCAACCCCATCCGGTCCGCCATCCAGGCACCGTACGGAATGCCGCCCGTTTCGCCACCGGCCACACTGTCAAACGCCTCGAACCCCACGTTCCGTTGCACGGTCGCCACCAGAAAATCCATCATCGCGCCCCGCGCGGCGGGGTAGGAAATAATCTCGCGACAATCAATGTAACTGGGCGAAACGAGGCCGGAGGCCAGCTTATACGGGTTCTCCACCTCGAAATTCACGGCCTTGATTTCCAGCAGCATCCGCGCCGTCAGCCGTGCCATTTCCTTGGGGTCGATAAATGCGGTCATGATGTTGTCCAATGCAGTGGGAAGCCGGGGTTGAAGACGGTCACGTCGCCAGCCCCCGTAGGGATCTTTTCAGGGAAGGCGGCAGGGTCCACCTGTTTGGTTAACGTAATCTTGCCAGCGTTGGGCGCGAGGCCATAAAACGCGGGGCCATGCAGGGATGCAAACCCCTCCAGCTTATCCAACGCGTTCGCGTTTTCAAATACATGCGCCAGACAAGACATTGTGTTGGTCGCGGAAAACACCCCCGCACAGCCACAAGCGCTTTCCTTATTCGGGTCCGAATGCGGTGCGCTGTCAGTTCCCAAAAAGAACCGCGCATCGCCGGAGGTTGCAGCATCCAGCAAAGCCAACCGATGATCTTCGCGCTTGGCGATGGGCAGGCAATAATAATGCGGCTTGATCCCGCCAACCAGCAGGTCATTGCGGTTAATAATCAGGTGATGCGTGGTGATCGTCGCGCCCAAGCGTTCGTCCTGCGACATCACATAAGCCACCCCGTCCGCCGTGGTGATATGTTCCATCACCACCTTCAATTCCGGCACACGGCGGCGCAGCGGGTCCAGCACACGGTCGATAAACACTGCCTCGCGATCAAAAATATCAACCGCTGGGTCGGTGACTTCGCCATGCACACACAGCGGCAAGCCAATCTCGGCCATGCGCTCAAGCACACCCTGCACACGGTCAAAATCCGCCACACCGGAGTCCGAATTCGTCGTCGCCCCCGCCGGATAAAGCTTAACGGCGGTAATCAAGCCCGAAGCATGCGCCGCCGCCACATCATCGGCATTCGTGGTTTCGGTCAGATACAACGTCATAAGCGGCGTGAAATCCGCCCCGTCTGGCATCGCCGTCATGATCCGTTCGCGGTAAGCCGCAGCCTGCGCCCCCGTCACAACAGGCGGCACAAGGTTGGGCATAATAATCGCCCGCCCGAAATCCCGAGCCGTCTCCGGCAAAACCCCTTCCAGCATCGCCCCATCACGAAGATGAAGATGCCAGTCATCAGGGCGGGTGATCGTCAAGGTCTGGGTCATAAGAGTTGGCTCCGATTGTTTGGAGTTCCCTATATCAGATTAGCACAGGGAGGGAAGGTCGCGGTTCTACTTAGGTGCCATAGAGTTTTTGGGATGCCATTTCGTTTGAACTGTAGTCTCAAATGCGCTTGGTAAGAGTTTTCGAATTTCTTTGTAGAGATTGTCGAGATCATGCCATGCCTTGGTGGCTAATTCATTTGCGGTTTCTATTTGTTCCCGCTTGGATTGAGAAATATCTCCAGACGCCTTCATATCATATGGAATGATACTTTGCAGCATAACGCTGCCAAACTTATCGTAGTATGAATTTCCTGCAAAAAAGTTCCGAAATTCTGTAAGTGAGGCTTCAAATGTGTCCAACCCTATTTGCAACTTTTTATTGTTGAAAAAAAAGTGAATGTCACTCAAATCGTGCGCTAACAAGCTAACCTCCCTAAGGTATTCTGGTTCGATGGCATTCCCATGATCATGATCGCGCAGGATATATTTTAACTGCTCCTTGTGATAGCCAATGATTTCACGAGCACGGATAATATCGTTCTGCGTAGGGGTTTTAGATGGAGTTTCTTCGCTAGTCGTGAATTCTGCCATACCCCAAACAACAACGGCCACTCCAAACACAAATAGAGGTTCAGGTTCAAGGGATCCATTCCATGTTGTCGGCCAAAGGAGCCATGCTAGGCTACCCAATGCAGAAAGACCTGCGCCAATTCGTGCTAACGTGTGCTTATAAATAGCGGTCTCGCTTGATTTTGGGTTTGTTGATATTTTCTTATGAGAATAAATACTAATTGCACTCTACTTTCAAGATAACCTGTCCCCCCTTGCCAACCACCCCCCAATCCCCCACATTCCGAAACATCCGGAATCATCCGGTGTAATTCTCAGGGCGGGGTGTAATTCCCCACCGGCGGTTATAGCCCGCGAGCGCTCCCTTGCGGGAGGTCAGCAGATCTCGGTGAAATTCCGAAGCCGACGGTTAAAGTCCGGATGGAAGAGAATAGGGAGCAGGTGCAAACCTGCGCTCCTTTTTCGATGCTCTGGGTTGGTGTCTGATATAAGGAGCAAAACCATGACACTCACCCCGAAAATCGCCTTTATCAAGGCGGGCTGGCACGCCGATATCGTCGATCAGGCCTACACAGGTTTTATAGATCAACTAACGGCAGATAACGCGGGTTACGAGGTGTCGGTCTTCACCGTCCCCGGCGCATTCGAAATGCCGCTGCTGGCCAAACGTCTGGCCAATAAGGGTTACGACGCCGTGGTCGCAGCCGCGTTGGTGGTGGATGGCGGCATATACCGCCACGATTTCGTCGCCGCAGCCGTGGTTGATGGCCTGATGTCGGCGCAACTGGAAACGGATGTGCCGATGTTTTCGGTATCGCTAACCCCGCACCATTTCCACGCCAACGCCGAACACGTCGAATTCTACACCGGCCACTTCGTCAAAAAAGGGGCCGAGGCCGCGCAGGCCGTGCAACAGGTGTTATCAATCGAACTGTAGGGTGGGGGCACCACCCGCTTACTGCGCTTTTTGCCCAAACAACACGCCTTGCGCCTTCTTGTTGTCTTGCAAATTTCCGCGCATGTCCTTGGCAACATCCCGCCCCGCTTTTACCGCTGGGCGGGCATACATGCGGTCCAGCCACGCGGCCATATGCGGGAATTCCGCCAGATCCTGCTGCTGCCCTTCCCACAAACACGCCCACGGCCAGATCGCCATGTCGGCGATGGAATACTCCCCCGCCACATAATCGCGGCCCTCAAGCCGACGGTTTAACACGCCGTATAAACGCCCCGTTTCATTGCGGTAGCGATCCTTGGCGTAAGGCAAATCGTTTGGCGGCTCCATCGCAGGTGCATATTTCAGGAAATGGTGCGCTTGGCCAGCCATCGGTCCCAATCCCCCCATCTGCCACATTAACCATTGATCAACCTCGATGCGGTTGCGTTCAGACGTACCACCGAACTTACCCGTCTTGCGGGCCAGATATTGCAATATCGCCCCGCTTTCAAAAATCGCAATCGGTTCCCCGTCCGGCCCCTCAGGGTCGATAATCGCGGGCATCCGGTTGTTAGGCGCGATTTTCAGGAAATCCGGCTTGAACTGGTCACCAGCACCGATATCCACCAGATGCAGGTTGTAAGGAATGCCCATTTCCTCCAGCGCGATGGTGATTTTCCAGCCGTTCGGAGTTGGCCAATAGTAAAGCTCGATGGGTTTCATAACATGCTCCTGCATTTCAAATCAGACATAATCCTTCAGCGCCCGTCCGCTAACCTGCGACCAAACCATGCTTTCATCGCTTAATATAGTCACAATCATATCAGCAGCCTGCGCGGGCGTCATGGCCACGTCCAAATTCCGCTCCACCCCCGCCGTTTCATACATGTTCGACGCAATCTTGCCCGGATAAAACCCCATCACCCGCACGCCCTTGGGCGCACATTCGGCCTCTAGGCATCCGGTAAATCCGCGAATGGCCCACTTGCTGGCCGCATAAACGCTGATCGATTTGCGGGCGTAAAGGGCCGCGGTAGAGACCACATTCAGAATGCTCCCCCGCCCACGCGAAAGCATGCCGGGTAACACCGCATGGGTCATATTTATCGTGCCCATCGTATTGGTGTCCATCACCGCCTTGATATCGTCCGGCGCATAGGCATCAAAATCCCCCTCCAGCCAGATACCGGCGTTGTTCACCAGCCCCCAAAGCGGCCCGTGATCCTGTTCAATTTGCGCACAAACCCGCACAATCGCCCCCGCATCCGCCACATCCAGCACATAGCCCGCGACACCCTTTTCAGCCGCCAACGCCTTCACCTTATCCGCATTGCGCGCTATCAAAATTGGCGCATACCCTGCTGCCATCAACCGATCAATCAAAGCCAACCCAATGCCGCTGGTGGCCCCCGTTACCAATACCGTTTTGTTTTCCATACGCGAATCTCCTTCCCGCCCAGCGAACCACATATCGCCGCGCATGGGTATATAGAACCGCCCCAACCCTTAAACCTTATACGATTGACGCAATTCGCGGTTTTGCGTAAAAGCCAACTGTGGCGCTTTGTAAGACTGGATTGCGGGCCACGGTAAATATTCCGCTAAAGAGGTCGAGGCCCGAAAAGCCCCGATCAGGGTATAACGTAAAGGGCCGGAAATTCCGGATAATATTATGACAAACACATGGAAAACACGCACGAAACTTGTGCATGAAGGAACACGGCGCAGCCAGTACGGGGAGGTATCCGAAGCGATCTTCCTGACCCAAGGCTACGTCTATCCCAGCGCCGAAGCGGCAGAGGCGCGCTTCATTGAACGGGGCGATGACGAATACATCTATTCGCGCTACGCCAACCCGACCGTGTCCATGTTCGAAGACCGCATCGCGGCATTAGAAGGGGCCGAAGACGCATTCGCCACCGCCACCGGCATGGCCGCGGTGAACGGTGCGCTGTTCAGTCAGCTTAAATCCGGCGACCATGTGGTCTCCGCTAAAGCCCTGTTCGGGTCCTGCCTGTTTATCCTTGAAAACCTGCTGCCAAGTTTCGGCGTGGAGGTAACCTTCGTTGAAGGCACAGACCTTGCCGCATGGAAATCCGCCATGCGCCCCAACACAAAACTGACCTTTGTCGAGGCGATATCGAACCCGACACTGGAAGTCGTCGATATCTCCGGCATCGCTAAAATCACCCACGCGGCGGGGGCGGTTATGGTCGTTGATAACGTCTTTGCCACCCCGATCTTTCAAAAAACACTGGAGCTTGGCGCCGACATCGTCGTTTATTCCGCCACCAAACACATCGACGGGCAGGGCCGTTGCCTTGGCGGCGTGGTCCTTGGAACCAAAGAATTCATCCGTGGCGATTTTGAGACATACCTAAAACACACCGGCGGCGCGCTAAGCCCGTTTAACGCTTGGGTCATGCTGAAAGGTCTGGAAACACTAAGCCTGCGCTGCAACGCCCAAGCCCAAACCGCGCTAACCATTGCCAAAGCGGTTGAGGGGCATGCTGCCCTGAACAACACCATCTTCCCCGGCCTTGAAAGCCACCCGCAATACGCGCTGGCCTCCAGACAGATGAGCGCTGGCGGCACGGTAATCGCGCTTGATATCAAAGGCGGGCAGGGCGCGACGTTCAAATTCCTTAACGCTTTGAACATTATTCTGCTGTCCAACAATCTGGGCGACGCCAAAAGCCTCGTGACCCATCCGGCAACAACCACCCACCAACGCCTAACCCCTGAACTTCGGGCGGAATTGGGGATCACGGACGGTTTGGTGCGCATATCCGTCGGTTTAGAAGATGTGGATGATTTGCTGGAGGATGTTTTGCAGGCACTAGATAAAGCGCAAAATTCAACTTAAAGATATTAAATACTCATATGTTCGCGCCCATTAATACTTTGTTAACAATTTCCTGAAAAGGTAAAAAATGTGTTAACAGTGGGGGTCGATCTGGCAAATGACTTGTAATTGGAGCGATTCCCCCCAAGTCTGCTTTGATAGGAGAGATATAACGTGAATGTTTATGACCCGGAAATAAAGACCAAAGACGTATCCACCGTGGTGGAGCGCCCCTCGCGTCATGAGGCCGAAGAAGCCGTGCGAACATTGCTGCGTTGGGCGGGCGATGACCCAACCCGCGAAGGCCTGCTGGACACGCCAAAACGCGTGACCAAAGCCTACAGCGAATGGTTCCGTGGCTACGGCGAAGACCCCGTTGCCATGCTACAACGCACGTTCGGCGAAACCGAAGGCTACGACGAAATGGTCGTTTTGCGCGATATCCGTTACGAATCCTACTGTGAACACCACATGGCCCCGATCATCGGTGTGGCCCACATCGGCTATATCCCGACGGACCGTGTTGTCGGCATCTCAAAACTTGCCCGCGTTGTTGAGGCTTTCGCCAAACGCCTTCAGGTGCAAGAAAAGATGACCGCACAAATCGCCAACGCTTTGTTCGATACACTGGAACCCAAAGGCGTCGCCGTGGTGATCGAGGGCGAACACCACTGCATGTCCACGCGCGGCGTCCATAAACCGGGCGTCACAATGGTGACCTCGACCATGCTGGGGGCTTTTCGCGAAGACAAAGAGCTTCGTAAAGAATTCATGGCCACAATCGGCAACCCGACCAACCGGGGCAGCTAAACCGATAACCGGCGGGGTCACCTTGCCGGTTTTCTTTTGTCTATTTACATGCAGTATACATATAATGTAGAATGCATGTATGAAAATCATACCCGAAAAGCAATTACAATACTGGATCAACCGCCTCGGCTTCGTGCTGCGCCGCGATCTGCAAGACCGCTTTCGCGCTGACGGCATCAAAATGGGGGCCGAAGAATGGGCCGTTCTGCTGTTGTTGTGGCAAGAAGACGGCCAAACCCCCGGCGCACTGGCGCGCCGATCCGTGAAAGACCAGACGACGCTAACTCGCCTGTTGGATGGGATGGAGCGTAAAGGACTGATCACCCGCGAGCACGACAAAGAAGACCGTCGCCGCGTGCGCGTAAACCTGACAGCCAAAGGGCAGGGGATGCAGGCGACACTTGTGCCGATAGCCGCGGGATTGATCGAACAAAGCCAGCGCGGGATCAGCGTCGAAGATTTGCAAACCACACGGCGCGTTCTGCGCCAGATGACTGAAAACATGTTATCCAAAGGGGATTGAAAATGACCGATTATAACTACGACAGTTTTTCCGCAGGTGAATACGAACTCGACGACTTCAAAGGTCCGGCGGTGGGGCGCAAAGCGCAAGATTTTACGATGCAAGCGACGGATGGTGGTCAACGCCAACTGCTGGACTTCAACGGGGATTTTCTGGTGCTAGAGATCGGCTCCATCACCTGCCCGCTATATCAAAGCCGCCGCGCCAAGATGAAAGATTTGACCGAGAAATACCCCGAAACCAGTTTCACAATCATGTACGTCCGGGAGGCGCACCCCGGCCAAACCCGCCCGAAACACCTTGATGCAGAAGGCAAACTTTCTAACGCCCGCGCCCTGCAATATGAGGATGGCGAGGGGCGTACCATCCTGATCGACGATCTGAACGGCCACGCCCACGTCGCTTACGGCAGCTACCCCAACGCCGTGTTCATCATCAACAAAAACCACTGCGTTGTGTATTATTCGGACTGGAATAACCCGAAATCCACAGACCGCGCGCTCGCCAATCTCAAAGCAGGAAAACCCGCGTCTGGCATGGGGATGTTCCTGCCTGCGATCCCGTCAGTAGGGATGGCCACGCTAAAAAACGCTGGCAAGGGGGCCGGTATGGATTTCCTGCGCAGTTTCCCCAGTTTGGTCTGGAAAAACCTGATAAAACGCAACCTGCGCGTACTGCTGCGCCGCCCCAATCCCGTATCACCCGATACGAATTGCTAACTTGACAGTTTGAGCGCTAAAGGCCAAGCCTTGCGCTATGATCGATCTAAGACCAGTCGGATATATCATTGGCCTTTTGGTCGGCGTGTTGGGCCTAACGATGTTAGTCCCCTTCGGCGTCGATTACCTCTATGGCAACCCTGACGCCCAGAATTTCGCCCTAAGCGCGATGATCACGGTCGTGGCGGGCGGGTCGATGGCGCTGGCCACGGCAAACGCTTCGCTTAAGGCGTTGAGCATCCAGCAGACGTTCCTGTTAACCACGTTAAGCTGGCTGGTTCTGCCGGTCTTTGGCGCGCTGCCATTCTGGCTTGGCGCCCCCAACGCCACCTACACAGATGCGTTTTTCGAGGCGATGTCCGGCCTGACCACCACAGGTTCAACCGTGTTCACCCAACTGGAAACGCTGCCGCACGGCACGCTGCTTTGGCGCGGGTTGCTGCAATGGTTCGGCGGCGTTGGTATCATCGTTGTGGCCATGGCGTTTTTGCCTGCGATGAAAGTTGGCGGGATGCAGTTTTTCCGCTCCGAAGGGTTCGAGACGATGGGCAAAGTCCTGCCGCAGGCCGCCAAAATCGCCAGCTCCATCGCGGTCATTTACCTGATCCTGACACTGGCCTGCATATTCGCCTACACCATGGCGGGGATGGAATTTTTCGATGCCTTGGTGCATTCCCTAACAACCGTATCCACCGGCGGGTTCGCCAATAGCGATGCGTCCTTCGGGGCGTTCAAAGGCGCGCCGGAATATGTCGCGACCGTGTTTATGCTGCTCGCCAGCTTGCCGTTCGTGCGCTACGTGCAGCTGCTAAACGGCAGCGCCGAACCTATGTGGCGCGATTCCCAAATTCGGGCGTTTTTGCTGCTTGTCGCCGGATTGGTAGTCATCATGACCGCTTTCCAGATGTTGGAAGACGGTTTTGGAACCGAGGAATCCATACGCGAATCCCTGTTCAACGTTTCGTCAATCTTGTCCGGCACGGGCTACGCCAGCGTCGATTACCAGCTTTGGGGTGCCTTTCCGATAACTCTGTTTTTCCTGATGGGGTTGGTCGGGGGATGCGCGGGATCGACCTGTTGTTCCATCAAGGTTTTCCGGTACCAGCTTTTGTTTTCGGCCATCCGCAGCCAGATCCAGAAAATCCACAGCCCGAACGGCGTGTTCATCCCGCGCTATCAAGGCCGCCGTGTGGGCGAAGATGTGATGAGCTCGGTTACCGCGTTTTTCGTGGCCTTCATGTTGTCGCTGGCAACCTTGGCAGCCATCCTCGGGCTTTTGGGACTGGATCCGATAACCGCGATTTCCGGCGCTGCCACGGCCTTGGCCAACGTCGGCCCGGGGCTGGGCGACGAGATCGGCCCGTCCGGTAATTTCCAAGGGCTACCCGATGCTGCGAAATGGGTGCTAAGCGGCGCAATGTTGATTGGCCGCTTGGAATTGATGGCCGTTTACGTTCTATTTACCGCTGCATTCTGGAGGCATTGATAACATGTCCGACACCTCCCTCGATCCCGAAAACTGGGATGCCCTTCGTGCTGCCGCCCATGACATGCTCGACGCCGCCCTTGCAAAGATGCAAACAGCGACGGAAGGGCGCGTCTGGAACCCGCTTCCCGATGATCTTAAGCAATCCTTAACCGCTGACCTTCCACGCGAAGGCGTAGGTATCGCGCAGACGCAACAGGCTGTTGAGGCCCTGTTGCCTTACGGTGTCGGCAACACGCACCCACGATTTTTCGGCTGGGTCCACGGGGCGGGCACGCCTGGCGCCGTGGTTGCCGATATCGCCGCCGCCGCGATGAACGCCAACCTTGGCGGGCGAGATCACGGGGCGATTTACGTTGAAAATCAGGTGATCGGCTGGGTGCGCGACCTGTTCGATTTCCCCGCCAGTTCCAGCGGTCTGGTGGTTTCCGGCACCTCTATGGCGACGGTGGTGGCCTTGAAGGTTGCCCGCGATGCGAAACTGGCGTTTGCCAATCAAAAGGGCGGGATCGGGGCGGCTGAACTGGTCGGATACACCTCCGTTCAAACGCACAATTGCGTGGCGCGCGCGTTCGACTTGCTGGGCCTCGGCACAGATGCCTTGCGCCTGATTGCGGTGGATGAGAATTTCGAGATGGACATCGCCGCGCTGAAATCCGCGATTGCCGCAGATAAAGCCGCAGGCAAAATCCCGTTTTGCATTGTTGGCACGGCAGGCAGCGTCAATGTCGGTGCGATTGACGATCTGGACGCCATCGCCGATATCGCCGCAACCGAAAATATCTGGTTTCACGTCGACGGTGCGTTCGGGGCCAGCCTGATGTTGTCGGAACCCATGCGCCCACGCCTGAACGGCATCACCCGCGCGGATTCGCTGGCGTTTGATTTTCACAAATGGTGGCACGTTAATTACGCCGTGGGCTTTGTGCTGATCCGCCACGGCGCGGATCACTTGCGGGCTTTCACCATGCAGGCCGAATATCTGGCGGGCCAAAAGCGCGGGCTGGCCGCTGGTGGCCCTTGGCCAACAGATTATGGGCCGGAACTGTCGCGCGGGTTTCGGGCGTTGAAAGTCTGGACTGTGCTGATGGAACACGGGGCTGACAAAATCGGGGCCGCGATCAAGCACAACTGTGATCTTGCGCAATATCTGGGGCAGGCCGCTACCGCCGCCCCTGAATTGGAGCTATGCGCCCCCATCGCGTTGAACATCGTCTGCATCGCCTATAAATCCACGCGCGCCGACCTTAACGATGAAATCGTGATGGAGCTGCAAACCCGTGGCATAGCCGCCCCTTCCACCACGATCATCCATGGGCGCACCGTCATTCGGATGTGCATCGCCAATCACCGCACCACCCGCGCCGATATCGACCTGACCGTGGCGGCAATTCTGCGCTTGGGCCGCGAACTGTCCAATTGACCCCCACGGCCACATTCCCTATTGAGACCCCAACAGTTAGCCAACACACCCGAGGCCGCTATGAACACCGAATTTGCAGGTAAACCGACTTCCTTTCAGGATATTATCCTGCGGCTCCAGAATTACTGGGCCTCAAAGGGCTGCGCGATCCTGCAACCCTACGATATGGAGGTCGGGGCGGGGACATTCCATCCGGCGACAACTCTGCGATCTTTGGGGCCAAGGCCGTGGGCGGCAGCCTACGTTCAACCCTCGCGCAGGCCAACGGATGGGCGGTATGGTGAAAACCCCAACCGCCTTCAGCATTATTATCAGTATCAGGTCATCATCAAACCCAGCCCGCCGGATTTGCAGGCGCTCTATCTGGGGTCATTAGAGGCCATAGGCATTGACATGGACCTGCACGACATCCGCTTCGTCGAGGACGATTGGGAATCCCCGACTCTTGGCGCGTGGGGTCTGGGTTGGGAGGTGTGGTGCGACGGCATGGAAGTCAGCCAGTTCACCTATTTCCAACAAGTCGGCGGGCAGGATTGCAATCCTGTGTCGGGGGAGCTGACCTACGGCCTTGAACGCCTCGCGATGTATGTTTTGGGTGTGGATCACGTGATGGACATGCCGTTTAACGATCCGCAATCGCCAACGCCATTGTCTTACGGTGATATCTTCTTGCAAACCGAACAAGAATATTCCCGCTGGAATTTCGACATCGCCGACACAGATAAACTGCTGAAATCTTTCGAGGATGCAGAGGCCGAGTGCGCCCGCATTCTGGCCGCCCCAGCCACGGACCCAAAGACGGGCCGCGAAATTATTATGGTACATCCGGCCTATGATCAGGCGATCAAGGCCAGCCATATGTTTAACCTTCTGGACGCGCGCGGCGTGATTTCGGTTACCGAACGCCAAGCCTATATCGGGCGGGTGCGGGCGTTAACGAAATCGTGTGCGGATGCGTTCATTCAAACCAAAGCAGGCTCGTTATGAACGGCACAGTATTTGCAATCGGTTTCTTCGCATTCGCGGCAATTTTCGGCGGGGCTCTCTATTATTCGCAAGTCTATGCCTATTACGAAGAGGTAACCGGCGTGACCGAAATCACCGTGCAGGACCGCACAATTGACGTTGGAAACTACGAGGGCCTTGATGCGACAAGCTCCGGCTTGAAGCTGCGCGGGTGCTTTACCGTGGAACCGGCGGATTTCGAAGGTTTAACCACAAGCGACAAGGCGACCCCGCTTTCCGCGCCAAAGTGGTTCGAATGCTTTGACGTGGCCACCCTGCACGGGGACCTAAAAGAGGATCGCGTGACGGCTTATCGCGCGATCGAAAACGATAAAGACGGGCTTGATCGCTTTATTGCGGTTTATCCGGATGGGCGCGCCTATCAATGGCGTCAATTGAACGAAATATATCAGGAATAGTCATGGCTGATTTTCTGCTTGAAATCTTCTCCGAGGAAATCCCCGCGCGGATGCAAAAGCGTGCTGCGGCGGACCTGAAGAAGCTCGTCACCGACGGTATGGTCGAGGCGGGGATCACCTATGAAAGCGCGGCGGCGTTTGCGACCCCTCGACGGTTGTGTTTAAGCGTGTCAGGCATTCTGGAAGAATCCCCGACCTTGCGTGAAGAACGCAAAGGGCCACGCGTGGATGCGCCTGAACAGGCGATTGCCGGATTCTTGCGCGGCGCGGGTTTGACGTTGGATGACTTGGCGGTTCGCGATGACAAAAAAGGCCAGTTTTACGTGGCCGTGGTTGAGAAACCGGGCCGTATGGCCAGCGATGTGATCGCCGAGGTGACCGAGGCAACGATCCGCAAATTCCCGTGGCCCAAATCCATGCGCTGGGGTGCCGGAACTTTGCGTTGGGTACGTCCGATACATTCGATTTTGAGTATTTTAAGAAAGAAAGAAGAAGTCGAGATTGTGCCTTTTAACATCGACGGGATCGTTTCTGGTGACACCACCGAGGGGCATCGGTTTATGGGTAGCGGTCGTTTTTCCGTAACCTCATTCGAGGATTACGAGGCCAAGCTGAAAGCGGCGGGCGTGGTTTTGAACGCCACGGATCGCGCGGAAACCATCTGGGCGGACGCAACCAATCTGGCTTTCGCACAAGGTCTAGAGGTGGTCGAGGATGCTGGATTGCTGGCCGAGGTCGCCGGATTGGTCGAGTGGCCCGTGGTACTGCTGGGCGATATCGCCGAAGATTTCATGGGATTGCCGCCGGAAGTTTTGCAAACCTCCATGCGCGAACACCAGAAGTTTTTCAGCGTGCGAAATCCAAAATCGGGTCGCATCGAAAAATTCATCACCGTTGCAAATCGCGAAACCACGGATCACGGCGCGACTATTCTTGCGGGCAACCAAAAAGTGCTGTTTGCGCGGCTTTCCGATGCGAAATTCTTCTGGGAAAACGATTTACGGGTATCTTTGGAAGATATGGCGGCCAAGCTGGACAACGTTACGTTCCACAACAAACTTGGCACGCAGGCGGAGCGAATTTCGCGTATTGCGGTGTTGGCTCGCGAGATCGCCCCCTTGGTTGGCGCGGATGCGGATTTGGCCGAACAGGCGGCAAAAATTGCCAAGGCCGATTTGTCGAGCGAAATGGTTTACGAATTCCCTGAATTGCAGGGTTTGATGGGGCGGTATTATGCTGAGGCGGCTGGTCTGCCACAAGAAGTCGCGAACGCCTGCGAGATGCACTATTCCCCGCTTGGCCCGTCTGATGATGTCCCAACCGAGCCGGTCTCGGTTGCGGTGGCACTGGCTGACAAGCTGGATATGCTTGCAGGTTTCTGGGCGATTGACGAAAAACCGACAGGCTCCAAAGACCCGTTCGCGTTGCGCCGCGCCGCGCTGGGCATTATCCGCATCATTCTGGCCAATGATCTGCGCTTCCCGCTGGAACGGCTCATTGACCGCCAACTTCTGCAGGTTGAAATTCAGCTTGGGTTGGATACAGCCGAAGAAAAAGACTTGTATTTCCTCGAACAGATGCTCGACGAGATTGCCCACTACGGGGTTTTCGGCGCGGCTTTCCACGCGTTATTCGACAGGTTCGATAAAGAGGACAAACCTTTCAAAGTGGAGGAAGGCACGTGGCTATATCGCTTGCAGGCCAGCTTGCCAAAAGACAGCGACAGCCTTCTTGCCTTCTTCTATGACCGCCTGAAAGTCCATCTGAAATCCGAGGGCGTAACCCACGACGTCATCGACGCCTGCCTCGCGATGCCGGGCAGCGATGATCTGACGCTTCTGGTGAAACGTGCCAATGCTTTGCAGGCCTTTGTGAAAACCGATGACGGGGTGAACCTGTTGCAAGGTTACAAACGCGCCAATAACATTTTGGCGGCGGAAGAAAAGAAAGACGGTGTTTCCTACGAGGGTGAACCGGAAATCCAGTACGCCGAAGGTGTTGAGGAAATAGCCTTGTTTGGCGCCCTTGATACAGGGGAGGCGGCGATTTCAACCGCGCTCGACGCCGAAGATTTCGCGGCTGCTATGGCGGCAATGGCCAGCCTTCGCGCCCCGATTGATGCGTTTTTTGAAAGTACGCAGGTGAATGCAGACGCCCAAATCGTGCGCCGCAATCGGTTGTGTCTGTTGAACCGTATCAGGGTGGTTATGCACAAGGTCGCGATATTTTCTGCCCTAAACGGGTAGCACTGCGAGGTTCTAATTGCCAAACGCGAATGCATAGCTATGCTGCACTGCAAGATATGCAGGAGCCGTTATGAGCATTCGCCTAAATTCCGACACCGAAGTTCTGGCCAAAACCTTTGGCGCACGGGGCGCGCGTTTGGCGTTGATGGTCAAACTTGGCCTGCCCGTACCCGACGGCGTGATCCTGTCCAGCGCAACCGTACAAGCGATTGCGAACGGCGAGACGGTTCCCGAATTGCCCGTCGAATTGATGGACGGTGGGTTATTATCTGTGCGTTCCAGCCCTGAAAACCTTGATTGGGGGGGGCCGAATGCGATCCTGAATATCGGGATGACCGATAATTTTGTGAAAGCGCAAAGCCGCAAAATCGGGGTGCGCGGGGCGATGGACCTCTATCGCCGGTTTATTCAAAGTTACGCCGTTAGCGTCGAACATCTGGACCCCGAATATTTCGAAAACCTCTATTACGATCAGTTGAAACTGGCGGATGTGGATGGCGAGGATGACCTTTCAGAGGCTGACCTGCGATCAATGCTGGCCAATTGCAAAGCACTTTACGAGGAAGAAATCGGCACGCCGTTTCCGCAAGACCCGCGCGCGCAATTGCACGGGGTGATCCGTTCGATGGCGAAGGCGTGGAATGGGCCAACCGCCAAAATCCTGCGCCTCGCTAAAGGCGCGCCGGAGGATGCTGGCCTGTCGATTGTTGTGCAGAAAATGGCGCTGGGCATAGGCGATAACAGCGGATCCGGCTTCGTGCAGATGGTGGATGAAAAAACCGGCCACCCACGGCTTTGGGGGCGGTTTTTGCCGCAATCCCAAGGGCAGGACGCGTTGATGGGGCTGCGCACGCCGCACATGATTACGATTGAAGAACGCGAAGCTGCGGGGCAATCTGCGCCCTCGCTGCAGGAAATATCACCTAAGGTTATTGAGGCGCTGAAAGACATCGGCGCAAGGGCGGCGGCGGGTATGGGGGATGCCTACCAGTTTGAATTTACGGTTGAAAATGGCGCGGTGTACCTGCTGGATGCAACCCCTGCTAAACGATCAGCCCGCGCGTCTTTGCGTATTGCCGTGGATCTGGCCGATCAAAAGGCCATCACCCGCAACGAGGCGTTGTTGCGCATCGAGCCGCGCAATCTGGTCGAACACCTGCACCCGCAGATAGACCCGCACGCCACGCGGGATGTTTTTGGTTCCGGCCTGCCCGCCAGTCCGGGGGCCGCGACGGGCAAAATCGTGTTCTCGCCAGAGGCCGCAATGGCATCCGAAGCGCAGGAAGAACCGTGCATTCTGGTGCGGATTGAAACCTCCCCCGAAGATATTAGGGGTATGCATTCGGCGGTGGGCGTTCTGACCGTGCGCGGCGGAATGACCAGCCACGCGGCGGTGATTGCCCGTGGTTTGGGCCTGCCGTGCGTCGTTGGCGCGGGGGATCTGAAGTTGAACCTGCAAAAACGCACGATCACCACGCTGGACGGGCAGGAATTTCGCGAAGGTGACGTGATCACGGTTGACGGCACGCGTGGCCAAGCCTTGATTGGCGCGCCAAAAATGATCCAGCCCGAATTGGGCGGGGCGTTTTTGACCATCATGGAATGGGCCGATGAAGCCCGCACCATTGGGGTGCGTGCCAATGCCGACACCCCGATGGATGCGCGGGTTGCGCGGGATTTCAAGGTTGATGGCATCGGGCTTTGCCGCACCGAACACATGTTTTTCGAGGAGGACCGCATCACCGTCGTGCGCGAAATGATCCTTGCTAATTCGGAATCCGATCGCCGCGCCGCCCTTGATCGCCTGCTGCCCATGCAGCGCAGCGATTTTGTCGAGCTGTTCGAAATCATGCGGGGCCTTCCCGTCACCATCCGCCTGCTGGATCCGCCGCTGCACGAATTCCTGCCCCATTCGCGCGACGAAATGCAGGATTTGGCCGAGGCGATGGATCTGCCGGTAAGCCAAGTCATCGCACGGGCCGATGATCTGAAGGAATTCAACCCGATGCTGGGTAAACGCGGGGTGCGCCTTGGCGTGACCATGCCGGAAATCTATGAAATGCAAGCCCGCGCGATATTCGAGGCCGCTGCCGAAGTGACGAAAACCTCGGGTGCGGAAATTGTACCCGAGGTGATGATCCCGCTGGTGTCCGCCAATAAAGAGGTGGAACTGGTTAAACAGCGCGTTGACCGTGTTGCGCAAGAAGTGCGGGCCGAAACGGGGTCTGCGTTGCAGTACAAACTGGGCGTGATGGTGGAAACCCCGCGCGCGGCGTTAAGGGCAGGAGATTTGGCTGAAAACAGTGCGTTTCTAAGTTTTGGAACCAATGACTTGACCCAGATGACCTATGGCCTGTCGCGTGATGATGCGGGCCGCTTTATGCGCGACTATATCAACCTCGAAGTTTTTCCCGAAGACCCGTTCCACACGCTGGATATCGAGGGCGTCGGGGAACTGTTGTTGATGGCCGCCAACCGTGGCCGCGAAGCCAACAGTGATCTGGTTTTGGGGCTGTGCGGAGAACACGGCGGCGACCCTGCCTCGGTACGGTTTTGCAAGCTGGCGGGCTTCGATTATGTGTCCTGTTCGCCGTTTCGTGTACCGATTGCGCGGCTGGCGGCAGCGCAGGCAAGCATTCTGGCGGAAAGCTAAACGATTCGGGTTTGCGCCTCCGTTTCGTGGCCAATCCTGCCTTTGCGCAAAACCCGTTCGAAATGTGCATGTTTCCGCGCATCGAAGCGAACCCCATATAAAAAAGCTGATTCGGCTTGTTTTTGAAATGCACCGCCCCATCTATGAGGGCGACCCAACGTCTCGAAATTGTGATATTTCTGGACTCGCAGAAGATTCAGGCTATTTATCGGCCTCTAACTTTGTGGTGGGGTTAAGATTTGCGGCGGCCCAACGGGTCGCTTGGATGTGAGGTGAGTGATGGCCATAGTGACGAGTACACCATTCTCGCGCGGCGCAAGCCGGGTAGGGGTCGGGACTCTGTCTGCCGTCGCAGGCATGTTCTTTGCCTTTAGTGTGGCCAACGCGGAATTGCCTGACTCTGAAATCTCCCCTGATCCCAGTCCGCAAGTCCTTGACCAAATCATGAGCATGATGACGCAGGAAAAGGCCGCGGTGTCAGCCCTTGGCGCGGACCGTTTGGCCGAACTTGGCGGCTTGCGCGTCGCAAAGCCCGAAGGCAGCGATACACGGATGAGCTCGCTGTCGTTTTTCGGACTAAGTATCGGGGCAAGCCATGCCGAAGACGATGCCGCCAACGCCTTGGCGAATGCGGCGCAAAGCGGGCCGATATCCGTTGATCTTGGCGCGCAAACAGCTACCGGATTTACCGTAGCCGTTCTGGATTCCATGCCCACGGCATCGGGTGATCGCGCATGGCAATGTTTGACCGAGGCGCTTTACTTCGAGGCGCGCAGCGAAACCCTTGAAGGGCAGTTTGCCGTTGGCGAGGTGATCCTGAACCGTGTGGATTCCCCCAAGTTTCCAAATTCGGTTTGCGGTGTCGTTGGCCAAGGCGCAAGCCGCCTGAACGCGTGTCAGTTCTCGTATAATTGCGATGGTAAGGCCGAACATTTCACCGAACCCAAAGCGTACGCACGTTCCGGCAAGCTGGCAAAACTGTTGCTTGATGGCCGCGCACGGGTGCTGACGGGCGGGGCGACATATTACCATGCCAGTTCGGTTAATCCCCGTTGGGCGCGCAGCTTTACGAAAACGGCACAGATCGGGCATCATATTTTCTACAACGCCGAATCTTTTTCGAATTAGAACCTAACCCGCAAAGTTTTGGCTGGCGTAGATGAACCCACAGGTGGAATCGTCTGCACGGAATCCGAAGGATGCTTCCATGCGGTTAAATCGACGGTTCCGCAAGTTCTCGCGGTGGCTTGGTGAAGCGATCCAGGCACGCACCAGTTCAGCCGCCAAGGACCCGTAACTGTGTTGCGGAACGGCCGCGCCGGTATCTGCATAGGTAAACTGGCACGGCCCGCGTGTTGCAAGCGAGATGCTTTTTCCGCCAAGCACATACAAGAAATTCTGCCCGATGTTTTCCCCCGCCGTGCGCATGGACACGTTGGAACTGCGCATGCGTTCTTTAAGGTTCCGATACCCGCGCACATTCGATTTATGCGTCAGATTTTGCACGCGCGCCATATAGGTGCTGTGTACGGTGGCGGCATTCAGCAGGCCCGCATCCGCCGCGAAAGGGGTTAGGCCGCGCTTGCACCGATCAATATTGGCATAGTACCGCACCGCGGCGCTGAAGGTTTTCAGATCAGGATTGTTCGGATTGATCGCACGCTCTGCACCGGCGGGTAAACGCCCCTCGCAAGCCGCAAAAGCTGCGTTGGCAGAGAATAGTAAAACGACTGTAAGCAGGGTTCGTAGCGCGTGTTTCATCAGCTGTCCTAAATGTATTTTGGAAAAATAGTACACTGGCTACGGCCCCGAAATACCGAATAATTGCGACGGGACTGTGTCATAATACACCAGAACAGGCGGCGTGGGCCAGCGTAATAGGTAAAATACCGCCTAAACCGCCGTACGGTCGCGCAAATGCGTCGGTGGTGGACCTTGCCAGTTTATGGTTAAAATTCTATCACAGGCAAAAGCGAGGGGGTTTGCTTATGGATGAAACATCAATTGCGTTCGAGTTGCCACACGTGCGTGCAGCCGCCACTGGCGGGCCTGATCCGCTGGACCGTATTTCCGTGCGCGATTATCTGCGCGAGGTTGAAATCGGTGCGTTTCAGGCCGAACGCGGCGTAACCCAGCGCATCCGTTTTAATGTGGTGTTGGAAGTTGCCGGAACAACAGCGGCGCAAAGTGACGATGTGGATCAGGTGATTTCCTATGACACGATTGTCGAGGCGATCGAGTTGCAGCTGTCAACCGAACGCATCAACCTTCTGGAAACCCTCGCCGAACGTATTGCCGAGCGCTGCCTTGAAGACCGCCGCGTGGTGCGCGCCTTCGTGCGGATCGAAAAGCTGGACCGTATTCCCGGCACGCTTGGGATCGAGATTGTGCGGGCGCAAACTGGCGAAAATGCCCAGAAAATTCGCCCCGTAGAGGCCGTAGAAGTACCGGATGAAACCCCGCACCCGCTGGTGGTTTACCTCTCGAACGCGGTGCTGCACGGGCCGAACTTGCCTGCTTGGCTGGATGTGATCGCGGGCCATGATACGCCAGCGGTGATCTGCGTGGAAAAAACGATGGAAGTTGCCGCCCATGCGCGCCATCCGATGGCGGATCGCCGGATCGGGTTGTTGTCGATTGAACAAAACGCCTGGGTTCTGGCGGGCATGGACAAGCGCTGCGTCGTGGTTGACAGCCGCACGGAAATGGACTGGGCGATGAAGCACGGGCAACTGTCGGTGTGGGCGCCCTCCAAAATCGTGCTGGATTCGGTTGAGCAACCGGAGGCCGACGCCGAAACCCCCGAAGCTTTGGCGATGTGGTTCGCGCAGCAGTTCGCTGCCTGCAAGTTGGTGATTGTTGGCGGGCACGGGGATTTGCAAAGCGACGGGCTGGAAATCTTGGTTCTGAACGCTGACACGCCTGAAATCGTTTAGGCCACACATGTCGTTGTATTACCGCCCGCTCATCCAAAGTGACCCCTGCAAACCACGCGGTGCTTTGCCCGTGGCTGGCGGACATCTGTGGTTCACAGATGTGGAGCAGATAGCGCGCGGGGCAGCGTCCAAGGTTGTTGCGGCGGCGGATATTCCCAATGACATATTGCAGAACCTCACCGCCCCGCGCGCGCGGTTTTGCGGGGTGGATATGCAGCGCCCTTCCGTCATGGGGATATTGAACGCCACGCCGGACAGTTTTTCCGATGGTGGGCAGCATTATACGTTTCAGGATGCGGTAAACGGTGCGCAAGCGATGATCGCGGCAGGGGCGGATATTATCGACATCGGCGGCGAGTCCACCCGCCCCGGCGCGGATTTCGTTGATGCGATGGAGGAGGCCCGTCGTACATCCCCCGTGATCACCGCCTTGCATAAAACCAACCCCGAAACGCCCCTGTCAATCGACACGCGAAAAGCCAGTGTGGCGCGGGCCGCGCTTACCGCAGGGGCGGTGCTTTTTAACGATGTCACGGCGCTAACCTATGACGCTGACAGCCTAGCCACCGCCGCCGAATTGAACGCCAGCGTTTGCATCATGCACGCTTTTGGCGACCCGAAAACCATGCAAGACAAGCCCGAATACGACAACGTGCTGCTGGATGTTTACGACTACCTAAGCAGCCGCATTCAGGCGTGCGAGGCCGCAGGCATTCCGCGCGCGCGCATCATGGTCGACGTTGGTATCGGCTTTGGCAAAACCCAAACCCACAATCTGGAACTGTTGCGCGGGATCGCCCTGTTCCATGGCCTTGGCTGCCCGATTTTGCTGGGTGTGTCGCGCAAACGCTTTATCGGGACCATCGGTAATGCACCGGAGGCGGGCGACCGCGTGGCGGGATCTATTGCCGTGGGTTTGCACGCAATAAACCAAGGGGTGCAGATGTTGCGGGTTCATGATATTGCTGAAACGAAACAGGCAATTGCGCTGAACGCGGCGCTTACGAAGCAAGGTTAACGCATTTATGACACGCAAGTATTTCGGCACAGACGGCATCCGCGGCGAGGCCAACACATTCCCGATGACCGCCGAATTGGCGTTGAAACTGGGTATTGCTACGGGGCGATACTTTCGTAAAACCACGGATAAGCCACGGGTTGTGATTGGCAAAGACACGCGGCGTTCCGGCTATATGCTGGAAAATGCGCTGACGGCGGGGTTCAATTCTGTGGGCATGGATGTGCTGCGGCTTGGGCCAGTGCCGACACCGGCGGTGGGGATGCTGACGCGCTCCATGCGGGCGGATCTGGGGGTTATGATCTCCGCCTCGCACAATCCTTACAAGGACAATGGCATCAAGTTTTTCGGACCTGACGGATTTAAGCTGTCGGACGAGGCCGAATTGGCGATCGAGGAAATGCTGGAGGCAAGCGACCTTAAGCTGGCCGCCGCTGAAAAAATCGGGCGTGCCACGCAGATTGATGACGCGGGCGGGCGCTATATGGAATTCGCCAAGACAACAGTTCCGCGCGCCACCAAACTGGACGGCCTGAAGATCGTTGTCGATTGCGCTAATGGCGCGGCCTATAAGGTTGCGCCGGAGGTTCTGTGGGAATTAGGCGCAGAGGTGATCGCGATTGGTGTGAAGCCCGACGGGTTCAACATTAACCTCGATTGCGGTTCAACCCATACACAAACCGCCGCCGCGCGGGTCGTGGCCGAAGGGGCAGATCTGGGCATTTGTCTGGATGGTGACGCGGATCGCGTGATGATTATTGACGAAAACGGCAATGTGGCCGACGGCGACCAGATCATGGGGTTGATCGCGCAGACATGGGCGGCGTCGGGTAAGCTGACGGGTGGCACGCTGGTGTCGACCGTTATGTCCAACCTTGGGCTTGAGCGTCACCTTGCGGGGCAGGGGTTGAACCTGCTGCGCACCGCCGTTGGCGACCGCCATGTGGTGGAGGCAATGCGGGCCGGTGGTTTCAACCTTGGTGGCGAGCAATCCGGCCATATCGTCATGACGGATTACGGCACCACGGGTGATGGCCTGATTTCCGCGTTGCAGTTTTTGGCCGCGATGATCGAGACGGGCAAACCGGCCAGCGAACTGGCGCGGGTATTCGAGGCCGTGCCACAATTGTTGCAAAATGTACGCTACAAAAAAGGCACGGACCCGTTGGCCGAGGTCTCGGTTAAAGCGGCGATAAGTGCGGGCGAAAACCGTTTGGCCGCGAACGGGCGCTTGTTGATCCGTAAATCCGGCACCGAACCATTGGTGCGGGTTATGGGCGAATGCGAGGATGAAGGCTTGCTGAAATCCGTGATTGCCGACATCTGCACCGAGGTCGAAAAATTCGCCTAAACCGCGGGTTTTTTTACGCGATCGCGCGAGATTAACAAACCACCAAGAATGATCGCATAGGCCGATACCGTGTGCCATGTAAGCGGTTCGTCAAGGATGAAAAATCCGACGAATCCGGCCCATACCGGCAGTAAAAATCCAACCACAGACATGAACACCGGCCCTTTGCGTTTCACCACGATATAGCGGATGTTTTGGCCAATGCCGCTGGGCAAAACGCCAAGCGCGATCAGGGCCAGCAGGGGGATGATGGGCGCACTAAACGCGGTTCCAAAGGCCGAATACCCGAAGGGCAGCAGGAATACCGCGCCGGAAATCATCGTGCCTGCTGTGGCGCGGAAAGGTGGAATGGAGGGCATAACCTTGATGATTATCCCGCCGCTGGCATAGCCCATAGCCACCAATATGCACGCAAGCTGGGCGATGGCTTGACCGTCCGCCCCGACTTGGCTGATGGCGGCGGGGCCGGCCAGCCAGACTAGGCCGGTGAAACCGATGGCGAAGCCTGTCCATTTGCGGCGCGAGACTGGTTCGCGAAGGATCACACGGGTCGCCAAAAGGATAAACAGCGGCACGGACGAGATGAAGATCGAGGCGACAGAGCTGGGGATAGATAATTGCGCCCACGACAGCAGCGTGATGGGGGCGGCAAGGCCGATGATACCCAACAAGGATAACCAGCGCCACTCCAACAGCGTATTGGGGATGCCTTGCCCAGAAACTATTGCGATCAGCGCCACAACCACAGCCGCCAAAGCGGTGCGCCCGAACGAGGTTTCCACGGGCGAAAACCCCTCAAGCGCAATCGTCGTCAGGCCAAAGGCCGACCCCCAGATGACAATCAGAATCGTGACGAGGACATATGGCAACCAATCGGTTTTCATGGCCGCGACCGCCAGAGTTTTGCCTGTGATACGCCAAGCCCGATCAGGATCAAGCCAAGCGCCCAGACGAATTGGCCGGGCAGGGTCTCGTTCAAGACAACCATGCCGATGATAACCGCCCAGACAGGCACCTGATAATTCACAAGGCTAAGGAAGGGCGGGCCTGCCGATTTGATGACGTAAACAAGGATGACCGTGGCCAACGCCGTCGGGAATAATCCAAGGTATAAAACGCCGAACAGGGCAGATTGTGTCGGTACATCTGGCACACCTTCAACGATCAGCGCGACGGGGACCAGCATACTGGCCGCCAAGATCAATGCCGCCGAACTAAACGCCATCTGCGGCCCGCTTGGGGCGAGGCGTGTGATGATGGACCCGATAGCATAGCAGAAACTGGCGAGCACAGCGGCGATGCGGGCGATATTTTCAATGTCGCTACCACCTGTTTCAAGGATTTGCGCCGGGCCGATCAGGATAACGACCCCCGCGAACCCAACCCCGAAGCCCAGAACTTTTTGGCGGCTTAGGCGTTCGCCGGGCAAGAAGAAATGCGATAGGGGCAACACCAGCAATGGCACAACGGCCATGGTGATACCGGCATACCCCGATGAAACATGCAGTTGCGCCCAGCTTAGCAATGTAAACGGAACGGCGTTGGTGAAAATCGCCATGCCGAACCCGTGTCGCCAGATTTTGCGCCCCGTGGCGGTCTTGGTGCTTGGCAATCTGTGACCGAGGTAAAAGCTGATCGACGTCAGGATAATCGCCGCGATGCTGACGCGGATTGCCGCCACCGTGATCGGCCCGAAACTTTCCAGTGACAACGAGACCCCAAGGAACGAACTGCCCCAGATCAGCCCTAAAAACAGCAACAACATCCAGTTGATTACAGCTTGATTACGCATGGGTTTATCCTTTAGGCCAACATCTCGCTTGGGGGCGTGTCCAGCAAGTGGTTCAACCGTTCCAGCGCATCTACAAAAACTGCCGAGCTATGTTTCCCGCCAAGGGTCAGGCGCACCGCGTTGGGGGCACTGGCGTCGTCGGGAAGGAATATGTCAGCCGGTGCAACCTGTATCCCCGCCCGCTCCGATGCAAGCGAAAAAGTGGAGCCGCGCCAAACGTCCGGCAATTCCAGCCAGATAAAATCCGCCGCCTCGTTCCAGTGAATGTTCCAGCGGCCAAGCTGGTTCACCGCAAGGCGCACGCGATCTTGCCTATATTCGCGGATTTGGCCCAGCAAGGTATCCGCATTGCCCGACGTGATTAACAAACACGAAAGCTGCGCGATGATAGGCGAAAAGGAATGGCTAAGGGCTTGCATAACATCGCGCCCAATCGGGCCTTTGTCGGGCGGGCACAGCAGAAATCCGCTGCGAAGCCCTGCCGCCAGATACCGCGAGAGGGACGACACATACCAAACCCGTTCAGGGCAGAAATCAAGGAAGCTTGGCGGGCGGTCCGTGAAAAACTTGCCTTGGCCATCGTCCTCGACAATCTGGATGTCGAAACGCCGCGTTATTTCCGCGATCTCGGCTTTGCGGGTGTTGGACATGATGCGCGTTGTCGGATTGTGGATGTTGGCCGACACATGCAGGATTTGCGGGCGTTCGCGCCGGAACAGTTCTTCCAGCGCCTTGGGGACTATACCTTCATCGTCCGACGGCACACCGATGATCTTGGCGCGCGCCAAAACCGCCGCCTTGCGGGTGCCGGGCAACACCAGTGTATCCGTGGCGATCACGGGGGATTGGCCGCGCAGAATTGCCATAAATGCCGCCACCGTCGCGTTTTGCGACCCATGCGTCAGCACCAGGTCTTCGGGCTTGGCGCGGTGTTGGTCCAGCCCCATCCATGCCAACATCGTGGCGCGTGTTTCCAGTTCATTATGCCCTGCGAACCGCACCATGGAATGCGCGCCACCAAAGGTCACCTGTTGGGATAGCTCGTCAAAGATACCGTCTTGCCCGAAATCCGGCACGGCGGCGTTTTTTAGGTCTACGATATGTGGCTCCACGTGGGTTTCGCCAAACACAATGCCCTGCGCGGGCTTTGGGTCGCGGATAAAGGTGCCACGGCCAACTTGCGCCTCCAGCAGGCCTTCCTCGATCCCTAGTTGATAGGCCCGTGCCACGGTTCCGGGGGTGATTTTAAGTTGCCACGCCATGTCCCGCACGGGGGGCAGGCGGTCGCCTTTGGAAATTGTACCATTTTCTAACGCCGTGCGTATCGCATCCAGCAAGGCGCGGTACTTGGCGGTACCTTTTTGCAACAGGTCTGGTTGCCAAATTGTATCCATTACAATGTTTCCGTAGATTCCACTGATTCCAAATTGTATCAGGTAATTGTCGAAATTTATGACACAAATGCAAAATTGTATCAATACAAACTTAAGGAGCGCGATTATGATTATTGCAATACCCCGCCATGTCGCGCAGAGCGCAGATTTATCTGCCCGTGCGCGCATTCCTGCCCTCTCGCAACTGCTTGTGACGGCAGCCTTGGCCCTCGCACGGTTGGAGGACCGGTTCGCGGCTGGCACGCGGCCCGTTGACCTAAGCGATCACCTTGGCCGTGACATTGGGCTGGACCGTGTTCGCCAAGACGTGGAATACCATTCCATGTCCGGTCCGTTTTCCCGCCTTTAACCACTCGCCCGTGCCGTGTTTCCGAACGCGACACGGGCTTTCCTATCGGAAACGTATGCGACCCCCTTTTGTTCAAATGCGACATTTAGGGTCTTGCGCCGTGCCGACGAAATCCCGTAACAGGTCCGTGGGCAGGTCGTCGGAATAAGCGCGAGCGATGGCAGGCTCAAAAATATCGCGCTGATGTAGGAGCCATCTATGAGCCTCCCTTTAATGCCGCAGGTTACGCCTGCGCGTCCCGAATTCTCATCTGGTCCATGCCCCAAACGCCCCGGTTGGTCTGCGCAAGCAGTCGCAGACCGCGCGTTTCTTGGCCGCTCGCACCGTGCGAGCGAACCTAAGGCACAGATCAAATCCGTAATTGACCGCATGGCGGCGTTGCTGGAAATCCCCGAAGGTTATCGCGTCGGTATTGTGCCGGCGTCAGACACGGGCGCTGTCGAAATGGCGCTGTGGTCGCTGCTTGGTGCGCGGCCCGTTGACGTGCTGGTCTGGGAAAGCTTTGGCGCTGGCTGGGCTGGCGACATTAAAAACCAGTTGAAGCTGGACGATGTGAACGTACTTAAGGCCGAATACGGCGCGCTGCCGGATTTCACGGCTGTGCGCCCTGACGCGGACGTTGTTTTCACATGGAACGGTACCACGTCTGGCGCGCGGGTTCGCAATGCCGACTGGATTGCAGACGACCGTGAGGGCCTGACGATTTGCGATGCGACATCCGCGGCTTTCGCGCAAGACCTCGATTGGAACAAACTGGATGTGACCACGTTTAGCTGGCAAAAAGCGATGGGCGGGGAAGGGGCGCACGGCGTGATCGTTCTGTCGCCCCGCGCGGTGGAGCGGCTGGAAACCTTCACACCGGACCGCCCGTTACCCAAGATTTTCCGCCTGACCAAGGGTGGGAAACTGATCGAGGGGATATTTACAGGCGCCACCATTAACACGCCCTCCATGTTGGCCGTGGCCGATGCGGACGACGCACTGGAATGGATGGAAGGGCTTGGTGGTTTATCCGCCACGCGCCAACGTGCCGATGCGAATTTCGAAGCGTTGCAAGGCTGGGTCGATCAAACCGATTGGGTTGAAAACCTCGTGGGCGAACCTGCGGCGCGGTCTAACACCTCCGTCTGTTTGAAAATCGTTGATCCGGCTGTGGCCGCGATGAATGATGCCGCGCAACGGGCCTTCACCAAAGCGATGGTGAAACTGCTTGAGGCAAACGCTGCCGCTTACGACATCAACGGGTACCGCGACGCGCCTGCGGGCTTGCGTATCTGGTGCGGGGCCACGGTTGATGTGGCTGACGTACAGGCGATGACGCCGTGGCTGGATTGGGCTTTTGAAGCCGCCAAAGCTGATCTCTAATTCCAATAAAAGGAGCATATACCATGCCCAAAGTTCTTATATCCGACAAACTATCCACCGCCGCAGTTCAGATTTTCAAAGATAACGGTGTCGAGGTGGATTTCATGCCCGACCTTGGCAAAGACCCTGCGAAACTGGCCGAGATCATTGGCGATTACGATGGCCTTGCCATTCGTTCCGCCACCAAGGCGACAGCCGAGTTGATCGCGAAAGCCGATAACCTGAAGGTGATTGGCCGCGCGGGTATCGGGGTTGATAACGTCGATATTCAAGCGGCGAGCGCCAAGGGGATTGTGGTGATGAACACGCCGTTTGGCAACTCCATCACCACGGCGGAACATGCGATTGCGATGATGTTTGCAGTGGCGCGTCAAATTCCGGCGGCGGATGCATCGACGCAAGCGGGCAAGTGGGAAAAATCCAGATTTATGGGCTCCGAGATTACGGGCAAAACGCTGGGTCTGATCGGATCTGGCAACATCGGGTCTGTCGTGGCCAGCCGTGCGCTGGGCTTGAAAATGCGGGTTATCGCCTTTGATCCGTTTTTGTCACACGAGCGTGCAACGAAACTGGGTGTGACCAAGGTTGACGATCTGGATGACCTTCTGGGCCGTGCCGATTTCATCACACTTCACCTGCCCAAAACCGAAAAAACCGCCAATCTGTTGTCGGCGGAACGTATCGCCAAGATCAAGAAAGGCGCGTACCTGATTAACTGCGCGCGTGGTGGTCTGGTGGACGAGGATGCCGTGGCGGAGGCGTTGAAATCCGGCCAGTTGGCTGGCGCGGCGTTTGATGTTTATGCGGATGAACCTGCCAAGAATAACGTTCTGTTCGGTCTTCCAAACGTGGTTTGCACACCGCATCTGGGCGCGGCCACCAGCGAGGCGCAGGAAAACGTGGCCCTGCATGTGGCGGAACAAATGTCCGATTATCTGGTGCGCGGCGCGATTTCGAACGCCATCAATGCGCCAAGCGTGACGGCGGAAGAAGCACCGATTTTGAAGCCGTGGATTGAACTTTCCGAGATGCTCGGCGGGTTTGCCGGACAGGTTACCGAAAGCCCGATCACGGAAATCGAGATCGAGTTTGTCGGGAAGGTCGGCGAGCTGAACATGAAGCCGTTGATTTCTGCCCTGACTGCCAGCCTGTTGATCCCGCTGGTCGGGGAAGGCAGCGTCAACATGGTTTCGGCCCCGATCGTTGCGCGGGATCGCGGCATCAAAATCGCGGAAATCCGCAAGGATGCGCAGGGGGCTTTCGGGTCTTATATGCGCCTGACGGTCGTCACGGAAAACCAGACGCGCTCGGTTGCCGGAACGATATATTCGGATGGTCGCCCACGGTTCATCCAGATCAAGGGCATCAACCTAGAGGCAGAACCGGTGCCGTTTATGTTGTACACGACCAACTCGGATATTCCGGGGTATATCGGGGCGCTGGGTACAACGCTGGGCGCGCTTGGCGTGAACATCGCGACCTTCGCGCTGGGCCGTGAAACCAAAGACGGCGAGGCGATTGCCTTGCTGGGTGTGGACGCCAAAATCGACGACGAGACCTTGGCCACGATCGCCCGCTTGCCCCAAGTTACGCAGGCCAAAGCACTGGCGTTTTGATCCAGTGACAATTTGTTGACTTGCGCCGGCCCTTGCTAACCACGAGGGTCGGCGTTCAACAAAAGGGGAAGACTATGACTGAAGTACCGATTATTGCGAAAAAAGGCCCGTTTCCGACCGAGGTGGTCGAGGGTAAAAATTATTTCTGGTGTGCTTGCGGGCGATCACAGAACCAGCCGTTTTGTGATGGGTCGCACAAAGATACGGGCATTACGCCGGTTAAGTATACTGCCGAGAAAACTGGCAAGGTGTTTTTCTGTGGCTGTAAACAATCCGGCAAAGCGCCGCTGTGCGATGGCACGCACAACAAACTGGAAGATTAAAAGTACCAGAACCTGAATATCGCTCCGGTTATGGCAACGCTAAGCGCGAACAGCGCGAGGGCGAACCAGATCGGGGCGAATTTGGGTTCGACCATATCGGGGGCGGCTGGACGCTTTCCTGTGACCATCGGTTTGATCAGATTGTCACGCAGAACAAACCTGTAGGCCAGCACCGCGCCGATATGAACAAAAACCACGATCAATAAAACGGTGGCCAAAACTTCGTGGAACTCTTTCAGGAACTCCGAAAGTGATGGCGAAACCGATGCGGCCCACGGCCCGATGAAGCTGCGGTCTTGCGCGAATAGGCCAGCCACAACCAGCGCGGTCATCAGCCCAAGAATTGTTAGAATCGCAAGCGCACCAGCGGGATTGTGGCCCCAATATTCTTTATGGCGAAGTTTCAGCAATTCGAATAAATACGCTTTTATGGCAGTAGGGCCTTTCACAAACTGCGTAAACCGCGCCGTTTGCGACCCTACCAGCCCCCACATCACGCGAAATATTACCAGCGTTAAACAGGCGAAGGCGAAAAGTTCGTGAATAAGCAGGGGTTTTAATTCTGCCGTGAAGTAGGCGCCGAAAAAGCTGACGACCAGCCCCCAGTGTGTGATCCGAATTGGTAAATCCCAAATGCGTTTTTCGACTTTTTCCATGACGGCCTCCGTTTTTTTGCAGCCTAGCCCCATGGGGTCAAAATGCAATCTGATAGAGATAATTTTCTGAATTTATTTGCGACGCAGGCGTTTCTTTATTTGCTTCTTCTCCCAATCAGCCCCGAATGGCGAGAATATCTCGAATACGCTAAGCGCGTGAAAGGCGATGCCAATGCCCCAGCCAAGTGCGGGCCATATCACCCACAAGTACCCCGGGTTTTGAAACAGGTTAACCGCTAGCAAAAGTGCCATTATTGCAACATACCAAAGCAGGTTGCCGTAGAATGCTTTTATGTCGCGTACATATTCCAGCGCCTCGCGTTCTTCGGAGGTTAGGGACGGGTCGATGATATAACCTTCATCGTCATATTGCATCCATTCCTTCACTTTGGAAAGCGCGGCGCGGTCTTCTTCAGATAGGGGGGGCGTGTTCATGGTTGTATCCTTTTGCAGATTGCTGATTTCGGTTTCAAAAACCGCTGCCAAGCATTTTAACGATTCAAGGCTGGCGGTTTTACCGCGCTCAATCCGCTGGATGGTGCGAGTGCTAACGCCTGACATCTCTGCCAGTTGCTCCTGTGACCACCCTCTGTTTAATCTAAGTTTACGGATTATCATGTTGTTGCCTTTTCGCTTGCTTTGCCCCTGATATATGGCCCTACACTGCCATTTTGCCCACGACACCGCCCCGACACAAGGCTCATTTCTCCCGACAGCAATGTGACAAAGCGGCGTGATCCACCTTTTGTCTTTCCCTTGGCGGGTTGGCTCTGTATACCCTGCGCGTAACTTCCTAACCAAAGAGGCATGAGATGGCCAATGTAGTTGTAGTCGGCGCGCAATGGGGCGACGAGGGCAAGGGTAAGATTGTGGATTGGCTGTCTGAGCGCGCCGATGTGATCGCACGTTTTCAAGGCGGGCATAACGCGGGCCATACGCTGGTTATTGACGGCAAGGTTTATAAACTGTCGCTGCTGCCATCGGGTTTGCTGCGCGAAGGCAAGCTGGCCGTTATCGGTAACGGCGTGGTGCTGGACCCTTGGGCGTTCGTCGAAGAACTGGCCAAGCTGCGCGGGCAGGGCGTTAAGATTGATACAACCAATTTGATGATCGCGGAAAACGCATCACTGATCTTGCCAATCCACGGCGAGCTTGATCGTGCGCGTGAAGCGGTGAACACGATTGCCAAGATCGGCACGACGGGTCGCGGTATTGGGCCTGCGTATGAGGATAAAGTCGGGCGCCGCGCCATTCGCGTGGCGGATTTGGCGGATGAAAAGACGCTTGATCTGCGGATTTCGCGCCTGCTGACCCATCACAACGCGCTGCGTAACGGTTTGGGTCTGGAAGAAATTGACCCAGCGGCCTTGAAAGCACTGTTGCTTGAAATCGCGCCGAGCATTCTGCCGTTCGCCGCCCCCGTCTGGAAAGTTCTGAACGAGAAACGCAAAGCTGGTAAACGGATTTTGTTTGAAGGGGCGCAAGGCTCGCTTCTGGATGTGGATTTCGGGACGTACCCGTTTGTGACGTCTTCGACCACCACCGCAGGCATGGCGGCGTCCGGTACGGGCGTTGGGCCGGGGGCGATTGATTTCGTACTTGGTATCGTAAAAGCCTATACCACGCGCGTTGGCGAAGGACCGTTTGCGTGCGAATTGTTTGACGAGGTTGGTGAACACCTCGCCACCGTTGGGCATGAAAAAGGCACAGTCACGGGGCGTTCCCGTCGGTGTGGATGGTTCGATGCGGTTCTGGTGCGCCAGACTTGTGCTATTTCCGGTGTGAACGGCATTGCTTTTACCAAGCTGGATGTTCTTGACGGTTTGAAAGAATTGAAAATCTGCGTGGGCTATATGCTGGACGGGAAGCGTCTGGATTACCTGCCGACGGCCGCCGATCAACAAGCGCGGGTCGAACCGATTTATGAAACCATGAAAGGCTGGTCCGAAAGTACCGTGGGCGCGCGCTCGTGGAACGATTTGCCTGCCGAGGCGATCAAATATGTGCGCCGCGTGGAGGAATTGATCGACTGCCCGGTCGCCATGCTTTCGACGTCACCGGAGAGGGACGACACGATTCTCGTGACCGACCCGTTTGCAGACTGATGGCGCTGTCTTACAAAGCGCGGCGTCGTTGGTCACTGTTTTTGCTAGTGGTCTGGTTGCCCGTCTATATCGTGATTGCAATTAGCGTTTTGGCACTGATCGGTGACTTGAATAAATATGTGGCGATCATAGTTTATGCTGTACTCGGTGTCGCTTGGGCACTTCCGTTCAAGCGCCTGTTTCAGGGCGTCGGCAAAACCGAGGATGGCAATAAAGAAGTGGAGTAACCCCATGCGTTTTCTAACTGTTCTGGTTCTATGGCTGGCCGCCGTGCCTGCCTATGCGGAGGAAATCGGCTCGGTCGATACGGTCTGGAAGTTGCTGGGGGCGAACCACAAAATTATCGTCGAGGTGTTTGACGACCCCAAGGTCGAGGGTGTTAGCTGTTTTGTTAGTCGCGCCAAAACCGGTGGGATCAGCGGATCATTGGGGTTGGCCGAAAACACCTCGGACGCGTCGATTGCGTGTCGCCAAGTTGGCCCGATTAAATTCTTGGCGGAACTGGAGGAAGGCGAAGAAGTCTTTGGCCGTCGTTCCTCCATCCTGTTCAAACGCATACAGGTGGTGCGGTTTTTCGATGAAAAGCGCAACACGCTGGTGTATTTGACGTATTCGGACCGGTTGATTGAAGGCTCCCCGAAAAACTCGATCTCGGCGGTGGTGATCCGCCCGTGGGCGGAGTGACGTTAATCCTTGATAGCGAGACCCCGATCACGCTGGTTGGCGGTGGTCCGGTTAACGCGGACCTGCTGGCGCAGGCGGTCGCGCATGGAAAAACGGTGGTTGCGGCGGATGGCGGCGTGCATCGCGCGCAGGACCTGGGCGTGACGGTTGATCATGTGATCGGCGATATGGATTCGGTGGATTTGGCGCGGATTGACGGGCCGCAGATGCACCCGATTGCAGAACAAATGTCCACCGATCTTGATAAATGCCTGCGGTCTTGCACGGCGCCGTATTTCATCGGCGTCGGGTTTCTGGGCGGGCGGCTGGATCACCAGATGGCGGCTTGCCATAGTCTGGTTGAGGCCTCCGATCGGCAAGTTATTTTGATTGGCGAACAGGATTTGTGCTTTCTGGCCCCGTTTTCGTTATCGCTGAACCTACCCGTAGGCACGCGCGTTTCCCTGTTCCCGATGGGGGCGGTCGAAGGGAATTCCGTCGGGCTTAAATGGCCGATCCATGCCTATCAATTTTCGCCCGCGCTAATGATTGGCACGTCGAACGAGACCGATGCCGATCAGATAGAGCTGACGTTTGACCGCCGCCGAATGCTGGTGATTTTGCCGGTGGAGTTTCTGGATGCTGTGATTTCGCAGGTGTTCGAGGGGTGATTTCCCACGAAAAAAGAGACGTTCGGGTGAAATCCGCGCCATATATCTCTGAAATGCTCGGGAAGGGCGATTGCCCGTGATTTTCGGTGGTTTAGGTTAGAAACCACCTGCGTACCGAGGGTAAGGAAACCCGCGCCAAGGCCCAATCCTTGAGAGTGTTGCTGACATAAGCCGGTTGTGAACCGGCGCAACGATTGGGCAGTTTAGTGCGTCTGTGTTGCGAAAAAGTGCAACGATAAATTAACAAATATATTGGCGCGAGTAACCTTGGAACCTCTCGGTCCATCTCGCTCAGTGCCTCGATATATACGCCAAATTGGTTAACCAAAGGTGAACCTCGGCTTCTTCTTTGCAAAAATACTCAAAATCCCGCGCGTTCAACACTCGATAACATTAACGGCCAAACCACCAAGCGAGGTTTCTTTATAGTTGGTGTTCATGTCCAAGCCGGTCTGCCGCATGGTTTCAACGCAAGCGTCAAGGGAAATTAGGTGTGTGCCATCCCCGCGCAACGCCAACGAGGCGGCGGAAATTGCCTTGATCGCACCCAACCCGTTGCGCTCGATACAAGGGGCTTGCACCAACCCGCCGACGGGGTCGCAGGTCATGCCAAGGTGGTGTTCCAGCGCGATTTCGGCGGCATTTTCCACCTGCTCGGGTGTTCCGCCCATAACGGCGCAAAAACCGGCGGCGGCCATGGCGGCGGCGGAGCCGATCTCGCCTTGGCAACCGACCTCGGCGCCGGAAATGGAGGCGTTGTTTTTGATCATCCCGCCAATTGCGGCGGCGGTTAGCAAGAAATCGTTAACCTTTGTGGGTGTGGCCCCCGGAACGTGGTCAAGGTAATAGCGAATCGTGGCGGGCAGAACACCTGCGGCCCCGTTGGTTGGGGCGGTGACGACTTGGCCACCCGCGGCGTTTTCCTCGTTCACGGCGATTGCGTAGACGGAAATCCAGTCGTTGATGGTGTGAGGGGCGTACATGTTTGCGCCGCGTTCATTCAGCAATGCTTCATGGATGGCTTTAGCGCGGCGTTTCACGCTTAGGCCACCGGGCAGGATGCCGTCGGTTAAAAGGCCGCGCGCGATGCAGGTTTCCATCACCTGCCAGATACGGGCGAGGCGATCATCGAAGGATTGCGCGTCTGCGTGAACCAGTTCGTTCGCCAGTTTCATCTGCGCAATGGATTTGCCGGATTTACGGGCCATTTGCAGCATTTCGGCGGCGTTATGAAAGGGAAAGGGCACGCCGACGGGTTCTTCGGGGCTGCCGTCTTGCGCGTCCATTTCCTTGGCGGTCAGAATGAAACCACCCCCGACGGAAAAGTAGGTTTCGCGCAGGTAGACGTTTCCGGCGGTGTCGTAGGCGGACAGGATCATGCCGTTTGGGTGGCCGTCCAGCGGGGGGCCATAATCAAAGTGGATGTCTTTGTTAAAATCGAAGGCCAGTTCGCCAAGGTCGGGCGGGGTGATTTTGCCATTGGACTTAATCGCGGCCTCGGTCACTTCGGCGCTGTTGGCCTCGAATGTTGCGGGGATAAATCCGGCGAGGCCAAGCATAATGGCGCGGTCCGTGGCGTGGCCTTTGCCGGTGAAGGACAACGAGCCGTGCAGCGAACACCCCAAGCGCGCCAATTTGCCTGCGCCCGGTACTTTTTGCCGCCCATCCCGCAGTAAATCAAGGAAGTGCGCGGCGGCAACCATCGGCCCGACCGTGTGGGAGGACGATGGGCCTACGCCTACTTTGAAGATGTCGAACACGCTTAAGAACATTGAAAAACCCCTTTGATATGGGGGAGTATATACGGGTGGTTTCCTATAGGAAACGTGCAAAATGCGACATGTTACACCTTGCGTGCGAAATTTTGTTTGAACGCGGCAATTCAGGCTATCGCGTGTGCGCAATAATGGCCTTATAAGGTGTCGTATATCGGTCATTAACACGGGAACTGGATCACATGGAAAAACCTACCGAGGGCGCGGCGAAGGCAAAATACCTTGCGGCGGAAAAGGCATTGGAATTCGTTAAGCCGGGCATGAAACTGGGGCTTGGAACGGGTTCCACGGCAGCGTTTTTCGTTGATTTGCTGGGCGAGAAGGTGGCCGAAGGGCTGGAAGTTTTGTGCGTGCCAACGTCAAGTGCGACCAAGGCGCAAGCGGAGGCTTTGGGGATTCCGTTAACGACGCTGGGCGAAATTCGCTGGCTTGATCTGGTGATTGATGGCGCGGATGAATTTGATGGCCGAATGAACCTTATCAAAGGTGGCGGTGGCGCGTTGTTGCAGGAAAAACTTGTGGCGTCCGCTGCCGAAAAAATGATCGTCATCAGCGATAATTCCAAACGGGTGCGCACATTGGGGGCGTTTCCTTTGCCCGTTGAAGTGGTGCGCTTTGGTTGGGAAGTGACGGAGAATAAAATCCTTGAAACCATCAGCCGTGCGTTTGTCGGCGGGGTCGGGATTTCGCGGCGCATGGATGGTGACAAGCCGTTCATAACGGACGAGGGGCATTACATTCTTGATCTGCATTTGAAGAAAATCGACGAACCACCGATTTTGGCCGCACAGTTGAAGGAAATCATTGGCGTGGTCGAGACGGGCTTCTTTATTGATATCTGCAAGGTTATCATCGTTGGTAAAGAAGATGGTACAACGCGGGTGATTGATACGCGGCCAGCCTTCCGGCCTGTTCATTAGGTTGCCAGCGTCGCGTGGTTGAGTATTTGTGAAAAAGAGAAGTTGGCGAGATTTAGGTGACCTGCAATTCGCTGGTGCTGGTGGCGGAATGTCGGTATTAGTGCGGCGTTGAATTGGGTAGCAAGCGTTAAGGAAATACCATGAGCTATGATTTTGATCTGTTCGTTATCGGTGGCGGTTCCGGTGGGGTTCGCGCTGGACGCGTGGCCTCGCAAGGGGGCGCGAAGGTGGCCTTGGCGGAGGAGTATCGCTACGGCGGCACTTGTGTAATCCGTGGTTGTGTTCCCAAGAAACTGATGGTTTATGCATCGGCCTTTTCCGAGGCATTCGAGGCGGCCAAGGGGTTTGGCTGGACTGTTGGCGAGACGAGTTTTGATTTCAAGAAGCTGATTGGTTCGATTGATGCAGAGTTGGATCGTTTGGAAGGGCTTTATCTGAAGGGCCTGCAAAGCAATGGCGTTACCACCTTTGACACCCGTGCAACCGTTTCGGGTGCGCATACGGTTGTGTTGGCGGATGGGCGGGAAATTACCGCCAAGACGATATTGGTGGCGACCGGCGGGCAGCCGTTTATCCCGAACGTTAAGGGGCATGAACATGCGATATCTTCGGATGATGTGTTCTTGTTGAAAGATTTGCCAGCGCGGGTTCTGGTCGTGGGCGGCGGATATATCGCCTGCGAGTTTGCCGGAATTTTCAATGGTATGGGCGCGACGGTTACGCAGTTCTATCGGGGCGCGCAAATTCTGCGCGGCTTTGACGGTGAGGTGCGCGGGCATGTGGCCGAAGAGATGATCCGCAAGGGTGTTAACCTGCATGTTGGCACGGATGTGGCCAGCATCGAGAAAAAAGACGACGGGTTGCATGTGACGTGTACGAACGGCTCCATCACTGTGGTGGATAAGGTGTTGTATGCAACGGGCCGTGTTGCCAACACAACCGACATGGGGCTTGAAGCGGCTGGCGTTAAGCTGGGTCGTAAGGGCGAGATTATGGTTGATCGGTTCTCCCAAACATCAGTGCCGTCGATCTATGCAGTGGGCGATGTGACGGACCGTGTGAACCTGACACCTGTGGCCATTCGCGAAGGTGTGGCGTTTGTGGAAACGGTATTTAACGACAACCCCACAGCGATGGACCACGACATGATCGCAACGGCGGTGTTTACGCAACCGGAGGTCGGAACCGTTGGTTTGGGCCAAGAAGAAGCTGACGAGAGTTATAACGTCGAGATTTACCGCGCAGCCTTCCGCCCGATGGCGAATATTTTGGCGGGCAGTGATGAGCGCATGTTGATGAAACTGGTCGTTGATAAGGACAGCCGCCGCGTTCTGGGCTGCCACATTGTTGGCCCGGCTGCGGGCGAGATGATACAGATGGCGGGGATTGCCATTAAGATGGGCGCAACCAAGGAAGATTTCGATCGCACGGTGGCAGTACACCCGACAGCGGCAGAAGAATTGGTAACAATGAAAGAACCTGTGGGTTAACCCTTGAATTTTTTCAAAGAATGAACACATTCTGACTTAGAATTATCTTTAACCGAAGGAAGAGCAGATACATGCCAAATTCGAGTAATTCCGGTGGCCCTTGGGGTGGCGGCGGCAACAATGGCGGCGATGATGATCGCAATAAGGGTAACCAAGGTGAGCAACCACCCCAAGTACCCGATATTGACGAGCTGGTTCGCAAGGGTTCCGAGCAACTCAAGATTCTGATGGGCGGCGGCGGTGGCGGCGGTTCCAACGGGACAGGCGGAGGCGGCTTTGGCAAAGGCTCCATCGGGTTGGTTGCAGTGGCAGCGGTCGCGCTCTGGGGCTTTGCATCGCTTTATTCGGTTAAACCCGAAGAGCAATCGGTTGAGCTGCTGTTCGGCAAGTATTACGACACGGGTAACCCCGGTCTGAACTTCGCCCCTTGGCCGTTCGTTTCAGCGGAAATCCTGCCGGTAACACGCGAGAACACCGAAGATATCGGTGTTGGTAATCGTGGCAGCCGTCTAGAAGAAGGCTTGATGCTGACGGGTGATGAAAACATCGTGGACATTGATTTCCAGGTTGTTTGGAACATCTCGGACGCGCCGAAATTCCTGTTTAATCTGGCTGATGCGCAAGAAACTATCCGCGCTGTGGCTGAAGCCTCGATGCGCGAAGTTATTGCGCGTTCCGATTTGGCACCAATCCTTAACCGTGACCGTGCGGCGATTTCGCAAGAGGTTCGTGGACTTCTTCAGGGTACGCTGGATAGCTATTCTTCGGGCGTGAATATTGTTCGCCTTAACTTCGACAAGGCCGATCCGCCCGTCGAGGTGATTGATGCGTTCCGCGATGTTCAGGCAGCTGAACAAGAGCGTGATACGTTGGAAAAACGTGCTGATGCGTATGCGAATGAACGTCTGGCTGCGGCCCGTGGTCAATCGGTACAACTGTTGCAGGCTGCCGAAGGCTACCGTGCGCAGATCGTGAATACCGCGACTGGTGAAGCCAGCCGTTTCCTCGCTGTTTATGAGGAATACGCCAAGGCTCAGGAAGTTACCCGCAAGCGTTTGTACCTTGAAACAATGGAACGTGTGTTCGCCGATGTAACGAAAATCATCATCGACGAAAACGCAAGTGGATCGGGCGTTGTGCCTTACCTTCCGCTGAACGAGCTTAACAAAGGAGGGTCAAACTAATGAACCGTTTGCCTATTCTTGGTGGCGTACTACTCGTCATCGCCTTCCTCGCCTCTTCCTCGATCTATACCGTGGACGAGCGTGAAAAAGCATTGGTCTTGCAGTTTGGTCAGGTGAAAGCCGTTAAAACCGAACCGGGGATCGCGTTCAAAATCCCGTTCATTCAGGAAGTCGTTTCATACGACGACCGCATTCTGTCGCTGGACACGCTTCCGTTGGAAGTTACCCCGCTGGATGATCGTCGTTTGGTTGTTGATGCGTTTGCACGTTACCGGATTGTTGATGTGGTCCAGTTCCGTCAGGCCGTTGGTACAGGTGGTGTGGCTTCGGCTGAATCGCGTCTTGGCCGGATTATCAACGCCAGTTTGCGTGAAGTTCTGGGTTCGGTGACATCTAACGAGATCCTTTCCGAGGGTCGTGTTGCACTGATGAACCGTATTCGTGATATTGCGATCGCGGAATCCGAGAACCTCGGGATTGAAGTGGTTGACGTGCGTATCAAGCGGGCTGATTTGCCTGACCAAAACCTTGAAGCCACCTTCGCGCGTATGCGTGCGGAACGTGAGCGTGAGGCAGCGGATGAACGCGCACGTGGTAACGAGGCGGCGCAGAAAGTTCGCGCGCAAGCCGACAGAACTGCCGTTACACTGGTATCAGAGGCACAGCGTGATAGCGATATCATCCGTGGTGAAGCTGACGGCGCGCGAAACGCGATCTTCGCTGAAGCATTCAGTCAAGATCCTGAGTTCTTCGCTTTCTATCGTTCGCTTGCGGCTTACGAGGAATCCTTGAAAGGTTCGAACACCACTTTGGTGCTTTCGCCTGACAGCGAATTCTTCGACTTCCTGAAATCGGACGGGTTGGAGTAACGCCAACATGCTAACCGACATCCTGTTTGGATTAGGTTTCGTCGCTATAGTAGAGGGGCTGGTGCTTGCACTGGCCCCTTCGCGTTTGGCGCAGGTTCTTGAGATGCTGCGCGAGATCGGGCCGGAACGCACAAGAACGCTGGGATTGTTCATTGTTGCCGGCGGAGTTCTGCTCGTTTGGGCGGTTCATGGCTGATCTAACGTTTATGTGACAGGTAATCGCTTGATTTATCCCGAAATAGTCACAGTTTATAGGAAAGTTAGACGAGGCCATGTTTGGCAGTCATTTTTCGATCGGGAGTAGAACCATTGACTAAATCGAGTACCCTTAACCGCACAGGTTATGTCCGCGCATCCTTCGCGATGCTGATTTCGGCGTTTTCCCTGATATTGGTCATAATGCCAACGCCCGGCCACTCCCGCGTGGCAGGGGAAAGTTTGGCGGACCTGGTTGAACAAATCAGTCCGGCGGTGGTGAATATTGTCACCACGCTAACCTTGCCCGGCACAACGGGGCAGGCGCCGATTGTGCCTGAAGGATCGCCGCTGGAAGACTTGTTCAAGGACTTTCAGCAAGATCAACAAGATCGACCACGCCGCCGTGGTAGCGCGCTTGGGTCCGGCTTTATTATCTCGGCGGATGGATATATCGTTACGAACAACCATGTGATCGTGGATTCCGATGAAATTATAATCGAGTTCTTCGACGGGGAATCTTTGGTGGCAACAGTCGTTGGCCGTGATGAGAAAACCGATCTTGCAGTGTTGAAAGTTGAATCCGAAGCGCCGTTGCCCTTCGTGCAGTTTGGCGATTCCGACATTGCCCGCGTGGGCGACTGGGTGTTGGCGATTGGTAATCCGCTGGGGCAAGGTTTTTCTGTCTCTGCGGGGATTATCTCGGCGCGGAACCGTTCGTTGTCAGGATCTTATGACGATTTTATCCAAACGGATGCGGCGATTAATCGAGGCAATTCCGGTGGGCCGTTGTTCAATATGGAAGGCGAAGTGATCGGGGTGAATACTGCGATCCTGTCACCAACGGGCGGATCGATTGGTATCGGGTTCTCGATGTCTTCCGCCGTGGTTTCCAAGGTTGTTGACCAGTTGATCGAGTATGGTGAAACGCGCCGTGGCTGGTTGGGTGTTCGTATTCAGGACATCAGCGACGATATCGCCGAAGCGCTTGAACTGGAAGATACAACAGGGGCTTTGGTAACGGATGTGATGGATGGCCCTGCGGGCGATGCGGGTATTCAACCCGGTGACGTGATCACGACGTTTGACGGTGTCGAGGTCGAAAGCACCCGCGCGCTGGTACGCATGGTTGGGAACGCCGACGTTGGCAAAGCTGTGCGGGTTGTGGTTATTCGGGATGGCAAGTCGCAGACGTTCCTGGTTGATCTTGGACGTTTGGAAGAAGCGGTTCTGACATCGTTGAACCCGCCTGCTTCCGAGGATAACCCGAAGTTCGACATCAACGGTCTGACGCTTGGTACGTTGAGTACAGAAAACCTGAGCCAGTTTGGTTTGGGGGGCTATACCGACGGCGTTCTGATTATGGACGTGGCAGAGGACTCGGTTGCTTTTGACAAGGGCTTGCGTGCGGGCGATATCATCACAGAGATCGGCCAGCAGGCGGTCTCAACCCCGGCGGATGTCGAGGCGCAGATTGCGTCGGCCAAAGAAGGTGGGCGTACGTCTATCCTGTTGTTGGTGCATCGCGACGGCGACAAGCGGTTCGTGGCGTTGTCACTGGCCGATTAACCAAATATAAAATCGTCAGCATCCAGCAGGGTGCTGGCGAAATTCGTTAGCGTGATATCGCTTTCACCTGCCCAACTGATGACCGCATCGTTACCGTCTTGCGTGATTGTCAGGTTTTCAAAGCTTTCCAAACCGTTAAGAACGATCAGGTCGATATTGTCGGTGAAATCCGCGATCCGGTCTTGGCCCTGATCTTCGGTGTTGAAGATAAACTGGTCAGCCCCTTGATGGCCTTTCAGAAAATCGGACCCGCTGCCACCTTCCAAAACGTCATCGCCACGCCCGCCGTAAAGCTTGTCGTTGCCGCGACCACCTTGCAAAATGTCATCGCCGCGCCCGCCCCGAAGGGTGTCGTTGCCAGCGCCGGAAAACAGTTGGTCATCGCCCCAACCGCCCTTGGCGATACTGTTGTCCGAACCATCGCCGAGCCGCAAAATATCATCCCCCGACTGGCCGCTTAGAAAATTGGTTCCGTCAGGGTCGATCAGAACATCATCGCCCGTGCCACCTTTGATTTTGTCATCCCCAAGCCCGCCAGTCAGGTGGTCATCCCCGCCGCGCCCGCGCAGGATGTTGCTGGCATAGCTGGGCAAAATTGTGCTGTGCGGCGCGAAAATGTCGTCGCCATTCGCGCCGTTAAAGATAACGCCATTGGTTTGAAGTATCCCTTCAAGTGCGGTGCCCGCATCGGCAATCCAGCCGTAGGTATCTGGCGAAACCTGATCGTAGGTGGCGGTTAAAGTGAGGGGATCGCGCAGGGTCATCGTGGCGGTTACGATTTTGTCGCCATCGTCCATGCGAAAGTATTCGATGCGGGTGATAGTAACCAGTTCCTGCGCGCCAAGCTTGGTGACGCTGTTTGGCAGGTCCGCGATCAAACCTATGCCGAAATCGTCATACATCGCGCTTTCCGATGTTTCCCAACCCGTTGCGGTAGAATTGATTTGCCCGCGTGTGTTCACGGCGGTTTTCAGGAATACGTTCGGGGCCAGCGCGCTGCCAAGAGGCGAGGTGTTGAAGAAACCGGCGTCTGTTGCAGTGATTTTGATCTTGGACATTTTGCGCCCCCCATTCGTTAAACTTCGATATGGGGGATTTCGCACAAGTTTATATAAAATCCTAACTATCTGTTAAGGATTGGTTAACACTTTGGCGGTTTCAGCCCACCCCGAACAGTTAAAGCGGGGCGGGCTGAAGGTGTGTTAGCGGTAAAGTTTAAGGTATTTACGTTCGAACATTTCTTTGGTGCGGTGTGCCAGACGCATGCGCGGAAGGGCGAGGCGGATATTTGGCGTGCGGGCCACGACAACGCCCGTTTTGTTGTCGTCAATCACACACACGAGTTCAACGCGGAAGGTATGGCTGGGGGCTTTGCCGTTCAGCTCGTCGGCAAGGTTTGCCGCTGCCGCCGCCGCTTGTAAATCGGCCATGTGGGCTTGTTTAGGTTGCCAGTCAGGGCCTGGGAAACTGCCTGAATCGCCAGCTACATAGGTGCGCTCGAAGCCTTCGATTTTGCAATGTGCATCGGCTTTCAGCAGCCCGCCTTCGGAGCGGGGCAGGTCGGTGTTATCAAACCATTTGTTGCCAGTCATTCCGGGCATAAACATGATCAGGTCTGCGGCAAACTCGGTAGCCTCTGTTACGACTTTATCAGCCTCGAAGCGGACCATTTTGTTGCCGATGTATATGTCGATATCTAGTTCCCGCATCCGATCCATCAATTTGGCCTGCGCTTTTGCCCCAAGCCGGTCGCCCGGTTTGGGGGCCGGGCAGAAGAACGCCAGCCTGAATTTATCGCGGCGACCTTGGCGGCGCAATAATTCGTCTGTTCCGAACAGGAATTCAAACATCGGACCGCCGCGCACAGCGGATTTTTCTTTCGGGTTACCGGCAAAACCGAAGGCGACTGTGCCGCCCTCCAGACCTTCCAGCTTTTCTTTGAATTTCATCACGGGGTCCACGCCCTCGCAAGGGGTGATGGCGTTTTCGATGCCCGGAAGTTTCTTGATGAACCGCCCGCCTGTGCCGATGATCAGGCCGTCGTTTGCCACATCACCGTTGGACGTTTTCACGGTACGTCCGCCGTCTTCAAGGCCCTCAGCCGCGCCTTGCACATAGGTGACGTTGTTGCGCTTGAAGAAATTATCCAGCGGGATCACGATGTCTTCGGGTTTACGTTGATCCGAGGGCAACCAGATCAGGCTGGGTAAATAGACAAGTTTTGGCTGCGGGGCGATGACGGTTATGTCTAACTGCTTGTCGGCGGCGCGCAATTTGCGAACCGCGGTAAGGGCCGCAAACCCTGTGCCTAGTACTGTTACTGCGCTCATATCGACCACCTGTAGCTTGCGCCTTGGCCCTGCATTTCGCAGCGGTAGGGCTGGTTTAAGTCGGCGCATTGATAACATGAACGCCCGGAAATAGGTACCCTTGGGGCGATTGGTCACAATAAAATGTAACGCGGGGGCTGGTCCGGTGCGGTGTTGAGTATTAGATAGCGGGTTGAAACATATTACCCGAAGGACGGAACATGGCTAAAATTACGTATATCGAGCATAATGGCACAGAGCATGTGATCGAGGTCGCCAACGGTTTGACCGTTATGGAAGGCGCGCGCGACAACAACGTGCCGGGCATCGAGGCCGATTGTGGCGGCGCGTGTGCGTGTTCGACGTGCCATTGTTATGTGGCCCAAGATTGGGTGGAAAAACTGCCTGCGAAGGACGATATGGAGGCAGACATGCTCGATTTCGCATGGGAGCCGGATGTGACGCGCTCGCGCCTTACCTGTCAGGTTAAGGTGACGGATGCGCTGGACGGGCTTGTCGTGAACCTGCCTGAAAAACAGATATGATTGCGCGCCTCCTTTTCGCCGCGATGCTGTTGCCGGGTATGGCGACAGCAGGTGGCGGAATTGTGGAGGCGCAATATGGTGCGGACGTCGATGTTTATCCGCACCGGATCATGGGTGACATTTTTGAGAAACAGGAATTGCGGGTCGTGGGCGATGATGGTGTTACCTATTTGTTAACGCTGCCGGATAATGTGTTCGAGGATATAGCACCACGCGTGGCCGATATGGATGGTGATGGGTTGGGCGACGTTGTAGTCGTGGAAACCGATGTTAATCTCGGCGCGTCTTTGGCTATTTATTCGCTGGGGCCGGACGGATTGTTCAAGCTGGCAGCAACGCCGCATATCGGGCAACCGGCAAGGTGGTTGGCTCCGGCTGGCATTGCGGATTTTAACGGCGACGGGCAAAATGATATTGCTTATGTCGAAACGCCGCATCTGGGTAAGGTGCTGCGGTTTTGGACGCTGCGGAATGGGGCGTTGGTGGAATTGGCTTCCGCGCAAGGCCTGACCAACCACCGCATTGGCGAAGAATTTATTTCTGGCGGCGCGCGGGTTTGTGATGGCGTGGCCGAGGTTGTGACGGCAAACGGCGACTGGTCGCGGGTGTTTGCTACGCGGATGGTTGATGGCGGGTTGGAGTTTACCGATTTAGGGCCGTATAGCGCACAGGCGCTGGCGGATGCGTTAACCTGCCCTTAAAGGGCTTTCCAACCGATGTCTTTGCGGTAAAAACCTTCGGGCCAGTCGATTTTTTTAATCGTTTCATAGGCGTGGTCGTGGGCGGCTTGCAAGGTCTCGCCGCGGGCAGTTATGGCCAGAACGCGCCCGCCGGTGGCGAGGGTTTTACCGTCTTTTTCGGTGGTTCCTGCATGGAAGACATGCAGGGAGGAACCGTTGTTCAACCCATCTAGCCCCGCGATTTGGGTGCCTTTATCGTATGCGCCGGGGTAACCTTCGGCGGCGTAAACCACCGATAAAGCGTGATCGTCGGCCCAGTTTATGCGGGCATCGGCAAGCCGGCCTTCGGCGCAGGCCAGCAGGGCGTCCAGCACCTGTGCGCCAAGACGGATCATTAGTGCTTGGCATTCAGGGTCGCCGAAACGCACATTGTATTCTACCAGCCGTGGCTGTCCGTCTTTGATCATGAAGCCAGCGTAAAGCACGCCTTCGAACGGGGTGCCGCGTTTGGCCATTTCTTTGATTGTCGGGATGATGGTTTCGTTCAAGGCTTTTTGGGTGATTTCGTCTGTCATTACCGGGGCAGGGGAATACGCGCCCATGCCGCCAGTGTTGGGGCCTTTGTCACCGTCAAAGGCGCGTTTGTGGTCTTGTGCCGTGCCCATTGGCAGGACGTTCACACCGTCGGACAGGACGAAGAAGGAGGCTTCTTCGCCTTCCATGAATTCCTCGATCACGACTTCTGCGCCAGCCGCGCCGAAGCTGCCACCGAACATGTCGTCGATGGCAGATAGGGCTGTTTCCATGTCCATGGCCACAACCACGCCTTTGCCTGCGGCCAGACCGTCGGCTTTGATGACAATGGGCGCGCCTTGTTGGCGGGTGTATTCTTTGGCGGATTCTGCGTCTGTGAAATGACCATAGACGGCGGTGTCGGCCCCGCATGCATCGCATATTTCTTTGGTGAACGCTTTGGAGGCCTCCAGTTGTGCGGCGGCGCGAGATGGCCCGAAGGTCAGGATACCGGCGGTTCGCAAGGTGTCGGCCACCCCTGCGGCAAGTGGGGCTTCGGGGCCGATCAGCACGAAGCCGATGCTCTCATCCGCGCAAAATTCCACCACGGCGTCACCGTCTTCGGGGTCAATCGCCACGCAATCCGCGACTTGCGCGATGCCTGCGTTGCCGGGCGCGCAGAACAGTTGGTCACATTTGGGGTTTTGGGCGATGGCCCATGCGAGGGCGTGTTCACGACCCCCTCCGCCTAAAATAAGGATGTTCATGTGTGCTTCCCCTTGGCCTTTGTTACGGGTCGTTCTAAAGTCGCGGGATGGTACATGCAAGCACACACAATGTCTGAGTTGATCGACGAGCCTACGAGCGGCCAAAACGCCCCTGAATTCTCGGTTTCCGAGATTTCGGGCGTGGTGAAACGTATGATCGAGGGGGAGTTTTCCCATGTGCGCATTCGCGGCGAGGTCGGGCGGGTGTCACGGCCTGCCTCGGGGCATTTGTATCTGGACCTTAAAGATGACCGCGCGGTTCTGGCGAGCGTGATCTGGAAGGGTGTCGCGGGGCGACTTCGTGTGCAACCCGAAGAAGGGATGGAGGTTGTCGCCACAGGGCGGTTAACCACGTTCCCCGGGCAGAGCCGTTACCAGATGGTGATCGAGGATATCGCCCCTGCGGGTGTTGGCGCGCTGATGGCGATGCTGGAAAAGCGCAAAGCGGCGTTGGCGGCGGAGGGGCTGTTTGAGGCTGAACACAAGCAAGCGCTACCGTATTTGCCGGAGGTGATCGGGGTGATTACCTCGCCTTCGGGGGCAGTTATCAAGGATATTTTACATAGGCTTAGGGACCGTTTCCCACGCAAGGTTTTGCTGTGGCCAGTGGTCGTGCAAGGGGATAAATGTGCGCCCGAAGTGGCGGCGGCTATACGCGGTTTCAATGCGATGACGTCGGGGGGCGCGTTGCCAAGGCCGGATGTGATAATCGTGGCGCGGGGTGGCGGCTCGATTGAAGACCTTTGGGGGTTCAACGAGGAAATTGTGGTGCGGGCGGCGTTTGAAAGTGGCATCCCGCTGATCTCGGCTGTTGGGCATGAAACCGATACGACATTGATAGATTACGCCTCGGACAAACGCGCACCGACGCCCACGGCGGCCGCTGAAATGGCGGTTCCGGTGCGCGCTGATTTGTCAGCGCATGTGGCGGGGCTGGAAGAACGCCGCCGCCGCGCTTTGGCCCGTGGGTTGGAACAACGTGGCCAGCGGTTGCGGGATTTGTCGCGGGCTTTACCAAGGGTCGAGAGCCTGTTTGCCGAGCGCACGCAGCGGTTGGATAGTTTGGGGATGCGCCTGCCGTTGGCGCTGTCCAGCCTGACGCATCGCAAGCGGGTGCAATTGGCGGCGAGCGGTGCGGACCGTTTGCGCCCTGCGGCCTTGCTGGCCGATATAACGCGCAAGGGGCGGGATGTTGGGGCGTGGTCTGCGCGACTGACACCTGCGTTGAAACGCAACATGTCTGACCCCAAGCGGCAGTTGACGGCACTGGCGCGCACGTTAGAGACGTTGAGTTATCGCAAGACGTTAGCGCGTGGGTATGCGGTTGTGCGTTCCGATGCGGGGGTGGTTACCAGCAAAAAGGCGGCAGCCAAACATGCTACGCTGGAAATAGAGTTTAGCGATGGGAAATTGTCGGTCGCTGTGGGCGGTACCGCGCCACCCGCGAAACGGATGGCGCCTGCAAAACGACCCAAGGGTAGTGATGGGTCGCAGGGTAGTTTATTTTAATCTACGAGGGTTGCCTCGGTCAGTTGGCGGATTTCGTCCATGGTGACGTCCTCGGCGATTTCAATCACTTTCAGGCCGCCCTCCACCACTTTGAATACGCCGAGGTTGGTGATGATTTCATCGACCACGCCCGCGCCGGTTAGGGGTAGGGTGCAGGCTTTCAGCAATTTGCTTTCGCCTTTTTTGTTGGTGTGGTCCATGATTACGATCACGCGGCCAACGCCGGCGACCAGATCCATCGCACCACCCATACCTTTGACCAGTTTGCCCGGTATCATCCAGTTGGCGAGGTCGCCGTTTTCGGCCACTTCCATAGCGCCAAGGATCGCCATCGCGATTTTGCCGCCGCGGATCATCGCGAAGCTGTCAGCGGAGCTGAAATAGCTGGTGCGGTGCAGTTCGGTAATGGTTTGTTTGCCGGCGTTAATAAGATCGGCGTCGATCTCGTCTTCGGTGGGGAACGGCCCCATGCCCAGCATGCCATTTTCCGATTGTAGCGTCACGTCTACGCCTTCGGGTATGTAGTTGGACACCAGCGTCGGAATGCCGATGCCGAGGTTCACATACATGCCGTCGCGCAGTTCATGTCCGGCACGTTCGGCCATTTGGTTTCTATCCCATGCCATGATTTAAGCCTCCCGCACTGTGCGTTGTTCGATACGTTTTTCGTGGCCGCCTTCAAAGATGCGATGCACGAATATTCCCGGTGTGTGGATCAGATCGGGGTCGAGGGCGCCTGTTGGCAGCAGTTCCTCGACCTCTGCGATGCAGATTTTGCCGCAGGTGGCGGCGTTGGGGTTAAAGTTGCGGGCGGTTTTACGGTAGATCAGGTTGCCTGCGCGATCCCCTTTCCAGGCTTTGACGATGGCTAGGTCGGCGACGATGCCTTCCTCCAAGATATAGGTCTCGCCGTTGAAGTCTTTGTGTTCCTTGCCTTCTGCAATCACGGTGCCGACGCCGGTTTTGGTATAAAATCCGGGGATGCCCGCGCCGCCTGCGCGCATGCGTTCGGCCAATGTGCCTTGAGGGTTGAATTCCAGTTCCAGTTCGCCGGACAAGTATTGGCGCATGAATTCATCGTTTTCGCCAACGTAGGACGAGATCATTTTCTTGACCTGTTTAGTTTGCAAAAGGATGCCGAGGCCAAAATCGTCAACGCCTGCGTTGTTGGAGGCCACGGTCAGGTTTTTGGTGCCTGCATCGCGGATACCCTCGATCAGGTTTTCAGGGATACCGCAGAGGCCGAAACCGCCTGCCGCGATCATCATTCCGTCAAACAGGACGCCTTCAAGCGCGTCTGCTGCGGAGTCGTAGGTTTTTCTCATGAGGGTTCTCCTGTTGGTCAGGGTGTTTATCAGGTCTGGCGTGCCCTTGGGTCAAGGGGCAAGCGATAAGAGACGCGACGTAATAGTGGGCCGTCGGGGCAAGATTGAGTATTTTTGAAATAGAGAAGCGAGGGCGTTGTTATAGGTTTGAAGCAATTTCGTCGATTAGGCCGATGAACACCTGTTCCATCATTTCGTTGGGTTGCTGGCCCGCAATTCTTGCGCCCATGGCGTCGCCAGCGTCGATTTCGCTGCCCGACATTTCTTGCAATACGGCATGGCCGCAGAAGGGAACATGGACTTCGGAGTAGCCGCCCTCGTGTGCCATGACCAGTTTGCCGTCGCACAATTGGTCGGCAGCTTGCAGTAGTTGGCGGGTCATCAGGCGGTATGTTTCGGCACTGCACAGCATTCGCGATAGGGGATCAACGCCGGAGGCATCGAAGCCGCAGGCGACTATGATTACGTCCGGTTGGTAGGCCCCAAGGGCGGGGATAACGATTTTATCCATCGCATAAATATAGGCCGCGTGTCCGGCACCGGGGGGTAGGGGGATGTTTATGTTGTATCCAAGGCCCGCACCTTTGCCGCGATCTGCCGCCTCGCCTGTGTCGGGTGGATAGTTGCGTTCTTGGTGGAGGCTAATGGTTAGCACGTCGTCGCGCGCGTAAAATATCGCTTCGGTTCCGTTGCCGTGGTGAACGTCCCAATCGACGACCGCGACGCGCGGGGCGAGGTTTTCGGCTTTGGCGGCCTCGATCGCGATGGAGATGTTGGCGAGCAGGCAGAAACCGTTCGACCAATCGGGTAGGCAGTGATGGCCGGGTGGGCGGGATAGGGCGTAGGCGTTGTCGTGTTGGCCTTTCAGCACCGACAGCAACGCGCCTTTCACAAGGCCAGTTGATAGGGCTGCGATTTCGTATCCACCTGCGCCAAACGGGGTGCGCAGGCCCATTTCGCCACCGCCGTCATCACTGAGGGTTTTGAAATTCTCAAGGTAGCTGGCGGGGTGGATGCGGTTGAGGTCTTCGTAGGTCGCAGGGGCCGCCGAGCGACAATCGAGTTCGCCAGCCAACCCCGTTACATCCAGCAGGTTTTTCAACCGGCGTTTGGTTTCGGGGTTTTCCGGCAATCCGCCAGACGCCAAGGGTTGCACCAGACCGCCAACGGGGGCGGTCAGGGCATAGTTGCCACCGGAGTGCCAAAAGCACTTTTCATCCCAGAAGAATCCGGTGTTTCGCATTTAGCGCGTCCCGACTTCCATCAAGCCTTGGTTTTTGGCCTCTGCCAGTGTCAGGTCGAGGCATTTCCAGGCTTTCTCCGCCAGCTCGTCAATCTCGGATTTCGAGATGACCAGCGGGGGGGAGATGATCATTTTGTTGCCGACGTGGCGCATGATCAGGCCGTTTGCAAAGCAGAATTCGCGGCAAATCAGACCGATGCTGCCTTCGCCCGATGCGAACGGGGCGCGGGCGGATTTGTCCGGTGTTAGTTCCAGTGCGCCCATCATGCCGATGTTTCTAGCCTCGCCCACCAAGGGGTGATCGGCCAAGGCGGACCACTTTTCGGTAAGGTAGGGGGCGGTTTCATCGCGCACGGTGTCGACGATTTTTTCTTCCTCCAGTATTCGCAAGTTTTCCAGCGCCACGGCGGAGGCGACGGGGTGGCCAGAATAGGTGTAGCCGTGGGAGAATTCCCCGCCGTGCGCGTCCAGATCCTTGGCCATGCGTTCGGATATCACGCTGCCGCCTATGGGTTGGTAGCCGGATGATAAGCCCTTGGCGATAGTCATGATGTCGGGGCGGATGTTGAAGGTTTCGGAACCGAACCAGTTGCCGGTGCGACCAAAGGCGCAGATGACCTCGTCCGCGATTAGCAGGATTTCGTTTTCGTCGCAGATACGCTGGATTTCCGGCCAGTAGGTTGATGGCGGGATGATAACGCCGCCAGCACCCTGCACAGGTTCGGCGATGAAAGCGGCGACGTTTTCGATGCCTAGGCGTTCGATCTCGGCTTCTAATGCACGGGCGGTTTTAAGGCCGAATTCTTCGGGGGACAAGTCACCACCTTCGGCATACCAATAGGGTTGGTCGATGTGGGTGATGTCTGGAATTGGCATTCCGCCTTGGGCGTGCATGCCGGCCATGCCGCCAAGGCTGCCCGACCCGACGGAAGACCCGTGGTAAGCGTTCTTGCGCGAGATGATTATCTTCTTGTCAGGCTTCCCCATGGAGGCCCAGTAATGGCGCACCAAGCGGATGTTGGTGTCGTTAGCCTCGGAACCTGATCCGGCGAAGAACACGCGGTTCAAATCCCCCGGCATCAGGTTTGCGATTTTGTCGGCCAAGGCGATAACGGGCGGGTGGCTGGTCATGAAAAACGTGTTGTAATAGGGAAGTTCCAGCATCTGGCGGTGGGCTACATCGGCCAGCTCGGTGCGGCCATAGCCGATGTTTACACACCAAAGCCCTGCCATCGCGTCCAGCAGTTTGTTGCCTTCGCTGTCCTTTATATACACCCCGTCTGCGGCAGTAATAATCCGCGCGCCTTTTTCGTTAATCTCGGTAGTGTCGGTGAAAGGATGCAGGTGATGCGCCGCATCTGCGGCTTGCATATCTGCGGTCGTCGGGAAGTTTGTTCGATGGTCCATTTGCGCCTCGTAATTAGGGTTTTCAGAGCGAGCCTATGCCTGCCAAATCACTTTGGCCAGAGGGAAAGTACGTTTGTTGAAAGCCGCATAATTTCGTGGAAAACCCGAGAGTTGAGGCGTACTTCCATGCGTTTTGCATTTGGCGACCGTAGGGTTTTGCAAAATGCGAAAGCTTTCGGATCCGTTCAGAAGAAGGGCCATGATTGCATTATTACATCGAAGTAAATCTTTTGGCCCGAATTTTGCATGTATATTCACAGACATAGGAGTTTGAATTATGAATGGTTTGTTAACTGTTGGTAGGCAATTTGTAAGCGGTGTGTTTGTGTTTACGTTTCTCTTGGGCAGTGCGGCAATCGCTGGCGAGGATGTGTATCTTAGTTTAACGAATATTTCTGACGGCACAGTCGTCAATTTGTCAGAAGACGACCTTTTGGCGATGGAGCAATTCACCGTTCTTACCGAAAACGAGTTTGTGGATGGGCTGGCGGAATTCACCGGACCACTGGCGCGGGATGTGATCGCATTCCTGAACGCCTCGGATATCGGGATGCTGACGTTAACGGCCGTGAACGACTATGCGGTCGAAGTGCCAATGTCGGATCTACTGGAATACGATGTGATTTTCGCCATGGCCCAAAACGGCACACGGTTTTCTGTCCGCGACAAGGGGCCAATCTGGGTGATCTATCCGATGACCGAGAACGAAGAATTACAAGATCGCGTCTATAATGACCGTCTGATTTGGCAACTGGTCAAGGTCGACGTATTGTGAGGATGCGCGGCCTTCCGCGTCTTGCGGTTTTGGCAATCTTTCTGGCGGTTACCGGCTTGGCGGTTGTTGGATACAACGCCTTTCGCAAAGATGTGGCGGCGATGCAGGCCGCCAGCCTAGAGGATATCACTTGGGCTTCCTATCAGCTGGAGCAGGAGTTGAGCCGTTTTCGCGAAGCTCTACTCCAGTTTCAGATCGAAGGGGCTGGGGGCGATGTGGCCGCCGTTAACAACCGTTTTGACATCCTCTGGAGCAGAATCGCGGTCTTTAATCAGGGCGGTATAGGTGGGCGGTTAAGCGAATATGATCGCGAAACGCAAATCATCCCTAGGCTGTTTGCCGATATGAAGGTCGTTGATCGGCGCGTTGTTGAATTGGCGCAGAACGACAAAGCCGAGGCTGCGGCATTATTGGAGGTTTTCAGCCCTTATGCCGATGAATTGCGCATTTTCAGTCGTAAAGTAACTCTTGGGGAAGAACTGAAAGGGCGCGAAATTCGCGAACAGTTGCAATCCGGTGTGGATCGAACCTTGCTGTGGGGTGGATTGGCGATTGTAATCGCGCTGGCGTCGCTTGCGTATATCACGCGGGAAAGCATCCGCTTTAAACGGCTTGCGGCTACCAACCTGAAACTGGCTGATGTTGCCGAAAAAGCCAGCCGCGCCAAATCGAGCTTCCTGACAATGATGAGCCATGAATTGCGCACGCCAATGAACGGTGTGCTGGGGTTGCTGGCGCTGTCAAAGCAAGGCGCGGTGCAAAGCAGCCAGCTTCGCCTGATCGAACAAGCGGAGCAGTCGGGTCAACAAATGGTGGACCTGCTGGCCGACATTCTGGATTTCAGCGCCCTTTATTCTGACGATCTGGAGCTGGAAACAGAGCCATTCGAGGTTGAACATTTGGCGACAGCCGTGCGGGAGCAATTCACGCCGCTCGCCAAGTGGGAGGGGGGGGCATTTTCATTTTCGGTGCGACCAGGCTGCCCACGATACTTGCAGGGAGATTTCCGCAGGCTCCGCCAAGCCTTCAGCCATTTGGCACAATATGTCGCCGAAACCGCCGGAGTGCGTGACGCTAAGATGGAGTTTTCCTGCGACAGCAATACGTTATTGGTTAATCTTTCGTTCGAGTATTCTTCTGAGGGCGGAGAGTGGACGCCGGACCTGATCCTTGGCGAACAGGATCGGGGAGGTGAATCTTTTTCGACAGATGCGCTCGGCCCTGCGATTGCACGCGGGTTTATAGAGGTTATGCAGGGAAACCTGCGTGTGGATAACAATGCGGATGGGCGTATCGCGGTGCGAATTTCGGTGCCGGTTGAAGGGTTCGTGCCAACAGCCATTAATATAGCGGTTTTATCCAGCACTGACACTTTGGCCGCGATTTGCCGCGCAGCGTTGGCCGGTGCGGATGTGAATTTCGTACAGGAAGGTGATGTAGATCCCGTGCATGTCGTGCTTATAGAGGCCGGAAATACCACCGAGAGTACATTTTTGTCGCGTGCGCGCAAAGATTACTCACAGGCCATATTGGTTGCTTTAGGGGTGCCGATAGAAAAAAACTCCTTTGATTTTATGGTGAATTTACCTCTGGATTTTCACGAAATTCGCGATGTAGTCAGAAAACGTGTAGCCTGACCACCTAAAAGTCAGGAATTACCACAGCTCGTATATGAATTATTAACAACCTTGAGTAGAATGCCGTATTACGTTCAAAATACGAATCAGGTGCGAGCAAACTATGAAGTCCGAACAGATCAACGAAGTAAGCCGTTTCGAGGCAGAATTGAGTGATGGAATCGGTAGTGAAGGATTCGAGCTGCTGGCGCATGATGTGCGCTCATCGATGTTCGGATTGCTTGGAAGCCTTGAACTTATCGCCGATGAGGGATTGTCGGATGAAACGCGAGATCGCCTGAACCGCGCCCGAACATCCGGTGCGTTGTTGAATGACCTGTTGAAATTGGTTTTCGGGGGGGCGGGGTCGCAAAAAAACGCTGTGACGTTGGATGTTTCCAACGAGTTAACCTTGTTGGAACAGCGCTGGTACGATCAGGCGTCAGGCGCCGGAATTAAGTTAGATGTGAACATTTCTAGCAGTGTAGAAACGCTGGATGTGATTGATCGCACTGGGTTTCACCGTATTTTTAACAATCTGATTGGCAACTCTATCAAGTTTTCGCAAGGCGGTGACATTTCCATCAACGCGATAAGAAGCGGCGACAAAGTCGAGATTTCGATAACGGATTCTGGCCCGGGGTTTAGCGATTCCGCGCTGGCCATGCTGTTTCAATTCCGCGGTCGCCCGGAAAACTCCCCACAAGACGGGTCGGGGCTAGGGTTGTACATTTCAGAAATGCTCGTAACCGAGGTCGGCGGGACGATTTCGGTCAAAAACAATGACACTGGCGGGGCGTGCGTAACGGTGACGTTCCCGTCTGCATCTGTGGCCGTGGAAACCCCGCCCCATATTGCGGCGTTGCCGGATCTAAGCCACCTGAACATCCTTTTGGCCGAGGACAATGTTACCAATCAGTTGGTTGTTACGCAGATGTTGAAAAGCATGGGGGCAACGTTTCAGGTGGCGTCTGACGGTGTCGAAACACTGGCAATGTTCGAGCAGGCAGACTTTGACGTCGTGCTGCTGGACATTGAAATGCCGCGTAAATCAGGGCTGGAAGTACTGCGAGAAATCCGCGCGCGTAAAGACGCAAAGTCAGGTATTCCGATGATCGCTCTGACCGCATATGTCATGCAGGATCACCGCGCGAAAATTGATGCGGCGGGGGCGGATGGGCTGATCTCCAAACCGATCGCGGGCATCGCCTCGCTGGGGCATCAAATTCTGGAGCATGTTCACGGAGCGCCAGTCGAGACCCAAGAGGCTGCGGGCGCGCAAGCCGAGGCTTCAACCGATGACCCGGGCTATGTTGACCGCGCCATTTACAACGTGATCGCCCAGACGATTGGCCCAGATTTTCTGGAGGAGTTTCTGGGAAAAGTCGTGACTGACTTCGATACCATAAAAAAGGGTTTAACCATGGCGGAGGCTGACGATAATCATGCCGATTGGCGCAGTCACAGCCACATTCTGATTTCTGTTGCGGGTGCGATCGGGGCCACAAACTTACAACATTTGGCGCAAGATTTGAACGCGGCTGCAAATGCTTGTGATAAACTGACCGCACAGCCGTTGAACTTGCAATGCATTATCGGTATCTCGAAGGTTGTAACATTCTTGAACAACGAAAAAGCGGGTTAACACATAATGGGGCGCCCAATACTTCTGGTCGAGGATACACCGTCACTATCCATGGTGTACGAGGCGGTAATTCGCAAGGCCGGTCATCGCGCCGAATGTGCCTTTTCCGTCAGTGAAGCCCGCGAAAAATTCGCGAAAGCCAAACATCAAATTGTACTGCTGGATCTGTTGTTGCCCGATGGCGACGGGATGGATCTGGTGTCTGAATTCGTCGCGGCGCAACCCGGCATCAAGGTTATTGTGATTACCGCGAACGGCTCGATCAACCGTGCGGTCGAGGCAATGCGTTTGGGGGCGTTCGATTTTCTGGTTAAGCCATTTGACGAAACCCGTCTGCTTTCCGCCGTTGATAATGCGCAAAAGGCTTTAACTAACGATGTCGAACAATTCCGCCCGCAATCCGACGAGAGTGGCGCGTTTCAGGGGTTTATCGGTTCTTCCAAGCCCATGGAGGATATCTATAAAATGGTGCGCAACATCGGGCGCTCCACCGCGACGGTGTTTGTGACCGGCGAAAGCGGTACCGGCAAGGAGCTGTGCGCCCAAGCCATCCATGACATTTCCAACCGCGCGAACGGCCCGTTTGTTCCGCTGAATTGCGGTGCAATCCCGCGTGGTTTGCTGGAATCAGAGGTGTTCGGGCATCTTAAAGGCTCGTTCACGGGGGCGATTGCGGATAAGAAGGGCGCGGCTGCGGCCGCGAGCGGGGGGACGTTGTTTCTGGACGAAATATGCGAGATGGACCTGAGCTTGCAGACCAAATTGCTGCGGTTTTTGCAAACATCAACCATCCAGCCTGTTGGTGCTACGAAGGCGCAAATGGTTGATGTGCGCATCGTTTGCGCCACCAACCGCGACCCGCTAACCGAGGTTCGTGCCGGGCGTTTTCGCGAAGACTTATATTACCGTCTGCATGTGGTTCCCATTCATCTTCCCCCACTGCGGGAACGGGAGGGAGACATTATGCTGATCGCTGACGAAATTCTGGCGAAGTTCACAGCGGAAGAAGGCAAGAATTTCACCGGCTTTAGTCCTGAAGTCCGCGAAATTTTCACGTCTATGGCGTGGCCCGGAAATGTTCGCCAGTTGATGAATGCGATCCGTAATGTTGTGGTGTTGAACGACGGTCCGATCGTTTTGTCCGAGATGTTACCCTCCGAAGTGACGATGCCAAATCAAGCGTTCAACAGCGGTTCTGCAAGGCTGGCCGGTTCAGCCGATATAATGCGCGGGGCCGAGCAATCGAACAACGTTTCCGCATTTATTGGCACCCCGCTCGCGACGTTCGAGCGGGAATTCATCGAGGCGACTATCGAGTTTTGCGACGGGTCAATTCCGCAAGCGGCGCGTTTGCTGGATGTCTCGCCCTCCACGCTATATCGTAAAAAGGAAAGTTGGGATAAAAACTGACCAAAAGGTCGAATTTATCCGACATTCCCTTGCCCAAAATACAAGCTGATCTATACTCGTGCTTTGAACTTGGCATTTTACGAGGGATTCCCCAATGGACCTTTTTAAGGCAGCAATGACCGTGCGCGAGAACGCCTATGCGCCGTATTCGAACTTTCAGGTCGGGGCGGCTATTCGCACAACGTCCGGCGCGATTTATACGGGATGCAATGTTGAAAATGTAGCGTACCCCGAAGGCACTTGCGCTGAAGCAGGGGCCATTGCTGCGATGATTGCGGCTGGTGAAACTGAAATTAAAGAAATTTTGGTTGTGGCTGGTGGGCCTTCGAAAGTGTCGCCCTGCGGCGGTTGCCGGCAGAAAATTTCAGAATTTTCGCAAGCGAATACCCCCGTTTACATGGCTGATTTGGCCGGTGATATCGAAGAGATCACGATTGGCGGGCTGCTGCCAGCGGGTTTTGACAAAGAACATTTGGAGGCGAAGTAGCAATGGCCCGGGCCTTGATTCTAGTGCTGGATTCTGTTGGCTGCGGTGGCGCACCCGATGCGGCGCAATTTGGGGATGAGGGATCTAACACCTTGGGTCACATCGCCGATGCGTGCGCCAACGGCGCGGCGGAAGAAGGGCGAAGTGGCCCGCTATCTCTGCCCAATCTTGATAATTTGGGGCTTGGCGCGGCTATTCGGTTGGCGTCCGGTCACGCAGCACCGGGGTTGAATGCGGGCGCGCGCGGGATTTACGGTGCCGCGACCGAGGTTTCGCAAGGCAAGGATACACCATCCGGCCATTGGGAAATTTCCGGTGTACCTGTGCCGTTTGAATGGCATTATTTCCCGCAAACTGTGCCTGCCTTTCCGCCGGAAAAGATCGAAAAATTTGTGCGTCGCGCAGGAATTCCGGGAATTCTTGGGGATTGCCACGCATCAGGCATGCCTATCTTGCACGAACTGGGCGAAGAACATATCCGCACGGGTAAGCCGATTTGCTATACGTCTGCCGATAGTGTGTTTCAGATTGCCGCGCACGAAGAACATTTCGGCTTGGACCGATTGTATGAAATCTGTGCAATTGCAGCCGAAATTTTTCACCCTATGATGATAGGCCGCATCATCGCGCGCCCTTTTATAGGGGAGACCGCGGACACGTTTACGCGCACGATCAATCGCAAAGATTTGGCGATTGAACCACCCGAAGATACCATTTGTGACCGTGTCGTAGCGGCTGGCGGGCGCACCTTGGCGGTTGGCAAGATCGGGGATATATTTGCCCATCGTGGCATCACAAAGTTAAAAAAGGGTAAACGGGATTTGGAACTGGTGGATGATCTGCTCGATTTCATATCCGAGGCTGTTGACGGGGACTTCATTTTTACCAATCTGGTGGAATTCGACAGTCTATATGGTCACCCGCGCGATGTTGCCGGATACGCCCGTGCGCTGGAAGCGTTTGATGTGCGATTGCCGGAAATTACGGCGGCATTAAAGGCTGGAGACTTGTTGATAATCACGGCGGACCACGGTAATGACCCGACATGGCGCGGCACAGACCACACTCGTGAACGGGTGCCGGTTTTATGTGTAGCACCGGGGCTGGCGGACCGCGAAATTGGGCTGGTTGGCATGGCAGATATTGGCGAAACAATTGCGGCGCATCTTGGGTTGGAACCCGGGCGCCATGGTAGGAGTTTTCTATGACTGATTGGGCTGTAGTTCCAAAAACGGAACTGCATTTGCATATTGAAGGCGCTGCACCGCCGGATTTCATCCGCATGCTGGCGGCTGAAAAAAACGTCGATTTATCTGGTATTTTCAAAGATGACGGCAGCTATGTCTGGAAAGATTTCGCGGAGTTTTTGAGGACGTATGAAGCGGCGTGTTCTGTGCTGCAAACTCCGGATGATTTCCGCCGCTTGACTGAAGCAGTTCTGGACGTGAGCGCAGAACACGGTGTGGTTTACGCGGAGATGTTTTTGTCACCTGATTTCTGCGGTGGCGGTGATCTTGAGGCGTGGAAAGACTATCTGGCAGCGATGACCGTCGGAGCCAAAAACGGCAAGGCCAAGCACGGGATTGAGACGCGGTTTATATCCACCTGTATCCGGCATTTCGGCCCTGAAAAGGCCGAACAGACAGCTAAAATAACGGCAGCAACGGCTGGTGGATTGTTGACCGGCTTTGGCATGGGCGGCGAGGAACGGCATTTGCATGCGTCTGATTTTGGCAAAGCATTCGCGATTGCAGGGGATGCAGGGCTTGCTTTAACCAGTCATGCCGGTGAAATTTGCGGTGCGGATAGCGTCCGCGAGACCCTCGATTCCCTGAAGGTTACGCGGATTGGGCACGGCGTTCGGGCGATTGAAGATGCTGATTTGGTGGCACGATTGGCCGAAGAGCAGATCGTTCTTGAGGTTTGCCCCGGTTCGAACATATCGCTGGACGTGTTCGCGAAATGGAGCGATCACCCCATTGCCAAGCTGCGCGATGCGGGTGTGCCGGTGACAGTTTCCACCGACGACCCCCCATATTTTTATACCGATATGACGCGGGAATATTGCAAGTTACACGAGACATTCGGCTGGGATTTAGCTGATTTTCAAGCAACAAACCGCACCGCGATGAACGCGGCGTTCTGCGATGATACTACGCGAAAACGCGTGATGGCGAAATTTGAATAGGGAGCCGGGACAATGATGAACGAACACTTAACAGTCGTTAAACATCCGTTAGTGCAGCACAAACTTTCGCTGATGCGCGACAAGGGCACGCCGAGCAGTTTGTTCCGCCAGTTGTTGCGCGAGATCAGCCAGTTGCTGGCCTATGAAATTACGTCTGAATTGCCGATGACGACCAAGAAGGTTGAAACGCCCTTGGTAGAAATGGACGCGCCAGTTCTTGAGGGGCGCAAACTGGCGTTGATCTCGATTTTGCGGGCCGGCAACGGGTTACTGGATGGCGTTCTGGAGCTTATTCCAGAGGCGCGGGTCGGATTTGTCGGGCTTTACCGCGATGAAGAAACGCTGAAACCCGTGCAGTATTATTACAAGGTTCCGGCCCATCTGGATGAACGCGTGGTTATTGCCGTGGACCCGATGTTGGCGACGGGAAATTCATCTGTGGCGGCGATTGATTTGCTGAAGGCGTCGGGCGCGAAGAACATTCGTTTCTTGTGTCTGCTGGCAGCCCCCGAAGGCGTTGCGCGCATGAAAGAGGCGCATCCCGATGTGCCGATCGTGACGGCCTCGTTAGATGAGCGGTTGAACGAGCTTGGCTATATTCTGCCCGGCTTAGGCGATGCTGGCGACCGGATGTACGGGACTAAATAGTCAACGCTTCAAGACGGAGGCGCGCGATTTGGTGAACCTGATCGAGCGCCTCACGAAATTCCTGTTCGGTTGAATTATCAACCCGTGCGCGAAAATTATCCAAAATTTCAACACGGTGACGCCCCTTGACCGCGAGGATATAGGGGAATCCGAACTTTGCCTTATAGGTATCGTTCAGACGGGTGAACTCGGCGAACTCGCTGGGCGTGCACTCATCAAGCCCCGCGCCTGCTTGTTCGGATGTGCTTTCGGCTGTTAGTTCGCCGGTTTTGGCTAGTTTGCCCGCAAGGTCAGGGTGGGCACGTAGCAGGGCGAGTTGAGGGGCTTCGCCTGCGGCCTCGATTATGGCGCGAAGGGTGGTGATCATGGGTTCAACGCCTGATGGCAGACCATCATCAAATGCTTTCTCGGCGACCCATGCGGAATGCTCGTAAACGCCGCCGAATTGTTCGACGAAAGCGGATTTGGACATCTTGGTTGGGTCGTTCGCAAATTGCATAAGGGATCTCCGGTTTTGGTGTTTAGACATAACGAGGCCGCCCTCTCTTGGAAAGGGCGGCCCGTTGTTTACGTGATCTTAATCTTCTTGTGGAAGGATCAGGTTTAGCACAATCGCGATAACGGCTGTGGGTAATAGGCCAGAGATCAACAACGTATTCAGTGTGCCTGTGACGTGCTGAACGGCTGTTGGAACCTGTGCAAGACCAAGGCCAACCGATAGGGATACGGCCATGATAATCATGTTGCGACGGTTCATGTTTACTTCGGCCAACATGTTCAGGCCTGCCGAAATAATCATACCGAACATCACGATCACACCGCCGCCAAGTACTGGCAAAGGCATGGATGACACGATTGCACCCAGTTTAGGGATCAAGCCAGCACCGATCAGGATCAGGGCTGAAATGGTCACGACGTGGCGGCTCATGACACCCGTCATGGCAACAATGCCTGCGTTTTGCGAGAACGACGTGTTTGGCAGACCACCAAACAATCCGGCAACTGCGGAACCCAGACCGTCAGCGTAAGTTGCGCCGCTGATTTCCTTGTCCGTTGCTTCGCGCCCTGCGCCGCCTTTGGTGGTGGCGTTTGTGTCGCCCACGGTTTCGATCGCTGAAACGATGGAGATCAGGACAACGGCGATAACCGCGCCGAGGTTAAATTCAAAACCGTATGGCATGAATTTAGGGATCGCGACCCAGCCCGCATTGCCGACATTGCTGAAGCTAACGAGACCGAATGGTATTGCCACGATATAACCGGCGACAAGCCCGATCAGGATTGCGGCGGCAGACATCGTGCCTTTGGTCCAGAATTTGAAGCCAAGGGCGACAAACACAACCGTTAGAGCGGGCAGCCAATGCGCGAGCGAACCGAAGCTGTCTGCGTTCATCTGGAACGGGGCAGCGCCACCGGCAGCGTATTTAATGCCAACGGAAACAAGGTTCAGACCGATTGTCAGGATAACAAGGCCGGTTACCAGCGGCGGGAACAGGAAGCGGATTTTCCCGATCACCGTACCAAGCGAAAAGTGGAAGATGCCACCGATGATGATTGCACCAAACATCGCGGCCATGCCGTCATTGGCGGCGATAACCACCAAAACGGATACGAACGCGAAGCTGGTTCCTTGCATAATTGGCAAACGCGCGCCAATCGGCCCCATGCCAACGGTCTGGAATAGTGTCGCAATACCGGCAAACAGCATGGCCATCTGCACGAGATATGTCATGTCGGCCCCACCGAACGCAAAACCGGCGGCACCGGCCACGATGATCGAGGGTGTCACATTGGAGGCAAACATCGCGAGCACGTGCTGGATACCAAGAGGTATAGCCTGTGCCATTGGTGGGGTTATATTCTGGTCGCTAAACGTCCCTTCGGATATGTCAGTCATTTCAGAACTCTCCTGTCCATTGTTGATAACGGTCTTCATGCCGTATTTGTTCCCCCGTTGTTGGGGGTAATCGGCGGATTATCGCTTAAGTGGGCGAAATTGTATCCATTCAATAATGTGTAAGAGTTTCAATAAAACCGGAAGATACGGCATATCTTGTGGTAGTATTTGCCGTGCCCTCCACCTGTTGGGGGCGTGAAGCAGGTAGGTGTCGTCGCGCGAAAAGGTATTATTCATCTTGGGCTGTGCGTCACAAAAGACATAAAAACTTTTGATAAAGGGTACCAACACTCATGATCCACGCTATAAAATGCGTGGGAACCATCGTGGCATTGCGCGATGTAAAATTACCAGCGAGGGGACCACATGCCCGAAAATACTATCCGCGAAGACGAAGACGTATACGCGCTGGGCTCGGGGCTGGTGGATGCAGTGCTGGCGGCGGTCGAAGAAGGCTCGCAATCCGCGTTATTGCTGTTGTTCGAAGACCTGCACGAAGCCGATATCGCCGACCTGTTGGAGCAAATCGGGAAAGAGGATCGCCGCCGTCTAGTTCGCCTTTGGGGGGATCACGTTGACGGCGAGGTTTTGTCTGAACTCGAAGAAGGTGTGCGCGATGAGGTGATCGCCTATACGCCGGATGCGGTGCTGGCCGAAGTGTTCAAAGACCTTGATACCGACGATGTGGTTTATCTGGTCGAGGATCTGGATGCGCCGCAACAAGAAGCGTTGCTTGGATCGTTGGATGATGCGGACCGTGTCGCGGTCGAACAATCCTTGCAGTACGAAGACGAGACCGCTGGCCGCCTTATGCAGCGTGAAATGGTCATGGCCCCCAATCACTGGACCGTCGGGGATGCGATTGATTTCATGCGCGCCAGCGAAGACCTGCCGCAAGACTTTTATGATGTGATTGTCGTTGATCCCGCCATGCACCCCGTCGGTTCCGTTCCGCTTAGCCGGATTATGGGGGCTGCGCGCGAAGTGCCGTTGATGGATTTGGCGCATGAGGATTTCCGCGTCATTCCCGTGGACCAATCCGAGGAAGACGTGGCCTATGCGTTCAACCAGTACCACATGGTTTCCGCCCCCGTGGTGGAGGAATCTGGCCGTTTGGTCGGGGTGATAACCATCGACGACGCGATGGAAATTCTGGAAGATCAAGCCGAGGAAGACATGAACCTTCTGGCTGGCCTGACCGACGAAGACCTATCTAGCCGCGTCTGGAAAACCATGCGCAGCCGTTTTCCGTGGCTGGCCGTTAACCTGTTCACCTCCGTGTTGGCGTCCATCGTTATCGCCCAGTTTGCCAGCACGATCGAGGCGATTGTCGCCCTTGCCGTGTTGTTGCCGATTGTCGCTTCTATGGGCGGTAATGCAGGCACGCAAACTTTGACGGTTGCGGTGCGCGCGCTTGCGACACGCGATCTGACATCCGCGAATGCCTCGCGGATCGTGTGGCGGGAGTTTCTGGTTGGCGCGGCGAACGGGGTTGTGTTTGCGGTGATTATCGGGGGCGTCGGGTTTGTGTGGTACGGCAGCGTCATGCTGGGCGTGGTGCTTGGCCTTGCGATGATTGGCAATATGCTGGTGGCGGGAATGGCGGGGATATTAATTCCCATCGGGCTGGATAAACTGGGGGCCGATCCGGCGTTGGCATCTGGCGTCTTTGTAACAACGGTGACGGATATCGTCGGGTTCTTTGCGTTCCTTGGATTGGCGAGCGCGCTGTTGCTTTAACCCCCCGCTGGTAGTTTCAGCGTTTTGGTTTGATTGCCCTTTTTTAGGCGAACCTGGCTTTCGCTAATGGCGACTATCGTCCACCTGTCAATCTTGTCACCCACCTCAAGCATCCGGTATTTTCCACCACGCTGGCGTAACAAGGCGCGGTAATCGCCCGATGTGCCGAAAACACCGATTAGGCTGGTTTCACGCAGGTTAATCCCGTTTTCAATCGTGGCTGTGCGCGCGACATTGGCCGAGGTTGGAATGTTAACCTGGCGCGGCGCGTCGGTAAATGTAGGGGTGACGCGGGCTTGTTCAGCGCTTGCAGTGGCCATTGCCTTAGCCCGATCAGCAAATCCGGTGGAGCGATGTAGCGGTGCCAACGTGGAAGGTACCGCCGGTAATGCAAGGCTGGCAACGATTGCGTTAAGTTCCACTGAATCTGGTCGCGAGAGGGGGCGCAAACGTTGCGCGTCTGTTAATACTGGTTCAGGTTCCACCGCGATAATGCCACTTCCACCGAGGATTTCATCACCACCACGAAGCAAGGGCAGGGTTGATGGGCGCCCCGTTAACACTGTCGCTGGAGCGGATTGCAGTGCTGCAATGCGGGCGGCCTCGGCTACAGGATCCAGGGGTTCTGGTGTCGCCACCACTTCAGCTTCAGGTGTGATTTCGGGGGGTGCGCCAACTTCTATGCCGTCACGAAGTAGGGGTAAAATTTCAGGCCGTCCCTCGATCACACGGGGCGGAATACGTTGTAATTGCTCGATGCTTAGGCCGGTAACGACCGTGGTGAACTGAACCACATGTTCGCCGTCAGGGGTGGTTTCAGCAAGGGTTGGTTCTGGCGTCACCACGGGTTCCGGGGCGGGCGGCAAATCAGCGACGCTACGGCCATCGCGTAACATTGGCGTGATTGGCGGAAGCCCTTGTGTGACAATCGGTGCTAGCGCTTGAAGCTGCGCAATGGTTAACGTGGGGGCTGGCGGCGGGAGCGGCACATCGGAAATCTCTACGCCATCGCGCAAAACTGGCAAGATATCTGGCCGACCGCTGATCACATTGATCGGTGCCTGCTGCAACACTTCGGTGCGCGCCATCTGAACCAGTGCAGCGTTATTATCGCGAACCTGAGTTAGCCCCAGACTGTCATTGTACTTACGAAGTTGTGCGGCCAGAACAACGGTGCTGTCATCGCGCGGCAACACATCCGTTAAACGCGGGGAACTTACATAAGCCGCTTCTGGCGGAACCTCCGTATACCCAACCATGGCTGTTCCACCCGCGAATTCCGAAGTTGTCGGGGTGTTTTCAAAGGTGATGGCTTTGGTGGCTACCACCGGAAATCCGGTTGTTTCCGGGGCGGGTAGGGCATCCGCCGTTGCGGCCGTCAGGGTTTGCGGTAGCGTTGTTGCGGCATTAACCTGACTTAACGGTGTGGCCGTTTCGGGCACGTCGGCGATTTCCAGCGAGGACGCTAGCGGGGCTTGTTCAACCAACGCCTCGAATACCGTGACGCTGGCGTCATGGTCCGGTATTGGTTCGAAATTATCGTCAAATGAAATGATTTCCGGCGTTTGATATTGCGCGTTTGTGGCAACGTCGGTGGGGCGGATGGGCGCGCGTGGATCCTCGTCTATTTCAAGGATGCGTTCTTCGGTGGCTTCGATCGCGACGCTTGGATCAGGGGTAAAATCAATATTTTTATAGGCCCAGTATCCGCCTGCAATTACCGCAGCCAGCGCAGCACCTATACCTGTGAAAAAGCCGATTTTGGCATAGTTCACGGCGATTTTTGGCGGGGCCGAGAGTGTGAAGTACGGTTGCTGATAGAACCCTTCGATGCGATCCCGCGATGTGAAAGCCTCGCAGCCAAAACCGTAGCCACTGGCGAAGCGGTTCGCTTCTTGTAAGGTTTCACGGTTGACAGCAGCAATTTTTACGTTGCCGTTTACGTCTTCTTCGCCGTACTGGACGATGTAGTCTCCGTCACCGAAGTCCGGGTTTGCCCGAACGATTTCCTCGGCTTCGGCTTGACGTTCATCGGGGTCTTTGGCGGTTAACTTAACCTCTAACCCCTTGATTTGTTCAGGCGGCAGCCAGATCTGGTTCTTGAAAAAGCGGCCCTGAGATGCCCGCGCCGCTTGTTTCATAGCGACCATTTTCTTTGGTAAAAACGGGTCGTTCAATGCGGCCGCAGATATCCGGCGCCACACGCCGTCGTAGGACAGCTTGTGCAGCAGAATTCCATCTGTGGATAGTTCCAGTGCCAGAACGGGTTGCATCAATTAAATTGCCCTTAACCATTCTCGTAGCCCATTAGGGTGAGAACCTCAAAATACCTAATGCATTCTTAAAGGCTTTGATCCGGTTTGTAGAGACGTTTTTCGACTTCGCGCAGCAGATCGGCCTGCTGCGCGAAAATCGGCTTGTTATTTGACCGCGATGGCCAATGCCTGGTCCAGATCACGGATCAAATCATCGGCGGTTTCGGTCCCGATGGACAAGCGCACAACGTTGGCAGAGGCCCCCGCGGCCTCTTGTTGTTCCGTCGTTAGTTGCCGGTGCGTGGTGGAAGCCGCGTGGATTATCAAGCTGCGGGTGTCGCCCAAATTGGCAACATGGCTGAAAATCTCGACGTTATCGACCAACTTCACGCAGGCCGCGTATCCGCCTTTGACCGCGAAGGTAAACAGCGCGCCCGCACCCTTTGGGTAAAGTTTTTTGGCACGATCGCGATAAGGCGAGGAGGGCAAACCGGCGTAGGTCACGAAATCCACGCGCGGGTCGTTTTCCAGCCAAGTGGCAACCTTCAAAGCGTTTTCAACATGGCGTTCCATCCGCAGGCTAAGGGTTTCAATACCCATTAACGTATAATGTGCGGCTTGGGGGTTCAGCGTCATGCCAAGGTCGCGCAAACCAATGGCAATACCGTGGAACGTGAAGGCCAACGCCCCGAAAGTTTCGTGGAATGTCATACCGTGATAGGCGGGTTCAGGTTGTGATAATGAGGGAAATTTGTCACTGGCGGACCAGTCGAAATTGCCACTATCCACAACTACGCCGCCCATAACCGTGCCGTTTCCGGTTAGGTATTTCGTGGTGGAATGCACAACCAAGGTCGCCCCTTGGGAGATCGGCTGGCAAAGGTAAGGCGTGGCCAATGTGTTGTCGACGATCAGTGGAACGCCCAGTTTGTCAGCCACCGCAGCAACAGCCGGAATGTCGGTTAGGTAACCGCCGGGGTTGGAAATGCTTTCGCAGAAAACCGCTTTCGTATTTTCGTCTCCAGCCTCGGCAATTGCATCGAGATCGTCGAAATCAACAAACTTGGCGGACCAGCCGAAGCGTTCAATCGTGTGGCTGAATTGCGTGATGGAGCCACCATAAAGGCGTGTTGAAACGATCACATTATCGCCCGGTCGCATCAGCGGGAAAAGCGCCATGATTTGTGCCGCGTGGCCCGAAGAACACGCCACGGCCCCAACGCCACCTTCCAGTGTAGCCACCCGTTCTTGCAAAACGGCAATAGTCGGGTTGGTAAGGCGTGAATAGATATATCCGACTTCCTGAAGGTTAAATAACGCCGCTGCGTGATCCGCATCGCGGAAAACATAGGCCGTTGTCTGGTAAATCGGCGTTTGCCGCGCACCTGTCGCTGGGTCGGGGCGCGCTCCTGCGTGAATTTGTAGAGTGTCAAAGCCATAGGGTGCGTCGGTCATGGGTATCTCCGTTGGTTGATGTGGTGCGTTGGTGTGGAAAGAGAGTTATAATTTTGACGAAATAACGCCGGTGTTAAACCCCGCTTTGCGCAACTCACCAAATAGGCGTTGGTGTTCGATTTTGGGGCAGCGATTCATGATGACATTGAGGCCAGCGGCCTTTGCCACGGCTTCGGCGTCCTCGTTTATGACACCAATTTGCATCCATATCGTGCGTAGGCCGCGAGTTGAAAGCGCGGCAATGGCATCGTCTACAATCGGGCCGACATGTTCAGAGCGGCGGAATATATCCACCATGTCAATCGGGCCGACGTCTTCTGGGATTTCAGCAAGTGATGGATAGATCATCTGCCCGAACAGCGTTTTACCGGCTTGACCGGGGTTTATCGGCACAACTTTGAAACCTTTCAGGTTTAGGTAACGGGCAACGAAATACGATGGTCGCATTTCGTTCAAGGACACCCCGACCATGGCTATGGTTTTGGTGGTGCTAAGCAATTCGCGCAGGAATTTGTCAGTATAGTCAGTCATGACTAAAAGCATACGTCTGATGAAATCAGTACACCAGACAAAAAAGCGCCCAGACTAAGCTGGGCGCAAGTTTGGAACGAGGGACAGTGAATTGAAGCGAGCGTGTTCCGACTGCCTGCTTCGTTAATATACGTAAGATATCATCTTTCGATTTAAAGGGCATTTCAGGTTATTGTGAACGGTAAGTTACTTTGGGCTGAAATCCGCTCAATTCAGGATTGCTGGCCAGTTGGCTTCGGCCTTTGCGATGTTGCCCGGAATGTCTTGGCGCCATATTTCCCGCGCGTGCAGGTTAAAGTTCAGGTACAGCTTGCCTTCATAAATCGTCCATGCGTCCGGAACGCTTGGCGCGATGGCGCCTTTGGATGCCGCAAGGGCGCAATATCCGCCGAATTGCGGGGCGTAGGCTTCAGGGTTTTCCTTGAACATGTTGAGGGTTTTGCTCGTTGCAAACAGCCAGGTCGCGCCATTCCATTTATACGCAAGCTGCGGTATGCCGGAAACAGGTTCCGACACTGTGAAATACGCGACCGCATCATAGCCGTTGATCGCGATGTCATTCGAATTCACGAATACTGGCGGGCTTGCGGCAAATACTGGCGTGGCCATTGTGGCGGCAAGAATGGCGAATATGGTTCGACGGGTATACATTTGGGATCTCCAATAAGGGTTGGTCAAACGTATCCTATCGCGCGGGGCTTTGAAATCGGCCTCACGACAACTTGAAACGGGTTGATTAAGTTCAGAATTCAGACTTCCAACGCTTCGCGGCATAAAGCGAGACGGCGGCAGCGTTGGACACATTCAATGACCCGAACTCGCCCGCAAACTCGATCTTGGCGATACGGTGGCAAGTTTCCTTGGTTGATTCCCTCAATCCCGGCCCTTCAGCGCCCAAAACCAGCGCAATCGGCACGTTTGGCAAGTCAGCCACGGCCTTTTCAAGCGTCATGTCGGCGGTGCCATCCAACCCGATCAGAAAATAACCCATCTCCTTTAACGCTTCCATGGCTTTCACCAGATTACGAATGCGCAAGTAGGGTTGGCGCTCCAGCGCACCGGATGCCGTTTTCGCCAATGCGCCCGTTTCAGGCGCAGAATGGCGATGCGGGGCAATAACCGCACGCGCCCCGAACACTTCGGCAGAACGCAGGATTGCGCCAACATTATGCGGATCGGTGACACGGTCCAGCAACAAAACCAGTGGCGCTTCGTCGCGCGGCGCGCATATTTCGGATACAGAACCCCAGTCCAGTGGTTTCACTTCCAACGCGGCCCCTTGATGCACCGATTGCGGATCCAGCGGCACGTCAAATTGACGTGTTTCGACAACTTCGGGCGTGATGCCGGATTTGTCAATCGCCTCGGCCAAGCGATCGAAGGCGTTCTTGGTAACCACAAGGCGCAGTTTTTCGCGCATCGGGTTTTCCAAAGCGTCGCGCACGGCGTGAATTCCGAACAGCCAAACCGTTTCGGCAGCACCCGCAGCACGGGCGCGTTCTTTTTCGACTATCCAGAGGGGCTTCTTTTTGTTGCGCGGGGCCATGGTGTATCCTTTTTCAAGGCTCGTGCATTGCCACGTCGCCGCGCAGTTTGCAAGCTACGGTGTCATAATTGCGGCACGTTGATAGGTTTCGGTGTCCGTGGTGCCGTCATCATAGGTGATTTCAACGATCACACTTTCAATACTGCCCAGATCCAGCGAAATAAACGGCAGCCCGTCTTCCATCTTCATGGCGTTGGGGGCGGCCTCGTCTGTATAACAGGTTTCCTGCTCCCAAACCTGATCTGCGACATCGGAATTAATCCCGTATTTCACCCCGTCTAGTCCGCAGCGATAGCTTTCCAGCATGGTGAAATACAGCTGATCGTTGCCATCGTATTCCCGAACGGAAACCCACATTCCCTTAATCATCGTTAAAACAGGCTTAACCTCGGCCGCCGTCGTTTGCGACTGCGCGGGCAGGGTGGAAAGTGTCGTGACACCGATAAGCAGCGCCGTTGATAATTTCTTAAACATTGCGGTTCTCCTTAAATATCCTTCCAAGTATCCACATTTCAAAATTAATTGCGAGACATTTGCGCAAACCGTGGTTTTCGTGTTGACGTGGCAAGGTAGTCCGACTAATCAGCCCTTCAGAAGTGATTGGGCGTCAGGCCGCAAGGTGTGGCAGGGGACTGTAACTCCCTCGGGGTGACCCACGCCTGGTTCGATTCCAGGGTCGCCCACCACTTCTGTAATTCCTTAAAACTGATACAATACCCTTATGCGTCGCCTTACGGCGATTGCGTTTCTTACCAAATCCGCATTAGACAGGCTGCCGTCTTTGGCCTATGCCTGTCGGCATGAAATTTTTGCGCGGATTGATATACTTGGGGGTCATAACTTACGGCTTAGCTGCGGCTGCGGCGTATTTTGGTCAAGGCAAGATGCTGTATTATCCTGATGCGCGGCCGTTGCAAGATTGCACCCTTCCCGCAGGCGTCGAAATCTGGGATGAGGCTGGCGAGCAAGGGCTGTTGGCGGATGCCGACAATGAAAACCTGCTGCTGTTTTTCCACGGTAATTCAGGTTCCGCCTGCAACTGGCGGTTCCTTGGCGTTAACCATTTGGCAACCCTTGGCTATGATGTGCTGGTGCTGGAATACCCCGGTTACGCTGGCGACCCCCGCACCCCAAACAAGGAAAAGATCGAGGGAGCTTTAGGCGTTTTGGCCAATTGGGTGGTAAAGCAGAATTACGCGAAAGTTTCTGTTATGGGGTATTCGCTTGGCACAGGGGTAGCGTCAATTTATGCGCGTGATAATGGCGCTGCGCAGGTGGTTCTGTTTGCCCCGTTTGACAGCATATATAATGTGGCGGCGGCGCAAGGCCTGAAATTCCCACGCGCGTTGCTGCGCGAGGATTTCGACAACATCGCCGCGCTTGCGGACGTGGATGCCCCGATCACCATTATCCACGGCGAGGATGATGACGTGATACCCGCCAAGCATTCCGAAAACCTGCTGCGTATGTTGGAGGCCGCTGGCCGCGATGTGCGGCGCGAAGTGCGCGCAGGTGTTGGCCACAACGGCCTGTTCGAAAGCCCCGCGTTTGACGATTTCTTACGCTACACGCTGCAACCCTGAAAGAGGTGACATAGTGATAAAAACCATAGCATTACTTGGAACAGGCATCATGGGCGCGCCAATGGCCCGCAATCTGGCGGCCGCCAGTTTCACCCTGCGCGTCTGGAACCGCACCATTGCAAAGGCCGAGGTTTTGTCCGACATCGCCACCGTTCACCCCACTGCGGCTGATGCGGTAAAAGGTGCGGATGCCGTTGTCACGATGCTGGAAAACGGCGCGGTCGTCACGGAGGTGCTGTTCGGCGCATTGAATGCGGCAAGCGCGGGAACACTTTTTATCGACATGTCCTCGATTGAGCCAAGCGTTGCGCGCGACCATGCGAATGCACTGGAAAGCCACGGCATGCACTATCTGGATGCGCCGGTTTCGGGGGGCGAAAAGGGGGCGATTGATGCAACGCTCGCCATTATGGCAGGCGGAAATACCAGCGATTTTGCGGATGCTCGTTCGGTGTTTGAAGCCATGGGCCGCGCCACGCATGTTGGCATTCATGGTGCGGGGCAGGTGGCGAAACTGGCAAATCAGGTTATCGTCGGCATCACCATTGGCGCAGTGTCGGAGGCGTTATTGCTGGCCCAAGAAGGCGGATGCGATCCAGCGGCGGTGCGCGAAGCATTGATGGGCGGGTTCGCGACCTCCAAAATTCTGGATTTGCACGGGCAGCGCATGTTGGATCGAAACTGGGTGCCCGGTGGTCCCGTGGCGATCCAGTTGAAGGACTTGAACAATGCGCTGGATGCCGCCGCGCAATACGGTTTGAAATTGCCACTGACGGAGCTGGCCCGCAAAGCGTTTGCCGGTTTGGCGGCTGACCCCGATATGGCCCGAAACGATCACTCGGCCTACCTGCGATGGCTGGAAATCCAGAACCCGTCAAAACGGCTGGGTGTGGGCGAAGATAAACTGCCGTAACTATTTGTTAACGATATCGTCCTCAAGGAACCACCGCACGGTATCCTCGAACGATTTATCTTCAATAAACCCCATCGACAGCGCCTTTTCCGGTTTGAACTCGGCACGCCATCCGCCAACAACGGCCTCCACCGCTGGGTCGCTTTGCCATGTGATCCGCGCTTCGGCCTTGGGGCCGGTAACGGTCGTCATGGCGCTAATCATATCACCAATCGTATCGGTGCGCCCCGGCAGGTTGATGCAGCGGTTAAAGCCGAAAGCCGCAGCAGGTATTTCGGCGGCAAGCAACAGATTGGCAATAATCGTGCGGGGCGCGGAATGCCAGACTTTAAAATCTCTCGAAACGGGGCAGTTCGCACTTTCCCCCTGCATTGTGTCGCGAAAAATCGAGGACATGAAGGAAGACGCCGCCGCATTCGCCACCCCCGGCCTAATCGTCACCGTGGGCAAACGTACCCCGCGACCATCAATAAAACCCTTGCGGGAATAGTCCTGTAACAGCTTTTCGCCGATGACTTTTTGGGTGCCATAAGACGACTGCGGGTTCAGCTCCACCCCGTCAGTCACAACTTCGGGGGCCTCGCCACCATGTGCGGCAACGGAGGATGCGAAGATCATGATCGGGACATTGCCCGCTTGGCGCGCGGCCTCAAGTATGTTCATCGTGCCGCCCAGATTAACGCGCATGCCAAGATCAAAATCCGCCTCGGCTGCGCCGGAAACCACTGCCGCCAAGTGGTAAATCACATCAGGCGCAGTGCTGAACAACTGGTTAACGGCAGCCGCGTCGCTAATATCCGCTGCCACGCATTCCACCGGAAACGGCGCGTTCATCGGTGCAGGGGCGGCCAAATCTGCCAAGATCAAACCGGAAACCGCTTTGCCCGCGATCAACGGGTTCGCCGCCAGTGTCGCCGCCAGTTTTTGCCCTAAAAACCCGCCACCACCCGTAATCAGAACCTGCATATCAAACCCTTTGTCTGTAAACCGTGCTATTACCTGTTGCACGCCGCCCTGCATTGGGCAAGTCTTGCATAAATCAAATTCCGGAGGAAAGATCATGAAGCTGCTACGTTACGGCCCAAAGGGGCAAGAAAAACCGGGGTGTCTGGATGCTGAGGGCAATATCCGTGATCTGTCGATGACGATCTCGGATTTCGCAGGGGATAGTGTTTCGTTGGCGGAAATCGACCGCCTCAAAACCTTGAACCCCGAGGCGTTGCCGCTGGTCGAGGGTTCCCCGCGTATCGGCTCTTGTCTGGCCGACGTTCCGAATTTTTATTGCATCGGCCTGAATTATGCCAAGCACGCGGCTGAATCGGGTATGGATATTCCCAAAGAACCAATTCTGTTTTCTAAAGCGAGCAGCGCGCTTTCCGGCCCGTTTGATCCCGTTCTGATCCCGCGCAATTCCACAAAAACCGATTGGGAGGTGGAATTGGGCGTGGTTATCGGCAAAACGGCCTCTTATGTGTCTGAAAAGGACGCGCTGTCTTATGTGGCGGGGTATTGCACCATCAATGATGTGTCCGAACGTGCGTTTCAGATTGAACGCGGTGGGCAATGGATCAAGGGAAAATCCGCCCCCACCTTTGGCCCCGTTGGTCCATATCTGGTGACGGCTGATGAAGTTGGCGATCCGCAAAACCTGTCGCTGTCGTTGCGCGTGAACGGTGATGTTATGCAAAACTCCTCGACCGGAGATATGGTGTTTAGCGTGGCTGAAATCATCTCTCACATGTCGCAATTCATGGAGCTGCGCCCTGGTGACATCATCGCCACAGGTACGCCCGAAGGTGTCGGTATGGGGTTCAAACCCCCGCGGTTTTTGAAGAAAGGCGATGTGATGGAACTGGAAGTCGAAGGCCTCGGCATCCAAAAACAAGTGGTCGAGAACGGTTGATGTTTTAGACATGACACGCTTTTCCGCCAACCTCGGATTTTTGTGGAAAGAACTGGCGCTGCCCGATGCCATCCGCGCGGCGGCGGCCGCCAAGTTTGAAGCGGTGGAGTGCCATTGGCCCTACAACACGGATCCGGCCTTGGTGAAAGCGGCACTGGACGAAACCGGATTGCCGATGCTGGGTCTGAACACAGCGCGGGGTGATGGCAACGGACTGTCAGCACTTGCGGGGCGCGAAGCGGATGCACGCGCAGCGATTGATCAGGCAGTGGAATATGCCGTGGCGGTTGGTGCGCACAACATCCATGTTATGGCGGGTTTTGCGTCAGGCAAGGCCGCGCACGAGACGTTCGTCTCTAATCTACGCTATGCACTTGCGCGGGTCACAGACCACGGCATCTCGCTGTTGATCGAGCCGTTGAACCACTTTGACGCCTCCGGATATTTTCTGCAAACGGCAGAGCAAGCGGCAGATATTATCGCGGAGATTAACGACCCCAACTTGAAACTGATGTTTGATTGTTACCATGTGCAGATCATGCAGGGTGACCTTTCGCGCCGCTTGCAAACCATGTTGCCAATCATCGGACATATCCAGATAGCCGCAGTGCCCAGCCGTGCAGAACCGGACGAGGGGGAACTGGATTATCGACACATCCTGAAGCACATTGAGGCCATTGGATACAAAGGCTTTATCGGGGCGGAATACCACCCGCGCGGCAGCGTTGATGCTGGCCTTGGTTGGCGCGCGGTGGTGGCGTAATTACCCGCCCGTATGGCTCATATGGCGACGCATTTCGCCTTGGATTTGTTGGCGGGAATAATCGAAATCATGGCCCTTGGGTTTGCGGGCAATCGCGGTGTTGATTGCATCGCGCAACGGTTGGTTGTCGTCTGGATGGTCGCGCAAAACCTTGCGTAAATCGGCGTCATCCTCTTGGCCCAGACACATGTGCAACTGGCCTTTGCAATCAAGGCGCACCCGATTGCAACTTTCGCAAAAATTATGCGTAAGCGGCGTGATAAACCCGACGCGGCCACCGGTTTCTTCAACACGAACATAATTCGCAGGGCCGCCGGTGTTCAGCGGAATGTCGGCTAGTGTCCAGTTGGTGGCCAATTCTGCGCGCACATCCTTTAGCGACCAGTATTGATCTCGCCGATCCGCATCGCCCATGTCGCCCATTGGCATAACTTCGATAAAGGTCACATCAAACCCGCGCTGCCCGCACCATTCCACCATCTTATGGACTTCATCGTCATTCGTGCCTTTCAGCGCGACAGCGTTGATCTTGATGGCTAGGCCAGCCTTGTCGGCAGCATCAATTCCGTCCATCACCTGACGGAAGCGTCCCCAGCGGGTGATCTCGGCGAATTTTTCCTCGTCCAGCGTGTCGAGCGAAACGTTGATCCGTTTTACGCCCGCGTCCTTCAAGGGTTGTGCGAATTTGTGCAACTGTGTGGCGTTGGACGTTAACGTCAATTCCTTTAGCGCACCGGATGCCAGATGGCGGGACATATCATCGAAGAAGGTCATGATACCGCGCCGTACCAAGGGTTCACCGCCGGTTACGCGCAGTTTGCTGACACCCATATCAATGAAGGTGGTGCAGAGTCGGTCTAGTTCCTCAAGGCTTAACAGGTCTTTTTTTGGTAAAAACGTCATGTTTTCGGACATGCAATAGAAACAGCGCAGATCGCAGCGGTCGGTCACGGATACCCTGAGGTAACTTACCTCCCGCGCGAACGGGTCGACTAATTTTGGCATGTGTAACATGGGTGTTCCTGTTGTTTCGATGTCGAAGATAGACGCCAATACGCGGCGTTACAAGGGTAATTGCTTGGGTTCTGCCCCGCATTTGATAATGTGCGCGCGAATAAGGGGGAATTGCAAATGCACGTCGAAAATTTGGTAGCACGTTCGGGTACTTGGGAAGAAATGCGGGCAGGTTTTAATTGGCCAACGCCTGCGCGTTATAACATTGCCGAACAAATCTGTGAGCGTTGGGCGCGCGCCGATCCTGACCGCCATGCGATGACCTATATGGATGCAGATGGTGGCTTGCAGGATTTTACCTATCAACAACTGTCGCGCTTATCCTCGAAGTTGGCAAATACGCTGCGGGCGCGGGGATTGGGGCAGGGTGATCGCTGTGCCGTCCTGTTGCCGCAAACGCCTGAAACGGTACTGACACATCTGGCGTGCTATAAACTTGGCGCAATTGTTGTGCCGCTGTTTACGCTGTTTGGCGAGGACGGGCTGCAATATCGATTGGGAAATGCAGGTGCGAAGATCGTTGTGACAGACAGCGCGAATTTGGCGAAGGTGTTGAATATTCGCGACACCTTGCCGGAACTTGAGGCTGTTTATTGTATTGATTCAGCCGAAGCACTGGATTTTTGGGCCGAGCTAAACCGCGCGTCTGACCAGATCGAAATGGCTGATACGGGTCTAAATACGCCCGCGTTTATCAGCTACACTTCCGGCACGACCGGACCACCCAAGGGGGCGTTGCACGGTCATAAGGTTTTGCTTGGGCATTTGCCGGGTGTCGAGACGCACCACAATTTCCTGCCCCAAAAGGGCGATTGCCTTTGGACCCCTGCGGATTGGGCGTGGATGGGTGGTTTGACGAACGTGATGATGCCTGCGCTGCATTACGGCGTGCCGCTGGTGGCGCACCGGATGTCGAAATTCGAGCCAGACAAGGCCTTCTGGTTGATGCGTAAACTTGGTGTGCGCAATACTTTTCTGCCGCCAACCGCCTTGAAATTGATGCGCCAAGCCAGCGAACCTGAACCGCTTAATTTGCGAAGTGTCGGATCTGGTGGTGAATCTCTTGGTACCGAACTTTTGGATTGGGGACAGCGAGTTTTAGGCGTGACGATTAATGAATTTTACGGCCAGACGGAATGTAATCTGGTGCTTGGAAATTGCGTGGATGCGTTCGAGCCGCGCCCCGGTTCAACCGGAAAACCCGTGCCGGGGCACGACGTGGCAATCATTGATTCCGCGGGCAATGTGTTGCCAGCGGGCGAGGAGGGGGAGATCGCGGTGCGCCGCCCTGACCCCTCCATGTTCCTTGAATACTGGAAGAACCCAGAAAAAACCGCCGAGAAATTTATCGGCGACTGGATGCTGACAGGTGATGTAGGCACGATGGACGAAGAGGGGTATTTCCATTTCGCCTCTCGCACGGATGACGTGATCACCTCGTCCGGTTATCGCATTGGTCCCAGCGAGATCGAGGATTGCCTCGTAGGCCATGACGCGGTTCTGATGGCGGCGGTGATCGGTGTGCCGGACCCCGTGCGCACCGAAATCGTTAAGGCGTTTGTTGTTTTGAGCGGCGAGGCCAGCGAGGCCTTGAAGGCGGAATTGAAACTGCGGGTGCGCGAAAAAGTATCCCCGCATGTCGCCCCGCGCGAGATTGAATTCATTGATAGCTTGCCAATGACCGCCACGGGTAAGATATTACGCCGAGAGCTTAAAGAACGGGGATAGCCCCGTTTATTAACGAATTTGGCGGAATTTGATGGAAACCACTTTACTTATTGCCTTGATCGGCGCGCTTGGTATCGGTTCGCAATGGCTGGCATGGCGCTTGCAACTGCCCGCAATCGTGTTGATGCTGGTGGCAGGTATCGTTGCGGGGCCAGTTACCGGCTGGGTTAATCCGGAGGTTGATTTTGGCGATCTGTTCCGCCCAATGGTCGCTGTCGCCGTTGCGTTGATATTGTTCGAGGGCGGAATAACCCTGAAATTCAAAGCGTTGCGCGATGCTGGGCCTGCCGTGAAACGGCTCGTGGTGTTCGGCGCGCCGTTGGGGTGGATATTCTCGACCCTTGCAGCAAAGTACGGTGCCGGTTTGGGATGGGAGGCCTCGGTTATTTTTGGTGGCATCCTGATCGTCACTGGCCCCACCGTGGTTACACCGCTACTGCGCCAAGCACGTCTTTCCAAACGCCCCAGTGAAATCTTGCGATGGGAAGCAATCGTTAACGACCCCGTCGGCGCATTGGCCGCCGTTTTGGCGTTCGAAGGGGTTATGGCGTTGAGTGGCGAGGGCGAGATTGCCGACATCGGCGGCTATCTGGTGCTGGGCATATTGGTAGCAACTGCGATTGGTTACCTCTCTGGCAAGGCGCTGGTGCTAAGTTTTTCGCGCGGTTGGGTGCCGGAATATATGAAAGTCCCCGTGCTGTTCACGCTGATATTGGGCGTATATGCCCTGACCGATCATGTCTTGCATGAAAGCGGTTTGCTGGCCGTAACCGTCATGGGTTTCGTAGTCGGTAACGCGCGCCTGCCAGCCTTGCGTGAACTGAAAAGGTTCAAGGAACACATCACGGTTATCCTCGTTTCAGGTGTTTTCATATTGTTGGCGGCTTCGATGGAATGGGAAATGTTATCGCAACTTGATCTAAGTGCGTTGATTTTTGTGCTGTTAATCATGTTCGTCGCCCGCCCCGCCGCAGTATTTTTGTCGCTAATCGGAACCGGTATTCCGCCCAAAGAAAAATTGATCGTGGCATGGATCGGCCCGCGCGGTGTGGTGGCCGTGGCAGTTTCTGGTCTGTTCGGGGCGCGGTTGATGGATGTTGGCATCGCGGATGGGCAGTTGCTGGCCCCGCTCGCGTTTTTGCTGGTTGCAGCCACGGTGGTGGCGCACGGGTTCACCATAAAACCCTTCGCGCGGATGCTGGGTTTAACATCGGCAGCGGCCCCCGGAGTGTTATTGGCTGGAGCCTCGGATTGGGTGGTTGCGTTGGGCAAAACCTTAAGCGACGCCGAAATTCCGGTGCTGATAGCCGAGCGTAACTGGTGGCGGCTTCGCAATGCGCGCAATCAGGGTATTCCCGTTTATTACGGTGAAATCTTGTCTGAAGCGGCCGAGCATTCGGTGGACCTGCACCATTACGGTGCTTTGTTGGCGGTGTCGGATAACGATGATTACAACGCGCTGCTTTGCACCGATTTGGCTCCGGAATTCGGGCGCACTAATGTGTACCAAATTGACCGACATGAAGGCAGCCTACGGGAGGGTGATTTGCCTGTCACCATTGGTGGGCGAACTCTGGCGCGTGGATATCCGTTTGAATATTTCGCCAGAAATTACGCAGACGGGTGGGAATTCAAGTTAACGAATATCACCGAGGAATACCCGTTCGACCTTTATCGTGAGGCCCGTCCCGAGGCCGAAATTCTGGCTGTTGTTAGCGCCAACGGTACGTTGAAATTCGCAGGACCGGATCACCTGCCCAAGGCCGTAGATGGTGATCGGATTTTGGCGTTCCAACAGGCTCGCGAGGACGCCTGAATGGGAACACTTCTGACAAATCAGCATGCGCGGGTGATGGCGACAAACCCGTCGGCGATTGTCGGAATGATACGGTTTTCGATTGTCTTGCGAGAATCAAATTTTTTCCCGCCGCTCTCAGGGCAAGATTACGCCGCACGCAAAGCCCTGATATTTGACCGCGCCCGCCTTAACCGCCGCTTTCAGTTGTTCGAGGATGTTTGCCTGCCCGGTTTAACCGCGCAAAGTGACCAGAATTTCAATATGATGCTAATAACCTCCCGCGATTTACCGGACTGGGCGCTTGATCGCCTGATGGGCTTGGTGCAGGATTACCCCAACATTTATGTGCGCGCTTATCGCCCGCAGGCCAATATCCAGCGCATCTTCAAACGATCTGTTTTCGAGATGCTGGACCCGACCGCGCCCATAACTGCCAGTTTCCGTCTTGACGATGATGATGCCTTGGCCAGCGATTATATCGCGCGACTGCGGGCGCATATGATGCCGGAAAATACGGGGAAAATCGTGACGTTCACGCATGGGTATCAGGTGTATCTGTCGGATGGCGCGTTGCAGGTTTGGGATGATACGCGCGATTGTGGATCGGTTGGGTTAGCGTTGCTTCAGGAAGGCGGCGCCCTGTCTATCCCCGAGACGGAGACGATTCACTGCCTTGGCGGGCATCGCAAAGTGGGCAGGTTCGCGCCGAATATCCGCGATGATACTGACGCGATGTATGTTCAGACGGCGAATGGCGTTAACGTGACGGGGCGGCGTGGGGATGTGAATTCGCAAGCGATCTCGGCCAAGGATTTGGCGGATAGGTTGCGTGCGAAGTTTCCGCATCTGGATGCGGAAACGCTTGAGCGGTTACATGTTGTTTACCCTTGATTACCCCAGTTTACGGGCCGCATCGCGCAACGCAAAGGGTTTCATCTTTTCGCCATGCTCTGCAATGAAGGCCCGCACGCGGTCGGAGTCGTGGCCAGACAAGCTGCGCAGCCACCACGCCACGGATGTCTGGATAAACCAGTCGTGATCTTCGGTGTATACCGCGGCCCAACCTAAAATGCGTTCGCGAATGGCGCGGGCGCCTTCATCAAGGTGGTTTTGTTTGGTCCACGGCAAGGTCATGACCAAGGCCGCGCGGCGCACCCACATGTTTTCGTTTGTCGTCCACTGCTCCACTTCATCAAGGCGGGCAGGGTTGGTAATCAGGCGTCGCGAGCCTGCCGAACACGCGTGATCAGCAATCGCCCAAGCATCTAACCCTTCGACCCAGCGGGTGATTTCAGCCCAAACCGCATCGTCGGGGCGAATGCGGGCTTGCGTTAACAGTTTGGTTGCGGCGATACGGGCCTCGTGAACATTACTGTCCCACAAGGTGCTGGCGATTTGTAGCCGCCCCTCAAGGTCCGTATCTGCCCGCCATTTTTTGCAAAGCTCGTAAATATCAGGATTTGCGATGCCTAAATAGGGGCGCTCAACCTTGTGATATTTTGCCATTTCGGCCGCTTTCTGCGGATTTGAAAGCGCTTCGAGTTCTTCTAGCGGTGTCATTTCTTTGCCGCCTTTGCAGCCCGAAGCCTGTCCATCATGCGTTTTCCAAGGCTTGGTTTGATCACCATCCGCGCGCGTGCAATTGCCAGCGCCCCTTCGGGAACATCCGCTGTAACCACCGATCCCGTCGCGACGAACCCGTCGTCCGCGATGCTGACAGGGGCCACCAGTGCCGAATTGGAACCGATAAACACCCGTTCCCCGATGTCCGTGTGGTGCTTGTTAACCCCGTCGTAATTGCAAAAAATTGTGCCTGCCCCGATGTTGGAACCGGCCCCGATCCGTGCATCACCGACATAGGTAAGGTGGTTAACCTTGGCACCTGCCTCGATCTGCGCGGCTTTGATTTCAACGAAATTCCCGACCTTGGCACCGAGATCCAGCTCTGCACCGGGGCGCAGGCGGGCGTAGGGGCCAACAACGCATTCGCGCGCCACATGGCAGCCCTCAAGATGGCTGAAGGCACGGATAGTTGCGCCGCTTTCGATGGTAACGGCGAGGCCGAAAACCACGTTTGGTTCAATAATGGTATCGCGGCCAATATGCGTGTCAAAGGCGAAATGGACTGTGTCCGGTGCGCTTAAGGTCACACCGTTTTCCATGGCCGCGGCGCGGGCGGATTGCTGGAATACTGCCTCGCCGTTGGCCAAATCCAAGCGCGAGTTGACGCCCATCGTTTCGGCCTCCGTACACATGATCGCGGTGCAAGGCAGATCCCGCGCGCGTGCGATGGCGACGATGTCGGTCAGGTAAACCTCGCCATTGGCGTTGTCGTTGCCAACATCGGCTAGAAGCGAGAACAGCAAAGGGGCAGGGGCGCAGATGACGCCGGAATTGCAAAACGTAATTTCGCGCTGGTTGGGTGTGCAATCTTTGGCCTCGATGATTGCCTCAAGGCTATCGCCGTTCATTTGCAGGCGACCGTACCCGCCCGGATTGGCAGTCTTGAATCCCAAAACCACGACCGCATTTTGCGCCCGCGCCGCCAGCATTTTTTGCAAGGTTTCGGGTTTAACAAACGGCGTGTCGCCATAAAGAACGATCACGTCACCCTCGAAATCTTTCAATTCGTCTTGGGCTTGCAAAACCGCATGGCCCGTGCCGTTCTGTTCCTTTTGCCAAACGATCTTCGCGTCCGCATTGTATTCGCGTGCCGCATCGGAAGTAGCTTCGCCGCCATGCCCGACAACCACAATGGTTTGGTCCGCCTCAATCTGTGCGGCGCATTGCATAGTGTGCCACAACATCGGAGCGCTGCCGATTTTGTGCAAAACCTTTGGCAGGTCCGATTTCATGCGGCTACCTTGTCCGGCGGCCAGTATTATGGTGGCGGTATTCATGCATATCTCCGAAAATTGGTTAGGGCCTTTTAGCAGTGAAGAGCGGCGGGCAATAGTCCCTTCGGGCACAATTTTCGGATCAGCAGAGGGTCGGCTTCAGGTGTGCAGCAGGTTCGCCAGCAACCTGAAAGCTCCGGGTGTTAGATTTGCGAGCTGATGGTGCAAAATCAAACTGGTGTGGGTGTGGCGCCCTTTGCCGAACGTACCGCTAAGCAACGCGCCTTGCAGCGGGGCCTCGTTTTTGTCCCCCATTTCCAGCAGTGGCACATAGGCATCGTCCCAGTTCGCCGCGAAATACAGACCGCGTTCCTTGTGCCATCCTTCCCAGTCTTTTGGGGTAATGATGTTCGGAGTGGTCAGCAATTTATGATCAGGAACCAGATGTCGTACGGCGGCATTTTCATTGGTTACCCGCCAACGCAAAGACGGTTTTCCAATCTCAAGATATGCCAAGCCGGTCGCGTCAGGATCCCAGTTATCCCAAGGCCGATGATAAAGCGTCACAAGGTTTCCCCCCGCAATGACCCAATCATGTAGGTCCAGCAATCGGGCCTGAAGCGCGGCGTTGGTTCTTAGGGCAAATATGCCGATCAGGATTGAATCATATGCCCCAAAGTCGACATTCTGCACCGCCTGCTCGTCCAAAGTGTCAATTTTGATGCCGAGCTTGCGGAGCCAGAAATCGGTACGGTCGCTGCCGCCACCGATGTACGCAATGCGCCCCGCCGGAAGGCTCACATCCATAACCTGAATGCGCAACGCGGCGGGCATGCAGCGGTTTGTGGGGCCGGTATGGGGGTACTCCATCCGGTGGATCATTTGCGCTTTGTGAGTGTCGAGCGTGAGGGGAATGGTGTGCAATCCCTCTGCCAACGCGGCTGTTGGCTGCAATCGCACGGTGTTTTCAGTCTGATCTACGGCCCACCCCGTTGGAACCGCGAAGGCAGGCACTGCGCAGCTAGGGTGAATTTGCGAAACCCGAACCAAAATATCGGTGGGGTTCAAGATGTTTACAATCGCATCCGTCTGGCTAAGCGCGGCGGAAAAAGCGGGAAGGATTTGCAAGCGTTCTTCGGGGTCAATGGATACCCACACCTGCTGGTCACCCTCCATCCAGCGTAATATCACGTGCAAGCGGGCGTTGGCGCGATCCGGATACCATGTGTCGGGGTAAGGGTCGCTGGCGAGTTCATTTTGCGGGATCGTGATTTGATATTCGCCGTCTCTGGATGGTGTTGCGACCCAACTTTCCGGCAACTTGATTTCGGTAAATACAGCACAATCGGGCGCGTGAATGTGGCTCGTTAATGAAAGGCTTTCACTGGGGTGAACCTCGTTTTGCGATAGCGAGACACGGCACTGAATACCTCGTGATATCATCAAAACCTTGGCGATCTGCCGTTGTTTGTCTGACAGGCGGTGCATAATTTCGGATTTTGCCGCATCAGGGCAAATCGCTTTGGCATCCGCGATATGTTGAAATGCGGCCGCTGCGTGTTGGCGTATCGATGCCGTGTCCGGCCATGCAGAAATCGCAGCATTTAAGGATGCATGCGCGCTCGATAAACTCTCCGCCAATTCTGGCGCGTTCCCGAATTTGGCGAGGTTAGATAACGTGGCGGGCAGGCCGTCAAACACGGAATCTTCGGGCGCGAGATTACCATCAAGCGACCATGCCAAATGCAGCGGCCAGACATTAGGTTGCCCCGGCTCTACCCAAGAACCCATGCCTTGTGTGCGATGAAAACTGCGGGAGTATTGCGCGATTTGTGCGTAATCAAAACCGGAAACCGGATCAGCACCGGTCGCATCAACGCGCACTGTTTCGGCTGGTGGCTGCACATCATCGTCATACGCATCGCCCGCGCCGGACCAGGCTGGCAGATAAATCTTTTTTACCTGCCAGATCGGCAGGTTTTGTTCGGGAAATGCGCTTGGGTCTGCCGCCAACTCCACGGCCTTGAATGCGCTGCGTGTCATCGCTTGGTGGTGGCCGTGCTGGCCGGATATATCCAGAAATGTCGGGCAAACGATGTCGGGGCGTTCGCGGCGAAGTATTAGTACGAAGCGTTCAAGCGTGCGTTCCTCTCCCCATTTCTCAAGCGTTTCTTGGCCGGACTTGGAAAACCCGAAATCGAATATTTCGTCCTCCGGGGTTTCCGATAACCAGTAGTGGGTCATGTTGATAACTTGTGCCGCGGATTCCATTTCACGGGTGCGGATGCAGCCTAGGTCTTTGGTAATTTCCGCGCCGATCGCATTTTGCCCGCCTTCACCGCGATTGGCGCAGGCTTGTGACAGTTTCACGCCATCGCGTAGGCCAAGTGCGGCCAGCATTGATGTCGTTTCGTCATCCGGATGCGCGCCTGTATTCATAAAGGAAATACAGGACCGAAACGGCTGAAGCGCCTTCCACAATTCTATTAACCGAGGGGAGGCGTTTTGGGCGGTCAGCCGTTCTATATCCGTAAGCATCATGAATTACCTCAGCTATATAAGGCCATCGAGGGCGTTGTTGTGTTGTGAATTACCATCGCAGCGCCACCGATTGCCGCCGTGAACCGCCCCGAGGAACCGCCGATCACCCGCGCAATCGTGCGGTTTTCACGGTTCGCAACCGACCCGACGGGCAGGTTTAACCGCGCGATAAACGCATCAATTACCGTGTCGGGCATGGCGCCGCCCAGAATGATGGTTTCGGGGTCAAAGATGTTCTCCAGAATACTGATCGCTTGGGAAAGGTGGGTTGAGGCCGTTTCAATCCAATCCAGCAGGACGGGGTTTTCGTCTGCCAGCAGCGTTTCCATTGCGAAGCCATCGGGCAGGTTGATGCCGTGTTCTTCCAAACTGCGCTTGGCTGACAAGCGGCTGGCGTATGTTTCAAGGCATCCATTGTTGCCGCATACGCACTGCGTTCCGCCAGCCTGCGTTATGATGTGTCCGATTTCACCGAAATTCCCGAAGGCCCCGCGCTGGGCATGGCCGTCGGTGATTACACCCAAACCAAGGCCGGTTCCGAAGTATATAAAACAGAAGGTGTCAATGCTGGCGGCAACGCCCGTTACCCGCTCGGCTATTGCGGCGGCGGTGGCGTCATTTTCTACGATCACGGCGCATTTCAGGGCGTCTTCGAAAACCTGCTGAATGTTCACGCCGTCCCATTCGGGTAAAATCGCATCATCGTGGGCCCCTTGACTGGAAACACCAAACGGGCCGGGCATTACGATGCCGACACCCAATAACTGCGCGCGATCGCGATTACTGGTTGTGATAGCCAGACCAATCGCGCTTTCAATTGCCGGAATGGCCATATCGGGAGCCGCGTTATCCAATGCCACGCGCGCCTTATAAATACATTCGCCTTTCAGATTAAGTATCGCGCAGATCAAGGCATCTGGCCGCAGCTCGATCCCGACGGCAAACGCGCCTTCAGGATTGATGGAGTATTGCGTCGCAGGTTTTCCGCGAACGCCGGTTTTTTGGCCCACAACGCGCAACAAACCATCGCTTTCCAGAACCTCGGTAATGTTGGAGACCGCCTGAACGCTTAGCCCGCAACTACGCGCAATTTCGGCGCGGCCGGCGGGTTCTTTGGCGCGCACAAAGTCCAGAACCACGCGCCGGTTATGGCTGCGATTTCGCCCGGCATTCCCGCCAGTCGCGCTGCTTTTACTGTCATTAGCGATTGGATCGCTCCCCGGTTGTTAACTCAAGTAACTTGAATTAAGTATTGATTTTTAAGGCCCTCCGGTCAACACTTCCATACAGAGACCCGCGGAAAAATTCATAAAATTGAAGCTGGCTGGTCCTATGTAGCTGTAAAGAAACATCTTTTCAGATTTACTATATGTAACAGGAGGTAATATCTAATGAAATCGTGGAAGAAAACAATTGTGGGAATCACCACAGGAGCAACAATTGCTTTGAGCGCGGGGGCCTCTCATGCGGTCGAAATCGACTATTGGCAGTACTTCTTTGAAGCACGCGTCAACGCCATCGACACATTGATTGAAATGTTCGAGGCCGAAAATCCCGACATCACCGTAAAGCAAACAACATTCCCTTATGCAGATTATCGCACCAAGGTTGCCGCGGCCATTCCAGCCGGTGAAGGCCCTGACGTGGTGCAGCTGTTTTATGGATGGTTGAACGATTACGTCGAGGCCGAATTGATCGCACCGCTGCCGGTGGATGCGTTCCCGCCAGAAACCATTCGCGCAGAGTTTTTCCCGATGGTGCAAGCCATGGAAAAAGACGGCCAGTACATGGCGTTGCCAACGGCTGTGCGTTCCTTGGCGCTGTTCTACAACACGCGTCTGTTTGAAGAGGCAGGCATAGAGGGCCCACCAAAAACACTGGATGAACTGGTCGAAATTGCACAAAAGCTGAGCAAAACCGATGCATCCGGTAACATCACGCAAGTGGGCATCACCACGGGCATGAATGCGCAGGATCACCACTGGGTGCGCGAAGTTCTGGTGCGCCAGTTCGGCGGCTCGCCTTACACTGACGACTATCAAACTGTGACGTATGACGATGCTGCCGGTGCAGCCGCGTTGCAATGGTACTCGGATCTGCAAACCAAATACGGCGTGACACAATCCGGATTTATGGATCAGCCACAAGCAGCGTTCAAAGCCGGGCGTGCCGGTATGCATATCGACGGGTCGTTCCGCATCGGTGCGCTTGATAAAACCCGCGGGCTTGAATGGGCTGTGGCTGAACTGCCCGCAGGACCGGACGGACTGCAATCCAACTACTCCAGCTATTGGGTGAATGCGATTACAACCAAAGCACAAGGTGAAAAAGAAGAGGCCGCGCTTAAGTTTCTAGCCTTCATCACATCGGACGAAGCGATGCAAATCTGGCTTGATACGGTTGGGGAATTGCCCGCCAAGCCATCGGCTGCTTTGACGGATGCGAATATCGCGGATCCGGTATTTGGCCCGTTCATCAAAGGGTTGAGTTACGCAAGAACTACCATTTTTGCGAACGAATCTGGCCAACGGCAAGTGCTTATGGATGCAATGCAACGTATCTTGCTTGAAGACCAATCGCCAGAAGATGCCATTGGTGTTGCTGCCGCTGAAGAGCAAGCAATCCTTGATGGCTACTATAAATAGACAATAAGCTGTGGCGGCGCATGTGTGCCGCCACAGATTTATAGATGGAAACTGGATCATGAACTGGTATCGCAGGCTCTCGATTAAACAAAAACAAGTCGTCTGGGCGTGGACATTTCTGGCCATTCCGGTGCTGTTTTATACCGTTATTCGCTTCTATCCCACCTTTGGCGCGATTGTTCTGTCGTTCCAGAATTGGAACCTGTTGGGCACGAAAACATGGGCTGGGCTGGATAATTACCAAAAACTGTTGGCTGATCCTGTGTTCTGGAAAGTTTTCCAAAACACATTTATTTATCTACTTTTGGGCACACCGATCAGCTTGGTGATCTCGTTCGCGATTGCGTATCACCTCGATAAAGTTAATTTTATGCACGCGACCATCCGTGCGATGTATTTCCTGCCATTCATGACCTCCGCCGTGGCGATGGCGTGGCTTTGGCGCTGGTTTTATCAACCCGTTCCAATTGGCCTTTTCAACAACATGCTGGCCTCTGTCGGCATCCCGCAATTTCCGTTCCTGAATTCAACGACATGGGCGCTTCCGTCCGTTCTTGCGCCTGCCGTATGGGCCGGACTTGGGTTTCAGATTATCATATTCATGGCCGGTCTACGGTCCATCCCGCATTCGTATTACGAGGCCGCACAGATCGACGGCGTTAACCCCCTGACCGTTCTGTGGGAAATTACGCTGCCACTGTTAAAACCAACAATCGTTTTCCTCGTCGTGTTTTCCTCCATCGGGTTCTTGCGGATATTCGATCAGGTTTTCAACATGACGACCAACGATCCGGGAGGGCCGCTGAATGCGACGAAACCCCTAGTGCTGATGATCTACGACACCGCGTTCAACGCGTTCGATATGGGCTATGCCGCCGCACAAACCGTGGTCCTATTCACCATTTTGCTAATCGTCAGCCTTGTGCAACTTTACATCATGCGGGAGCGTTGAGATGAGCGATATGAAATTCAAAGCGTCGTCCGCTACGTTGAATAAAGCGAAGCCTTACAAATACAAAAAACAGATGACGCCCACGCAAATTATCCGTTGGACGGTGCTGTTTCTTGGCGGTGTTGCGATGATTATGCCAATCGTTTTCATGATGTCGACCTCGTTCAAATGGCCCCACGAAATTTATAACCTGAAGATTATTCCGGATGAGCCAACACTGGATAATTACGCCTACGTTCTTGAAGACGGGCGGTTTTATAAATGGTTCATTAACTCGTTAATCATTGCGACGATCACCACGATCTCGGCGGTGATATTTGACTCACTGGTTGGTTATACCCTGTGCAAATTCCGTTTTCGCGGCCGCATGATTGTGTTTGTCGCCATTCTTTCGACGCTGATGATCCCCACTGAAATGCTGGTTATTCCGTGGTATTTGATGGCCAAGGACTTCGGTTGGTTGAACAGTTACTGGGGCATTATGTTCCCCGGTGTCATGACGGCCTTTGGCACATTTCTGATGAAACAGTTTTTCGAGAGTGTCCCCGATGACTTTCTGGAAGCCGCACGGATTGACGGCCTGAACGAGTTTCAAATCTGGTGGACGGTGGCCATGCCCTTGGTGACGCCGGCAATCTCGGCCTTGGCGATCTTCGTTTTCCTTGGCAACTGGACTGCTTTCATCTGGCCGCTGATCGTTACGAACGACCCTGATTTATACACGCTGCCCGTCGGGTTAACGACGTTTAGCGTCGAACAAAGTGTGGAGTGGGAATTGATCATGACCGGCGCGGCGCTTGCCACTATTCCGACCCTGATCGTATTCCTCGTGTTCCAGCGCTACATCATCCGCGGCGTCGTTATGACGGGGCTAAAAGGATGATAGATAAAACCGTATTTCCTGACCAGACTTACAAAGACACCGTGCTTGCCCCCCTGTTTGAGGGGGCCAAGGCACATTTTGTGGATGCCGTGAGGGCGATAAATCAAGCGCATCTGGTGATGTTGGTCGAGACCGGAATCGTTCAGCCAAAAGACGCACAACGGATTGCCAGCGCCTTGCGCGATATCGACGAACAACTGGATATCGACGCGCTGGAATATACTGGTGAGTTTGAAGACTACTTTTTCCTCGTCGAAGCGGAGCTGAAATCGCGCCTTGGGCCGGACTTGGCAGGCGCGTTGCACACGGCGCGCAGCCGCAACGACATGGATCACACCGTTTTCAAGATTGTTCTGACACAGCGCGTTGACGCATTGTTAACCCTTTCCCATAAACTGGCAGCGGCCCTGATTGACACCGCGACCCGTGAAAAATCGACGTTAATTGTGGCCTACACCCACGGCCAACCCGCCCAACCCAGCACCTTCGGGCATTATCTGGCCGCCGTGATCGAAGTGCTGCTGCGCGACATTGACCGCCTGCAAACGGCCCGCGAGGCATTACAGAAATGCCCGATGGGGGCGGCGGCTATAACCACAACGGGTTTCCCGATTGATCGTCATCGTATGGCCGCGTTGTTGGGGTTTCGTACGCCGTTGCAGAATTCGTATTCCTGCATTGCCGGCGTTGATTACGTGACCGGATTGTACAGCGCGATGAACCTGATGTTCCTGCATCTGGGCCGCGTCGTGCAGGATTTCCAATTTTGGAGCGCGTTTGAGGTGTCCCAACTTTATGTGCCGAACAGCTTCGTGCAGATATCTTCCATCATGCCACAAAAACGCAATCCCGTTCCGATCGAGCATTTGCGGCTGCTGTCCTCGTTAACCGTTGGGCGCTGCGGGGCTATGGTAAACATTATGCACAACACACCGTTTACTGACATGAATGACAGTGAGGGTGAAATCCAGCAAGCCGGATATGCCGCTTTCGAAAGTGGCGCGCGGGTTTTGACGTTGCTGGGGGCATTCATTCCGGCGTTGTCGATAAACGCGGACGCCGTGCAAAAAAACATTGACGCAAGTTGCATTACGGTGACCGAACTGGCCGACACGCTGGTTCGGGTTGAGGGACTGTCGTTTCGCCAAGCGCATGAAATTGCGGCGATTACATCACGCGAAGTGATCGCGAAAAACCAACCGCTGGGCGCTGGATACAACGCCTTTGGTCAGGCGTTCAAATCCGAAGTTGGGCGTGCAGCGTCATTAAGCGAAGCAGACTATAAGCTGGCCGTATCGCCCGAAAATTTCGTTGCTGTGCGTGATTGTTTCGGCGGCCCCGCTGATGCGCCGTTAAGTGCCGCGTTGCTAGGGTATCACGAAACATTGGCGGATATGAAAACAACTGCCGCCGAAAATGAAAACTATCTCGTAAACACCGAAACCGCCCGTCTGGTCGCGTTTTCGGCGTTGGAAAAATTTGAAGGAGGCGTTTAATGGCGACCGTAGAATTCAAGAGCCTCACAAAATCATTTGGACAAACGGAGGTCCTGCACGGCATCGACCTTCAGGTAAAGGACGGCGAGTTCATCGTATTCGTCGGCCCGTCGGGTTGCGGTAAATCGACAACTTTGCGCCTGTTGGCGGGGCTGGACGAGGTTACGAGCGGCGAGATATTGATCGACGGTAACGTGGTGAACAACCTTGAGCCAAAGGAACGCAACATCGCGATGGTGTTCCAGAACTACGCCATTTACCCCCATATGACCGTTCGCAAGAACATTGGTTTTGGGCTGCGGACATCAAAGTTACCAAAAGCCGACAAAGAAAAGCGCATTGATGAAATCGCGGAAACTTTGGGCATGACAGAACTTCTGGATCGTCGCCCCGGGCAGCTTTCAGGCGGGCAACGCCAACGTGTTGCCATCGGGCGCGCTATGGTGCGGGACCCGTCGGTGTTTCTGTTTGATGAGCCGTTATCAAACCTTGATGCACAGCTACGCACACAAATGCGACTTGAAATCAAGAAGTTACACCAAGATGTTGGCACAACGATTATTTTTGTGACACACGATCAGGTCGAGGCGATGACCCTCGCGGACCGGATAGTAATTATGAAAGATGGTCATATTCAACAGGTCGGCACGCCCTCGGACGTGTATGAGAAACCCGCCAACCTGTTTGTCGCGCAATTCATTGGTGCGCCTTCAATGAACACCCTTCCGGGGAATTTCGCGGATGGTGTGGTGACGCTGGATGCCGGTCCGGTGATTGCCACCGATGCGAAGCTGAAAACCGACAAGGTTACTGTCGGAATTCGGCCCAGCGCGCTGATACCTGCGCAGGGCGATGCCCCCTCGATCCTTGAAGGTACGGTTAAATTTGTTGAACCCCTCGGCGCGGAGACCCTTGTTTACGTTGGCGTTGGTAGCGCCGATGTCATCGCAACGGTTCCCGGTCGAAACCCGCCGACAGTCGGGCAACAGATACGCCTTGCAACACCTGCCGACGAGATAAGTTTCTTTGATACGGTAACCGGCGAGGCGCTGGCGTGATCACTCCTAAACCAGGGAAAACACTGTGTGTCGGGCGCCTTTACTGCGATTTAGTGTTTTCTGGCGTTCCCAAAATGCCGGTTAGCGGCGAAGAAGTTTATGCCGACAGCCTTTGCGTTCATGCAGGTGGCGGTGCCTATATCACAGCCGCTTATCTGGCGGCGGTCGGCCAGAAAACCAGCCTTTGTGCTATCTATCCGTCAGGGCCGTTTGGGCAAGTTATTGAAAGCGAAATTCAGAATGCAGGGGTGGACCTGACGTTCTGCCAAACGGCAGCACCGGACGCTGACCCTCAAGTTACTGTTGCGATTGCGTTGATGAATGATCGTGCGTTTTTAACCAAGCGGAGCGGCCCGTCGATACCGGATACATTATCCGTCGCCCTTGATGACCCAGCCCTCACGCACCTGCATATCGCGGAGCTTGCAACCTTGGCCGAACACCCCGAATTGCCTGCAATGGCGCGAAAACGGGGGCTTACGGTCTCGCTGGATTGCTCGTGGGACGAAGATGTAATTTCTAGGGGGGATGCCAAAGACCTGCTGCGTGGCATTGATCTGTTTTTACCAAACGAGAAAGAGCTGCGCGCCCTGTTCGATATTGACGGTGTGCTTGATGATCACCGAGTGGAATTTACGAATTACGTGCCGCTTGTTGTCGTGAAAAAAGGTAGTGATGGCGCCAGTTTATATACACCCACATTGAACCATAACGCCGCCGCGATAGGCGGTGATGTTGTCGACACAACCGGAGCTGGCGATGCGTTTAATGCAGGGTTTCTTGCACGCTGGCTGAATGGTGCATCTTTGGAAAGCTGTCTTGTGATGGGGAATACTGTCGGCGCGGAAGCCACAAAACGTATTGGCGGTGCAAGCGGCGCAGCAAGTGTATCTTCGCAAAGGTATTTGATTTGACAGTTCCGGTGCAGTGACCAAAACATGTGTAATTGAGAAATAACATTGGCTTGGCTACTTGACCCGCATTGTGCGGTGAAATATGTATCGCGAACCTGAGCGGGCGTTGTGTAATGGTAAGACCTTAGCTTTCCAAGCTAAAGACACGGGTTCGATTCCCGTCGCCCGCTCCAACCCCCAAGTTTTTATCATTAGTCTGGTTCGTCTTCTGTTATCAAAGTGATTTCGCCGCTTGATTCCAGCTCGCGAATGCCGACGATTAGTTCGTTCATCGCTGCTTCGGCGTCCTTTTTCTTGACGGGGTCTAGTTCCGATAATTCTTCGCGCAGTTGGTCGGCGATGCGGGTGGACAGGCCTGAAAGTATAAACTCGGCCTCGGTCGGGGCGTTTTTAAGGGCGCGTAGTAATATCTCGGGATCGACGGTGCGGGTAATGGCCGAAACATCGCGGGGCTGCACACGCGCAGGAATATCGGCGAAGGTAAACATAACCTTGCGAATTCTTTCGGCCGTATCTGGATCGTTTTCGACGAAATCCTGCATAAGACGGTCGCGAATATCGCTTTGGGCGAAGTTCATTATATTCCCGGCCCGTTCCACAGGGGTTTCGGTGAAAGCGGAAGGGGCGTTTTCGTTGAACATGGATTCGCTGATGCTTTGCCCGATTAACTCAATAACATCCGCCGATATTGTGCGGCTGTTGATGATTGCCAGCATGGTTTCACGGGCGCGGGCCGGCTCCATTCCACCAAGGACTTGCGCGGCGAGCGTCGAAGGGATTTTCGACAGCACAGTGGCCGCAACCTGTAGATGTTCGCTATCAAGGCAGGCTTGCAATTGCGCCGCGTCTGCTGATGCTACCCTTACCCAGACATCGACTGAAGGGGAGCGCACATAGGCCTTGCGGATTTTCTCCAGGGCTTTTTCGCTGACGTGGCCCTTAAGGGATGCCAGCGTGTCTTCGAGGTCGCCACGCATGGACAGGCCGAAATCTTGAAGTTCGGACAGGAATTCAAGGATGACAAGATCGACGGTTCGCCGGTCAACCCCCCCGAAGGAGGCCATGATGTCGACGATGTTTTTAAGGGACCCCGTCGCGATATCATCGAGGTTTGGCGTAGCACCGGCCTTCATCAACACACTTAACAAAATCGCGGCTTTGTGCTGTTTGCTGATTGGCGTGTCTATCGGCACGACCTGCGAGGGCGGCTCATGGGCGACGAGGGCAACGGACATGATCGGGTAACTTTCTGTTCACATATCTATTTGTCGACCAAAATAGTTAAGAAATGTTGAAGAAAAACATGAGGTTTTGGCAACGTATTCTTAACTTTTGTGCCTCAAACATAAGGTGATATGTTTAGAAATGGAGATTCGATTTGAGATAGAAACTGATTTGCCACCGTGCGCGACCCACACTTGAGCGCTTTTCCTCGGCCAAGGAGGGCATCTGGTGGATGCATTTCGTATGGGTGCTGATGCTGTGTCTTATGCGCCTGTGTTTGACGACCTTGGCTGAGTGCGCCAAAATTGGCACACTATCCTTATCCATGCTTGCCCCCGTTGGGCGATATGCGGTAAAAGTACCTCGGATTTAATTTATGAGGTGTCTTTATGCGGCGCGTAGTTGTTACAGGTCTTGGTATGGTTACTCCGCTAGCGTGCGGGGTTGAGGAAACCTGGGAACGTATTTTGGACGGGCAGTCCGGTGCGGGAACAATCGCGAAGTTTGATGCCTCGCATCTGGCAACTGATTACGCTTGCGAAATTCCTTTTGGGGACGGTAGCGACGGGACGTTTAACCCCGACGACTGGATGGCCCCGAAAGAAGCGCGTAAAGTTGACTCGTTTATATTATATGCGATGGCGGCGGCTGATCAGGCGATCAAAGACGCGGACTGGACGCCGGAAGACGAAGAAGATCAATATCGCACTGGCGTGATGATCGGATCTGGTATTGGTGGGCTGTCCACGATCGCGAATACTGCGGTTTTGTTGAAGGAACGTGGGCCGCGCAGGGTCTCGCCTTTCTTTATTCCGTCAACTTTGATCAACCTTTGTTCAGGGCAGGTTTCCATTCGGTATGGCTTTAAGGGGCCAAATCATGCGGTGGTTACGGCCTGTTCGACTGGTGCGCACGCGATTGGGGATGCGGCGCGGCTGATCATGTTGGACGACGCGGATGTGATGGTTGCAGGCGGGGCGGAAGCACCGATCTGCGAGCTGGGAATTGCTGGGTTTAACGCCTGCAAAGCGCTGTCAACGAAACGGGCGGATGATCCGAAAGCGGCCTCGCGACCTTATGATGCCGACCGTGACGGTTTCGTTATGGGCGAAGGTGCGGGCGTTGTGGTGTTGGAGGAATACGAACACGCCAAAGCGCGCGGCGCGAAGATTTATGCCGAGATTCTGGGCTATGGCCTTTCGGGCGATGCGTATCATATTACGGCACCTGCACCGGACGGTGATGGTGGGTATCGGTCCATGAAAGCTGCGTTAAAACGCGCGGGGCTGGAGCCTTCGGCGATTGATTATATCAATGCGCATGGCACTTCGACGATGGCGGATACAATAGAGTTGGGCGCGGTTGGCCGGCTAATGGGCGATGCGGCGAAGGGGGCGACGATGTCTTCGACGAAATCCGCAATCGGGCATTTGTTGGGGGCGGCTGGTGCTGTCGAGGCGATATTCTGTATTTTGGCACTGCGTGACCAGATCGCGCCACCGACTATTAATCTGGATAATCCGATGGTGGAAACCGATCTGGATTTGGCTCCTAACAAGGCGGTTAAGCGGGAAATTAACGTGGCGCTGTCGAATTCGTTCGGGTTTGGCGGCACTAATGCCTCGCTTATCATGGGGAAAGTTAAATAATGGGCCGTAGTGTTGCGGCGAACGCCTTTACGTTTCTAATTTTGTTAATCGTTGCGCTGGGCGGCTTTGTTGCCTGGGCACAAGGGCAATTTCGTAATGACGGCCCGTTGGCCGAGGATCTGGTTTTCGAGGTCGCACGCGGAGCAACACTGGGCGTTGTTTCTGGGGATTTGCTGTCTGCCGGAGCCATTTCGAATGAACAATTATTTCGGATCGGAGCGCGCTATACGGAGCGGGATACCAAGCTGAAATTCGGGGAATATGTGCTGCCTGCGGGTAGCTCCATGGATGGAATTCTGGATATTCTGGTTGAAGGTAAAAGCGTTCAGTATTTCGTAACCATTCCCGAAGGTCTGTATGTTTCGGAAATCGTGGCGCGGATAAATGCTAACGAAGACTTAACGGGCGAGATTGAAACCTTGCCCACCGAGGGGATGTTGGCACCTAATACCTATAGTTTCCATAAAGGCGACTCGCGGCAATCTGTTGTGGACCGGATGCTTGAGGCGCAGATCGCGATTCTGGACGAGGCTTGGAAGGGACGCGACGAAGGGCTGCCACTGGCGAGCAAGGAAGAGTTGTTGATCTTGGCCTCCATCGTGGAAAGCGAAGCTGGCGGGGCTGGCGAATGGGGGCTGGTGGCATCGGTTTTTTATAATCGACTGGCGGCGAACATGCGTTTGCAGGCGGATGCGACGTTGCGATATGGGCTAACCAATGGTGGTGAGCGAGTGCGTGGCGGGCTGTTTCAGTCACAGCTGGATAAGGAAACGCCCTATAATACGTATCAGATTGCCGGTTTGACGCCGACGCCGATATCCAATCCGGGGCGTGCTGCGATACTGGCGACGGCTAATCCCGAGACTTCGAAGTTTTATTATTTTGTGCTGGATGGATCAGGGGGGCACGCATTTGCTGTTAATTTACAAGAGCATAACAGAAATGTGGCGGCGTGGCGGAAGATTGAACGGGAGCGTTCTTCGAACTAAATCAACACAACTTGTGATTTAGTTGTTGACATTGCGAACGCTTCAAGGTATACCTTTAGGCAAGCTGGAAGAAGTGGGTGAGCGGCACGGTCGAAAGATCGGGGCCGTTTTTCTGTTTCTGCTCATGCGGAGCAGTGAAAGCTTAACATATGAAAAATTATAATCCCGAGGATCGGGAAGCGGACGCGCAGATGTTGAAATCTGCGCGGGCGCATTATGCATCTTTAAGGGTTGCTTTAGAGGCAACCGTGGAACGACTGCAAGTAGACGGCGATTTGACGGTGAAGGAGGTTAACACCTCAATCACCGAATTTCGAAAGTCTTTGCAGGCGGTAATTACAATCGAGACGGATCTTGCAAAACGAAGTTACGAAAACCGTAGCGGCGGGGAGGGGGCGTGCCCTCTCGACCTTGAAGCTGCGCGACGGGAAGTCATTGGGCGACTTGTTAAGCTCGCTGACCAGCGGCGAAGTGGAGGAACTACTTGACGGGTTAAGCCCGAATGCAGTGCTGAGTTTGCCGTGGTTGTTTGATATTTGGGCGCTTCAGGGGCATCAACTTGCCCCTGAAGGCGACTGGACAACGTGGGTGATTTTGGGTGGGCGCGGCGCGGGGAAAACCCGTGCTGGCGCTGAATGGGTTAGGTCCAAGGTTGAGGGTGCGATGCCCTGGGACGTTGGCGAATGCCGCCGCGTAGCGTTGATTGGCGAGACGATCGAGCAGACGCGCGAGGTTATGGTTTTTGGCGATTCCGGGATTTTGGCGTGTTCGCCACCAGACCGCCGGCCAGTTTGGGAAGCGACGCGGAAGCGGTTGGTTTGGCGCAATGGGGCGGTGGCTGAAATTTATTCGGCGTCCAACCCTGAAAGCTTACGCGGACCGCAGTTTGACGCGGCGTGGTGTGACGAGTTGGCGAAATGGAAACAAGGGCAGGATGCATGGGACATGTTGCAGTTTGGATTACGTCTTGGCGATCACCCGCAGCAGGTTGTGACGACGACGCCGCGGCCTTCGCGGTTGCTTGCTGATTTGTTGGGCGATGCGCGGACGGTGCGCACGAGTGCCCCGACGGAAGCGAATGCAGCAAATTTGGCAGATAGTTTTCTGGAGTATGTTAGCGCGAAATATGCAGGCTCGCGTTTGGGGCGACAGGAATTGCAGGGCGAAATTTTGACGGATGTCGAGGGCGCCTTCTGGTCGTTTGCGTCACTGGACGGGTGTCGGGCTGAAGTGCCGGAATTGGACCGGATCGTGGTGGCGGTGGACCCGCCGGTGACGGGTGGGCCAAAGGCCGATGAGTGCGGGATTATTGTGGCAGGGGTGACGATGCAAGGGCCGCCGCAAGATTGGCGGGCGTATGTATTGGAAGATGCATCGGTAAGTGGCTCGCCGCAGGTTTGGGCGGAACGTGCCGTGGCCAAGGTAAAGGAGTACGGGGCGGACCGGCTGGTGGCGGAGGTTAACCAAGGTGGCGAGCTGGTTGAATCCTTGGTGCGATCGATTGATCCGCTGGTGCCGTATCGGGCGGTTAGAGCGTCGCGCGGGAAAGCTGCGCGGGCGGAACCGGTGGCGGCTTTATACGAGCAGGGGCGCGTTTCGCATTGCGGTGGTTTCGCGGATTTGGAAGACCAGATGTGCGCGATGACCGTGTCGGGGTTTACTGGCAAGGGCAGCCCTGATCGCGTCGATGCTCTGGTTTGGGCGATTACGGATTTGATGATTGCGCCGGCGCTGCATTTTCAGCGGCCCCGCGTGCGTGGACTTTAGATGGGGAGCGTAGGGTAATGGTTTTGCAACTTTTTAAGTCGATGAGTGGGGGCGAGAAGAAAGCCTCGGCTGCGGCACCGGTGATTGCGTTTCACGGGTCTGGGCGGGCTGTTTGGTCTGCGCGGGACACGGCGAGTTTGACGCGCACGGGATTTACGGGAAATCCGGTGGGGTTTCGGTGCGTGAAGATGATCGCAGAGGCGGCGGCAGCGGTGCCGGTTTTGTTGCAGGACTTGGATCGTCGCTACGAAGTGCATCCGCTGTTGGCGTTGTTGGGGCAACCCAATCAAGGGCAGGGTTCTGCGGCATTATTCGAGGCGTTTTACGGGCAGTTGTTGTTGTCTGGCGACGGGTATCTTGAGGCCGCTGGCGAGGAGCGCCCGCGTGAATTGCATGTACTGCGCTCTGACCGGATGTCGGTTGTGCCGGGAGCAGATGGCTGGCCGGTGGCGTATGAATACAAGGTAGGTTCGCGCAAGCATCAGTTTGATATGCGGGGCAATTTTGCATCGGTTTTGCATGTGAAGGCGTTTCATCCACAGGACGATCATTATGGGTTGTCGCCGATGCAGGCGGCCGGAGCGGCGTTGGATGTGCATAATTCGGCGTCAAAATGGTCGAAAGCGTTGCTGGATAATGCGGCGCGGCCTTCGGGGGCGATTGTTTATAAAGGCGCTGACGGCATGGGGGCTTTGGCCAACGATCAGTATAATCGATTGGTGGATGAGCTGGAAAGCCATCACCAAGGGGCACAAAATGCGGGGCGCCCGATGTTGTTGGAGGGCGGGCTGGATTGGAAACCGATGGGGTTTTCGCCTTCAGATATGGAGTTCCAGAAGACCAAGGAAAGTGCCGCGCGTGAAGTTGCGTTGGCCTTTGGTGTGCCGCCAATGTTGCTGGGTTTCCCGGGGGACAATTCGTATGCGAATTATCAAGAAGCAAATCGGGCGTTCTATCGTTTGACGGTTTTACCGCTGGTGGCCAAAACTTTGGAGGCAGTGACCGGATGGTTGGGCCCGTTGTTTGGTGAGGGGTTGGTTGTGAGGGCCGATTTGGACGGCATTCCTGCGTTGGCGGCCGAGCGCGAAGCGCAGTGGCGACGGGTTTCCGGGGCGGAGTTCTTAACATCTGCGGAGAAACGGCAAATGTTGGGGCTGCCTAAGCTGGCGGAAGATGAATGAGCCGGCGGAGCGGGGGGTCAAAATACCTCTATGAACCGTTTGATGCGGCGAGTGCGCGGATAGAAGCGCATGAGCGGGTTTTTGATGAACGATGGCATGGGCTGGAGCGCCGGTTGCAGGCGATAGAGGGTATGCTTGAGCGGCTGGAACGACGAGTTTGGTTGGCGGTTTACGGCGCGGCGGCAATGTTTTCAGCAGATGTAGTTTATGGATTGGTTACGCGAGCATAGCACCTAATACACGATTAATGCAAATATTTGAAAGTTTTCTAAGGAAAATACATGATTTATGAAAGCATTGCAGGCTCGTTGGAGACGAAGTTTTGTGGTTTTGGTACGAACATCGGGTTAAACGATGGTGCGGAAATCGTTGGGTATGCATCTTTGTTTAATGCTGAAGATAAAGGTGGGGATGTTGTGCAAAAGGGGGCTTATTCGGCCTCTTTGGCGCGGCTGTCCAAGGCTGGCGGCAAGGTTAAAATGCTATGGCAGCATGACCCAATGCAGCCGATTGGCGTTTGGGATGAGGTTTACGAGGACGACAAGGGCCTGTTTGTTAAGGGGCGATTGTTGCCCGAAGTGCAGGCTGGGCGCGAGGCGATGGTCTTACTTCAAGCAGGAGCGATTGATGGGTTGTCCATAGGCTATCGTACTGTTCGTGCGGAGAAATCTGCCAAGGGGCGGTTGTTGCATGAAATTGAACTCTGGGAGGTGTCGATGGTCACCTTCCCGATGCTTCCAGAGGCGCGGGTAGCGCCTTCGGATGATGAGGCGGCGCTGGCGCAAAGTCTGGCTGAAACCTTTCGACAGGCTCGTGATCTGCTGGCCTGAACGTATTTACCAAAGGAAATTTTATGCGTGACAAAGAAATGAAGTCCCGTGGCGGTGCTGCTACGGGGGGATCCCATGCTGTCGAGGTGAAGGCTGCCATGAATGAGTTTTTGAGTGAATTCAGCGGGTTCAAGAATGAAATTAAATCAAAACTTACTGAACAGGAAGAACGTTTGAATATGTTTAATGCTAAATCACTTTCGACTTCGCGCCCGGCGCTTTCCACTGCAACTGAAGTGGGTATTCCACACAAAAAAGCATTTTCTGCCTATCTTCGCAGTGGCGATGACGAGGCGCTGCGTGGGCTGCCGATCGAGGAAAAATCGCTTTCGACGGCTGTTTCGGCTGACGGCGGGTATCTGGTTGACCCGCAGACGGCGGATCAAATTACGGGTGTTCTGCGTGGGGCGTCCTCTATTCGTTCGATCGCTAATGTGGTTCAGGTGGAATCTACGGCGTATGATGTGTTGGTGGATCACACAGACATCGGGGCTGGTTGGGCCTCGGAAACTGGTGCTGCGGCTGAAACCGGTACGCCTCAGGTAGAGCGAATATCCATTCCTTTGCACGAGTTATCGGCACTTCCTAAGGCATCTCAACGCCTGTTGGATGACACGGCATTTGACGTTGAAGGTTGGTTGGCAACGCGCATTGCGGATAAGTTTAGCCGTGCCGAGGGCGTGGCGTTTATCAGCGGTGACGGCATTGATAAGCCGAAGGGTTTCTTGACGTATACGACGCTGGACAACGTGGTTTGGACCTGGGGTAATCTGGGATACGTGGCGACGGGTGCTACGGGCGATTTCGACGGGATTGATCCTGCGGATGCGATCGTTGATCTGGTGTACTCGCTTGGTGCGCGCTACCGTGCGAATGCGGCGTTTGTGATGAATTCCAAGACGGCGGGCGCGGTTCGCAAGATGAAGGATGCGGATGGTCGTTTCCTTTGGTCAGACGGGCTGGCGGCAGGTGAACCTGCGCGTTTGATGGGGTACCCCGTGTTGATTGCCGAGGATATGCCGGACATTGCCGCCGATGCAACGGCGATTGCTTTCGGTGATTTTTCAGCGGGTTACACGATTGCTGAACGCCCTGATTTGCGTATTTTGCGTGACCCTTTCAGCGCAAAACCACACGTACTGTTCTATGCGACCAAGCGTATTGGTGGCGACGTTAGTGACTTCGCTGCGATCAAGCTTCTGAAATTCTCGCTAACGTAAGTTGGTTTGAATGCCCGCCGGTTTTGGCGGGTTTTAGCACCCCTGTATCTTCTGGCTTTTGCTGCTCCCTCCGCGTGGGCGATGCAGGGGTGTGTCTGAATTTTCCCTAATGTGAGGTCGCGAATGAGTGGATATTTCTTGAAAGACCCTAACTCGGAACTGGTGCTATCGGTGGATTGGCGCGCTGGATATCTGCAACATGATGAACGGGTTAGCGATGATTTGGGCTGGTCTATTCGACCTGTCGAGGATGTGCCGGACGAGTTGAAGGTTGTGGTGCAGGAATGCGGGGCAGCGCGATCAACGGCGACGTTCGAGGGCGGAATACCGGGGCGAATATATATGGTTTCCAGCCGGATATTAACGACGCTGGGGCGCGAATTGGAGCGAACACTGATGTTTCGGGTGACTGAAAGGGAATTGCCATGATGTTAGAAGAATTAACGGCGGTTACGACGCTGGATTTGCCGATCCGTGCGTTTGCAGAGCATTTGAAACTGGGCAGCGGGTTTGCTGATGACGGATCCGAGGATGCGGTTTTGGAGGTGTGCTTACGGTCTGCGATGGCGGCGATCGAGGTGCGGATTGGCAAAGCGCTGATGACGCGGAGTTTCAGTTGGGAATTGACGCGATGGGGCGCGGACGGTGTGCAGGTGTTGCCGATTGCGCCGGTTGCAGTGGTGAACAGTGTGACTTTGGTAGACCGGGTTGGCGCGGAGACTGTCGTGGATGCGGCAGGTTATACGCTGGAACGGGATAGTCACCGCCCCAAGATTATCGGGAGCCTGCCGAGGATTCCTGATGGTGGACGCGCGATTTTGGCGTTTGATGCCGGGTTTGGCAATTGGGATGCTGTGCCTGCCGATTTACGCCACGCGGTGCTGCTGCAAGCGGCGGGGTTTTATGAAAACCGGGCAGGCGAGGGGCGCGTTAACGGGATGCCGTTTGGTGTCAGCGCGTTGATCGAGGCCTATCGGCCCATTCGGATCGGGGGTGCGTGGTGAAGGTTAATCTTTCGCGCAAACTGGTGCTTGAGGAACGAACAAACACGCCGGATGGCAAGGGTGGGTTCACCGTTGGCTGGCAGGTTGTCGGGGTTATTTGGGCCGATGTTGATGCACGTTCTGGCCGTGAAGCGTTGGTGAGCGCGCGCGATATTTCGCGTGTTAGACATCGAATTATTGTTCGGGGTGCGCCGGTTGGAGCGGCATCGCGACCGCGGCCGGATCAACGGTTTCGCGAGGGGGATAGAGTGTTTTCGATTCTGGCGGTGGCTGAATTTGATCCGGCGGGCCGCTGGCTGGAATGTTGGGCAGAGGAGGGTAAGGGATGAGTTTGGCATTATCGGGTGCGTTGCAGGGCGCGGTTTATTCTGCGTTGACCGGAGACGCGGCGCTGGTCGCGTTGGTTGGGGCGCAAATTTATGACGCGCCGTTGCCTTCGGGTGGCGCGTTACCGTTGGGGGAACATGTGACGTTGGGGGAAGAGGTGGTGAAGCCGTTCGGTTCGGCCACGTCTAGCGGTGGGGTGCATGATTTTGACGTTGTGGTGCATTCAACGGCGAACGGTTTTGCGGCGGCGAAGACGGTAGCGGCGGCTGTTTCTGGCGTGTTGGTTGACGCCAGCTTAGCTGTAACGGGCGGACATTTGGTGTCGCTGCGGTTCTTGAAGGCCAAGGCCAAGCGCGGGGTTGCGCCAGAGTTACGACGAATTGAGATGCGGTTTCGAGCCGTTGTTGAAGATATTTAATTAAAGGATTTCAAAATGGTAGCGCAAAAAGGTAAAGACCTTCTGATCAAAATTGATATGGACGGTTCTGGTACGTTTCAAACAGTTGCAGGCCTTCGGGCAAGCCGCATTTCGTTCAACGCCGAAACGGTGGATGTGACGAATTTGGGTAGTGCTGGTGGCTGGCGAGAACTGCTGGGTGGCGCGGGGGTGCGGTCTGCCTCGATCAGTGGGTCGGGGGTGTTTCGGGATGAAAATACGGATGAACGCGCACGGCAGATTTTCTTTGATGGCGAGATTTTGCCGTTTCAGGTGATCATTCCTGATTTCGGTGTCGTTGAGGGACCGTTCCAGCTGACGTCGGTAGAATATTCCGGCCAGCATGACGGTGAGGCGGCTTATGAGTTGTCGATGGCCTCGGCCGGGGCGCTGACATTCACGGCGATTTGATGGTGAACCCGTACCGCGGTGAAGCGGAATTGGTGATCGGCGGTGTGGCGTATGTGATGCGCCTGCCGCTGGGCGTGCTGGCTGAGTTGGAGGCCGAAATGAAGGCTGACAGCTTGATGGATATGGTACAACGATTTGAAGCTGGCGGGTTTTCGGCGCGGGACTTGATCTCGTTATTGAAGGCTGGATTGCGCGGTGGCGGAAATGAAGTGACCTTGGACGTTGACGGCGGGCCAATTGTGGCCGCGCAGGCGGCGGCAAAGTTACTGGCGGTGACGTTTGCGGTGCCTGAGTGAGCAAGGTTAACTGGGCGGCTTTGATGCGCTTGGGGATAGTTGAATTGCGGCTGCGGCCCGAGCAATTTTGGGCGCTGACGCCGGCGGAATTGACGTTGATGGCTGGAACGTTTGGCGAGGCGGCTTCGCTGTCGCGCGCCGGATTTACCGATTTGGCGGCATCGTTTCCTGATGGAATTAAGGAGTAAATATGGCTGTTGAAACGGATTTAGAAAACTTGGACGAGTTGCTGGACGATCTTGAGGGGTCACTGGTTGGGGCGCAGGCGGCGACGCTGGCTTTTCAGCGTGAACTGGACGGAATGAAGTTTTCTGTGGCGGGGGCCGGTGCAGAGGCACGCGCCCTTAGCCGGAACCTTAGCTCGGGGTTGAAGTCGGCGATTGGGGGCTTGGTGATTGATGGGGATCGGCTGTCGGGTGTGTTGTCTGGTTTGGGGCGAAACATGGTGGATGCGGCGTTTAACCGGGCGATTTCACCGGTAACGGATTCGCTTGGCGGGGCGATTGGTGGGCTGATTTCCGGCGTGCTGCCGTTTGAGAATGGCGGCGTATTTAGCGGTGGCCGTGTGGCGGCGTTTGCGCGCGGTGGTGTGGTTGACGGACCGACGCGTTTCCCGATGCGCGGGGGTGTCGGGCTGATGGGCGAGGCGGGGCCGGAGGCGATTATGCCGCTTGCGCGTGGGTCTGACGGGAAGCTTGGAGTACGCGGTGGCGGGAGTTCTGTCGTGAATGTGACGATGAATATTTCCACGCCGGATGTCGCGGGTTTCCAGCGGTCCCGAACGCAAATTTCGGCGGGGATTACGCGAGCAATTCAACGTGGGCAGCGGAATTTATAAGCAGGAGAGCAGCATGAATTTTCACGAAATACGGTTTCCAACGGATCTGTCTTTTGGATCACTCGGTGGGCCGGAACGGCGAACCGAGATTGTTTCTTTGACGAACGGGTTTGAGGAGCGCAACAGCCCTTGGTCACAATCGCGACGCCGGTATGATGCCGGATTCGGGATGCGGTCATTAGATGATTTGTCGGTTTTGATCGGGTTTTTCGAAGCGCGGTCAGGGCAACTGTTCGGGTTTCGCTGGAAGGATTGGGCGGATTTCAAGTCTTGCCTGCCATCCGAGGAAATTGATGCAGCGGACCAAGTGATTGGAGTGGGTGATGATATTTCATCAGTTTTTCAGATGGTTAAGAGCTACTGTTCAGGTGACGCGGTGCAGGTTCGCGAGATTAGTAAACCGGTTTTGAATTTCGTGAAGGTGGCAATTTCTGGTGATTTGCAGGTTCCGGGTGCGGATTACGAAGTGAACTTCGAAACAGGCGAGGTGACGTTTAGTGCGCCGCCTGCGGATGGGGCGTTGGTGACGGCAGGTTTTGAGTTTGACGTGCCTGTGCGGTTTGATACGGATCGGATCGAGAGTTCAGTCGGGGGATTTTCAGCTGGGGAAATCCCTTCGGTTCCGGTGGTTGAGGTACGGGTCTGATGCGCGGTGTTAGTGGAGAGTTGCAGGCGCGTCTGGATACCGGTGCGACGACTATGTGCCGCTGTTGGCTGATTGTTCGCCGTGATGGGGTGCGGTTTGGGTTTACGGACCATGATCGCGATTTGGTGATTGATGGAGATGTTTTTAAGGCCGGGAGCGGGCTGGATGCATCTGTGCTGGAGGCTATGAGCGGGTTGAGTGTGGATAACGGGCAGGCGGTTGGGGCGCTTAGTGATACGGGGCTGACCGAGGCCGATATTATGGCGGGGCGGTATGACGGGGCCGAAGTTTGGCAGTGGTTGGTGGACTGGTCCTCGCCGAAGTTGAAGGTTTTGCTGTTTCGTGGATTTCTTGGCGAAATCAGGCGCGGTACGGGCGCATTTGAGGCTGAATTGCGCGGAATAACCGAGGCGTTGAACCAACCTTTGGGCCGGATGTATTTACGCGAGTGCGATCGGATTTTTGGCGATGCGAAGTGCGGGGTTGATGTGGATGATCCGACGTATTCGGCGGATGTGACGGTGTTGGAGACGTCGGGACGACGCGAGTTTACTTTTGACGGCTTGAGTGGCTTTCAGGATGGCTGGTTTGCGAATGGGATGATCCGGTGGACATCTGGCGCGGTGTCACTGGTGAAGGCTGATACTGGCGGTGTGCTGGAAGTTTGGGAAGAGGTTGAGGTTGCTGTTGGTGACGAAGCGCGTGTAATTGCCGGGTGCGATAAGCAAGCGTCAAGTTGCCGTGTGAAGTTCGGTAACTTTCTGAATTTTCGGGGCTTTCCGCATATTCCGGGCGAGGACTGGGTGACGGCTTATCCTGCTAGCGGTGAGACGCATGACGGCGGTAGTTTGAATGCGTAGCGATGTTGTGGCAGTGGCACGGCGCTGGATCGGAACACCTTATCAGCATCAGGCGAGTTGCGAGGGGGCGGGGGCAGATTGCCTTGGTTTGGTTCGCGGAATTTGGCGCGAGGTTTGCGGCGCGGAACCTGCAATCGTACCTGCGTATACACCGGATTGGTCCGAAGCGACGAGGGATGAACGTTTGCTGGTTGCGATGCGTACGCATTTTTGTGCGGTCAGTGGTGATGCTCAAATTGGGGATGTTTTGGTTTTCCGGTTACGTTCGGTTGCTAAACATCTGGCCATCGTTTCAGCGCGTGGCAAAATTATTCATGCATATTCCGGGCGCGGGGTGGTGGAAACACCGCTTTCGCCCGCTTGGGAGCGTCGCATAGCGGGCGTTTTTCGATTTCCTGACAGGAGAAATTAATGGCAACTTTGGTATTATCTGCAGTCGGCGGTGCGATTGGCGCATCGGCGGGCGGGGCGGCGTTCGGGTTGTCCTCTGTGGTTATTGGGCGCGCTTTGGGGGCAACTGCGGGGCGCCTTTTGGATGGGCGATTAATGGGGGGCGGATCTGCGCCAGTTGCGCGTGGGCAAGTGGAGAATTTTCGCGTGCTTGGTGCGCGCGAAGGAGCCAAGATTTCACGTGTTTTTGGCGCGATGCGTGTTTCCGGGCAAATTATCTGGTCAACTAAATTTCAAGAAAATGTGGACAGTTCGGGGGGCGGAAAAGGGTCTTCGTCGCCTGTTGTTAACGAATACAGCTATTCTATCAGTCTGGCGATTGCCCTTTGCGAGGGGGAGATTACGCGGATCGGGACGGTGTGGGCTGACGGCAAAGAAATCAGTCTGGACGGGGTCGATTATCGTTTATATCGCGGTGATCAGATGCAAATGCCGGATGCGGCTATTGTTGCCGTTGAGGGCGACGGGATGGCCCCGTCGTATCGTGGCACGGCGTATATTGTCTTTGAAAACCTGGACTTGACGCGGTTTGGTAACCGTATTCCCCAGTTCAATTTCGAGGTGGTGCGCAAGCCAGAGCCGCTGCCTGTGGGGGAGCCGCGCGAGGCGGCGGAACTGGTGAAAGCGGTGGCGCTTGTACCCGGAACGGGGGAGTATGTGTTGGCGACGGAGCCGGTTTCTTATCCGTATGGAAAAGGGGTTTCGCGTCCGGCAAATGTTAACGGAATTGGGGAAGGCACGGATTTCGTGCGCTCCGTTAAGCATATGGGCGAGGACTTGCCGAATGCGGAGTCTGTGTCGTTGGTGGTTAGCTGGTTTGGCGATGATTTGCGGTGCGGTAGCTGCACTTTGCAGCCTGCGGTGGAGCAGACCGGCGTTGATGGTGACGCGATGCCTTGGGTGGTTTCCGGGCAGGCGCGTTTGGGCGCGAAGGTTATTGGGCAGATTGACGAGCGCTCGGCTTTTGGGGGAACGCCTGCGGATGCGTCGGTGATTCAAGCGATTAAGCATATTCAGGAGCAGGGTAAGGCGGTGATGTTTTACCCGTTTATTCTGATGGATATTCTAGACGGAAACGGGCTGGTGAACCCTTGGACGGGGAATGTCGGGCAGCCTGCTGTGCCTTGGCGTGGGCGGATTACGACATCTGCGGCGCCGGGGGTGTTTGGGTCACCCGATCAGTCGGCGGCGGCAGCGGGGCAGGTTAGCGATTTCTTCGGGGCAGCCGGCGTCGGGGATTTTGTGCAAGGGGCAGACGGGGTTTCCTATACGGGACCAAGCGAGTGGTCGTATCGTCGGTTTGTGCTGCATTATGCGCATTTATGTGCAGCGGCTGGCGGGGTAGAGGCGTTTTGTATCGGATCGGAAATGCGGGCGTTAACACAGGTGCGTGACGGGTTGAACAGCTTTCCAACGGTGGTGCAGCTGGTGCAGCTTGCGGCAGATTGTCGGGCGATTTTGGGGCCGGATTGCAAGATTGGATATGCGGCGGATTGGTCGGAGTATTTTGGGTATCAGCCTGCGTCGGGGGATGTATTTTACCATCTTGATCCGTTGTGGGCGGATGATAATATCGACTTTATCGGTATTGATAATTACATGCCGATTTCTGATTGGCGGGACGGGGTTGAGCATCTGGATGATGCGTATGCCTCGATCTATGACCTTGAGTATTTGCAGAGCAATATCGAGGGTGGCGAAGGGTTTGACTGGTATTATGCCAGCGATCAGGCGCGGGCTGATCAGGTGCGCACACCTATTGTGGATGGGGCGCATGGCGAGGATTGGGTTTATCGGTATAAGGATATTCGCAGTTGGTGGTCCAAACAGCATCACGAGCGGATTGGCGGGGTTCGTCAAGTTGAGGGCACCGATTGGTTACCCGGAACCAAGCCGATTTGGTTTACCGAGGTTGGGTGTCCGGCGGTGGATAAGGCTACGAACCAGCCGAATGTTTTTGATGATACGAAGTCGTCGGAATCTGCATTGCCGCATTTTTCTAACGGCAATCGGGATGATTTGATTCAGCATAGATATTTGCAGGCGGTGTTGTCTTATTGGGCGGACGGCGCGAATAATCCTGAGGCTAGTCAGTATGTTGGGCGAATGGTTGATGTGGCGCGTACGCATGTTTGGGCTTGGGATGCGCGGCCATTCCCAGATTTCCCCGCGCGGTTGGACGTTTGGTCCGATGGCGGCGCATTTGCGCGTGGGCATTGGGTTTCGGGGCGTGTGCATATGGCGTCTTTGGCCAATGTTGTAGCCGAAATTTGCCGAAGATCCGGGCTGGAGGCGGTTGATGTCTCGAAGCTATACGGGTTGGTGCGCGGGTTTATAATTGGCGACACCGAGAGTGCGCGGCAGAGTTTGCAGCCGCTTATGCTGGCCTATGGGTTCGATTGTTTTGAGCGCGATGGTGTTTTGGTGTTTCGCAATCGGGATGGGCGGTCTGATGAGGCTTTGGATGCGGCGCGGTTTGTCGAGGAGGGCGAGGGGGCGTATAGCCTGACGCGCAATCCTGATGCGGAGACTGTCGGGCGGGTTCGCGTTGAATTTGTCGATGCCGATAATGCGTATCAAATGGGCGCGGCGGAGCATGTTTTTCCTGATGAGAGCGAGGCGCATACATCGGAAAGTTCGCTGCCGTTGGCGCTATCGGTTGGCGAGGGGCAGGCGATTGCAGAACGCTGGTTGAGCGAGGCTAGGATCGCGCGGGACGAGGTTTCTTTGGCGGTTGCACCGTCCGTGGCGGCGATTGGTGTCGGTGATGTGGTGACAGTTTTGGGGTCAGATTACCGGATTGACCGGATTGAGGAGGCCGGTGCGCGGCGTTTGGCCTGTACGCGCGTCGAGGCGGGCGTTTATGCGCCCAAAATTCGGGATTTATCTGCAAAAAGGCGGGCGGGACCAACGATGTTTGGGCCGGTTTATGCGGAGTTCCTGGATTTGCCGTTGTTGGATGGTTCCGAGGTTGAACATGCGTTTCATTTGGCGGCTTCGGGTGATCCTTGGCCGGGGCGTGTGGCGGTGTATTCGGCGGGGGCGGATTATGGTTATCGGTTGAACACGACGTTGGCGCGAAGTGCGGTGGTTGGTGAGTTGGCCTCGCCGTTGGTGGCTGGGCGCGCGGGGCTTTGGCAGCGTTCGGGCGTACGGGTGAAAGTGGCGTCAGGGTACTTGGCGTCTATGCCGGAGGCGGATGTGTTGAATGGTGCTAATCGGGCGGCATTGCGTGGTAGCGGGGGTGACTGGGAGGTATTCCAGTTTTGCAATGCAGAACTGGTGGCTGATCGGGAATACCTGCTGACGAAGTTGTTGCGCGGGCAGACGGGAACGGAGTTTCTTATCTCTGACGAATGGGCCGTCGGCACGGATTTCGTGTTGTTGAACGGCGCGGTTTCGCAGGTTGAGTTGGCCGCAGCTGAACGTGGGTTGGATCGGCACTATCGGATTGGTGCCGCGCATTTACCGCTGGACGATGGCAGCTATGTTCATGCGGTTTTTGCTGGGCAGGGCGTGGGGTTGCGGCCCTATGCGCCGGTGCATTTACGGGCAGTTGTTGATGGCGATGTGGTGGTTAACTGGGTTCGTCGAACAAGGATCGAGGGCGATGTCTGGCAAAGCTACGAGGTGCCGCTTGGCGAGGATCGAGAGGCGTATCTGGTGCGGGTTTCCAGCGGGGGTGTTGTGTTGCGGGAGGCCGAGGTTTTGACGCCGGAGTTTACCTATACATCGGCGATGCAGACCGCTGACGGGGTCAGTGGAGTGATTGATTTTGATGTAGCCCAGATCTCGGATCGGTTTGGGATTGGACCATTTAGCAAGGAGACAGTAAATGTCTGAGACTTATCAATTCGGGTTGCCGTTGGTGCAAGCGGCGCAGGCGCAAAAGCATGTAACGGTGAACGAGGCACTGGCGCGGCTGGATGCTGTTGCGCAACTGCGGGTGAAGGCGGATGACTGGGAAATTCCGTCGGCTACCCCCGTTGAGGGGGAGGCGCATGTGGTTGGGCCAATAGCAAGTAACGAGTGGGCTGGGCAATCCGGAAAGTTGGCAATTTTCAGCAACGGTGGTTGGGTGTTTTTGACGCCCAAGATCGGTTGGCGAGCCTGGAACGAGGTGTTGGGTGCGGAAATTGTTTTTGATGGTGTGAACTGGGTACGTTTTGCTGGTGTGGTTACCGCTGGGGGGGCGGCGAGTTTGCATCGCGTGGTCGAGATTGATCATACGTTGGCGGCGGGCGCGGTTTCGGTGACGTTGAGCGTGATCCCGTCGCATGCGCAGGTGATAGGTGTTACCGCGCGGGTGATTTCGGCCATTACCGGTGCGGGTGTTTCAAGCTGGTCACTTGGTGTGGCGGGCGCGGTTAACCGATATGGTAACGGATTGGGTCTGGGCTTGAATTCATACGCCAAAGGGCTGACGGGGCCGGTAACTTATTGGGCGGATACTGCCTTGGAGATTACGGCTGATGCGGGAAGTTTTGATGGCGGGGTTGTGCGCCTTGCTGTGCATTTTGTGGAACTGGAGGTGCCAAGGGCGGTTTAATTCGCGCAGTTTACGCATCTGACGGCGGTCGGGGTTAGTTCCAGCCGTTTGGCGGGAATGTCTTCGCCGCAGGTTTCACAGTATCCATATTCGCCCTCTTCCAGCCGGAGGAGGGCGTTTTTTATTGCGCTAATTTCGGTGGTGCGGTTCTGGCGTGTGGCTTTGGCCATGGCTTGTTGTTGCATGGCATCCATGCGGGAGAGGCGGCCGACGCTGGTTTGGTCAAGGACGACTGTATCGCGGCTGTCGGCGTTGGTTTCGTCTTGGGATTGTAGCTCGGTCAAGCGGGTTTCCAGCAGAGTTTGGTAAGATTTATTTGATCTAGACAGCTCCATTATTTCCCCTCCGCATATTGAATTTCACGATACTGCTTCCGATTTATTACTTTGCTATGCTAGAATGCGGCTTGCAAGTAGGAGTGCTGAATATGGGCGAAGCCAAACCAAATATCGTATCGGTTGATCCCGTTTGGGATCGAATTCGAGACGAAGCGGAGGAAATTATTCGGAGTGAGCCGGTTATGGCCTCGCTTGTGCATTCCGTGATCCTTAGTCATTCGACGCTGGAGGTGGCGCTAAGCCATCGCGTCGCCCATCGGTTGGCATCGGGCGAGATGACGGAATCCATTCTGTATAATGCTTTTGAAGAGGCGTATGCCGCAGGTTGCCGCCTTGGTGATGTTGCGCGCACGGATATTTTGGCGGTTTTTGAACGTGATCCGGCGTGTCATCGCTATATTCAACCTTTGTTGTTTTATAAGGGTTTTCAGGCGGTGCAGGCCTATCGTTTGGCGCATTGGTTCTGGGTGCATGGGCGCAAGGATTTGGCGTATTTTATGCAAATGCGAACATCGGAAGTGTTCGGGGTGGATATTCATCCGGCAGCGCAAATCGGGCGTGGGTTGATGATTGACCATGCGCACTCGATTGTTATTGGCGAGACGGCTGTGGTCGGGGACAATGTTTCCATGCTGCACGCGGTGACGCTGGGCGGTACGGGCAAAGATGACCATGATAGGCACCCAAAAATTGGCAACAATGTAATGCTGGGGGCTGGCGCCAAGGTCTTGGGGAATATCAAGATCGGCAATTGTAGTCGCGTGGCGGCGGGTTCAGTTGTGTTGCACGCGGTTCCGGCTTGCAAGACCGTGGCTGGTGTTCCGGCACGCGTTGTGGGCGACGCCGGATGTGATCAGCCTTCGGCTTTGATGGATCAGTTGCTGCACGACTAAGCGGTTATGCCTCAAGGCATGGAACCTAGAAGATTGGCAGGTATGTCAACCAGTCCATCGAGTTGACACCAAACAGGTGCAGCAGTGTTTCGACTAGGATGGCAAAAAAATGCCCGAATAAATATAGCAGTGACAGGCGGAAAAACTGCCGTTCAGTGGCAAACCTGTCAGCAACGGCAGTTTCTTCGTTGCGATGCCACAAGCGGATTGCGCCCTTTACGAATGCGAAGTTTAGCCAAAGGGATGTTAGCAGGTAAGGTCAACCAAAGTCCCGCTTTGCGATGTAAGACGCCGCATTCCGACATCCATGGGCCAGTTATCAAACTGCAACACTCGCGCACTACCGACACCGGCAACCGGTGGAACCATATGGGTGCGCCGCAACACCGCTTTGATGCGTGCAAGCAGTTCATGCGGGTTGAAAGGTTTGGCGATGTAATCATCCGCGCCGCCTTCAAACCCGCGAATACGGTCGTTTTCCTCGCCCATGACCGTCAACATGATGATCGGAATGTTCGAGGTTTTTCTAAGGTAACGATAAATCGAAAGCCCGTCTTTGCCCGGCAGCATAAGATCGAGAACTACGAGATCGATTTTTCAGTGACCAAGCGCTTGAAGCATATCTTCGCTATCCGCCGCAGCGGTTACGCGAAATCCTTGCGAGGTAAGGAACTTTTTCTACAGCACACGAAGCTCGTGACCGTCATCGACGATAAGCAGATGACCTGCGTGTGTATCTAGATTTTGTTCCATATCAACATAGTACACAGTTCTTTCAAAAGCAGATGCAAAAGTTTGTAACGGCTTGTAATGCGCTGGCTCATAGTTACGGTTTTCAGGGTAGGGCGCTTAGCCAAGTGCTTGAAGACGGAAGTCAGGGTTGTTATTTATATAGTGTATTCCTTGCGCCGGAACATTCCACAACATTTCCACCTATAACCGCTTGACGACTCTGGCTGCCTCCCATAAATACGCCCTCGGTACGGCGGGGTAGCTCAGGTGGTTAGAGCAGCGGAATCATAATCCGCGTGTCGGGGGTTCAAGTCCCTCTCCCGCTACCAAAATATTCTATATAAAGTATGCAGTTACTGGGACTTCGCTTGATTGAGGCGATGTTGAAATCCCATTTGGGTGCGGAATTGTAATACAGCCAGTTATGGCTAATACGCCCGACAATTTTCAATGTCCGATTTTCAGTAAATATGAAGGTCCAACTAAATAGTCATGGTAATCCCCCCATTTTTCGATCAGCCCAAAGAACGAGCATAACGGACGTGGGAAAGATAAAACTTGATAAAAATGGTAATATTGATCACTATCCAACTTAGTGTAGCTATTATTGGTGAAAATTTAATTGGTCTATCTATTTAAAAACATAACCTTGCCCCGCGCTGAGTGGCAAAACCGTGGTGCTGATAGCCGCGGTGGGCCTTGTTTATCTACTAGCCCTTGCAATACCTTTAGGCGAGTTCCCCGACTGAATGGTCGCGATTCTGCACCATACGTGTCCGTTTTTTCAACGCGAATCGCTTGGCCTCCGACCGCTATTCCATCTTCATTTCGAAATTTCGTGTCTAGTCATCAATCGCACAGTTTTAGTTTCGCCGCCCTTTCAGACTATAAAGTGGTTACCTGGATGCCCATGTTGGCACCATTGAGCGTGCCGCCAACTGAGAGCTGCGCGTTGTGACCCGTTTCGCCAATTATCTTCGTCATATGACGAATACCGAGCAGACCAGCTCGCTACGACTTAATTCTATCCGTGAGGTCTTCATGTTGCTTCGTTCCAATTTCATTGCTTCAAAAAACTTTCTTATCGCGCTTGGCATGGTGAGCCTTGCTTTGGCAGGATCCGCAGCACCCGTGTTTTCGCAAGCCGCAACGGCGATCATGGCCAACGATGAGGTGGCTACCAACGCGGCCTCAACGGTTATCACAGACGGATTTCGCTCCGCTAAATTCGGGATGGATGCAGAGGCGGTTCGCGCTGCAATTTTGACGGATTTCGGCATCGAAGATAGCGATATTCTAGCAGGTGAAAATGCAGTTGAGCGGACTCAAATTCTTACCGTCGCAGTGCCTAACCTAATTCTCGACGGTGGCACTGCTCAAGTCTCTTATGTATTCGGTTATGAGAGTGAAAAGTTGATCCAAGTGGGGGCCACTTGGAGCGCAAAGACAGACCCCGCAATGACCACAAAGATGCTATACGATAACGGGGACGTGCTGCGGACTTATTTCATGGCCGAGGCTTATGCACCGGATTCAGTTAGGGCAAATGTCGCACTTCCAAACGGGATTTTGATGTTTCGGGGTGCCGACGCTAATGACCGCGCAACACTTTTGCTGCTTCAAGGCACGTTCTCGACCGGGGAGGACGGAAGTAACATCCTAACCCCAGCCAGCCTTGATTTGCTTTATTCGTCTGACCCCAATGAGCCAGACATATTTAGTTTACCGGAAGGAGCGTTCTGATGTCCAAACGGACTCATCGTAACCAGCCCAGCCAACTGCTAACCGGATCCTCTCCGCATGTAGAAGACTTCACAAACGATTTCCAAACCGGAGGAAGATCGCGGACAGCGAACCTGCGGTTAGGGGTGAGCATTTTCGCCCTGGCGGCGTTTGCTACTGTCGCAAGCCCTGTTGTTGTGCGCGCACAGAGCGCGGGTGTCTCCGCTGCGCCAATCAACAATATCGTAGCCGATGGCCGGACATTGACTACTGTGACGGTCAATGGCAGCCAGACCGGGATCACCACAGGAACAATAACAAACAACACCGGCTATAACTCGTTCTCCAGCTTCGAACAGGTCGCGGACACTACGGTAAATCTGTACCTGCCAAGTGACACCAGCAATCTCATTAACATTGTGCGTAACGGTCCAGTTGTTGTCGACGGTATCCTCAATTCCTTTAAAGATGGCGAAATTGGCGGAAACGTCTTTTTCTCTGATTCAGATGGCTTCATCGTAGGCCAAACCGGGGTGGTCAACGTAGGATCACTTACCGTGAACACGCCTACGGATCAGTTTCTGGAATCTGTAATTGGTGCTGACGGTACGATCGATCATGTCGCCGCCGGCAAGTTGATGCGTGGTGAAATTCCGATTTCCCCTGATGGCTTGATTGTGATTTCGGGTCAGATCAACGCGGAAAATGGTATTACCCTTGACGGTCAGAACGTGATGCTGACTGGATCGAACGGTGCGCAAGTAACCGGCAATGATCTGACACAGCGTCAGCTTTTCCAGGCCACGGTGAATTCTACCGGGCTGGTTGAAGGCGGCTCGATGGTCAGTAATAACGGTGTGATATCGATTCTGGCGGCTGGCAATGCGAACGTCAGCGGTCGGATTAGTGTCGGCGCGAGCTCGACCGGGCAGGGTGGCAAGATTAACGTAATCTCTGGTGGCGACATTACCGTCGCCCCAACTGCGAATCTCAGCGCGGATGGCGAAGGCGTGTCGGGTATTGGCGGCACGATTGTCGTTTATGCCGGAAGCTCGCTTTTCGCGCAAACTGGAGCAATGATTTCGGCACGTGGTGCAGGAACCGGCGCTGGTGGTTTTGTTGAGCTGAGCGGTAAGTATGCCGAAATCGGCTCAGTAGAGCTTGACCTGTTGTCAGATTCTGGCGCTGGCGGCACGCTACTAATTGACCCGATAGACGTTACCATCACAGCTGGCAGTTCGATCTTGAACGCAGGTGTGAACACTGTGGTTGAGGCGGATAATTCCATCACCATCGCTGCAGGCGGCAGTATCGATACGACGCTCTCTGGTGGCGTATCTGGCGATATCACCCTGACCGCGCCGATTATTAGCGTCGCAACAGGTGGTTTGCTTAACGCGGAAGCCGTGGGCGGTGGAACTGCAGGCACTGTGAACCTTAACGCAATTGAACCTGACAGCTATCTAGGCGCGCCGGCGAATTTCAGTCAGATCACGGTTAGCGGCGAAATCCGTGGTGGAGACATCAATCTGATTGCCACAGCAACGTCCGCACCGTTGACGATTATTGCATCCCTTCCTACTGCGACAGCTTCAGTTGCCATCGATGGTGGCGTGATTACGGCCTCTGGCGCTTTGACTGCGACGGCAACTGCGTCGACCGCTACTGTTGCTGATAACTTGCCAATAGGCGTAGTGGTTACAAACGTAAGCGCATCAGTAAATGTTACTGGCGGCGCCACGATCAATGCTGCAAGTGCGACCCTGTCTTCCAGCGCAACAGCCGTTAATGTGATCGCGACCGAGTCATTGGCACCAGCCAATTCGAGTGTTGACGGCGCTGTCGCTGTTTCAACGGTGAACAGTTCGGCCATCACCCATGTCGAGGATGCGGATCTAATCGTTACGGGCAATGTCAGCCTTGGCGCGACCAACACGGTTAAAAGCCATGCCGACGCCACACCCGTCGCTGCAGCATTCGGCGCGAGTGTAGCTGTCAGTGTTGTAAATGCGACGACTGCTGCCACTATTGATGGTATGGGCTATATTAGCGCCGCGAGTCTGTCTCTCGATGCCGTAACTGCGACCGACATTGTGGTAAATGCTTCTGCAGCCTCTGGTGGTGCGACGGAGCCACAGGCTGGTAGCGAGGCGTCTAATTACCTTAATGATCCTGATTATCAGTCAGCGGCAAGCACATCCGAGGGTCAAGTTTCGGTCGTCGGTGCTCTCGCGATTTCTGATCTGACTTCTACGACCACGGCAAGCGTTAATTCGGGTACTGCTTCGGACATTACCGGCAGCGCTTCGATCAACACTCTGACTTCAAATACAGCAAATGTAACTGCCGACGGCTCTGCGCTCGATTCTAGCGTAGGTGTGGGGGTTGCAGTTGGCATCAATCTTGCCAAAGTCCAGAATAATGCGACTCTGGCGGGGCAGGGCATCTCTGCAGGCAGTCTTGCTGTTTCCGCTGGGATGAACTCTGCTGGCGCAGGCACTAACAGTTTCATTACGAATTCGACTTCAGGAGCAGGCGGAACCAACGTCGGCGTAGCAGGGTCGCTCGCCGTAAACTTGGTTGATACGCAAAGCTTTGCATCTATTTCTGCCGTGACGCCGGTTGCGATTAGCGGTGGTTCTGTCACAATTGTTGCTGAGAACGAGTCCGTCTCGACGGCGAACGCAATTCCTGACACAACAGGTGCCACGGGCAACGTGGGCGTCGGGGCTTCTGTTGCGCTAAACATAGTGGCAAACCGAACGACGGCGAGCGTCGCAGACGGCACATCTATTACTACTCCGGGTTCGGTAACGCTTTCAGCAGATTCCGTCCACTCCATCACGACAACCGCCGAGGCGGGGTCAAGTGGCGGGATTTCGATCACGCCAGCGCTTGCACTTTCACTTGTGAACAACGTAACAACAGCGCGACTTGGTACAAGCACTTCCGTACAACAATCCTCTGGCGATATCAGTATCTTAGCCAGTCAACAGGCAACCGAAACAACCACAGCTTCGGGTGAAGCAGCGGGAAGCGATGCAGCCATCGGTGCAGCCGTTTCCATTGCCCTTATCGATGACACTGTGTCAGCGACCACTCTTCGAGATTTGAACGCGGTAAATGATATAACCTTGCGCAGCTGGGGGGCGTCGTTAAGTACGCTCGAGGCTACTGCAAGTGCTTCCGGCAGCGAGGCCGCTGATTCAAACGGTGATGCTCAGGCTGGGCAAGACAGTGACGTCGACAGCACTGTTACCGGCAATTTGACGCATGCTTCAACTCAACAGGGGACTGCAGGCGTTGGCGACACTGCCCAGCAACAGGACAGCTCCAGTGGTGCTGCCGATGAAGGCGGGCGTTCTGCTTCAACTGGTGAAGGTAAGGTCACTGTAGCTGCAGCTGTTGGTGTAAATGTTCAGCAGGCGACGGTTTCCGCAGGTGTTCCAGATGATATAAGCATTACGGCCGGTGGCACACTAACGGTTGCGACCTCAAGCAATGTTACTGGGTCGATAACTACAGACGGATCCGCTGTTGGTGAAAATCCTGCTGCCGTAGGTATTGGCGCCGCAGTGGCTGTGAATGTAATAGACGCTAAAAATGACGCTACGATTGGCAATGGCACCGTTACCGCCGCTTCGGTCAATATCACATCGCTTAAGCTAGATGTGGCCAAACTTGTTGCCGGTGATCCCGCCGATGCGGTTGCAGACACTTACCTAGCTAGCGCAAAATCGGGCGCGGGCGGAAGCAGTGTTGGTCTTGCGGGCTCTCTAGCTCTGAATCTTGTTGATACACAAAGCCAAGCCACCATTGCAGGTGGCGCTACAGTCACACTGACGGCTGGTGGGGATCTGTTGTTGAGCAGCGACAATCAAACATCGACGACAGCTTCGGCACTTCCCGATGAAACGGGTGCAGCTGGTGGCGACGTTGGTATTGGTGCATCCGTTGCTATCAACATTGTTGCGAACCGTTCGAGCGCTACTTTAGGCAATGAAGCGGTGCTTGCCGGGGCGGACAATATCACCCTATCGGCCAGCGCAATTCACGAGATTACAACCGAGGCCGAAGCTGGGTCAGAGGGTGGTGTTTCGATCACTCCGGTCGTTGCATTGTCTATGATTAACAACACGACCACTGCGTCTCTTGGCACATTGGCAGCTGGCATGACTTCGACGGGTGCTGTTACGATCCGTGCGATTCAGCAGTCTGCGACCACGACCACGGCCAAAGGACAGGCTGCTGGTGGTACGGCGGCGATTGGCGCGGCTTTGGCGATAAATCTTGTGAATGACAAGGTCACCGCTACCACGAACCGCAATATCACTGCGGGCGGCGATGTTACACTTTCTGCCGCGGGCGCATCGTTTGCTACGCTGCTGGCTGAAGCAAGCGCGTCTGGTGGCGCGCCAGCGGATGACAACGGAGATGCCGAAGCAGGCCAGAAACCCACCGTTGACGATACTGTTAGTGATCAACTTACCGGTGCAAAGGGGCAGCAAACAGTATCCGGTGTCGGGGATGCTGATCAGCAAGGTGACACGGATGCATCGATGTCCGAAAACCGTTCGGCTGAAACCTCCGAAGGTAAAGTTACTGTTGCAGCAGCCGTTGCGATAAATGTTCAGAATTCTACCGTGTCGGCCAGCGTGCCGAACACTGTTAATATTACCTCGAATATTGGTGTGTTAAATATTCTGACATCCAGCAATACCGATGGCAGCGTTACGACCAATGCTTCCGCCGTTGGCGAAGACGGTGCACAGGCTCAAATTGGCATTGGTGCAGCGGTCTCTGTGAACGTTGTCCGCTCGGCCAGCGATGCAACTCTTGGCGCGGGAACGCACGACGTAAAAGGCGTTAACATTTCTGCGAACAAGTTGGATGTTGCGGCTCTCGCTTTGAACTCGGCCAGTACAACAACTCGTAGCGATACATATCTTTCGAGCGCGACATCTGGTGCGGGCGGTACCAAAGTAGGCATCGCCGGCGCACTTGGCCTGAATATTGTTGATACATCCAGTGTAGCGAGCATCGCAGATGGTGCAGACGTTACGCTGAGCGGAGACGTTTCGATCTCGGCGGATAACCAGACGAAAACAACAGCCGAGGCTCTGCCTGTTGAAGGCACGGCAGGCGGAAGTGTTGGCATTGGTGCATCCGTTGCTATCAACATTGTTGCGAACCGTTCTAGCGCTACTTTAGGCAATGAAGCGGTTCTTACCGGGGCGGACAATATCACCCTATCGGCCAGTGCGGTTCACGAGATTACAACCGAGGCCGAAGCTGGGTCAGAGGGTGGTGTTTCGATCACTCCGGTCGTTGCATTGTCTATGATTAACAACACGACCACTGCGTCTCTTGGCACATTGGCAGCTGGCATGAC